>JAABUH010000137.1_pt1 | contig 108129 bp, 91 predicted proteins | sample 5559121 | NCBI WGS metagenome assembly JAABUH01 (sample SAMN10711871, study PRJNA513364) | rock metagenome | isolation source: Antarctica rocks | place: Antarctica: Victoria Land, Battleship Promontory nord | collected 2015-12-28
GCAACTCGGCTTGGTCCGCCATCAAGCCAGGTCGTTCGCTGGGCTGCTCACCCGAAGCGGCGCCACGCTGCTTGCCCACACCCTGCTCCGATTCAACCTTGTTCAATTCACATAATGCGCCTAAGGCGATCGGAGGCCGGGAGGTATCCACCAATGACCAACGTACCCGATTCGCGCGACGAGTCATTACTCTACCGCCGGCGACTCACCAATTGGCGACAGACTCCGGCGACTCGCATCCCGGATGCAACCGTGGCCGCTGCTTTGATCGATCAGGTGGGCATCGCCACCCTGTACCCGGCGTCACCCGAGATTCCCAACCTGTTCCACGCCTTCACGGGCGATCCCGCGGCGCAGACCGATTCCGGGCACAGCAGCCCCTCCGGCCAGGTCTATGGCTGGCGCTGGGACCTGGGACGCGCTGGTGCAGCCTTCTACAGCACGATCGTGCGCCGTCGCCCCACCTGGGTGAGTTGGTCGCTGCTCCCGGCAGTACTGCGGCTCCTCGCCGAGAGGCGAGCACTCGATGAACTCGCCGATCGCGGTGCGATCTCACCCGGCGCGTACCGTATCGTGCAGGTGCTGGAGAGCGCCGAGGGAGCGCTGAGCACGGGCGAACTCCGGCGTGCGGCCGGCTTCCCCACCGGAAAAGAACAGCGGTCCGCCTATCTCAAAGCGGTGGACGAACTAGAAACACGGCTGCTGCTCGCCAAGGTGTTCTCGACCAATGACCACGACATGCACCATGCACTGGTCACCATGCAGTATCCGAAGTATAGCGGGGCTGCCGAGCGGCTGACGCGCGAGGAAGCACTCGGCCGCGTTCTCACCGCCTATCTTCCCCACGCCGTCTATGCCGTGCCCGACCGGCTGGCGAAGCACCTTGGCCTATCAGAGGCAGAGCTGCGCAGCGGCCTCGAACGCCTGGAGGCAGCCGGCCAGGTGAGTGTGGCCGTTCTTCCGTTCGAGAAGTCTCAGTGCTATGTCTGGGAGAAGTGAATTGAACAGTGGCCTCGTGACGTGGGGCACTGCTTTCTCACGAGCGCTCCAGGCGGCCCATCTGGACGAGTTGGTCGAAGTCCGCGACATCGTCGGGGATGCCGAGACGAGCCACCACAGCGCGGGCGTCGCGCATCTGCTCTGGCGTTGCACGGCCTAGCATCCGGCTGATATCGGCCAGATCCACGGTGCGAGCAGCCGAGAGCTTCATCCAGGTCAGGTACGGCAGGGTGAGCGTGGGCATCCCTGCGATGACATTGGCCTGCGCCGTTCCTATGGCCTCGACGCCCCATGGCTCGACGAGTTCGATCAGGTCGAGATCGTGCCCGTCTCCGTCCTTCCACGACGAACCCGTGATGCCGGCCAGCGAGCCAATCCTCCTCCATCCTGCATCGTGCAGCAGCGCAGCAGCCCGCTCCGCGTCAGCCACCAGCACCATGAGGTCGATATCGTGCGTGCTCCTCTCGGGAGCGTAGGCGTTTGCCGCCACCGCGCCGCCCACGGCATGCGGCACGTCCCGCAGCACCCGGTCAGCCTCATCCCACCAGTCCATCAGCATCCTTCGCTGGTCCAGTGCCGCCAGCGTGCTTCCCGCGCCCGGCCGTTGTCGCCGTGCCACGATTTCCAGAAACTGGCGGCGCAGGGTGCGGCGATCCTCCGACTGCTTGCTATGCATGTCACACCACTGTATTGCTCTGTGCAACTCGAATGCCACCGGCGCTCGGCGGCGGTGTGGCGCTACGTCTTTCGGTTCTCGAGTACGCGCCTCTCACGTCACGAATGGTTTGCGGATTGCGACACCGACTTATCTGCATAGTGGCGGCCCGAGCTCTGGCGCTCGCCAGGTGGTACAAGAACGACGCCGAGAACTAGTGAGCCGCGGAGGGTGCGTACTCATCGTCGCTGACATGGGTACCCCAGCGGGCGTCGACCCCGTCATCGCCGGCTTCCTGCATGGCAAGATGCGTCATAAACGTCGTGGGGCCGGCGCCGTGCCAGTGCCATTCGTCCGGGTCGAACCGCACGGTGTCGCCGGCGCGGATCTCCTCGACATCCCCGCCGCGGCGCTGGACCAGTCCGGCGCCCTCGACCACGTGCAGCACCTGTCCATAGGGGTGATGATGCCACGCCGTGCGGGCCGCCGGCGTGAAATGCACACTAAAAATGCCCGTAGCCGTGCGGGTGGTTCGGTCACGGCGATCTCATCGATCCATACAGTGCCGGTGCAGTACTCGGACGGCGCCTGGCGGCTAGCCGGCCGGTTCCGGGTGATCTTCATGCCGCGGTCCTCTCGGGTTTGAACGGCCGGATGACGGAAGCGAAGCTCGTCACGTCGTGGCGGCCGGCAACGGGGTTGTCAAAGCTCGGCCACGCGCAAGAACGTGGAATATCATGTACCCGTCACGGTTCACCATGACGTGGGCGTCTCGATCAAATCGTAGTCTAATCGAAAAGATGGTGTCAACGATGCGGGATGTCGCCCAGGGCTTATGCGTGAGTGGGGATGACACACCGAGCGTTCCTTGGGATGATGGTGCGAGATCAACCACATCACCGGTCCCAAGGAGCGCGCCATAGAGTCTACCACCCCCTCCGAACCCACGACGTTCTGTCCTGTCATGATCACAAGCTTGGCTGCCGCCTTCGCGCAGGCGCCCGACCCTCGCCTGTCCCAACCTGTAGAGCCCGGTCTGGGTGTCCAGCATGACACCGACGTACTGGAAGGGGTTCGGCGCCGAGCCGGTGGCGCCACTGGCGACGGCATTGCCCCAGGGATCGTAGGCGTAGCGGTTTTGGACGGCGCCGGTGCTGTCCACCAGCGCCATGGCCGAACCGAGCCCGTCGTGCAAGTAGTAGTAGGTACAGATCGCGCCACCTGAACCCATACACCCCGGATAGCCCACCGCGATGTTCTCGCTGACCACATCCCCGTCCGGTAGTGCGGGACGGACATCGCTTTTGGTAGCTTGGAACCCGCGTAAATGGCGTTGAACTTTCCCCTTCGAAGTCATAATTCACTGTCCGATTCAATTAGCTCTAGCTTATTCACTCCCACCACGTGCGTCCCGTCTGACGCGTTCAGCCTCGTCAAACTTCCCTTGCTTCTCAAGCACATAGACCAACCCCAAGGTGACTTGGGGTTCTCCATCCTGTTCGACTGCAGCGCGGAGTATACTCTCAGCTTCAGCATACTTCCCAAGCAGAAGGAGAAGACGTCCGAACTTCGCACCAGCGCCTTCCACCCCTCTATTTACAGCGAGACCTAGCTGTTCCTCCGCTTCTTTAAACAGATGGCGCGAAACGAGAATTGCAGCGTATTCAACTCGCGCCTCATCGCACCCGAAAGTGATGGCAGCGACCAGACGGCTCTCAGCGTCTTTGAGGTTGCCTGCATCCAGTAAGAGCAACCCCAGCCGATAGTGAATGTTCGGCGGATCGAAGCCAGAGCGCTCACACGCCTCTAGTTGCCCCCGCGCATTCTCCACGTCCATGAATTCATCGGCCAGCAAAATGCTTAGGTGTAAGCGCGCCTGATCCAGGTTCTGCGCAATGGCTTTGCGATAGCATGCTTGTGCATCTACGACGAGGCCGATATCGAGGTACAGATCGCCCAGCGACACGAGAGACATTACGTCGCCCTGCTCAATTGCCTCCTTCAATTCGCGTTCTGCGTCAACCACATGACCCATTTCTCCCAACAGAACACCAAGATTGCGCTTGGCGATGACATCGCCCAGTGAGGCGCCTCGGCGGTACAGCGAGAGCGCCTCATCCTTTCTGCCTGCGTGATCAAGCAGAAGAGCAGCATTGGCGTAGGCGTTCATGTCTCCGATGCTCATAGCCCACCGATATATCTGCTCTGCCTCCTGTTGACGGTCATCTTGATCCGCTAGTAAGTTGCCGTACTCTACTAAGAGTTCTTCAGCGCCATGAGCGATGGCTTCTTGGTACACGACTTCGGCTTCCTGCGATCGACCAGTCTCAACCAACAGTTGTGCCAACATGCTGTAGGCCGAGTTGTCACCGGCGTCCAGAGCGCGGCGGTAGCTCGCCTCCGCTTCATCGATCTTTCCGGCTCTGTATAGGGCGATCCCCTGCGGGACCAGTCCATGATCCATAGTCATTTGCGTTCCGAATTCACTTGGTTACTGGCCGCATGGCGACCCGTCGCCGGGATGCATCGCGGTCTCGTACCGAAGAGCGCTAGTAGACAGCTACCAATATGGCACACTCACCTTTGGCGACCTGCCGCGCATCGGGCACGCAATTCCCGTGCCGTGATGCTGAGCATGTGCTTAGCGGGCGCTCAGTTCCTCACGACGGCGTTGCAGATATCCCTGCGTGGCGCCCATCGGGTACTGGGTGCTGCCGGCAACGGTGACCTTGAGGATGGTCCCGTCCTCGTCGCGCGTGTACTGGATAGATTCGCCGGGTGAGCCGTAGCCATCCTTCTCCTCGATCTTCAACGTATTCTCGTCCACCACCTCGAGCTTGACGGCGGCGGTGGCCGGGTCATCGGAACTCGGTGCTATCAGGAACAACTGATCTCCCAGGCGGGCGATGTCGGTATAGCCCCATAGGCTGGTGAAGCGGCCGGTGTATCGGTCGAGGGCGGTCGCGTCCTCCACCGGGTTCTGATCGAGTGCGAGGTCAATCAGCTTGATGATAGATTTGGCCAGCTCGCTGGCCACTCCGCCAGACTCGCTGGTCAACACCGAAATCGCCAGCTGGTCCTCAGGATCGAGGGTGGTGTAGGTGGTGTGGCCCGGGAAGCCGCCGCTGTGCCCCGCTATCCGCCGATCCTTGATCGTGGTCACCTGCATGCCCAGACCATAACTGTCCATGTCCTTCACCGGCCAGTAGGCGCGCTGCATCTCCCGCTTCGATTCATCGCCGATCAGTTCGTCATTCCCGAAGAAGTGCGCGGCCGCGAAACGGGCCAGATCCTCGGCGGTGGAGTAGAAGCCAGTGGCGGGAGACATTGCCCCGGTCTCCACATCGGGCAGCGGCATGCGTGGCAAGAGGAGAGCGCGCGAGGTATAGCCCGTCACCATGCGGGCTTGGGCCTGCGGATTGGTCTCCGGTCCCGTGTTTCGCAGACCCAGCCGGTCGACAATGCTCTCACGAACATACCGGTTGTACGGCAGGCCGCTCGCGGTCTCGATGACCAGCCCGAGCAGCGAGTACCCGATGTTGGAGTATTTCAGCTTGTGGTTGGGAGGGAATACCTCGCCGCCCTCCTCGACCAGCCGGCGCAACTGCTCCGGGTCCGGAAAGGGGTGATCCAACTGCCAATGATCATTGTCGTACCCGTCGCGCGTGATTCCCGCGGCATGATTGAGTACCTGCCGGATGGTGATGCTCGCCACCGGCTCGACCAGCCAGGCGATGTACTGACCCAGCGGATCGTCCAGTCGCAGCTTGTGCTGCTCCTTCAATTGCATAATGGCGGTGGCCGTGAACCACTTGGAGTGCGACGCCACGCGAAAGATGTGCATGGGAGTCACGGCGATCTCCCGCTCCAGGTTGGCATGGCCGTAGGCGCGGGAAAGGATGACCTCATCGCCGTGCCGCACCGCCATGGTGACTGCCGGAATCTCCTTGAGCCGCTGCTGGAACGCCAACCATTGGTCCGCGTACGCCATCGCATTGCCCAACAACCCGTCGTTCATCTCAGGCGCCATCCTTCCCTCCTCCGCTATTGACCTATGCTACCGAATCGGGGAGGGGGAGGTGGATGGATCTGGTCCTGACGATTATCTGATAGCAACGGTCCGTCAGCTCCCGAAGAGCGCTCCGCCATTGACCTGGAGAATCTGGCCGGTAATGAAGGACGCTTCTGGAGAGGCTAGATAGTGGAGCGAGACGACCGCGGCGGATACCAGGACGGGGAGCGGACCAATCTCGAAGCGCTGCCCGCTGAAGGTGGGTGAACGAACGTCCAGGCCGAACCCGACTCGGGCCACGAGCGTTTGTGCGCCGACGTGCCGCCGCTGCTCGATGTCATCCAGCGATGGTTGGTGGACCCCATTGCGCCCGACCAACTCCCGGTATTCCTGGACGCACTCCGGGCCATGCACGACACTGTCCGCCCCACGGCCTCCGAAGGCGCATTGGCGGAAGAATCATGAGCCGCCGTTGGCTCTAGCTCCCAGTCTCGTTGTGGTCCTCGCACTATTTCTGACCGCCGGGCGCCAGGCTGTACCACGTGTGGATACTGGCTCCCGGTATGTGAGTCTTACCCTCGAAGCGGTAAGTCGGAACCAGATACAGGGCCCCCACGCCCTCAGCGCTGAGGACAGAAACGAGGCTGGTGCGCCGCACCACGCCGACTCCGTTGGTTCGGATGGCTGGGGAGACTCCTTCCACCGCCACCGGCAGTGTGCCTGCGCGCACCTCGGTCCATGCGGCGAAGACAGAGCGGGCGCGAATGGCGCCCCCTTGAACCACCGGCGGCCACAACCACGCTTCGATGACGCTTCGGTCCGGCGTGACCCAGACGGTGGCAGCAGCAGTTGCTGTCGCGCCAACGCCGATCCAGCCGAATTTGATCTCTTGCACCTTCGGCAGAGTGTGCACGCTTTCGACATCTGTCAGCGGCATACGCGTACCCGGCCAACCGAGCCGGGTAAGCCATCGGCGTGCGACGGCGACAGCACGCGAACGAGCCAGTGCTCTGGTAGCCCGGGGCAGCACGAGGTTGCGGCGATCATGGTAGATGAGCTCGCCGGTGGCAAGAGAAACGGCCAGGCTGTGCAAGGGCCGGCGAGATGGAAATCCGCCGTCCGCCGCGACCGCCCAGGTCCCGGAGCCAGCGGTCGTGTGGCGCACGGGTGAGCGAATACCAAGCAGACGGCGGCCCGCGACCATCGCATTCGAGGGAGACGCTAGGCGATAGGCGTGGAGCGTCGCTGGTTCTTGCGGTAGCTGGGGCGCAGTGAGCCGGAGGCGGCCCGCGTAGGGGACGCCGGGCCGCGGGTGTACCAGGCTGATCGTGGGCGTGAGGCGGTGGATCACCGTACCAGGCGCGGGAAAACTGAAGACCAGGTCTGCTTGGGTCGGGTATGGAGCGGTGATGCTCGGAACGAACGCGCCGCGGGGCAAGAGCAACGCCACAAGCAGACTCACCAGGAGGGCCGTCGTTGCCGAACCAATCCAGACGGTCAGTCGCCGTTGGAACGGTTTCGCGACTGGACGCGCAGACCTCTCGCGCATCAGACGCGCCCGCAGCGTGCGCGCGAACCCCGCGTCTGGAGCGTGTTCCTCTCCGTAGACGAGTTGCGCGCGGAGGTTGCGGGCAAAGAGCTGGTTCATGTCAGCCTCGGCCGCTTCGTGCTCCCGCATCAGCGGACCCAGTCTCGCGAGCTCGCGCGCCAGCTCTTCTTCCGCGTCAGAGAGGCCTGGGATGTCTCGCTGGTCGTCATTCATGCAACACTGCCTCCTGCTGGATCTGCCGGTGCAGCTCCTGCAATGCGCGGCGCAGGAGCTGCTTCACGGCGCCCTCGCTTCGGTCCATGCGCGCCGCGACATCCCGAAAGCGCTGATCCTCATAGAAGCGCAAGCGCACGACCTCTTGCTGATCGTCCGACAGATGCTGGACGTGCATGCGAAGCCAATGTGCCTCGGTCCAGTCTATGAGATGGCTGTCATCACCCAGCAGCGCTGGATCGTCGCTAAGGACGGTGGTCCGGCCGGCACGCCGGACGTGGTTGAGAATCACGTTGTGCGCGATGCGCAGCAGCCATCTCGAAAAGGGAAGGTTGCGATCCTCGTACCGGGAGATGCCGGCGAGTGCTCGCTCGAACGTCTCCGCCGTGAGATCTTCTGCTTCCTCGCGCGTCCGGCTGTATTTGCGGCAGAACCCGTACACGCGATGGAGGTACTGATCGTAGAGGTCCCCAAAGGCGGCCCGGTCGTGGCGCGCGCGTGCAATGAGTTCCGGCGGGGCCTCCGCGTCCATAGACGTCCGTCCTATTTCATGTATTGATAGTAGCACCTCACCTTCATCTTCGCCTAAATGCCGGATGGTCTGCAGGGACCGGGCGTACCTTTTTACGATGCTGATGTGTTTGGCTCTTTAGATGCACAACAGATGCATAAGTATGCCGGTGAAGTGGTCGAACGACTGCGGGTGCAGGTCGACCAGGAAGGGGGTCCGGATTCTTGCTGGACGTGGACCGGAACGGTTCGCGCGCATGGCTATGGCGTGTTCAATCTCCGCAGGCGGCTGGACGTAGCACGCCGGGTCGAGTTGTCTGGCGTGGAGGCGCCTGCGGGGACAGATATACCGTGCGCATTCAGGGAGGCTCTGTTTCAGTTCACCCAGAGCGAGGCGGGGTCACTGCGATAGTGCGCGGGCGGTCTCGCACCTATTCATACATCAAAGGAGAAGAACATGGCAGCAGTACAGAATTGGGGGCAGGCGGTACAAAGCGCGTTCGCCAATGGGCTAGCGGTGTTGCTGGCTGGCATCCCCAAAATCATCGGTTTCCTGATCATCCTGATCATCGGCTGGATTATCGCCAGCATCATCGCCAAAGCAGTACTGGCGCTGCTCCATGCCGTCAAATTCAATGACGTGGCAGAGAAGGCAGGCGTCGCTGGCTTTGTCAAGGACATGGGTATCGACACCGACGCATCTGGCGTTCTGTCCGATGTCGTCAAGTGGTTTATCCGCCTGATCGTGTTGGTCGCCGCATTCGACGCGTTAGGGTTGCCGCAGGTCTCGGCCGTGCTGCAGCGCCTCCTGCTCTGGATTCCAAACCTGGTCGTCGCGATAGTAGTCCTGGTAATCGGCGGACTGCTGGCGAAGACGCTCGGTCGGATCGTGCGTGGCGCCGCGACAGAAGCGGGCTTCGGCAGTCCGGCCATCCTCGGTGGCATCGCCAGTGCGGCGGTCTGGGGATTCGCCTTTATCGTTGCCCTCGACCAGATCGGCGTGGCAGCCACCCTCGTGAATACCCTCTTGATCGGCTTGGTTGCCGCCCTGGCACTCGCCTTCGGTCTGGCCTTCGGCCTGGGCGGCCGCGATACCGCGGCCCAGATCGTCAGCGGTTGGTATGCGTCGGGCAAACAAGCGGCCCCCAAGATTCAGCAGATGGCGGAATCAAAGCAGGCACAGAGTAAGAGCGACGGCCAGCGGGCAGCGGCGGTACCGGTCTCCTCGGGGGATCGGGAGCAGCGATCCCGCTAGAGATACAGACAGAGCTTGATAGGTACCAGCAAGGGGACGCGCGGGATAGCGCGTCCCCTTCGTGTCTCCCGGCGCCATGACGGGAGGCTGTCCGATCTCGGATTAGAAGCGGCTTGGGGAGTGGACTTGCCGTCGGGCCGCGGACGGCGGGTGAGCACGCGCACCTCGTGACCACCGGCAAGGAGTCGCTCGACCACAACGCGGCCAAGCGTACCTGTACCGCCGGTTACCAGGATTGGTTTCGTCACAGGTTCGCTCCTCCATCGCCGCCACTCCAGCCTAGCAGCGACTCCTGATAATTGTGACCCGGCTCCTTCAGCGAGCCATTCCACCACATCGACCGGTCCCAAGCATAGAGGGTCAGGGCATCGACAGCAAGGGGCCTCCTGCCTTGCCACCTGGAATGAGTGGGCGCAGCACCTGGTAGACTCGGCCGAGAGAGGGCCAATGTTCTCCATGGACTTGATCGATGCCCGGTTCGCCACCTACCTCGCCGTGTCGGCGCTACTAATCCTGGTGCCCGGCCCGGATATGGCGCTGGTCACCCGGAATGCCCTCCAGTGGGGATGGCGCACGGCCTCGATCACGGCTCTAGGGGTCGGCCTGGGAATCCTCGGGTGGGCCATCGCTTCGGCCATCGGCGTTGGCGTCCTCCTCGAGCGCTCGGTGCTCGCCTTCACCGTGCTCAAGCTGGCCGGCGCCGCGTACCTTGGCTACCTCGGCCTGCGCAGCCTACTTGCCGGCTTCCGGTCGGGCCGGTCGGCCGCTGCCCATCCCTCGCTCCAACCGAAGCGGCTCGATGCGTGGGGCGCTCTCAAGCAGGGCATCCTGGGCAATATTCTCAACCCCAAGGCTGGGGTCATCTTCGTCTCGATCCTGCCGCAATTCATCAAGCCGGGCGATCCTCCCCTCCGGCTGGTCCTGATGCTCATCGCCTTTGAGGTCATGCTCCTGGCCTGGCTCAACCTCTATGGCTATCTGGTCAGCCGGGCCGGCCAGAGCCGGGGAGGTGCTCGCGTTCGTCAGGTGATGGAACGGGTGACGGGGGTGGTCTTGATCGGGCTCGGTCTCCGCCTGGCCGTCGAGAGACGCTGAGGCCCAAGCATTCCTGATGAATCTCAACCAAATTCTTGTCGCCGAAAACACAGCCGCGTTCCCCACCGTCCCACGGGACGCGATCGTCCTGGGGCTGAGCAGGTAGGTATCGGCGGCGTCGAAGCGGTGAAAGGTGACCTCGGCGACTGGCAGTGTCGGATCGTGTTCTCCCGAAGCACTCCGTTCGTCGAGCTCATCGAAGGACCGCCCGGCAGCCCCTGGGACGCCACTGCCGGCGGCCGCTTCGATCATCTGGGCTGGTGGGCGGCCTCCCTCACCGATACCTCGCGCCGCCTGGTCGAAGACGGCCTACCACTCGACTTCGATGGCTGCCCCTACGGCAGACCCTTCGCCTACCACCGGGTGCACAGCATCGGCGCCCGGTTCGAAATCGTCGATACGTCTATCCAGACGGGCTTCCTGCAGACCTGGAATCCCGACGACAATCCGATGCCCGCGTTGGGTGACGGGCCAAGGATTGACCCGTGACCAATCCCGCATCCTCTTGGGGCCTCTCAGCGAGCGACAACCTCACGGCGCTGTGCCACACGATCCTTATCGGCTTCCTCGCTGCCATCGACCATGGCTACGCCGCCGCAGCGATGAAGCTGTCGCGGCGATAATGCCTGGTTCGCCACACGCGCTGAGCAGCGGAATCCAGAATTAGTGATCGCTCGCGGTGCCTGCGGCACTGGCGGTCTTTTGCTCGCGTTCGGCCATGATGCGCTCCATGGTGGCGCGTGACTCGGGTTCCGCGGCCAGAAGCGCGGCGAAATCTTCTTTGTCGAGTACCTGGAGTTCCACCGCGGTCCGTGCTCTGATCGTTCCCATCCGGGGAGCGTCGTGCAGGAGCGCAATCTCGCCAAAATGATCCCCTTCCTCCAGTACGGCCAGGCGACGCTCCGCTCCGGCGGGATCCGCGGCCAGCACGGCGACCTGTCCCCTTCGGATGATGTACATCTTGTCTCCGGCAGTACCCTGCTCAATGATGATGTCGCCGGCGCTATGGCGCTCGAGGTGGAGCTGCTGGGCCAGGGATGCCAGCAGTGGGGGCGGGAGGGTGGCGAAGAGAGGAACTCGACCAAGCCTCAAGGTATCGATCTCGGAGGTCGACATGCCGGTGGCGATCACACTTATCTGTTCATGCCAGAGGGAGGCGTACAGTCCAGCATGGTCGAGCAATTCGGCGTGCGTGCCCTGTTCCACCACCCTCCCAGCGTCAAGCACGATAATACGATGGGAACCGGTGATGCTCGCCAGGCGATGCGATACGGTGATCGTTGTGCGCCCCTGACCGATTCGCTCCAGCGTCGCGGCCACGGCCGCTTCGGCGCGTGGATCGAGCGCTGAGGTTGCTTCATCGAGCAGCAGAATGGATGGGTTGCGCACCATGGCCCGCGCGATGGCTACCCGTTGGCGCTGTCCGCCGGACAGTTGCTTTCCCCCTTCGCCAACCTCGGTATCGTACCCCAGCGGCATACGGATGATGGCGTCGTGGATCTCGGCGGTATGGGCGGCGGCTTCCACCTCTTCATCGGTCACCGTCAGGTCGCCGAGGCGAATGTTCTCACGGATCGTCATGTTAAACAGGACACTATCTTGCAATACGATGCCGATCTGGCCGCGCAATGATTCCAGTGTGGCAGTTCGCAGGTCCACGCCGTCGAAGCAGACGCTGCCTGCCGTGGGGTCGTAGAATCGCATGATCATATTGAGAATGGTGCTTTTGCCACAGCCACTCGGTCCTACCAGGGCCACCGAGGCGCCGGCTGGTATCTCGAAACTCACCGCCTGTAAGTTGGGCTCGGCCCCCGTGTAGCTGAACGACACGTCTGTCAAACTGATGCCGTGTGCCAATGGTGCAAGTTCCTGGGCGTCGCCTGCGCTGGCAATTGCCGGTTTGGTTAGTAGAAATTGATGAACCCGCTCCATGCCACCCGACGCCTGCTGGATCGATTGCAAGACAGTCGTCAGGTTCTGCATGGGGCCGACCACCTGTGCCATGAGGGCCAGGAACGCGAAGAGGATGCCCGCAGTCAGCTGCCCCTGAACCACGAGGTATCCGCCGAGGCCCAACACCGTTAGTTGCACCAGCGAACCAATGGAGGCGAAGGTTGCGCCGGAGAGTCCGGTGATAAACGTCATACTCACCCCAGCCCGGAACACTTCCGCCAGATCGACCGCGTACCGCCGCCCCGCCCACTCCTCGAGACTGAAGGCTTTGACCACCGTTTGCGAGGCAAGATTTTCCTGCAAAGTGCTGACCGCGAGTGCGAGCTTCTGCTGCCGCTGCATGCTAGCCTCGGCTGCGCGGGGGGCGAAGACGCGGCCGGTGACCGCGAGGAGTGGAATGGCAACCAGTGCCAGGAAGGCCATTTTCCAGTTCAAGAGAAAGATGGCAATCACCGCGGCCACCACAGTGAGTATCAGGCGGAGACCTTGCGCCAAAACGATGGGCATGCCGATTTGAACTTGATCGACATCGGTTGTCATCCGGGCCAGGATATCGCCGGTTGGCATGCTGCGGAACGCGCCAGGCTCGAGCCGTTGGACCAACCCAAACATGCGAAGCCTGAGTTCCTGCAAGACACCCCCTGAAACGACAGCGACCAGGTAACTGGCTCTCGCCTGCCCCACGATCACCACGGCAAAGGCCACGATCAGGATCACCATGGTGACGGCCAGTACATGCGCGTTGTGCGGGATGAGTGCCTTGTCCAGCAGGATTCCCTGTGCCCGAGCAAAGCCAATCGAGAAGGCGACTGCCATCAGAATGTAGAGGATGATTTCCGCCACTTTGAGGCGGTACGGGGCCAGGTAGGGTCTGACCAATCGAAGGAAGCGAACGATTCCTCCCGCGCGCGCGCGTCCCAGCGTCCTGTGCCACGCTTGCTCCAGAGTCCCCATCGAGCGTCCGTACACCGTTTGCACTGCTTCCGGTCCGTGTCCCGGTCGCAAGAGATGCACAAATTGCTTGAACCGCTCCGGTCCGCCCAGTCCCAGGAGAAAGGCGACAAAGCTGAAGGCGGCCGCTCCATAAATCTTTTCGGTCACTGGTTTCGGGCCGGGAAACAGCGCCACCAGGGGCGGAATGCGACCGGCTCGCTGGGCATCGGTAAGGGTCACTGGCGGATTATCGAGTGGCGCTCCCGCCAGACGGGCCGTCACACAGGAGAGCAGGCCATCCACCAGGAACGGCACAGGCGGATGATCGGTGACGTCGCTCAGCGCCAGGAGGAGAAGCGAGTGCTCCAACCCTATTCCGGGCGCGTCCGGCCGGTAGATCTCTCGGATGACGCGTGGCCGTAGCAGAACGACGCTGCCGGATGCGTTTTGCACTCCACGTGGAGCACCTACATCATCGAGCAGGGTTACGGTGATCGGCGCATCATTGGCTATCTCCAGGAGTTCGCTGATGATGCGCCAGCTGCTCTCGAGTCGCTCGGTGATGCGGCCAAGCTCCTGCTCCGCGAATGAGCCGGAGTCGTACGCGATCTGGAAGCGCGCAGCCCCCGGATTCTGCGGGCTACTCGCCTGAACCATAATCCCCTCCCCGTCTGTGACGGACTATAGCACGGAATACGTCACTTGTCGAACGATTCATAATTCATATATGAATGGATCGGAGCGCTACGCGGGCTGCTCACCTCTCAGGAACCCAGCGAGGGTCACCTCGGGAAAGAACTCTTGCATCAGCTCAGGGCAGTGCTCCTCCACCATATTTGACAACCGCGATTGACATCGGCGACAGCTCCCCTACGGACCGTCGGCGGTGGCCGATGGCGTTATCTGAGGCATGGGGCCAACGTTGCCTGCCAAAGCGCGCAGGACAGTCTTAACCTCAAACACACTCATCCCGGGATGCTTGCCGAGTATCCGGGCAATAAGGCCGGTGATATGCGGGGCGGCGAAGCTGTTGCCGGATGTCGTGCGCCACTCTCCCCCTCGCCATGGCACCCGCATATCAATCCCGGGCGCACCGAACTCAACCGGTGGGCTCGGATTGTAATAAAAGAGGTACGGATCCTTCGATTCATGGCAGGCGACCGAGATCACCGAACCGTAGACCGATGGGAAGCTGGGGATGGGCATGTTATTGGCGGCGGAGACGAGCATGACGTTCTTGAAGTAGGCCAGATCCGCCAGCTCATGGAGAGTGCCAAAGAAGTCCTTCTTGGTCGTTCCCAGGCTGAGGTTGCAGACCTGCATGCCATTGTCAATGGCCCAGCGCAAACCACCGGCAAAAGCAATGCCACTCCCGCCTAAGTTCGTTCCCAGCACCTGGACACTGTAGAGTTCGCACTCCGGAGCAATGCCGCGGATCAGACCGGCGCATGCGGTACCGTGGCCGAAGGTATCGGTGTGGGGCGAGAAATCGTAGCCCAGCGATCCGTCGGGCGCGCTCGTAACCGCCACCTGACCGGCAACCGGAAGCTGACCCAAACCGGGATGGCCGCTCTCGATGCCACTGTCGATGACCGCAACCTTTACGCCTTTGCCGGTACTGCCGCCCCACGCCCACTCGGCGGTAATGCCGCCGATCGGTAGCATGGCGGGCGTCTCGCACAGGGACTCCGGGGCGAAGGCTGAGCTGTAGGCCGGCCTCCGTCCGATCACCGGCCGTCTCCGAACTCGGTGGTCCGCGCCTGCGATTCAAGGTACTCGGCGAAGCCGCGCAGGATGGCCTGGACGGCTTCGGACGCGGCGTCGCCGTGCGACGTAATGGTGTGGACCAGACGGGCAAGCGTGAGCGTTTGGTCATACGACGAATCGTCCTCCTGCATAGACACGGCAAATTCACGGGAACCGTGCAGCAGCATAGCCTGCTGCTCTTGGGATGCGCCGCCGAGTGATTGGACCAGCTGTTCGAGCAGTGCAACGAGGCTCTGCGCACGCGATTGTGCAATCGCAACCCCTGCAAGATTGGCAAAGTGCCCCAGGAGCTCCATATCGACGGGCGTGAAAGACTCTCCACTCGCCTTGTCCAGCAGCTCCAGCACGCCAATGATCGTGTCACTCTCGAAGAGGGGAACACAGAGAAGACTCTGGGGCTGATAGCCGATCTTCTCAGCGATGTCGGAGGCTTGCTGTGGATCGTTCACAGCATCTGATACCGCCATCGCCTGACCCGTCAGCGCCACCAGACCAGCGACCCCATGACCCAACGGAACGCGGAAGGGGGCAACTTCTGCCGCCTTCTCTCCGAGCGCCACCTCGAACACTAATTCCTGCGTCTCTTCATCAAGCAGAAAGAGTGAAGCGGCCTGAGCGGAGAGCACCTGGGCGGCGGTCTGGACAATCAATTCCAGCAGTCGATGAGTCGTCACCGGCGCCGCAACCATTCCGGTTACCACCGCCACCCCAAGAGCCGCGCGCAACTCCTGGGCGAACTGCGCATCGGCCAATTGCCGGCGCAGAAGAGCGATCTCCTCCGCCTGCCGGGTTATGATCGCCTGTTCCCGGGCAAGCTCGTTTCGGTCCGTCCGTCCGTCCTCGTTCAAATTGTTCGTCCCTTTCCCTTGGGTTCGTGCTCAGACCGGTGCAATCAGTGGCGTGGCGATTGGCCTGGAGCTCTCTCCCAATACGCGAAAGGTGCGCAACGGCTGCGCTTTTCCCTTGACCAGTAACGGGTCTTGCTCAACGATATCCAGATGGTCTCCGGTCATCTCGCAAGTATCCGCACTGATGATGATGTCACCTTTGCCCGCTACACTGCAAAGCCGAGCGCCGATATTGACCGCGTCGCCGACCACGTCGTATTGCTTACGGAATGAACTGCCCATCTGGCCGACCACGGCCTCTCCCGTGTTCACGCCGATGCCGAAGTGAACAGCCGGGAGTTGTCGAGCACGGAGCTGGCTGTTAATGTGCTCACCTCGGCCTTGCATCTCCAGCGCACAGAGCACTGCCAGCAACGGATGGTCCGATTGCAGCCGGGGCGCGTTCCAGATCGCCATCAGTTCATCGCCGACATACTTATCGAGCGTCCCGTCAAATCGGTGTACAGCGCTGGTGAGCTCTTCGAGGTAGATGTCTAATACGGTCAGCACGTCCTCTGGGGCTAACGTTTCCGACATGGAGGTGAAGCCGCGAATGTCGACGAAGAGCACGGAGATCGGACGGCGGACGCCAGCCACCAGCGTTGCTGCACGAGGGGCCGTCACCAGGATATCCACGATTTCCGGTTTCACGTACTGGCCAAAGATGGTATGGATGCGACGCTTCAGGCGTTCCTCGGTGGCAAAACGAAGGGCCATGATACCCGAGAAGGAAAGTATCAGGATGATCTCGGGAGTGACGAGCGGCGCCCAGAGGTCAAAATGATTGAAGGCGGCTACGGCGCATCCCACATAACCGATGGCCAGGGCTACCGTCGCCGCACTACTGAGCCAGATGCCGAAACGGGACGCAACGAGCGTGGTCAGCAGCCCGATCGCGAGAAGGACGAGGGTGTTGTTGGCCCCACCAAGCGGCCGGATTGGGTTGCGCAACAAGATAGTATTTACGATGTTCGCCTGAATCAACCCCCCGAAAACGGGGCCAAACGGGGTATTCTTCTGGTCGTTGCAGGTGATGGCGGCACATCCCACAATCACAATTTTGCCACGGAACACGGCCGGATCATCGAGAGCGGCCGCGTCGCGGGAAGCGATTCCATAGAACTGGGTGGGCTCGAAGGCGCCCCCAGCGCTTCCGGCTGGGGTGGGACCCGCGTAATTGATCAGCAGATGGACGGGCAGGCCCGCTAGCACGCCGGCGACCGAACGGTGGAGGGCTACGCTTGCCACGGCGGCGGCGAAGGAGGGGTACCAACGGCTGCCCAACGACGGTCCTGCCGGTCCTCGTTGCCGAAGGTCCGCGGCGCGGAAAATATTGTCGGTGTCGACCGGCAGATTGGCAACTCCCAAGAAGGCAGCTTGCCCGATGGGAGGGATCGGCGGTTCCAGCTGTACCTCGGCTTGCAGATTGGGGTTCAGTTCTGGCGTGCCCAGTTCATCGGCCAGCACCACGTTACCGGCGCGCTTGATAGCCATCGCCAACTGTCGATCGTCGCTGGTGTGCCGATAATACAGGAAGTCCACGCCGATCGCCCGGGCGCCGGCGCGATGCAGAAAGTCGATAGCACGTGCCATCCAGTGTCGAGCAAGGGGGTAGGAACCGCCACCCAACTGCACAATGCTGGTATTGTCGACGCCCACAAAGACGATACTGGACAGGACGGGTTGCGGACCTCGGCGCTGGAGCTGGAAGTCATAGGCGGCCAGTTCGGCACGGGTGAAGATGGGAAGTCCTTGTAAGGCCGTGACAAAGACCGCGGTGAAGGCAAGGCCAATGCAGAGAGAGGCGCAAAGCGTCCAGTAGCGCCGGGACCAGGCGAAGAAACGCATTCTTTGGATCCTCGGTTAGGTGTCCATATAATAGCACTTGACGACTGCCATGTGTTGACTAGTGTTTCCCGCTGGACCGCCTGGTGAGCGGTATATCTGGAGTACGGCATGTATTCGCGTCTCCGCCTCATCGCGCTGGTCACGATCCTTCTCCTGGCTTCACCTCCCCTTTCTGGCTCGGCGTCGGGAGGTCACCGGGGAAGTGGCCGAGCGGCACAAAGTAGGGCCGGTGGCATGTCTGTGCTCGCTCAGGTGCGCTATGTCTATCGCGGCCTCGGCGTCCAGCCACCGCGCGCCGCCAGGATTGCGGGAAAGAAGAACATGCACCTCTTCAATCAGTATTTGCTGCAGACGGCATCGAACGAGAAGGCCTCGGTGCGATTCCACGACGGCACCACGTTGCAGATGAATCAGACCACCGACGCGGTCTTGCAGGCGCCGAACCTGACGGTGGTGAGGCGAGGCGAGGTCGCGGAGTATCTTGCGCCGGGCACGGATCACCGGGTTCAAACATCGGCAGCCGTGGCCGCGGCCATCGGCACCACCTATGATGTCCAGGTCGTGGGCTCAAAGTCGATCTTCGTGGTGCTGCATGGCGCCTTACAGGTTGGAAACCAGGTCGGTACAGTGGTGGTCAAGAGTGGTCACGAGACCGTGGTTCTGCTCAATCATGCTCCATCGCCGCCCACACCGGCTGATGCCCAGGCGATCTTCGCCTGGACCGACGGCATCCCTACCCCGGACCTGGGAGAGGATGTCGGTCTGGACGCCAATGGCGGAGCGATTCTCTCCTACTCCTCGCAGCGGGCGGGTCCCGGCGATGCCGGGCACGTGGAGCACATCAATGATGGACTGGTAAGCGAAGGGTGGGAAACCGCAACCGGGCAGGTAAAGAATCAGACCGTCAAGGTGGGTTTTCTGGGTGGCAACGCATATCGCATTACAGCGGTTATCATCGACCCTGCCGCCACCTATGGCGAACCAGCGAGCGAAGACCTGAAAGACTTCGAGATCAGGGTCTCCTCGACGGGCTCCGACGATGGCAGCTTCACCACCGTGTTCCATGGGACATCTCAGCAGCAAGACATCCTCCAGCGTTTCGATCTGGCGGTCCCGGTACGCGCCAAGTATATCGAGTTAGTCGCGCTCAACAACTACGGGAGCACCCAACGGCTGGCGGTTGCAGAGTGGGAGGTGGTGGCCAATGCCAGCTTGCTGGCACGCCCCGAGCGGCTTGCGGTTGATGCAGCGGGGAACATCTATGTGGCGGATTCCGACAGCAATCGTATCGTTAAACTCTCGCCCGGTGGGAGAATCATCGCGTCGTGGGGCAGGAAGGGGAGCGGTCTCGGCGAATTCCTGCGTCCCAGCGCTGTTGCTCTGGATACCAGGGGGAATATGTATGTGGCCGACACCTTCAATCACCGCATCCAGAAACTCTCCCCGATTGGTCGCCCACTGGCATCGTGGGGTTCTGATGGTTCTGACCCTGGTCAGTTCTCCTATCCCACTGCGGTGGCGCTCGACGCTCAGAGGAATATCTATGTGGCTGACACCGACAATAACCGCATCCAGAAGCTCTCACCCACCGGGAAGGTTCTCGCCGTCTGGAGCGATCTGGGGAGCGCCGGAAGTTTCCGACTCCCCGGTGGTGTCGCCGTCGATCGGCACGGCAACGTCTTGGTTGCCGACAGCCAGAACGGTCGAATCGTCGAACTCTCCCCGAGTGGCGGGTTGATCGCAATGATCGGCGCCACGGGGAGCCAGGTGGGGCAGTTCACTAATCCGACAGGGATAGCGGTCGATGCGAAAGGGGATATCTACGTCGCCGACAGCTACAACGAGCGGGTGGAACGGATTGATCCGCGGGGGCACTTCTCGCAATTTGGGAGCGAGGGCAATGGACGCGGGCAGTTCTCTATCCCCGAAGGCTTGGCTCTTGACCGGAACGGCAATGTCTACGTTTCGGACACGGGCAACGGCCGAATTCAGAAGTTTTCGATGGCGGGAAAGCTTCGGGCGGTATGGGGCAAGTACGCCACCGTACCGCAGGTGCTGGGCGAGCCGGCTGGGGTCGCGGTGGACACCCGGGGCAACGTCTACGTGACGGACGACATCAACAACCGCATTCAGGAGCGTGCGCCAAACGGTCGGGTCGAGGCGATCTATGGCCATTACGGCTACGTTCCAAAGGAGAGTCGCAAGCGACTCGGTGAGTTTTATTATCCGCACGGCATCACCGTGGACCGGCAGGGCGCCATTTACGTTGCCGATACGGATAACAGCCGTATTCAGATTCTGGCTAACAAAGGGCCAATCGCCGCCATCGGGAGCCAGGGCACGCGTCGGGGAAAGTTTAGCGCGCCGCAGGGTGTGGCGCTTGACGCGCACGGTAACGTCTACGTTGCCGACACCGAGAATGATCGGGTGCAGAAGCTCTCACCCAAAGGGACCGTGCTCTGGGTCGTGGGCGCACCGGGTACGCAGCCGGGACAGTTTCTCACGCCGGCGGGGATTGCCGTTGATCACGAGGGCAATGTGTACGTGTCGGACTTGCTTGGCAACAGGGTCCAGAAGCTCTCGCCGGCAGGCCGAGTGCTCGCGGTCTGGGGTGAGGCCGGCCCCGAAAGCCGCTTTACCCACCCGGTCGGTCTGGCGATCGATCGTCACGACAATCTCTACGTCGCCGACGCCGGTGATGACGCGATTCAGAAGCTGTCACCAACCGGCACGCCCCTGGCTGTCTTTCCGTTGCCTGGTCCAGGAGCGAGCCCCGTGGCCGTGGCCCTGGATGCTAGGGGGAACCTGTACGTTGCCGATAACCTCAACGGACGCATCGTTAAGATGACATCGACCGGTGAAGTGTTAAGCATCTGGAACTAGCCGCGTGCCGGTTGCGCGCGTTGTAGGCGTCCGTCAACAACCTTCGCCAGCGTGGTGGCCAGCGTGAGTAGTTCATCCTGGGAGAGCCCTCCACGCACAATCGCTACCTGCTGCAGCGCGGTGTACCGACCCCGAGCAAAGGACAGCACCAGGGTTGTGTAGTGCGCGTCCCCCACGTCCACATCGAAGATCAACCCGCCGCTCTTGTCGCCGACCTGGACGCTGGCCAGAATCTGTAGATTCGGCTGTTGTGCGGCGTGCTGTTTGGTTGCATCGAGCCTGCTGACCACATCGGATCGCGCCTCGTCTACCGTCTCAAAAGCCGACACGGTGCTGCTGATCGACAGAAACTTACTCGACTGAATAGCCTCAAAGGCCGCTTTATACGACCCCAGCTGGCCCGCATCAAGCAGCGAGGACAGGGTGACCCCGCGTTCACGCGCAATCTCTTGATTGGTCGAGTAGTGGCGTAGGGTCGGTTCGAAGAAGGTGGTGGCTGGCAAATCCGAGAGGGTCAGGTTGAACGGCTTGGTCGGGGGTGTGATGGGCGCCGGTGTTCCCGCTGCTGTCAGTGAGAAGACGGTAAAGCTTTTTACCCGGATCCGATAGTACGTGCTGAAGATGCCGGCGCTGGTCGGATGGGCATAGTCAGCTATGGGGTACTCGACCACCTTTTTGCCATCGATCAGCAGGGTGTAGAGGCTCGGTCGCACCTCCAGGCGATAGAGGTGCCAGCTGCGGTGCGGCTGGAACGCGGCCCCACCCACGGTATCGCCGTTCCAGGCAAGTTCCGGGTTGTTGTTCGCGAGAGAGCCGGAGAAGAAGGAGCCACCGCGAACGGACATGTTGGGCGCGGCGGGCCTTTGACGGATTACCAGGCCAAATCCGGTCGGATCGCTCTCCGGCCCGCCGGGTCCCAGCCCTTGCATTGTCGCTTGCACGGCAAAACTGGTCACGCTGTGTAGGTTGACGTGCGCTAGCAACGCTCCGTTGGACCTTCCGTCATTCTGCAGCACGTGCCCTGCAAATTGCCACGCACCGCGCCGGCCCGATTGGGGGAAGGTCCAGGTGTAGAGTGTCCTCCCGCGGTCGACATTCGCGTGTGGCACTGCAGCAAGGGCTACCGTGTGCCGTCCACCAAAGGGCAGCTGGATGAGCACCGCGCCCATAACGGCACGCGTCAACCAGGCGCGAAGGGACTTATCCATTCGACAACCCAGCAGTGCGATCGGCCGTGCCATGATGGCCGGCTAATTCTTCGAGGGCTGCCTTGGGGAACGTGTCGACGGTGGCCACGGCAACCCGGCATGCGGTGATCGCCCGAAGCGTCGCGTGCCGCCGTCCGCCTTCCAGGTATGCGCGTTCGCCCAGGATCGAGCCTGGCCCAACTTCGCCCAGACGATTGCCGTCCACTTCGATGGAGAGGACGCCATCCAGCAGGAGAAACATCTCCCGTCCTTCGTCACCCTGCTCGACCAGAAGGGATTGGGCACTCAACCGGCGAATCGGAGGCTTTCGGGCGGCATGAGTCACCAGCAGCGAGAGATCGCGCTCGAGGGGCGTTTCCGCCTCTGCTACTAAGGCAGGCACATCGACATCCCCCCACGGTGTGTGTTGAAGCGCAGTGTGATACCAGTTGTCGAAATCGATCAGGGCGCTGCACTGGACCAGAGTGCCGTCTTTGTCGTATATCCAGTGCCGCGGGAAGGGGCTGGCCCCCGTCAGTTCGTGCTCCGTTGAACCATCGGCATGAAGGGTTAGGGCAAGCGTGGTCCACGCGGCGGGAGCAGCGACCTGGAAGAATGGTCGGTGGACTGACCGGCGTGGTGCGGGTAGGGCAGTGCGCCCGCCGACGGTCTGGACGAAGCGGACTGATGTACCAAGGATCTTTGGTGGTCGTTGCAGAATGGGAAGGTGGATACCCGGCAGGGCAATGATCTCCGGTCCGAACGACACCTTGGTGACACCCACATACCCGCCGCCGCTGTAGCCATAATCGGCAATCCGCCCGTCCTCCACTGAGACCCAGGCGCGCAGCTCGTTCACGAATCTGTCGGCCCCGTTGCGCTGTTGCACCATGTCGAGCCGCTGCGGAGGCGGATCGTCGTAGTGGCAGAGGCCGATACTGAACGGAAAACCTGTAATTCCCTCAATCGAGGCGAAGGGGATCCAGGAGATGGAGGTCACGCACGACTCTATACGCATCACTCTTCTCGCTACTTGCGTGTGTTCAATGGCATCGAGCTACGGTACTACGTCTACTGTAAGCCGCCGTTGAGTACGTGTCAAGATTTTGTATATCGTGAGAGGCCCAACATCCCGCTACGATCTGATGGACAACACCGGTAATTACTGGTACAGTTAGAACTGTTCGATGGCACGCCAAGCCCGCGCTGCGGGTATTGCCGTTGCCAGCGTAGGTGATGGTTCGGGCTTCTCGACCATCTTAGGTGGGGAGATAGACATGGGCGAGCAGGACCAGCAGCGGGAAAAGATGCAGCGGCGGCGTGACCAGATGCGGAAGCGCATGTCTACCACCTTTGATCGAGCCGTGAACGATCCGCAATTCCGGCAGCAGTTGCTGGACGACCCGAAGTTAGCCCTGAGTTCATCGGGAGACCCCAAAGCCCCGCAGATCCCGCTGAAGGCCCAGGAGCAGCGCCGCCAACTACTCGAACAGGTCATCGATCGCGCTCAGAGCGACCCGCAGTTCCGCGAACACCTGAAGCAGGAACCGCAAAAGGCTCTGTGGGATGCCGGCTTTGGCCCTCCCATCGAACAACTCCGGGCGGAATTGCCCCAAGAGGAAGTTCGTGCCTACACCGCGAGCTGGTGGGGCGGGGAATGGATTTGGTCCGGCCTGGTCAATCCATGGGGCTCTGGTGGCTGGCCAAGTGGCACCGGCGGTTGGGGCTAGTCGAAGCCAAGCCTCCATTTTCGGTGACGAACAAGGGTCGAATATCTCGCTGTCTCGATTGTAGTGCTCATAGAGCGCGCTGAGGACACACGTCATGAGGCGGATAGCGCCATACCGCGAACATCGATATGTGGAGGCCCGCGTATGAACGAGCTATCGGAAGTGGTTATTTCAGAGGAGCCTCGCGTTCTAGCTCCTCGACCGGTTGACCGGCAATTCAGAGCCTACAACGTTGGCATTGCCAAAACTGGTACCCGCTCGATGGCCGGCATATTCTCGCAGTATCGGTCGCTCCACGAGTTCCTCTTTCCCGATACGGTTCGAGCGATCGGTGAGCGCGAGAGCGGCGCGATGAGCGAGATCAAGTTCAGAGAGTTCGTGCGCTGGAGGGATGCACTCACCAGGCTCGACATGGATTCGTCCAGCTATAACTGCTCCTTCACCGACGTCCTGGTGGAGGAATTCCCGGACGCGCGGCTGGTGTTCGTGATTCGGGATTGCTACACGTGGCTGGATTCCATGCTCAATATGTGTCTCTTCCTCGGACCCCTCATGACAGACTGGATGGTCGACTATATTGGAACCTTCCTCGGTCCAGGTTTCGAGATAGACCTTTCGGATCGGCCCGACGACCTCCGCGCGGCACTACCGGGTATGGTTGATGCTGGACTGCGGTATTGGTCCACGACGAACAGTTTTGTCCTGGAGCACCTCCCCGCGGATCGTTCACTCATCGTGAGAACGCGAGAGCTTTCCCAGAGTCTCCCATCGCTGGCTGCCTTCACGGGCGTACCGGTTGATACCCTCGAGCCGCAGTTGAGCCGGCTGAACACTGGCGAACGGAAGTACCATCTTCTCCAGGTCGTGGATCGAGACTTACTGGCTGACCTGGCGGCAAAGCACTGCTCCGACCTGATGCGCGAGTTTTACCCGGATGCAACGCTACCGCGCTTTCTTCAAGTGGATCGCAGCCGCCAATACGGATAGACAAGCTGTTGTCAACGTATCCCATTTAGGCCTCCTGACACACCACATGCTCACCCACGTCGCAGCATGTGGATGGCCCGATTGACTCAGATGCTGACTTGGTCGATAGATGATGATCCCGACCTAAAGCGACGGGCGTGCTTCGCTGTGGCCGCAATGCTGGACCTGGTCCCGCGCGACGCGGGACGCATTCGTTGGCGACATGCTGAGCAAACGATAGGGAGGATGGTACACGCTCGGGCTCAGCGCTGGTTGAGCGCCGGAGTGCGGCTGGTCTAGATCGTGGCGCCAGAGGCCCGTATCGTCGAGGTGTGGCGTGCTGGAGGGCTGGTGCGTATCGTGACGGTCGAGGAGGAGCTTGCCGGCGAGGAGGTGCTCCCCGGCTTCGCCGTCGCGGTCGCCGACCTCTTTCGCTAGCCTCCATGTGCCGTGAGGGCTTGCTAACGGTTCGTCCAGTACATCATGCTCGGCCGCAGCCCATTTCCTCGTTCCCTCCAAACGTGTCCGCCGATGACCCTATCAGGGGCGAGGGGAAAGGTCTTTCGCCACCAGCATCGAAAAAAACTCCCCCTCGCCCGCGGGCGGGAGAGGGGGCTGGGGGGTGAGGGTGCGTCGGGACGCGGTTTACCCCTTACCCGTAACCCCGTTCACTTTGTCCAGAATGGTTTGGGCGATCTGGGGGCGCTGCAGCGCGGCCGCCGTGACCGCGATAGTGTGCAGCCACATCAGTCCCGCCAGCCATTTCGGGATACGGATGCCGAACATGCGGTCCAGCGAGAAGCGGCCTGGGCCGGCAATGGCCAGTAAGAGGGCCGCGGCCAGGTTGGTCGCGGGCAGCTCGGCGCCGCCCGCCGAGGCCCAGACGGGCAGCTTCCAGTGGACGCGGCGCGCGGCCACGGTCATGCTCGCTGCGACATTGAGCGGACCGAGAGGGCCGAACAGACCGAGTGCGGTAAACAAGCCGCCGGTGCTCTCGCCCAGCGCGGCAACGGTCCCCCAGACCTTACTGGGTTCCATGCCCAGGGAGCCCATCATGCCATGTGTGCCCTGTAGCCCTGGTCCTTTGAACCAGCCAAAGAGCTTTTGTGAGCCATGGCCGGCCATCAAGGTGCCAACGGTCAGACGCAAAACCAAGAGCGCAAAATCCATCGTAAATACTTCCTCCTTCAAGGCTTCTTAGATTGTAACTTTTATTGGTGCAAATATCGTGCCAGAGGATGCGGGGTAAAAGGTAGATGCACAGCCGCCGGGCATTTATGATGGAGAATCACCACCTGTGCGGAAGGCGGCGGCAATGACGGACTCGATTGACCATACTTCACTCGATCCAACGGTAAAGAAGACGGTGCTGCGGCTGTTCACCTACGGGCTCTATGCGGTTGGCGTGGCCCAGGGAGACGACCGGAACCTCTTTACCGCCAACTGGCTGACGCAGGTTTCCTTTGAGCCGCCCTTGCTGGCCCTCTCGGTGGAGAACGATAGCTACTCGATCGAGCTGATTCGGCAGAGCCGGGTCTTTGCCATCAGCGTCTTCTCGGCGGACAGCAGGCACCTGGCGGCCTCCCTGGGCAAGCGCCGAAAGGTGAAGCCCGACAAGCTGGACCAGATACGCTACCGGCTGGGGATCACGGGCTGTCCGATTCTGGAGGAGGCGCTGGGCGCCGTGGAATGTCGGGTGACCGGGGAATTGGCGGCGGGTGATTCCACGCTGTTCCTGGGTGAGGTGATCCAGGTCGAGGCGCTGGCGGAGGGAATCCCACTGACGATGGCGGAAGCCGGGTTCCGCCACGCCGGATAAGGTGACGGAGGGGACGCATGGCGCTTGACACGGCTGACTTCGTGATACCGCTCCTGCGAGAGGAACGGCAGATACTGGATCTGGGTAACGCGCTGATGGCAATCACCGGTGTGGGCGCGATCAGGGTCGACCGGCCCTGCCATATCATCTCCATCGAGTACGACCCGGTCTATCTGAGCCCCGCCATGATGCGCGCCTGCATCACCGGCTCGGGCTACCCCCTGGCGGGCGTGCCGTGACCACTGTGGGCGGCGACCAAGCGATCTCCACGGCGAGTGCGCGTATCGTTGCCTGGGAAAACGGGCGCCGGACCGAGCGGCAGGACACGCTGGCCAGCGAGGAGCCGCTGGAGATACGCCTGGCCGGGTGCAGTGTGGCCGTGACCATGCGCACGCCGGGGAACGACTTTGACCTGGCTGCCGGCTTTTTGCTGACCGAGGGCATTATCCACCGCTGGGAAGATATCGCCAGCATGGCGCACTGCCCCGTGGACCAGCAGGGGCTGGAGATCGAGCCGAATATCGTCAACGTGAACCCGAGCGATCCAGCCCTGGTCGATCCAGACCGCTGGCGACGAAACTTCTTCGCCACCTCGAGCTGCGGCATCTGTGGCAAGGCCAGCATCGACATGGTGCGTCAGCAGGCGCCTGCGATCCGGTCGGATGCCCGCATCAGCGACGACGTCGTCCTCCGCCTGGAAGCACAGTTGCGGGAGGCGCAGGCGGTCTTCAGCCAGACCGGTGGGCTGCACGCCGCGGCGCTCTTCGATCTGCGGGGCCGAATGGTGCTGCTGCGCGAGGATGTGGGGCGGCACAATGCGGTGGACAAGGTGATCGGCGCGATGCTGCATCAGGACCGGCTTCCGCTCGATGGGTATGTTCTGCTGGTCAGCGGGCGCACCTCCTTTGAGATTATGCAAAAGGCACTGATGGCCGGAATACCAATCGTGGTGGCGATCTCGGCGCCCTCCAGTCTGGCGGTGGAGCTGGCGCGTGAGAGCAATATGACGCTGGTCGGCTTTCTGCGCTATAAGGAAGGCCAAGGGAGGTTCAACGTGTATGCCGGGGCAGAGCGGATCGTGGGAGCACAGGGGGCAGCGATCGTATGAGCAGGGAGCAGTTCGTCGGTACCTGGAAGCTGGTTTCATGTATCTGGACCGATACGGCCGGGCGGCTGAGCTACCCGTATGGGCACGATCCCCAGGGCTATCTGATCTACACCGCCGACGGGTCCATGGCCGTGAACTTTATGAGCGCCAACCGGCGACGCTTTGTCTCGGACGATCCTCTGGGGGGAAGCATCGAAGAGCGACGCACTGGGAAAAAGACGTATCAGTCGTATTGCGGCGCCTTTGAGGTGGGCGGCGATTGCGTGATCCATCACGTCGAAGTCAGCCTGTTCCCAAACTGGGTGGGCAGCAAGCAGGAACGCTTCTATCGCTTTTCCGGCAACCAATTGACACTGAGCACGCACCCCCTGCTCCTGCGCGGCGCGGAGCATCGTGCCGAATTGGTGTGGGAACGGGTCTTGCACCATGCCCCAACCGAGAGAGACGCAGGAGAAACGCATGGCCAGGAAACGGTCTCTAGCGACCATCCTTAAAACCCACGTCGGAGTCTCACCGGAACGGCCGGTCAGTCCCAGAACCGATCAGATTCGGTCCCGGCTGGAGGGCGCCGAGGTCGGCGTGAGCGTCTGCCCCTACTGTGCGGTGGGGTGCTCGCAGTTGGTGTACCACAAAGACGGTACCGTGCTCTCGATTGAGGGAAACTATGAGAGCTTCATCAATGGCGGCACGCTCTGCCCCAAAGGATCGGCGACCTACGGGCTGGTGGTGAATCCGCGCCGCTTGCAGACCGTGAAGTACCGCGCGCCAAACAGCGACCACTGGGAGGATAAGTCGCTCGACTGGGCCATGGATCGCATCGCTCAACGCGTGAAGCAGACGCGCGATGAGACCTTTCTGCATCAGACTCCGGACGGCAAGACAGTGAACCGCACCACGGGTCTGGCCCATCTGGGCGGCGCCACCCTGGACAACGAAGAGAACTATCTGATCAAGAAGCTCTTCACCGCCGGCCTGGGGATGGTGTATGTCGAAAACCAGGCCCGTATATGACATAGCTCCACGGTGCCCGGTCTGGGCGCCAGGCTTGGTCGAGGCGGCGCCACGACGGCGGAAAACGATCTGGCGAACGCCGATTGCATCATCATCATGGGCTCGAACATGGCGGAGAACCACCCGGTGTGCTTCCGCTTCGTGATGAAGGCCCGTGAACAGGGCGCCAGGATCATTCATATTGACCCCCGCTTCTCACGTACCTCGGCGCTGGCCGATCAGTATGTCCGCATCCGTCCCGGCTCGGACATCGCCTTTCTGGGTGGGCTGATCAATTACGTGATCGAGCAGGAGACCTACTTCAAGGAGTACGTGGCGGCGTATACCAACGCCGCCACGCTGATCAACCCCGAGTTCGTCGATACCGAGGATCTGGGCGGGCTTTTTTCCGGCTACGATCAGGAGAAACACGGCTACAGCAACGCCACCTGGCAGTATCAGGGACAGGATCGACCACCCTCGCCCAACATGCACCAGCAGTTCTCCAGCATGTCCTACTCACAACGGGTGGGCAACCTGGGCGGGCACTGGCCGCCGCCCTCCGATGCCACCATGCAGGACCCGAACTGCGTGTTCCAGATTGTAAAACGCCACTTCGCGCGCTATACGCCGGAGATGGTGGAGGAGGTGTGCGGTGTGCCACAGGAGCAGTTCCTGGAGGTGGCCAGGGCCATCTCGGAGAACTCGGGACGAGAGCGGACCACGGCCTTCTGCTACGCGGTGGGCTGGACCCAGCACTCCAAAGGGCCGCAGATTATCTCTGCCTGCGCGCTGCTGCAATTGCTGATGGGGAACATCGGCCGGCCGGGCGGGGGCATCATGGCGCTGCGCGGCCATGCCAGCATCCAGGGTTCGACCGATATTCCCACGCTGTACGACATTCTGCCGGGCTACCTGTCGATGCCCAACACCTTCGACCAGCATGACACGCTCCAGGGCTACCTGGACGAAGAGACCCCCAAGACCGGCTACTGGCACAACCTGCCCAAGTTCATGGTCTCGCTGCTCAAGGCGTATTACGGGGAGAACGCCACTGCCGAGAACGAGTATTGCTACCAGATGCTGCCCAAGATCAGTTCTGACTACTCGATCTTTCCCATGTTCATGGCGGCCAGGGATGGCTACCTGAAGGGCATGTTCATCATGGGGCAGAATCCCGCAGTGGGCGGCATGAACACCGGATACATGCGCGAGGCGCTGGCCAACCTGGACTGGCTGGTGGTGCGTGACCTGTTCGAGATCGAATCGGCCACCTTCTGGCGCGACTCCCCAGAGGTCAAGAGCGGCAAGCTCGACCCCAGGTCGATCAAGACCGAGGTGTTTCTGATGCCGGCAGCCATCATCACCGAGAAGGACGGCACCGTGACCAATACGCAGCGCCTGCTGCAGTGGCACGATCGCGTCGTCGAGCCGCCAGGCGACTGCACCACCGAGCCGTGGTTTATCCATCACCTGTACCGACGGCTGATGGAGTTATACGCCGCGGAGGACAATCCCCAGGCGCGCCAGTTGCGCGCGCTGGACTGGAGCTACCCGGTTGAAGGGCCACACGACGAGCCAGTAGTGGAGTCGGTCCTTCGGGAAATCAATGGCTACACCGTGGCCGATCGCAAGCCACTACCGGCCTTTGACGCCTGCAAAGAGGATGGCTCGACCGCCTGCGGCTGCTGGATCTACAGTGGGGTCTATCCCGAAGAGGGGAAGAACCTGGCCCGCAGCCGGGTGAGTGACGATCGCTACTCACTGGGCTGGGGCTTCGCCTGGCCTGCCAACCGCCGCGTGCTCTATAACCGTGCCTCGGCCGATCCCGACGGAAGGCCCTGGTCGGAGCGGAAGAAGCTGGTCTGGTGGGACCAGGCGGAAGGGCGATGGACGGGCTACGACATCCCCGATTTTCCAGTGAAGAAGGCGCCGAACACGCCGGCCAAACCGGACGGCACGGGAATGGATGCCCTCTCCGGCGCCGATCCCTTCATCATGATGGGCGATGGCAAGGGCTGGCTGTTCGCGCCCGGCGGACTGCGCGACGGTCCGCTACCCACGCACTACGAGCCAATGGAGTCGCCCGTGGTGAACGCGCTCTACCGCCAGGACGCCAATCCCTCGGCCAAGTACTGGCCAAAAGCAGGGAACCGCCTCGCCAAGCTGCAGGATCCGGCCTACCCCTATGCGGTGACCACCTATCGCCTCACCGAGCACCACACCGCTGGCGGCATGAGCCGCTGGATTCCCTGGCTGGCTGAGCTACAACCCACCTTTTTTGCCGAGATAAGTCCCCGACTGGCCGCGGAGGCCGGCGTGAACAACGGCGACTGGGTGGTAGTGAGCACGCCGCGGGCCGAGATCGAGGCACGAGCGCTGGTTACCGAGCGGATGCAGCCGCTGCGCATCGGGAAACAGACCATCGAAACCGTGGGGCTGCCCTACCACTGGGGCTACGCCGGTATCGTGAAGGGCGACGCGGCCAACGACCTGGTCTCCCTGGTCGGTGACCCAAACGTGAGCATTGAAGAAGCCAAGGCATTCACCTGCAATCTACGAAAGGGAAGGACCAGAAAATGAGCATCGACAATCCCCTCAACCCCTCGCAACCGCAGCCCATGATCGCTCCCGGCCCCGAGCCTTCCACGCCGGACATCGCCCCCGGGCAGCCCTCCACGCCGGACATCGCCCCCGGCCAGCCATCCGAGCCGATCATCACCGACGTGCCCATGCCTGCCCCCCCTCCCCCAACCCCTCCCCCTCCAGGGGGGAGGGGAGTTACTTCGGGACAGAGTTTCTCTAAAGAACTCCCCCTCCCTACCGAAACGGGAGCTACCGCGGGAAACAGCTTCTCTAAGGAACTCCCCCTCCCCCCCGCGAGGGGGAGGGGGCAGGGGGGAGAGGGGGGCGATGATTAGCGAATTAGAGGCGCCTGCTCCCACCCCCAAGGGTTTTTTCACCGATACCTCGATCTGTATTGGGTGCAAGGCCTGCGAGGTGGCATGCAAGCAGTGGAACCAGTTGCCCATGGATGATGTGCCGATGAGCGATCTGGTCTGGATGGCATCGAGTTACGACAATACGCATCAATTGGGCAGCACCACCTGGCGGCACGTGACCTTTGCCGAAATGCCGGGATCCGGTGGCTCGGGTGGCCAGACCAACTGGATGATGATGAGTGACGTGTGCAAGCACTGCGCGCATGCCGGTTGCCTGGAAGCGTGTCCCACCGGCGCCATTATCCGCACCGAGTTTCATACCGTCGTGGTGCAGCAGGATGTGTGCAATGGCTGCAACTATTGCGTGCCCGCCTGCCCCTATGGGGTGATCGAGGTCAACATGACTCCGACCAGCGGGGACGGCAAGGCGCACAAGTGTACGCTCTGCTATGACCGGTTGAAGGACGGCCTGGAGCCGGCCTGCGCCAAGGCGTGCCCTACCGATTCGATTCAGTTCGGCGATTTGAGCGAGCTGAAGGTGCGAGCCAGGGAGCGGGTAGATCACCTGCGGGCGGAAGGGCTGCCGGCCTACATCTATGGCGATGAGGAGATTGGCGGCACGAATGGCATTGGGCCACTGAGCGCCTCCTTCCTCTTACTGGATAAGCCCTCCAGGTACAACCTGCCGGAGGCGCCCAGCCTCCCGCAGAACCATACGCTGCCGGGCATCCTGACCATGGCCGCCACCGCGCTCTGGCTGGGCGCGGCCACCGCCTGGTCGCTGAGGAAGGGATGATGGATAACCAGGACAGCGTGGTCACCGCCAGCAGCCAGGTAGAGCACAGCTACTATGGCCTGCCTGTCATCAAAGCGCCCCATTGGAAGTGGTTGGTCATTGTCTACTTCTTTCTGGGCGGGCTAGCGGGAGGCTCCGCCACCATCGCCACGATTGCCGATCTGTTCTCGAAGGATCGAGGACTGGTGCGCGCCGCCCGCTATCTCTCCCTGGCAGCGGTCCTACCCTGCCCACCATTGCTGGTGCTTGATCTGGGCCGGCCGGAGCGCGCCTTCAACATGTTCCGGGTCGTCAAGCTCAAGTCCCCCATGTCGCTCGGCTCCTGGGCGCTGCTCTTTCTCGGGGTGTTCAGCACCCTTTCCGCCGGACTGCAGTTTCTGGCCGATGTGACCGGCCGCCAGGTACTATCCGCAACGCATCGAGTGATCGGCATCGTCACTCTTCCCTTTTCAATCTTTATCGCCGGCTATACCGGCGTGCTGCTGGCGGCAACCAATGTCCCGCTATGGGCGCGAAACTATCTGCTGATTGGCCCAATCTTCGTGGCCTCGGCCTTCTCCACCAGCCTGGCGGCCCTCTCACTGGTGCTTGGAGTAGGCCAGGGTGAGCGGGAGGACACGGCGCGGCAATTGGCCCGGGCCGAGACCGTCTGCCTGGCGACCGAAGCCGCCACTCTGGCGGTCGGTCTGGGTCACCTGGGTAAACTGGGCAAGCCGCTGACCACCGGCCGGTGGGGCCGTATCTTCTGGCCGGTGATGGTAGGCGCCGGCTTGCTGGCGCCGCTCGGCCTGCAGCTCGGCGGACCGGTACAGGGCCGGGCCGGCTCGCGGCCACGTGGCGCCGCAACGGCCTTGCTGGTACTGATCGGTGGCTTCGCGCTGCGCGCTCTGATGATCTTCGCGGGACGCGAATCGGCCAGGCGGCCCGAGGACTACTTTGAGTACACGCGTGCCCGGCGATGACCGAGTACACCAGAACCGGTCCACGGGAGCCGCGGCTGCACATTCGTCCGGGTATGGACGTGTACAGCGCGTATCAGAACCAGTACCTGGGGAGTGTGGTGCGGGTCTGGCAAGGAAGGGGCGCGGCATCGTCCGCCGGCACGCCCAGTCGGGACTCGGGCAATACACTGGCGGCCGGGAATGCGCCCATGGTCCATGAAGAGGGTAACGTGGTGGGCCACGCCGAGTACCGGGGGAATCGGGTGCTGGGCGAGGACCTGGGGCCGTTTCCCACCGGCGCGGCGGGCAATTCCGGTCCGCTCAACCAATCGGCCGGGCATGAGTTTGCCACGGGCCGCGCCGACCCGCTGGCCAACGTCCGCTACTTCGCGGTGCGCCCCGGTCGGATCAATCTGGGCCTGCTAACCAGGCCATTCTATGTGCCGACCTCCGCGATCCATAGCCTCTCGATGGAGCGCGTGGTGCTGGATGTGCAACGGGAGGAGATGCCGGCAGCGTGGAAGAGGCGGCCGACGTAGGTTGTTCTCTTGGCATTGCCCAACGCGCTTCCCCACCGAGCTGTGATACGATAATCCCAGTTAATCGTCACCGCATTCACGCTGGAGAAGACACCGGCATGGGAGAGACACGGGAGCGCCGCTGGCGCTCGCTGGTTTGTTGCCTGAACGGATAGCTCGCTGCTTACAGATACCGGCGTCGTTGTAAGCAGCGGGACGGACGCATTGTTCTCCGGTCTCTTCGGCTTGCCTGCCGGTTGAGACGCGTGCAACTGTGCCCTCCTGCTATGACCCCATAGTGTTTCAGGAGGAATCCCCCGTGCCCATGTCTCACCGAACCCAGATGCAGATCATCAAGCGCCGCCTCTCTGGCAAGGAGGGGAGCGAGCGGGTGCGCGAGTTGCGCTCGATTCTTGAGGAGTTGCCCGGCTACAAGAACGGCCCGTATGCCGACCTGCGCAAGTGGGTGCAGGGCCAGATCGAGGAATCGCGCGCCCGTTCGCGCACCATTCAGCGCGACAGCATCGCGGTACGCCGCGAGGGCGCCGCGCAGGTAGCCCTGGTGGGCGCCCCCAATGCCGGCAAATCGTCGCTCTTGCACGCCATCTCCGACGTGCAGATCAAGATCGGGACTTATGCCTTTACCACCGTGCGGCCGGTTCCGGCGCTGACGCGCATCAACGGTGTGCTGATCCAGCTGGTGGAGATTCCGGGACTGATTGCCGGCGCGGCCGAAGACCGCGGCGGAGGCCGGGCGCTGCTCGGCGTGCTACGCGGCGCCGATGCCATCGTCTATTGCCAGGATGTTGCCGCCTCGCTGGATACGCTGCGGGAGGTCCGCGGCGAGGTCGCCGCCGCGGGCATCGACCTGCCGGCCCTGCTGGCCATCACCAAGATGGATGAGGCCGGCGAGGGGGCGCTGACACACCTCCAGCAGGCCGCGCCCGATCTGCGCGTGGTGGGCGTCTCGGCCATCGACGACGACAGCCTGACCGCCTTCAAACAGGCGGTGTGGGAGCTGACCGGCTTGATCCGGGTCTACTTGCGCCACCACGATGAGACGGATGAGGAGCCGGTGGCGCTGGAACCCGGCTCGACCGTGGCCGATGTGGCGCGCGAGATCCATAACGATATCGCCGCCAGCTGCCGAGCGGCCCGCATCTGGGGTCCCTCTGCCCGATTCGACGGCCAGCAGGTGGGCCGAGAGCACACCGTTCAGGATGGAGATGCCGTCGAGATTCTGCTGTAGTTCCAACAGGCGGCAGCGCGTATTCACTCGTAGTAGCGCCCCTATGACACCGTCCAGGTAGCCCGCCCGTCCTGGGCGGACCACCCCGCATAAAGGGGGTACAGGTGGCCCGCAGGCCAGCACTTCCGCCTCTGCGGGTTGGAAGACTTCCGAACGACCTGACGCCAGACCGGGGGTCCGATACCTCTCTGACGGCCGTAGGCCAGCGAGGACCGCTGGCGGGCCTACCATACGGGGACAAGGTCAGTGACGCAGAACTCGGGTGGTGTCGGCCTGCGGGCCGATCCGCCCAGGACGGGCAGGCTACGGACCGGAACCCCGAGTGACCGCGATGGCGTTGAATTTCGTACCGCATATGCTGACACAGTACATGGCGGGCCGCGAACGAGCATGGATATTCGCACAGCGTCGACCTGAGGATTGAGCCAACCATGCTGGTTGTTGTCATACTAGGCAGATGGGGCTGAGCAGGGCGATACGATCGTGCGCACCGCGGCACTAGCCGGCGCCACTCCCTCCATTGACCAAGTTGAGGTTTTTTTACTATGCCCACTGATGTAACGGTGTTCGGCGCCGGCACCCTGATCTTTATCGACGCCGTCGCGGCGGCTATCGCTCTGGCCCTGCTGCTCTACCGAAAGCCGGGCAGCACTATTCTTCGCTGGACGGTTGCTGCCGTCCTTACCCTGCTGCTCAGTTTTCTGGGCGCTCAGATCGCGGCGGCGCTGTACAACGATCCCCGGCCGTTCGTGGTGGGGCATTACCGGCCGTTGATCGCTCATGCCGCTGACAATGGTTTCCCCTCCGACCACTCTCTGCTGGCGGCGGCGATTGTCGCCGTGGTGGCGTTTGCTCGCTGGCTGTGGACCCTGCCTTTTGTGCTGTTGGGCGGAATGGTCGAGGCGGCGCGAATTGGAGCGGGGCTGCACCATCCAATCGATGTGATTGGGAGCGATGTAGTGGTTATTATCGCGGCGCTGGTGGCCGCCGTCCTCGCGCCGTCCATAGCTCGGCGTCTGATGCCCTATGTTCCTGATCGTTTGCTGAACCTGGTCGCCGCGCCTGAGACGACCAGCGCCTAATCTGTTCGAGCCAAGGATCGTTGGATGTCATCAATAGAATCTCAAGACCTGCCACTTCTCGAAGAGATGCCCGCTCCGGACGAGGTGCGAAGGCGTCTCGACGCCCACCTGCGTACCTGGCTCGGCGTATGGCCCCCGAGCAAAGAACTGCAGGTGGTCGCTGCCCCGCAGCGGACTGAGCCGGGATGGGATGGCGCCATTCATCGGATCGTGGGGGTTGCGTCTCCGGGCGGCGCGGTGCTCTCCGTGCCGCCGGAGGTGGCGCCGGCGGTGCGTGCCCTGGGGAGCACGCTGGACACCGTGGCATCCGGCATCGGTGGGGCGCTGGGGAAGCCAGGGGGAACGATGTTCCAGGGGGCGTTCCGCTGGTGCGAGCAGCCGGCCCAGCTCCCCGATGCCGGCATCTGGCTTCCGGCGGAGGATCCCCGCATACCAGCCTGGCTGGTTCCCTTCGGCGGCGAGGTCCTGGTGGCGCTGGACGACGATCAGCACTATATGGCGGGGGTGGGAATCAAGCGGCACGATCGCTACGGCCATGAACTGGCCGTCGGGACCGAACCGGCCTACCAGGGACGTGGCCTGGCCCGAAAACTGGTGGCGCAGGCCGCGCGGCGGATACTCCAGCGCGGAGCAGTACCCACCTACCTGCACGCCTTCAGCAACATCGCCTCGGCCCACGCCGCGGACGCCGCAGGCTTCCCCGATCGGGGCTGGAAGATTCTCGGTTTCCACGCCGAGTAGGGCTGTATCTACCCGGTCTCAAGGGCCAGAGAGCGACGTTCCCGTGGCGACTGTGAAATACGATAACGCCGATATTCCGGCTGTGGCCGACTGACGGTAGTTTGTTTCGCGCTCTTGTGGACCAACGCCGGCGGTACTGGAGGTGCATATCGACGGCGCCATTACCAGGGCTTCCGCTTCGGTGGATGCCCTCTCCGCGCATACGCCTCTCGCACCATCAGCTCCCATCGACCTTGATCGACCCGCACCATGCGCTTGCGCGGCACATACCCTTTGGAAGGATCGAGGTATTGATAGGTAAAGAAAAAGCCGTCTTCCAGCTCATCCACGAGGATGCTATAGGCATGCGCCTGTTCCAACTCATAGCCGAGCGCTCGCAGCATGTCCTGATAGCCGCGTGGCCGGCACTTTGCCCTACTGCTCAGGATGGTCCTCTTGGGCCGGCGCCCCTCTAGCTCGGTTCTGTGGGCAAGCAGTTCGTCATAAGAAAACCGCAGCACGCACCACTCCTGCTGGTCGTCTGCGCCCTGAAACCGGAGTGTGAACGCTTCTGGCTCCTCGATAATGGTGAACATGGACGCTTGACGAACATCCAGCTCGGCTCCCATGGTACGCAGACACCATTGATACGGGACGAGCAGTTGATCTCCTTGATGCATGGTCTGACTTCGCAGACCCATTACGGCTTCAGCCAATTGAGCAGATCGCCGGCAAACATTGGACGCGCAATGTGGTAGCCCTGCGCGTAGTCGCAGCCCAAATTTCGCAGGAGGTCAAGTGTCTCTCGGTCTTCCACTCCCTCAGCGACCAGGGCCAAGTCAAGATGACGTCCCAGATCGAGGACCGACTGAACGATCAAGCGATCCGGCCCCGGACTATTCAAGTGGCGAATAAAGGAACGGTCGACTTTGAGTTCATGCACAGATAGGCGTGCAAGGTAGGCCAGTGACGAATAGCCGACACCGAAATCATCAACCGAGATCCGGACGCCCAGTTCGTGGAGCAGTACGAGTATGGCCTGGGCGTCATCACGGGAATCCATCACGGTTGTCTCGGTAAGCTCCAGCGTGAGACGGTGGGGCGCCAGTCCATGCGCCTGGAGCGTCTCCGCAACCAACGCCACGAGCTGCGCGTCTCGCAGGTCGGTAGCCGAGAGGTTGACCGCGACATTGAGGATTGTCCCGGCGTTCTCCCACGATCGGCACGCCTTGAGCGCCGCATCCAGGACCCAGCGAAAGATCGGATGGATGAAACCGATCTCCTCGGCAAGGGGGATAAAGTCTTGCGGAAACAACAACCCTCTCTCCGGGTGCTGCCATCGGACGAGCGCCTCAACCGCTCCTACCGACATGTCCAGCAGGGTCAGTTTGGGCTGAAACTGAAGCACGAGGTCATTCTTCTCCGTGGCCTCCCGCAGTTCAGCGATGAGAGCGAGCCGGCTCTTGGTGTTGATGTCGCGATCGACCGAATAGACCGCTACGCCTAATCGTCCGCGTTTCGCCTCGTACATCGCCACGTCGGCACGTCGCATCAACTCTTCGGTTGAGTTTCCGTGGTCGGGGAACAGTGCGATACCAGTGCTGGCCGACACCACCAGCCGATGCCCCTCGACCTGGTAGGGAGCATCGACAGCCTGGAGGAGTTTGCGAGACACTATCTCCGCGCCGGCAGCCTGTTCAGTCGGTAAGAGGATCGCAAACTCGTCGCCTCCCAGTCGCGCTGCCGTATCGGACTCCCGCAGAGTAGCGCGGAGACGGTCGGCGACCTGCTGCAAGAGCAGGTCGCCAATGTGATGTCCCAGCGTATCGTTGACGCCCTTAAAGCCATCGAGATCTAAAAACAGGAGCGCAACATGGCCTGTTTCGCGCTGTGCCGTCCGTATCGCCTGCGTTAGTCGATCGTACAGCAGCGTACGATTCGGCAGTTCGGTCAGCCCGTCGTGCAAAGCCCGGTGTTCGACCACTTCCAGCGCCGCTGTGCGTTCCGCGAGAAGTGTCTCCAGCGTTGCCTCCATCCGCTTTCGAGCACTGATATCCTGCATCTGGGCGATGAAGAAATGCGGCTCGCCCTGGTCATCACGCATCAGCGATACGCCGAGTAGAATCCAGGCAGTGCTGCCGTCCTTGTGGATGTACCGCTTCTCAATCTGGTAGGCGCGCTGTTCACCGGCAAGCGTCTCGCGGACGTATTTCAGATCGGCTTCCAGATCGTCCGGATGTGTGATGTCCTGGAAGGTCCGTTGGAGCAGTTCATCTTCCGCGTACCCGACCAGCTCGCAGAGCGCCCGGTTCACCTTGATCCATGCCCCATTTTTACTCATGAGAGCCATTCCAGCGGCCGACCCAACAATCGCTTGGTCGAACAGCTGCCGGCTTTCCTGGAGCGCAACCGCCATGCGCTCCCGATCGGCTATCTCGAGGCGCAGTGCCGTGTTGATTGCGGTGACCTGCGCAGTACGTTCGACTACGCGTCCTTCGAGCTCGTCCCGAGCCTGGCTGAGCTCACGGTTTACCTTTGCGAACTGCTCGGTACGCTGGGCAACGCGCTCTTCCAATTCGCTGTTCAGTCGGGCAAGTTGGTCCTTCTGCTCGCGCGCCTCCCGGGCAAGTCGAATGATGGAGAGCACCTGGGGGACAATCGGCGGAATAACCAGAGCGGTCGCCACGGAGGAGACGGCAGTGACAACCTTGATGCCGGCCCACGCCCAATACACTGGCGTCCACACCGTGAGTGCCGCCACGAAGTGGGTAAAGCCACAGGCGATAATAAACGCGCCAAAAGCCACAAAGACCCAGAGGAAGGGAATCTCCTCCTGTGCCTTTCTGGCCAGATAGAGAAGGGTAACCGATATCGCGACATACGGCCCTCCAATGAGGAGATCAGAAATCAGATGGAGGGCAACAATCCATCGATCCCACGCCAGACTGCTCCCCAAAGAGCGAAAACGGCCATCGGCGCCCACGAAAAGCTCCACGCCCGGGGCCATCAGCATTGTCGCGAGCACCATCGCAGCGATGCCGTACTTGAGAACCCGCTGCCCAGGATCTTGATGTCCAGTCACAGTCGTCGGATACGCAGCTTCACTCTGTGTTGTCAATTTTACTCACCTCCGTCGGTTGGCGACGGGCTATGTCCCACTCGTTCATTGGAATGCGAAGCAGGGGTTACCGCTTCCTGCATAACTGCTTGATGCCCCCGGTCGATCACCACACGATTGCGTCCTGAGGCTTTCGCTTGGTAGAGCGCACGGTCAGCAGCAGCGATGACCGCAGCCGAGGTCGTCGCGTGCTCCGGAATGAGAGCGACACCAATTGAAGCAGTTATCAGTTTTCCCGCAGGAGGGAGGCAGTCCTCGATTCCTGCCCGAAGGCGCTCGCTGAGCTGGCGGGCGCCCTGCTGCTCTGTGTCCGGAGCGATGATGGCAAACTCCTCGCCGCCATAGCGATACACGCGGTCGGTCTCGCGCACCGCACCTCGCAGGAACGATGCAGTCTCCTGGAGTATCATGTCGCCGGCTTGGTGTCCATACCGGTCATTGGCCTGTTTGAAATGGTCGAGATCGAGGAGAAAGAACGCGACCGACCGTCCGTGTCGAAGGCTTGCCCCCAATTCTCGGGTGAGATCCTCGTCAAGCTGACGGCGATTATATACATCGGTCAGCCCATCGAGTCGAGCGACGCGATCCAACTCTGAGTACAACCGTGTCTGCTGTGCTCGACTGTTGGCAAGAGTGAAAAGAAGCCACAGGGCATAGATCGCACCAAAAACAAAGGCAAAATACAGCGCCCATGGTATCCATTGAGAGGTGCCAGAAATTGGAGCGTACAGGCTGTCCTGTGGCACCGAGATGACGACTTGCCATGTCGTACCGGGAATGGCCCGCACCACGAAGTAGCTCTGGACACCACCGTTCATATAGAATCCCTGCTTCCCCCGCGCAAACGCCGCCGGGAGATTCTCGTCAACCTGCCGCAGGGACCGCACACTTGTTTGCGATCGTCCATTACTGGCAACAATTATCCCGGCTTCGTCCGCGATGTAGGCGGAAGTCCGCGACTGCGGAAGGGCGTTCCGCAAATAGTCGCCAAGCGGCGAGCGCGACACATCAAAACCGCCGCTCAGAATTCGGCGTCCGTACGGCGTATTGTAGGGTAATGCAAACGCCACCACGGGAATCCCGCGAGCAGCCGACGCAACCACGTCGGAGACGGCACGGTGTCCAGCAACCGCGGCACGGAGATGCCGATAGTGGGCGGTTATATCATGTCCGAGCAGGCTGGGACGCGGCGGTACGACGAGGAGTACCCGACCGCGATGATCGAGAAGAACGCCGGCGGTAAAGCCAAATGAGTCAAGCACGCTCCCAAAATAGCGTTCCGAAGCGGTTGCTCCCCCGAGGTGCGCCCGTGCCACTCGCTGTTCGCGAGTAAACAGATCGTTTACATAGGACTGCGCGAACCGAGCGCCTATCGTCCCTCGAACCTGAAACAGAGCTTCCAAGTTCCTCTGGTTTTGAGACTGTGCCTGGAAGAGTATCAGCGCTAGACCAACAAAACCGACAATCAGCATCACAACCACCAAAAGTCGTCGTATGCCAAGAGGCAAATGCAGAACGCCGGCGTCGGGCTTCATGCTGTCCTCGCTGAAATGGCGCTTGCAATGAGCGACAACAGTTCATGGAGATCAAACGGTTTCCCAATTTGGGCATGAAACAGTTCGGTGCCGGCAGCGGTCTGCAGCAGTAGATCGGATGCCGACATCGCGACCATGGGCACATCCCCAAAACCCCGAGCGTACAACTGCCTGGCTACGTCAATGCCGCTCATGCCGGGAAGCATAATGTCGATCAGAAACAGATCGGGCGGCTGCTCCGGCGAGAGTGAGTCGAGGAGCGCGGGATGGCGGAGGACGGCAACTGAGTAGCCCTCCAGCGTCAGAACCGATGTCAGCATATCGAAGATGTGTTCTTCATCCTCAATGACTGCGATGCGCGACGGTTGCCCGTATCTCTGCGCCTCCCGGAGGGCGATTCGCTGCTGCAGCCAGTTGGTGATATCTGCCGCGGACTGAGGTCGACTGAGGTGATAGCCCTGAGCACGCTCGCATTGCAGCGAGCCCAGAATATCCAGCGTGGCCTGGCTCTCCACGCCTTCGGCAACCACCTCGAGTCCCAGGTTGTGACCCAGTTCGATCACGGACCGGACGATAACGCTGTTGTCGTCGTTCGTATCAAGATCCATCACAAAGGACTTGTCGATTTTCAGTTCGTGAACTCGCAAGTGACGGAGGTACGCCAGTGAGGAGTACCCGGTGCCGAAGTCATCGATCGAGAGCTTGATACCCACGTCGGTGAGCTGTGCCAACATGTCCATGGCATGATCGGGGTCAGCCATGATGACACTTTCGGTGATCTCGACGGTGAGTTTTGATGGAGGAACATCGCTGGCCGCAAGCGACTCCATAATAATTCCGGGGAGATCCGGATCGAGGAGGCTACGGACCGAGAGATTGACCGCCACGCCCACAGTGAAGTTGAGATCATGCCAGTCGCGGCACTGTTTCAAAGCCTGGTCGATGACCCAGGTGGTGAGGGGCCTGATTAATCCGGAATGCTCGGCGAGAGGGATGAACTGGTCAGGCGGAATGAGTCCGTGCTCGGGATGGTTCCAACGGACCAGCGCTTCCATGCCGTCGATTTCACCGCTAGCCAATCGCATCTTCGGCTGAAAGTAGAGCACGAGTTCATCGCTCCGTATGGCATCCCGGAGTTCGCCGCTCAGGGCCAGTCGCGTGGGACTGTAAGAGTCTTTCTCGGCAGCGTAGACGGCATAGCCGCTATTGGCTTGTTTTGCGCTATACATAGCGACATCGGCACGGCGCAGGATCGTGTCGGGGTCGGCGGCGTGATCGGGATAGAGCGCGATTCCAATGCTGGCTCCAACATGAAGCCGCTGCTCATCGAGGTCGATCGGTTTCTCGAGCGCGTAGGTGAGTTTAGTCGCCGTTTCCAGGGCGCCCAGGAGATCGGTGTTGGGAAGAAGGAGCGCATACTCGTCGCCGCCTAACCGCGCCAACGTGTCCACCCCTCGTAGGATCGCCGTGAGACGGACGGCTACTTCTCGGATGACCCCATCGCCAACGTGATGACCAAAGGTGTCGTTGATGTCCTTGAAGTGATCAAGATCAAGGAGGAGCACCGCGAGACTCTCAGCGTTACGCCGGGCGCCGGCCAGCGTCTGCTGGAGCCGGTCATAGAACAACGTCCGATTGGCCAGGCCAGTCAGTGGATCGTGGAGGGCAAGGTGTTCGAGTTGCGCCTCGTAGGAGACACGATCGCTTATATCGCGGACGGTCGACGTCACGAACCCTGCTTTGCCGGACCCGTCGGGAACACGATAGGAATTGACCTCTGCGGGGAACGTGGTTCCGTCACGCCGCAGCACACTGTATCGCGTGTATGAGGCCGTTGGCACGGTTTCTTGTTTCCGCAGTTCAAGGATCTCAAAAGCTCGCCGCCGCTCAGCATCGGCGAGATGCGCTCCGATGCTGACGCCATTGAGATCGTCCGCAGTGTCATACCCCAGCATCGTCGCGAGTTGCCGATTCGCCATCACGATCATTCCACGCATGTCATTGAGAAGGATCCCATCCGGAGACGTCTCGACCAGAGCTCGATAGCGTTGCTCGCTTTCCCGTACGGCAATTTCAGCCCGCTTGCGCGCATCAACGTCGACAATAACAGCGAGTGTATGGCGAGGAATTCCGTGCCGGTCGACCATCAAAGAGGATGTCACCTCTGCCCAGCGAGAGGTCCCATCCTTGCAGATGTAGCGTTTCTCATGACAATAGAGATTGATTGAGTCACGCACAAGACGGAGATGCTGTGCAAGGTTGACGTCCAGATCGTCGGGATGGGTAATTTCCTGATGACTTTTCTGCAGAATTTCATCACGCGTATACCCCAGAAAAGCCAGAAGATAGTCGTTGACGAGGAGCAATTGCCCGTCGAGAGTGGTTTGCGCCACGCCCACTGCCGCCTGATCGAAGATAGCGTGAAAGCGTTCCTCGCTCCGGCGCAACTCCTGTTCGACCTCTTTCAACTCGCTGATATCGCTCGACACAGCAATGATGCCGGTGATGGTTCCGGTCTCGTCGCGAATAGCGGTTCCATGAGACAGGATCGGCACCATGGCGCCGTCCCGCTGCCGGAGGACGAACTCACTCACCATCTCCTCACCCGCGCCAACCATGTCAAGCAGACGACGGGACTCCTCGACCGAGAGGGTCGTCGGCAAGACCTCAATTACGTTACGCCCCATGACCTCCTCTGCGTGATACCCGAAGAGGCGAGCGGCGCCGTGATTCCAGTAGGTAATTTCCCCATCCGGGGTTGAGGCCACCACCGCCTGGCCAACGGTATCGAGCAGGCGTGCTTGAAAGCGCAGATGTTGCTCCGCCTGTACCCGATCGGTCACGTCGTCGGTGTGAACCATGACCAGGTCAGGCGGCACGAACACATAGTGGACCACGAAATCACGCTCGGCGCCGACAGTTGATAATCGGTAATGCATCTCTCGTCGAATGGTCTTTCGCTTTCGGAGGCACCGCGCAAAGTCTTCGAGGATTTCAGGGTGCTCGGCGAACATGACGCGTGCGGGGGTACCAATCGTGGCACGAACACCCTGTTGTGTGATCGCGTCGCCGGCATTGTTGTAGTCAACGACCACCAGATCGTCGCCGCTCACCTGCCAGATATAAGTCGGGATCGGGAAGCCGAGGAATTGTGCATGAAAGCGGGCTCCGCTCTGCCGAACCGACTCATCGAGCGAGGCGCGATCCAGCGCCTCGGCGCACTGTTGGGTAAGGGACAGGAGAAAAGCGCGATCGTCGTCGCCAAGTACCCGTTCCTCACCAAAGCCGAAACTGATCGCTCCGATGGTCCTATCGTGTGCCGAGATCGGCAGAATTACAGCGGCACGATAGCCCGCGCGTGTGAATGCCTGCGCCACGTCTGAATACCGGCTCTCCCATTGCTGCACCGGTGGTAACCAGGCGGGAAGACCCGTCCGGACCACCTCTGCAAGCGGAGTATCATCCTGGAGGGACACCGTTCGATGTTGCTTTATATCCTCCAGCAGAGGGCCAAGTGTGCAGAGCGTCTGGAACGTCGAGCCGTCCTGCATAAGGGTGGAGACAGATGCGCCGATGGCTCCTATTACGAGAGCTCCGTGGTTCACCACCACCGCCGCCACATCCCCTGGGGTCACCGCCCGTGACAAGGCCGCGGTCAACTCCTGCAACCGTGCCGTCCGCTCCACTAACTTCTCCGCCAGGATGCGGGCCCCCCGTTCTCGGACCAGCAACTGCTCTCGCTCGGCTTCTGCCCGGCGGCGCGCCCGCCGCTCCCCTGCCTCGCGCACCTCGCGTTCGACAGCGAGAGGGAGTCGAGCAAGGTTCCCTTTCATGATGTAATCGTGGGCGCCCGCTCGCATAGCGTCGACAGCCGTTTCTTCACCGATTGCCCCCGACACAATCAGGAACGGCAGATCAGGATCGTGCTTTTGGACGGTAGCCAGGGCCGCCAGTCCGTTGAAGCCAGGGAGATCGTAATCCGAGAGCACGGCATCCCAGTGGGACTCGTGGAGCGCATCGCGGAGTTCCGTCTCGGTCTGGATGCAATGGAAGGATACGTCTCGACCCCTAAGCTGAGTCTCGGCGATGACCAGCAAGGCGTCATCGTCAGAGTCTTCGATCAGCAGGATGGACAGCGGCTGCATCATGAGCTCACGGCGAGCGATTGAGGACCAGCCAGTAGAGGCCCATGGTTCTGACCGCGTCGGTGAATTCGCTAGAGCGGACCGGTTTTCGGATGTAGCTATTCGCGCCGCTGCCATAGCTCTGTACAATATCCGTCTCCTCGTCGGAGGAGGTGAGTATGACCACCGGCAGAAGTCGGGTACGCTCATCGGCCCTGATGCGTTTCAAGACCTCCAGCCCATCCAGTTTGGGAAGCTTCAGGTCGAGAAGAATCAGTTGCGGCATGATGGACATGTCCCGATCCGCGTAATCGCCGCTGCCAAAGAGATAGTCGAGCGCCTCAACGCCATCGTGGGCCACCACGATCTCATTCGCCAGCTGGCTTTCCTGGAATGCGAGTAGCGCGAGGTCCGCGTCGTCCGGATTGTCTTCGACCAGCAGGATGGTGGGAATAGCTGCCATGTCTTAGGTACCTCCCAGGGTGAAGTACACGGTGGCTCCTTGGTTAACGGCGGCTTCCGCCCAGGTTTGCCCATCGTGTCGATTGACGATGCGCTGCACAGTTGCCAGACCGATCCCGGTTCCTCTGAACTCGTGCATGGAATGTAACCGCTGGAACGGTCCAAAGAGTTTGTCGGCATAGGCCATGTCGTACCCGACGCCGTTGTCACGGACGAAATAGGCCTGTTGTCCGTCGTGCTCCTGGACGCCGACCTCAATGGTGGCGGCATCGCGCGTACTGGTGAACTTCCAGGCGTTATCCAGCAGGTTCTCCAGAACAACACGTACCAGCCGGGGATCGGCCCGCGCCGCCAGTCCGGGCTGGATCAGGGAGATGACCTCTCGATCGGGCTCTGCTACCACCAGGTCAGCAAGCACGTCGCGAGCCAGTTCGCTGAGATCGATCGGTTCGCAGTGAAGTTCAGCGCGGGTGACGCGAGAAAGCTTCAGGAGATCATCGATGAGCAAGGACATACGCTGGGTGGCCGCGCGGACGCGGTGGAGGTACTGCTTGCCGATATCATCGAGTCGGTCGGCGTAGCGCTCGACTACGAGTTTGCTGAAGCCGTCGATGCCGCGCAACGGCGACCTGAGGTCGTGGGAAACAGAATAGGCAAAAGTCTCCAATTCATGGTTGAGTACCTGCAGTTCAGCCACCCGGCGGTGCTCGGCATCGTACAGGCGCGCCCGCTCCAGAGCCTGGGCAGATTGCTGGGCCACCGAGACCATAAAACGCCGCTGATCGTCGTCGAACCGTCGGGCATGAGCAAACGTAATGCCGAGAACCCCAACGGCGTCTCCCTTGGCAACCAGCGGAACAATTGCAGCCGCTTCATACCGGCCTTCGCTTTGCGCCACACAATCCTCGGGGTATCGAGTTCGCCACTCCTCCGCCGACTCGATCCAGATAGCGCTGCGCGAGCGCACCGCATCGGTGAAGGGGCTAGAGATACCCAGAGGGAATCGCTGAAAGGAGGGGGGGACGTCGGGGGCGTATCCACTCCCGCCGAGGTAGGCCAGCTGCTCACCGTCGTCTGCCAGCACGTGAATCGATCCTCCATTGGCCCCCATTAAAGGAAGGACCCTGGACACCATGACATCGGCTACCTCGGTGGGGCTGACAGCGCCAGACAGGGCCGCCGTGATTTCCTGAAGGTTGAGGATTTCGGCTGTTCTGGCCGCGACCCGTTCCTCCAGAAGCGCGTTGAGTCGTGGTCCATCCTCGAGCAAGCGGTCCGCGACAATCTTGCGTTCGCTGACATCCCGCACGATCACGGTCAGTGCGGCCGGTTGACCCGCGGCATGAATCACGGACGCGGAAACCTCCGCGGGGAACGTCGAACCATCCTTCCGCAGCGCCGGATACTCGATGGCCGTCACCTGTCCCACTTCCATCGCCTTGCCTATGTTGCGCCGCGCTTGCCCACGGTACTCCGGAGCCACGAGAACAGCCCCGGGCTGCCCGACAAGCTCGGACGGGTGCAGGTAGCCATGGAGATCGGCAGCGCGCTGATTGGCAAAGGTAATAGTGCCGTCCTCCTCAATGCGGAAGATCCCATCACCACATGCCGCAACCAGGCTCCGCATGCGATCCTCGCTGTCGCGCAGGGCTCGCTCGGCCGTTTTCCGCTCGGTCTCATCCTCGAGGTGCACCAGCACCAAATCTGGCGGAACGAAGATACAGGAGACGATAAGGTCCTTTTCCTCCCCAGTCGACACCAGTCGCCAGGACATCGCCTGGCGCCGCGGCTGTCGGAATGTTCTGCAATGGTCAAATGCCGCTAGTATCTCGGGGTGAGCAGCGAAGATCACCCGGCCCCGCTGACCGATCAGGGGTCGGATGGCGCCATGGGTTAATGCGTCAGCCGCGCGGTTGGCGTCAACCAGCACCCAGTCCTCAGCCGCCGCTCGCCAGGTGAAGGTGGGGACGGGAAAATCCTGGAACTGCATGTGAAAACGAGGATCGATAGATGCGACGCCGTCAGTCTCTGACACTGGGACTTGTGATGTTTGCGCCAGAACAAAGGTGCCCCGTCCGTGATGTGAGATCACAAGACCTTCCTCTTCGAGTACCGATAGGGCTCGCCGCAAAGTGAGTGTCGCCACACCAAAACGTCGTGCCAGACTCTCCTGTGAGGGAAGGCGCGTCCCGCTGGGAAACTCACCGGCTACTAGCGCCTCGCGGAGGAGAGTGTAGACACGCAGTGCTTGGGCGCCCGAAGGAGGAACGGCTCCCATAGTTCTAAGACCTTTGCAAGAGCATAAGAGTGTTGGAGGTGGTATAGCGCTATTGATATGAAATAGCTATTCCCGCAGCAGGGTTTGTCACGGCGGCAGCTTGCATCCTAAACCCCGGTGGGGTATACTTATGACGTGTTTATACCCCGATAGGGTATGCAAGCGGACTGATCCCAGGGATGAGGACCTATGTCTCGCCGTCCCTTCGGACACGTGCCCCGTCACTCGGTTTCGACCGGAACCTGCCGCCAAGGAGGCGCCAATGTTTATTCTCGATGCTCTTCGCACCGCCTTTGATATGTTCTGGGAGGTGCTCTGGCCGCTGGTGCTCGGCTTTGGCCTCTCCGCGGTGGTGCAGGTGTTCGTCTCCCACGCCGCGATGGCACGACTGCTGGGCAAGGACTCGCCGAAAAGCTTGACGCTCGCCACCCTCTTTGGCATGGCCTCCAGCTCCTGCTCCTATGCGGCGGTGGCGTTAGCGCGCTCCATCTTCCAGAAGGGCGCGAGCCTGACCAATGCCATGGCCTTTGAGATGGCCTCCACCAACCTGGTCATCGAGCTGGGGATTATTCTGATCGTGCTGATGGGTTGGCCCTTTGCCGCCTCGGAGTTTCTGGGCGGCATTCTGATGGTAATCCTGATTGCGCTTATCTTCCGCTTTACGCTTACGCCTCGATTGGCCGATCTAGCCATCCGGCAGGCGCAAAAGGGCGTAGTGGGCCGCATGGAGGGGCATGCGGCCATGGACATGAGTGTACAGGGCGGCTCATTCCTCTCGCGCTTGTTCAGTAGGCGCGGCTTCACCGCCACCAGCCACCTGTTCGTCATGGACTGGGCCTCGGTATGGGTCGACATCGCCGGAGGCTTCCTGATTGCCGGCGCCCTGGCTGCCTGGGTACCGGAGTCCTTCTGGAGAGCGTTCTTTCTCTCCAGTCATCCCACCCTGGCGAAAATTGAAGGCCCCCTGGTTGGGCCGCTGGTGGCCATCGTCTCTTTCGTCTGCTCGGTGGGGAATGTGCCGCTCGCCGCCGTTTTATGGCGCGGTGGGATCTCGTTTGGCGGCGTGGTGTCGTTCATCTTCGCCGACCTGATTATCCTGCCCATCCTGGACATTTATCGGAGATACTACGGCGGCCGAGTAGCGCTCTATATCCTGGCGACCTTCTACTTCACCATGGCGCTGGCGGGCTACGTGGTCGAAGCGCTGTTTGGCGCTCTCGGTATCATTCCAACCAACCGCGCGGTGGGCGTGATCACCGACGGACCAAGCTGGAATTATACGTCGGTGCTCAACATCGTGTTCCTGTTCGTCGCTCTGGTGTTCCTCCTTCGATTCTTCCGCACCGGCGGACCCGCCATGTTGCGCATGATGGACACGCCGGAAGGCGAGACGGCCGAAGATGACCGCCAGCATGCGCATGTGCCACAGAGCCATGTGCAGTGAGATCTTGGCCGCGGAGAAGAGCACCCTGTTCCTGATGATGCGCGCTGTTATAAGTTTCAGCGTCCATCGTGCCGATGTCACATTTTGCCGATTGCGGTGTAGTAGTAAATGCCATCATGATGACGACCAATCGGCTCTTGCAAGGAGTGATCATGGTCCACGAGCCAGGAAGGCGCATCCATGCGTGACACGGTACTCGTGTCCCCTCCACTCGATCGCGACCGCATGGCCGACGAGGTGGCGCTCATTCAGGCGGCTCGCACTGATCCTGCCGCCTTTGGTCCGCTCTACGAGCGCCATCGTGGTCGCGACTGGTATCTCCTGACACGGACCTCGGGCGACGAGGTTGCCTTCATCGCGCACCAATGCACGCCGCGCCAGCGGCCAAACCTCCTATGCCCCAGTTCCAGGCGCCGCCCTTCGGGTCTGGAACTGGGTTGGATCGACTATCAAAGTGGATCGTACGGTGAGGATGATCGGGGCGGAGGAGAACCCGCCATGAACCTCAGTTGCATGTTGTTCACTTTTTAGCTTAGTTTTGTGTAACAGTGAACAGCATGGATGAAGTGAACAAGAGGATCCGAAATGCCCTGTGGTCCGTCCTCTCGGAGATTGCCGACGAAGTGGATGTCCAATCGTCCCGAAATCGGACGGGCAATTTCAGAGTGCGGATTCGTGTAGGCCGCGCAGTGCATGTGGGCAACATTTTATGGGCGGCAGAGGGGTGGCCGGAAGATGTATCGCGGGTGCTAGCAGGCCAAGCCGCTCAGGACAAACCACAGTCACTCGTGATCGCAGCGCGACGCCTCTCGCCCGGCTCCCTTGACCGGATTGCCCGTCGAGGGATGGGCTGGGTTGATGAGATGGGAGCTGCCCGAATAGTCCTGAGCAGCGGTCTCGCTGTTTACGCGGATCACCGGAGTCGCGTCTCCCAGCCTCCCCCAGCATTCGCTTGGACTCCGGCCGCGATCGCGGTCGGCGAAGCGCTATTGACGCTCCCGGACACCAACGTTCGCTCACTGAGCGCGACGACCGGGGCATCCCTGGGAAGAATTTCACGGATTCTACAGGCATTCGACAGTGAGGGATTCACGCACAAACACCAAGCGGAAGGACAGATGCACAGCATCCGTACTCTCGCGGACCGCGAATCTCTGCTCCGCTCCTGGGTACCAGCCGCGGGAAAGCAACGGAGAACGCAGTGGATGCTGACACGTGCAGGGCAGGATCCGCTGGAGTTTTTCGGCAAGGAGCTGGCGCCCCTTCTCGGACCACCAGGAACCTGGGCTCTCACTGGTCCAGCTGCTGCACAACTCGAGGCGCCATATCTCACCACCGTGCCCACCGTCCATGTGTACGTCGACTCTGGATTCCCTGAGCGCCTCCAGCGATTTCAGCGGACTGGTGGTTTGGTTCCCGTTGACCAAGGCGGCCGATTCGAGTTCTGGTTGGCGACGCCAACCACTCTCCGACTCTCCCGCTCTACGAAAGCCGACTCTGATTCCGGGATCCGGATTGCGGACCTACCGCGCGTATACGCCGACCTGCTGGCGCTGGGTGGCCGCTACGAGGAAGCCGGCGGACACTTACGCGAGGTGACGAACCTTGGCTGGTGATCCAGCGAGGACGAGGGGTGCACGCGCACGTGCCGAGGCGGCGTTGGTGCGCATTTCAGCCCACTTTGGTTCGACTGACATCCCCGTGGTTGTCCTCGGTGGGCTTGTGCCAGAAATGCTATGCACAACAACCGAAGCGCGCCACCAAGGAACGACTGACGTGGATATCCAGATGAATCTCGAAGTCGAGCTCGCCGGTGAGCACGCATTCGAACTGGAGCAGGCGTTGCTCGCCGCAGGATTCTCGGCCGATCCAGAACAGATGTGGAGATGGTTGGATCACGAACACGGCGCCGTCGACAATGTCGAGTTTCTCTGCGATCTCGACTACGAGCCAGCGGAGTCGCTTGTGATGTTCAGCGGAGCGAAAATGTTGGGAGCCGTAAACCTCCGAGGGACCGGGTACGCGGCCCGCGACTGGACCATTCACAACCTGAGCGCCACTATCCACGATCGACCCGTGGCGGCTCAGGTGCGCTTTGCCGCCCTCGCTGGCTACTTGTTGGCAAAGGTCCACGCGCTGCGCAACCGCCGGTTCGAAAAGGACATGTATGACTTCGCATACGTGCTCATCCACAACGACGTAGGCGGCCCTGGCCCAGCGGCGGATGAAGTCATGGCCAAGTTTGGCGATGACTTGCCATCTCTCCACAGCATGTTTCGCGAGGCGGGTGCGAGCTTCAGTTCTCCAGCAGATGCCGTCCCGACAGCCTATGCACGCTTGGCCGTGGACAGTGAGCCTGAGGAAGACCCGGCGCGACTGGCAGCTGACGCCTACGCTGCAGTTACCGAATTTCTGGTTCGCCTCTATCCCTGAGCGGCCAGCTTATACCACAGATGCCCCAGTAGTCGGTGCAGGAGCGGACGGCCAGTAGTTGGCTCCTACTGGCAACGAAGACCCTATCTGCCCGTCACCTGCTGAGAGGACATCGACATAGCTCCACGAATCATGATCGCGGCTGCGCCGTCTTGGTCCAGTGCACACTGCCATCGGTGGTATGCAGCAACACGGTGCCGGAGGTAGATACCCTGGAGTCGGCCTGCTTCTGGGCGGTCGCCCATCCATCTGTCGCACTGGTGAATTGGAGTCCGACCAGCATGAGGCCGGGCGGCAGGTGGGGAGAGTGCTTGGTCCATGATGCGCCACCGTTACTCGTCGACCACATCGCGCCACTCGACACGAATAGCCAGTGGTGCGCGTCGATGGTCTGCCAGAGGTTGTGGAAGCCTGTCACCGGCGTCCGTACCGCGAAATCCCAGGTTCGTCCACCGTCCGTCGACCGGTAGATATAGAGCCGGCTCCAGTTCGCTGGCGGTTTAGCTCGGGAGAAGCCGACAACCTCGGGAAGTATGCCGGTCTGGCCGAAGAACTGCGGCGGGAGCAGCGTGCCATATGGAAAGACCGTCGTCGTCGCGCTGGGGCGCTCAACCCCGGGGGACGGGCCGACTGCCTGTCCCCGCCAGGTTGTGCCTCCGTCCGGCGTGTAATAGATGGCCGGTACGCCGGATCCTTCCTGGGCCTCCAGCCAGCCGTCGTGCGCGTCCTTGAAGGTCAGATACGACTTGTCTCCGCCCAGTCCAATCCCCGACTGATGGGGGCAATGGTATCGACTGGGAGTGTTCGTGAACGACGTGCAGGCCACGCGGTTCCAGTGGTGTCCGCCGTCACTGGTGCGATACACATCGACCGGCATGCTGCCCCCGGCGCCTCCGCCATACCAGAGCCAGCCATGCCGCGGATCGGGGAACGAGATGGTCCCGTCCAACGTTGCGTAATCCGGCGGGAGGGGAAATCGCTGCCAGTGACGCCCACCGTCCTGCGTCCGGAAGAGCGCAGCGCTGGGCTGCTGATTCGCCGCGTAGGTGAGTGGCCCGACGGTGGCGGCGACCAGCCCCTCCCGTGGGTTGAAGAGTCGAAGCCACACCGGTGGCCCTCCCGCAGCGCTGAAGTGCAGAATAGGGGTCCAGTGGTTGCCGGCGTCGTCGGTGCGGTACACGGTGGTCGGCGCAGCGTCACAGTTGGTCCCGATCCCGTGGCTGCAGCTTCCGTTCGGCAGATACGAGCCGGATGTGCTGCGGGCGATCCAACCGGCCGTCCCGGAGAGAAATGCGCTGCCGCTGATAATCGTCCCCGAACCCGGCTGCACATAGGCGGGCAAGTGGCTCGCGCATTGGGTCTTGTTCAGGTGAGTCGCGCTACCGCCCTTGGTGATGTGGCTGAGAGCGTAGAGGATGTGCCAGGCGGGACCGAGCGTCTGCTCCATCAGATACCAGCCGCCGTAGGTTGCCGCGTCACTCCCGCGGTAGACGGTATAGCGTAGCGCCAGGCAGGTGTAGGCGGCGTTCTGGGGATGTAAACGATACCCTGGATCGTTCAGCTGCTCGACCACGACCTTGCGAATGGTACGGCAGTTCCGCCGAAAGGCGTTGAGCGATCTGGTCCTTGCGGCGAACTTGGAGGCGAGGTCGCATTGCCCAGTGCCCAGCGCGTGAAAGTAGAACCGGACCATACTGGTCGGCGCGGCTAGCGGATTGCTGCCGGCCTTCAGTGACGCCGGCGCCACGGCGACCAGAGCAGCGACCACTACCGCGAGGCACAGCGTGAGACGAACCGCGTGTCGCACCATCGTCTCCTTTCTATCCACTTCACCCTGTACAACGCCGGCCTCGCCACTCCGGTTACACTACTCAGCTTCCGCGGGAGATTATGGCGCGAGACCGGAAACCCTCACGCGCCAGTGCGCACAACGGCTCGTCACGTCAAGGCGGAACACGCCCCCCGCCATCTCTTCCATCTGGGTCACGTGTGGCGCCCGGCCACGGCGATGGAGCACCCGATCTATCGCATACCCTGACGCGTTCTTAATGTCCACCACCAGCCGGGCCTTCCCGGCTTGGCAGGGGACGCTGTAGGTCAGGAGCCATGGATGATGGGAACGGACGTTGAACCACCGCGAGTAGGTGTGCGTCCCTGCATGCAAGCCGTTGGCCGGCGTGAGGGTGAACGCACGCCCGGTGAAAACGTCACCCGTGATCTTTTGAACCGGCATACGATCCAGCGGAGGCGGAGGATTTGCGGGCGGAACGGAACCGACGCGCGTGATAAACCGCACGCCGGCCAGCGCCTGCTGCTGATCGACCGCGAGCCTGGAACCTGGGGCGAGGAGGCTGTAGAGCGCGCCCTGGTGGGCGAGAATAGTGAACGCGTAGGGCTCAGGAGTTCCGGGAAGGCAACGGATCAGAACGCCCGGCGCCGAGCCGTAGCGGACCGGGTACCGAGTGATGGACGCTCGGTTCGAATACTCGCTAATGAGCGTGTTTGCAGCTGTAGTGGCAGCACGAGCATCGTCGAGGTCGCTCGACCGGCCGTTCGATCGGATGATCAAGCGGAGGTGGTTGACGGAACCGCTCGGAGGGCCGACGAACCAGGCCAGGGTGGGCGGAGGGAAGTTACCGGGAGGCAGACGCTGCCAGCCGACCGGCGGGACCAACCCCACGCCAAGTGCGAGATCACAGACGGCGCCGGGAGGACATTCGCTGGTATCCGACGGCGCTGGGCCACCGGCCGCTGCGTGGTTGGGAAGGCCCACGGCGACAGCGAGGACAAAAAGAAAAGGAATCGACCGAAGGGAACACAACATTGCAAGCTCCTGGATGATGATGTACACCGCCGATAACGACGGCATTCGGGAAATGTTACGCGGGACAGCGCGTAACATTTCCGGCCTGGATCACGTTAGAGGAGGAGGAGGGATGTTGGGTGAGTGAGGGGTGGACGCGCCAAGCACGACCCCGCCGCCTTTGGAGAGCTCTATGATCTCTACGCCGACCGCATCCACGCGTTCTGCCGCGTCCATAGCTCCAGCCGCGAGGAAGCGGAGGATCTGATGGCACAGACCTTCGAGCGCGCCATGGCCGCGATTGGGCGCTACCAACACCGCGGCATTCCCTTTTCGGGATGGCTCTTCCGTATCGCCACCAATCTCTCCGTGGATCGTGCCCGCCGGTCTCCCTCGCTCGTCCATCTCGGCCAGCATCCGGACCTTGAAGCGAGCCTGGAGGCGCCCACGGGCGACGAGGCGGAATACTGGGTGGATCGCTGGGCGCGCGCTGACTGGCTGCAGGAGCACGTCGCGGCCCTGCCGGCCGACCAGCAGCGGATCGTGCGGCTCCGCTTCTATGAAGACCGCGCGCTGGCCGAGGTGGCGACCGAGATGGCGCGGAGCGACGGTGCGGTGAGACAGCTCCTCCACCGGGCGGTGCGGACGCTCCGCCTTCAGATGCAGGGCGAGGAGGCCAGCAATGTCTGAGAAGGAACGCCTCTGGCGCGACATACGATCCGACGAGGACGCCGAGCGTGCCCTGACCGAGTTGGGGCAGGTGGTGCATCGGAAAGAGCAGGTCGAGGCGGAGGGACTGAATAGCGCGTACCGAGACAGCCTCCGAGCGCGCCTGGTGGCGACAGCAACGAAGCGTGGCCGCACGGCCGGTGGCCCGGGCATACCGGCGTGGACGGTGCGGCGTCACCAATGGCCGGCGTGGGCCGCCACCGCGGTTGCTCTCGCCGCGCTCCTGATCGTCGCCCTCGTCCTGCACGGTCACGGCGCCGGTACCCGACCGGTCGCCGTCGCGACCCCTGGCACACCCGCTCTGCATCCGCCACCACCCGCCGTTGCCGACCTCCTGCGTGCCGCCCCGCCTTCGTTTCAAGGCCAGAGCGGTGGCCTGCCAATTCCCGAGTTGAGCGGCTCCGATGTCCAGGCTGGGGCTTACGGTGGACACCTCACGCTCTCTGCCGGGCACCTCCCCGTTGAGCCCGCCTTCCTCCCCGCCTACCGACTCGCCGGCCCATCCTTCGACGTTCCCCGCGTGGCCGTCCTCGCCCGTCAGCTCGGGATCGATCGGCCTGTCGTGCCGAGGACCAACTCGATTGACCACCAAATCTGGGAGGTAGCGGCCCAGGGAGGGCCCGGGTCGAACCAGCCGTTGCACAGTCTCGCCATCTCACGACACACCGGCGAACTGATCTATCATCACGCGCCGAACATCCCCGCGTCCCACCCTGCCCCGGCGCTGAATCGCACTCGCGCCGTCTCCTTCGCTCATCGCTGGATCACTGCCCTCGGCTGGCCGGCACGTATGCCAGTGCTTAGCACTGTGCCAGATACCCAGCTCTTGCCCCCCTCTGCCGGCATCCCGTGGCAGGTGAGCTTCGGGTGGCGCGGCGTCGCTCGGCCGGCCGAAACGCAGGCCACGGTCATCGTGCTGCCGGATGGCCACGTGATCGAGGCCCGGCTGTGGCCGCCTATTCGGCGTTCAGGACACGTTGTCACGCGGGATGTGCAAACTGCATGGAGGATGGTGCAGACCGGCGCCGTGCCGATCTCGGTACAGGAGATGGGGGCGATGCGAGTCACGGGCGCTGGATCGCTGCAGCGGGCGGACGTGGTTCAGGCGCTGGAAACGAGGGGAACTGTTCCCTATCTGGTCCCCATGTATCGCTTCCAGGGTACGGTGCGTATCACTGGCCTCGGTGAGCACAAATGGTCGGCCCTGGTCCCAGCTATGAGGCTCCATCCCTAAGTAGTGCAAGACCCTCGTGCCCTCCTGTACCTGGTCGAACCCGGCGAAAAATGAACCTTACAGGATGCTGGCCGGTAGTAAGAGTGACACACACCGACAGCAGATATCGCAGAGTAGGGTGCGAGGAGGTGAGGGTGCAGGAACTCGAGGGCATCATCCGGCTCAAGCGAGGCGACATCGACGGGATGCGCATCCTGGTGCGGATCCACTCACTCAAAGCCCTCCGAACTGCCTATTTGATTACCCACGATCAGGCCCTGGCCGAGGATGCCGTCCAGGATGCCTTCATCCGCGCTTCAGAGCGCATAGCAAGTTTCGACCTTACCAGACCGTTTGGCCCCTGGTTCCTCCGCATCGTGGTGCGCCAGGCCATCGACGCCGCACGCCGTGCGTCTCCGACTCGCGAAGTACGAGGGATGGAGGCGCAGGAGGTTTTGCACCGTCTGCCGGACATCACCGCCGGACCGGAGGAGGCGCTGGAGCGGGCGGTCGTGCGCCAGGAGGTGTGGGAAACACTCGAGAAACTTCCCGCCAAGCAGCGGGCGGCGATCGTCATGCGCTACTACCTTGAGCTGAGCGAGGACGAGATGGCGCTAGAGTTGGGGATTGCTCCTGGCACGGTCAAATCCCGCTTGCACGTGGCCCGTAATCGTCTCAGAACCCTACTCCGTCCATTGCTCTTTCAGGAGGTGAAATGGTGAGAGAGGCACAACTCCGACGGGTGCTCGCGGACCTCGCGGAGCAAGGGGAGCCTGACCTGTGGCCCGGAATCCGGACTCGATTGGTCGAAGAGCGCGCTCGACATGGATCGCGGTGGGCGATCACGCGGCGCTCCGCACCGCACCGCGCGTCTCGGTGGAAGCGCCTCCCTTCCCGCGCGGGAGTTCTCGCGCTCGCGCTCGTCGGAACCGGCTATGCCGCGCTGCCACTCATCCAGCAGAACCTCAGTGGATCGCCGGAGGGGCAGCAGATGCTGGCCCACGGGAAGACGATGCACCTGCTGCGCACTGTTGCGGGCTTCACCATCTCGCTGGAATTTGCGTATGCCGACCAAACGGGTGGCCTGCTCGGCTACACGATCACGGCCCCGGATGGCCGTGCTTTCGGCAATGAACTGGCCCAGGTCAAACTGACGACGCCGGACGGAACAAATGTCTCGATTACCGGAGGGAGCAGCACGGGGGCGCAGGCGGGGTTGACCGGAAACTTCATAGGGTTCGGGCGCATCCCTGACCTGAACGGGCAAAACGAGGTGTCCCTGCACCTCAGCGTGAACGCCATCGAGACTAACCGGCCGGACGGGACCAGCCAGACGGTGGGGGGGCCCTGGGTGTTCGACTTCACGGCGCCGGTCGCACCCACCAGGCTCATCGAGTCGCATCAAACAGTGATCGCTGATGGGTGGCCGGTAACACTGCAAAGCGTTAGCATGACGCCGCCCGGCACCTGGGTGACACTACGAGGAGCCGGCCCGGACGCCGACGTGGAGATACTCGCCGGGGGGAAGAGCTATCACCTGTATGAGAACGGCGACGGAGCGACTGGCGCGGGACCGGGTCGAGCGGTCAAGATGTGCTTCGCCGCGCACCGACGCTGCCCAGACCTATGGAAAGACCTGGACGCGACCTACGAGGCGGTCGCCATGGAGCCCGCCTACTCACTTGCCACCTGGCTGCGGGGAGACAACCCCGGATTGCAGGAGGACAAGGCCAAGACCGCCGAGTGGATGCGGGAGCTGCGGCAGGCACATGGGGAGTGGACCATCATCGTCAGACCCGATCCGTCCTTCACCAACCCGATCTTCGCGCTCCGGGGCGGTCCCTGGGTGTTTCACGTGCGCATGTCGTAGGGAGGTGAGCCGCCGTCTCGAAAGGGCAGGACCTGCGGGGCGGCTTCCGCACCGGCACACCCGCTATGGTGCGTACGATGGATACCCCTCGTCTTCCATCTTCGCCTGGATAGCACTGCGCGTGGTCGACCCTGGATCGTAGGTCACGCTGACCTGCCTGGTCGGCACGTCGACGGCGACGTGTTGCACGCCCGGCAGGGTGGCGACCTCTCGTTCGATTGCTGCCTTGCAGTGGTCGCACGAGATGTCCGGGGCGGTAAGGGTGATGGACTCCATGATCGAATCTCCTATCTGAAACTGACGCTGATGCCCCACGCGACGAGGATCAGCGCGATGGCAAACACTGCGGCAGCAGTGATGGTAGCGCCACGCGTGCCGCGCAGCCGGAGGGAGTTGGATACCACGGTGACCGATGAGAGCGCCATGGCGGCTGCCGCGAAAATGGGGCTGATCTTACCGAAGATGGCCAGCGGAATCAGGATGACGTTGTAAAAGAAGGCCCAGAACAGGTTCTGGCGAATTATGCGCATGGTGGCCCGTGACAGCGTGATGGCCAGCGCCAGGCTCCGCAGATCTCCTTTGACCAGGGTCACATCGGCCGCTTCCATGGCAACATCGGTCCCGGTTCCCATCGCAATGCCGGCGTCTGCCTGGGCCAGAGCCGGGGCGTCGTTGATGCCGTCGCCGGCCATGGCCACAATTTTACCCGCCCGTTGCAGGCGGACGACCTCGGCTGCTTTGTCCTCGGGCCGGACATCTGCCTGCACACGATCGATGCCGACCTGCCGGGCAATCGCCGCGGCCGTGCGCGCATTGTCGCCGGTCAGCATGGTCACCTCGATGCCCATGGCATGCAACTCCTGGACGGCCGCCGCCGAGCCATCTTTGACTGCATCCGCCAGGGCGATTGCGCCCGCGACCTGGTCATTCACCGCGACCACCATCACGGTCTGGCCGCCGGCCTCGAGCCCTTCGATGGCCTGACGGTGTCCATCGAGATCGATCCCGTGCTCGACCAGCAGCCGCCGGTTACCGATCAGCACCGGTTGATCTCCCAGCATGGCCTGGACGCCCCCTCCCGCGATGCTGGCGAAGTGTGACACGGCCAGCTGCGCCTCGAGGCCATCCGCCCGTGCCCGCTCCACCACCGCACGGGCCAGCGGGTGCTCGGAGCCTCGCTCGACGCTGGCAACCAGCTGTAAGAGCGCTGCTTCCGACCGGCCCTCGGCGCCGCCGGAGCCAAAACTGAGGATCTGCGTTACTACCGGACGCCCCAGGGTGATGGTGCCCGTCTTATCGAGGACCACCTCGTCGATCAGTCGCAGGCGCTCCAGGCTCTCACCGCCACGAATCAGGATGCCGTTCTCGGCGCCGCGGCCCGAGCCCACCATGATGGCGGTAGGCGTGGCCAGACCAAGCGCGCAGGGACAGGCGATGACTAGCACGGCCACCGCCGCGATCATCGCCTGCACGGCGGAGTGGCCGCTGAAGACCCATCCCAGATAGGTGGCTGCCGCGACCAGCAGCACCGCCGGCACGAAGTACTGAGAGATCTGGTCGGCCAGACGCTGGGCCGGCGCCTTTGAGGTCTGGGCCTGTTCCACCAGGTGAATGATTCGGGCCAGAGCAGTATCCTGGCCCACCCGAGTGACTCGCACCGTCAGGAAACCATCGACATTGATACTGGCGCCGACCACCTCATCGCCCGTGCCGCGTTCGACCGGCAGGCTCTCTCCGCTGATCATCGACTCATCCACGCTGGCCCGCCCCTCGACCACGCGCCCATCGAGCGGTATCTTTTCGCCGGGACGCACCAGCAGCAGATCGCCCACCTGAACGCGGGAGAGGGGAACCTCGACCTCGACACCGTCGTGCAGCAGGCGCGCCGATCGGGCGCCGAGGCTGGCCAAACGCTTGATTGCCTCGCCGGCACGGTTCCGTGCCACCGCTTCCAGGTACTTGCCCACGGAGATGAGCGTGACGATGGCGGCTGCGGTGTCGAAGTAGGTCTCGGCATTGGCCTGGAAGAAGGTGGACCAGACGCTGTAGAGAAACGCCGCGGAGGAGCCCAGCGACACCAGCGTGTCCATGTTCGCCGTGCCATGCCGGATGGCACGGATGGCGCCGAGATGAAAGTTCCTGCCGACATACGCCCAGACGGGAAGAGCCAGGGCCAGCAGCAGCACATTCTCGCCGCTAAACCGATTCATGAAGAGCATGCTCAGAATCAGCAGCGGCGCCGTCAGCGACGCGCCAACCACGATGTCGATCTGGCGCCGGCGAGCTATCTGGGCCTGCCGAGCCAGCATCTCATCTGCCTCGCTGTCGGTCTGCTCCGGTTCGATCAGCCGGGCGTGATAGCCGGCGCGCTCGACGGCGGCCAGCAGGGCCGGCGCCGGGGCGCTGCCGTGGATCAATGCCCGCTCGGTGGCCAGGTTGACGCTCACCTCGGCCACCGCATCGACCTTTGCCAGGCTCCGCTCCACCCGGCGAACACAGGACGCGCAGGTCATCCCTTCGATGGCCAGCTCCACTTCCTGGCCCGCCAAATCCGGTTGGCGCGGTGCTGAGTTGGGCGGTGCTGTAGTCGCGCGATCAATAATTTGCATTCATACTCTCTCTATGTTCCGTACATCTACGATGGAGCTATCGCCCCATCGCTCTCCCCAGCGTCTCGACCAACTCCTGGATCTTGCTTTCCGCCGCGTCGGTCTTCACGGCATCGACCACGCAATGGCGAACGTGGCCTTCCAGGAGCTGGAGCGACAGTTCACGTGCCGCGGCCTGGACCGCACTAAGCTGATTCACAATGTCGATACAGTACCGATCCTCTTCGATCATGCGTCCGACCCCTCGGACCTGCCCTTCCAGACGATTCACGCGCTTGGTCAGCGCATCACGATTGTCGGTGTATCCGGTTACTGTCCTTGCCACACTCGCCCTCCTTCACAGGTACCGCAAGCATTATACCCCTATCTGGTATATTATGCCAAGATCCAATTATCACCCGCAAGAAATTCACTCCGAGGTGGTGAGGCTACCGTCCAGCCCCTCGGGGTAGGCTCAACCAGCGGTACTCTCGATCCGTGGTACCCGCCCGCGCCGTCCCCTCGAAGCGGTGGTCGCCTCTGTTCCGCGCTACATGAGTTGCCGGCGCGCGTACCTTTTTGCGGCTCTGGTGAGTTGTACTATACAGGGCTATGCGTAGTGTATTCCCAATTTATACTTCGTCAATTCAAGGCGTGCACAGTGCCAGGTTTTCTTGGACGGTGGTTCAGTTCGTCGGACCTTTTGCCCAATGAGGACTCACCTGAGTGGAGATCTGGACAGGGAACGGAGGGGCAGCGACAGCACATGAACGACGTGATGAGAAGGAGGGATACGCCGGCAGACATGGTTCTAAATTCACCGCGAGCATACGGAAAGAGGAGCTTTGAATGAACAGGGGAACGCAATCACCTGATCAGTTATTTGGCCGCGAGGTGACCGACTCAAACGGGAACAAGATCGGCAAGGTCGACGGCGTCTGGGTAGATGATGCCACCAACGACCTCGAGTTCATCGGGGTCAAGATCGGCAGGCTGATGGGCAAGACCCACATCATTCCGGTCACGCAGGGGCAGACGGGCAGCGGCACGATCAGCGTGCCCTACGACGAGAGCAAGATCAAGGACGCCCCGAGCTTCGGCGCCGACGACGAGCTGAGCCCCGATGATGAAGACGGGATCTATAGCTACTACGGCGTGGACCGCTCGACCGGGCAGAGCCCCACGGGTCTTCCGGCCGGCGAGCAGACCGGCGGATATACGACGACCGACACCGATACCCGGGACTACCAGACGACCGGCACGGATACCCGCGACTATGATACGTCGGGAACGGGCGAGCGCGGCATGAAGCTTTCCGAGGAACAGCTCCAGGTTGGCAAGCGGCAGGTCGAATCCGGCAGGGTGCGACTGCGTAAGGTGGTCCGCACTGAGCATCAGGAAGTGCCGGTCGAGTTGCGCCGCGAAGAGGTCACTATCGAGCGCGTCTCCGCGAGCGGCGCCGCTGTTCCCGGAGACGCTTTCCGTGAGGAAGAGATTGATGTTCCAGTGATGCGCGAGGAGGCTGTCGTCGACAAGCAGGCCCATGTGACGGGCGAGGTCCAGCTCAACAAGACGACGGAGACAGAGACCCAAACCGTTGGCGGCGATGTCCGAAGCGAGGACGTCGAAGTTGACGACGACACTGAACTCCGAGGGCAGGGCCGGCGTCAGCGCTAGTTGTCACAACCCATGCAACTCGGGCTGGGGGAGAGCTTGACGGCTCTCCTCCAGCATATCGGGAGCAGGATCGAGACGCTTCGCGGCAGTACTGAAGGAGCATTGACATGGCTGACGAGGGCAACAAGCAACGGACTCTCCACAGCGTCGACTCGGTCCGGGCCGACCAACAGCAACGGCTCATCGGCCGCTACGGTGGGTTCGACTGGATCGCCACCTTCCTCGGGTTCGCGGTCGCGATCTTTTTCGGACTGGTCTTTCTGGGGATCGTGGGCGCGATCGTGGGCGCCGTGGGTTTTCAGTTGCATGCGCCCGTTCCCAAAATAGGCAGCTCGGTCACAGGGACGACGCAGAATCTGGGCATCGGCGCGCTGGCCGGTTCGCTCATCGCCACCTTTCTGGCCTACCTGTTCGGTGGCTACGCCGCCGGGCGGCTGGCCCGCTTTGAAGGCGTGAAGAACGGCGCCGGTGTCGTCCTCTGGACCATTGTGATCGGCATCATTCTCGGCATTCTGGGCGCCGTTCTGGGCAACAAGTTTGATGTTGCCAAGCAACTGCACCTCCATATCGACACCGCCACGCTGACCACCACCGGCCTGATCTCGCTGGCCGTCACGCTGATCGTCATGCTGCTGGCAGCCATGCTGGGCGGATCGCTGGGTGAGCGCTATCATCGAGGTATAGACCGCGAAGCAGGAGTACGGTGATGATGGAGGACTACGACGGCACAGACGTGACCGACGCTGCCGGAGAGCGCATCGGTAGCGTGGAGCGCAGCTACGTTGACGATCAGGGCACGGTACAGTTCGTCGAGGTGAAGCTGCGGGGATTTCGCGCCAAGCATCGCCTGATCCCCATGGATATCGTCGATCGGACGGACGGCGCCCTCACGGTACCGTTCGCCAAGGGCGTGGTCGAGGAGTCGCCCGATGCTTCCTCGGCGGGCGACACACTCGATGGGGATACCCTCGATCAGATCCGGGCTTACTACGAGAGTCAGCGCCGGGGACTCAGTCCGGCCGTCGTCGAGGCTGGCGCGCTCCCCGTCAGCGAGTCGAAGACCGACACCACCTCCTCGACACCCTCAGGACAGGAGGAGGAGGGCATCGGCGACAAGATGAGAGGCGCTGTCGAGCAGGTCCGCGAGAAGCTCCCTGGCGGAAGTGGTGGTGAAGGGGGGCAATCCCAGGATGACGAGAGCCGGCAGGGGCAGGGTCGCTTTCAGGTGCGCGACCTGGGCGACGTGATCGAGGTGCCGATCGTGGAGGAGGAGATCGTCAAGCGTCCCGTGGTCAAGGAGGTGCTGCGAATTCGCAAGTCTTCAACTTCGGAACAGCAGACCGTGCAGGATACCGTGCGCAAGGAAGATGTCGAGGTGATTTCCGAGGGCGACGTCCCCGTTCGAGGGAATAGCGAGGAGCCGCACCCGCAGTGACGTAGTGGCGCTGCAGCAGCCTGCAAAAGGCTTACATGCCTGGCAAGCTACTCCAACCTGGCGTCTCGGACCGATAGACTGGAAGGACCAACACTCTCTACGTCCTCATCCAGGGTATCCATGCAGCAACGATTCTCCCTTCCGTCACTCTCCCGGCTCGCGCTGTGCCTCGTGGCCTCTCTCGCCCTGCTTACCGGCTGCGGGACGTCCAGCCCGAGCGGCGGTCATATCGTATTGCGTATCTGGTACAGCACCGATGACCCAGTAGAGCGGACCTGGTCGCACGAGTTGGCGAGCCAGTTCGAGCGGACCCATCCCACCGTACAGGTGCGGATGGTCGATTACAGTTTTGAGGACCTGAATACCAAGCTACAATTAGCGCTGCAGGCGGGCACACCACCGGACTTGGCGTACGTCACGCCGCGTGGGCCGGGTATCCCGGCGTATCTGGGCGCACACAAACTGCGCGACCTGACCACGGCAGCACGCAGCGGATCGTGGACGGCCAGACTGCGTCCTGGCCTGCTGGCCGGCTATAATCAACCCTTTGGCTTTATGGGGGCACGGCACGGTGCGGTGATGGCGGTGCCGACCTCGCTGGCAGCGGTGGGCGTGCTCTACAACAAAGGCGTACTGGCCAGGCTGCATCTGCGCGTGCCTTCCTCAACGGCGGCATTCGAGCGGGCACTGAGGAACGCGAAAGCCGCCGGTTATACGCCGATCGGCATGGGCAACGCGGACGGCTGGCTGGGCGATGATTGGTACCTGACGCTGGTGAACGCGCTCGCCTCGCCCCAGCAGTTGGCGCCGGAGTTCTCGCTGAGCCGCCAGTTCTCCTTTCGGCAGCAGCCGTTCGTGCAAGCCGCCGCCACACTCCAGCGCTGGTCGCGCCGTGGCTACTTCACACAGGACTTCGGCGGACTGGATGCGCAGGAGGGGATCGATCAATTCTTTCATGGGCGCACGCTCTTTCAGCTCATCTCCAGTTCGGAGAATTCGCAGATTCAGCAAGACCAGCAGCAAACTGGTCTGCCGATTGGCGTTTTCGCCTTCCCAGACGTCCGCGGTAGCGGCATCATACCACTCAGTGGCTATTTGGGCTGGGTGGTGCCCACGGCGGCCCAGTACCCACAGCAGGCAATCGCCTTTATCGACAGCTTACTGACGCCCACCACGACGCGGCTGCTGGTGCAGCACGGCGTCCTGCCGTCAGCTACCCCAGAGACGGGGCCGAATGCGGGCGCAGGGTGGCAGCAGGAGTATTTCCGCGCGCTGGACACCGCGCGACCGGGCGTCTACCTGGACGCGGCCCCGGTGGCGAATTTGAACGCGACCATGGAGGCGAATGTGCAATTGCTGCTCCAGGGCTATGAGGGGTCGGACTTTCTGGTGAAGAGCTTGCAGGAGGACTACACCTCCCACAAGGGAAGCACGGCCCGTATTGATGGCGAGTTTTAAGGCTGATGGACGGATGGAGCGACATAACAGTTGAACGCGAACTCTCAGAACTGTCCCCTCATACCCGGTCCTGAGAATCGCATAGACGCTTCATGAGGCGGTTGCGATGAAGAACATCGACCGGCGAGTTCGGCGTGGACGAATCGAGGACTCGACCACCACCGATCTGCTGCAGGCCATAGCGGACGACGAGGAGCTGCGCTCGCTCGACTTCCGAGCGGTCTTCGATCAGTTCGCCGAGGCCGATCAGCGTGGACTCCTGGTCATCAACCGGCGCCGAGTGGTGATCGGCCTTAACGCGGCGGCGCGCACGATGCTGGACTTTGACGGATCGATGCCGGCTGCCGCGAACCAGGTCGTTCAGGATATCTACTTCGATTTTGCGGTGGGTGATGCGGTCCATGATCGCCGGCCGGTCTGGCATGAATCGTTTGTCCCGGCGCCCGATCGACTGCTCCGCTTTCAGGTGACTCCGATCATGGTCCGGCCCGGCGAACCGACGCTGCTGCTGGCGACCGTGGAGGACATTACCCGCCTGCGCTATCTGGAAACCGTACGCCGCGACTTCGTGGCCAATGTGTCTCACGAACTGCGCACCCCCATCGCCTCCATCAACCTCTTGGTGGAAACCCTGCAGCGGGGAGCCATGACCGACGCGCAAGCCGGCGCACATTTCCTGCAGCGCATCGAGATCGAAACCCAGGCCATGGCTCGCCTGGTGGAAGAGCTACTGGAGCTATCGCGCCTGGAGAGCGGTGTCCTGAGCTTGCGTCTGGACCGTGTCAACCTGGAGGACTTGCTCCAGGAGGTAATCAACCGGCTGGCGCCCGCCGCCAGCGACAAGTCGATTGCGGTTGAGCTGGATCTGCCGGAGGTGCTGCCGCCGGCGCGCGCCGATCTGAAACGGATTGAGCAGGTCCTGATGAACCTGGTGCACAACGCTATCAAGTTTACGCCGGCCGGCGGGAAGGTGCTCCTGCGCGCCCGCCGGCAAAGCCGGGGCATCTATGTCGAGGTCGTCGATACCGGCATGGGCCTGGACGCGGTCGAGGCCGCTCGTGTCTTTGAACGGTTCTATAAGGTAGATAAAGGTCGCAATCGCGCGGAGGGTGCAGGTCTGGGCCTGGCCATCGCCAAACATCTGCTTGAGTTACACGGCAGCCATCTCGACGTGGTGAGCGACGTGGGCCGAGGCTCGCGCTTTTCCTTTGCACTGCCCACCGCTGAATAGTGGTCGCTCGGCATCGTTGTCCGTGGCATCGTGCGGGAAATACCTGCAAAAACCTGTAGCGTGGAGGTATGACGCACAGAGCCCGGGCTCGTCTTGGAGGTAGCTGCCTTACGGAACCGCTCGACGACCAGCGGCGGCGTGTTTCCGACGAACTGGCTGCCATCGTACACGGCCGTCGTTCGAAGTAGGCCAGGCGTGCAATGGTGGCGCCATGGCGCCTGGCGTCATTTCCTCCTGCTGTGGCTGGCCGCCAATGCGCTGCGCATGACGTTGCTGGCCGTACCTCCGCTGTTGCCTGCGATTCATCGTGATCTGCATCTCAGCGAGACACTGGTCGGCATTCTCTCCGGTCTTCCGGTCTTGCTGCTCGCCGTGGCTGCGGTGTTCGGCTCGCTGGTCATCGCTCGTGTGGGCGCGCGCCGTGCGCTGGTGCTGGGACTCGTACTGGTTGCCGTGGCCGGCGCCTGCCGGGGGGTGGGAAGTACGGCGACAATCCTGTTTGCCATGACCTTTGCCATGGGCCTGGGCGTGGCGGTGTCGCAGCCGGCCATGCCCGCATTGGTGCGTCAGTGGTTTCCGGACCGCATCGGTCAGGCCACGGCGGTGATGTCCAATGGCTTCCTGATTGGGGAGATCGTGGCTGCCGCGCTCACTGTGCCGTTGATTTTGCCGCTGGTCGGCGGCAGGTGGCAGGCGGCATTTGCGGCCTGGTCGGTCCCGGTGGCACTCACCGCCGGCGCGCTTCTTCTGATGACCGGGCACGGGCCGGCGGCGCCAGATGAGACTTCCATGCGCTGGTGGCCCGACTGGCGGAACGGCCAGACGTGGCGGTTGGGACTGGCGCTCGGTTGCGCCTCCGCGGCCTACTTTGGATCCAACGCCTTCCTGCCGGACTATCTTCGGGCCACCCACCATGCCGCCTATACCGGCGCCGCTCTCACCAGTCTCAATCTGAGCCAGTTGCCCGCCTCACTGGTTGCAGCGGCCATACCGCGGCGTGTCATCGCGCTCCGCTGGCCGTTTATGGTGGTAGGGGGCCTGATGCTGGTGGCCGGCCTTGGCTTTGGCATGGGCGGCGCCTGGGTCGTTGTGTGGGCCGCCGTGATGGGTTTCGGTACGGCGGCCGTATTCGTACTCACCCTCGCCCTGCCACCCCTGCTGGCCTCGGTGGGAGATGTGCACCGGCTCAGCGCCGCTATTTTCACCCTGACCTATGCCTGCCCCTTTATCGCTTCCCTGCTGGGCGGCGCGCTGTGGGATGCCACCGGCGCCCCCCTCAGCGCCTTTTTACCCCTTGCCGCCGCCGGGGTGGTACTGGCGCTGTTGGTCCTCCATCTCGACTTATCCAAAGCCCGGAAGCGGCTGCTCGCGCCGGGATAGTGCCGGCGCCCATATTTCAGCCACTTGTAACCGCCAGTTAAGAATATGGTGCAAGAAAGGCACGACATATGCGTAGTACAGAGTGAGCATCGAAATAGGACCATCGGTCAGGTGTTCAACGTCATTGAGGAGGAAGCAAGTGAAACAGCGATCCAAACGTCAATCGTCCGTCTCGTTCCTGCTGGCCGCAGTACTGGTAGCGGTCGCCGTGCTGGCGCCGTCGGCCCGGAGCGCGTATGCCGCGACAGCGCTCTCGCTCTCGCGCAACGTCGCGCCGCCGGGTGGACGGGTCGATGTGTCCGGCCACGGATTCCACGCCAACGATACAGTGTTCGTGGTTGCCAGGTTTTCCGTCGCCGGCAACGCCCAGGAACTCCAGGCCTTTGCCGTGGTCAGCGGCAACGGCGACTTTAGCGCAGCGTTTGCCGTGCCACAAAACGCTGCTGCCGGTATCAGTCAGATATCGGCAATTGATTCGCATAACGACATCGCGTCGACCAAATTGACCGTTCTGCCTCAGGCATACGTTCCAGCGAACGGGACCGGCAATACTATTTATGTGCCTGCCGGAGAAATGTTCGCGGTACGCGGCGTGGGCTTCCAGCCCGGTGAGCGGGTCGATGTCTCGGCCTCGTTCCCCCTGTACGACGGTAAAACCGATGCGGCTCAAGGGGCTGCCAGTGCCAATGCGGGCGGCGCGTTCTCGCAGTTGGTACTGCGAGTGCCTGCCGGCGCCAAGGCTCAGGCCGCCATGCTGACCGCTCGCGGCGCAACCAGTGGACGGATCGGCCGATCCCGGATCTTCGCCATCTACCGCTCGACCATCACGGTCGCTCCCCTGGCCATTCGGCCCGGTGGTTCGACCACCGTCAGCGGGTTGAACTTCGTGCCCAACTCGCAGGTTACCCTCTCGGTGACCATCGCGCGTAACGGGTCGACCAGCATTACCTCGAATAAAACGGCGAGCGTGGCCGCCAACGGTTCGTTCAGCACGCCGATAGCCCTGCCCAACGACGTAACCCTGGGTACCTACACCATCTTTGCTCGGGACTCCTCCAATGGCGCGCATCCCTCGGCCAAGGTCGATGTGACGGTCCACCAGATCATCAGTGCCTTGCCGGGATCAGTGCTGCCCGGCCAGACGGTGGTCATCTCTGGCTCGGGATATTCGTATTTCAGTTCGGTGAACGTGCATGCCACGGTCCCTCTGGTCACCGGCGGCACGCGTGGCATCGGCGGTACAGTGTCCAGCAATGGCCAGGGCGCCTTCACGGCCAGACTCTTCGTACCCGGCGCCGCGTCCAGTAGCTCGGTCACCGTCACCGCCGGCGGCGCCCATGGACAAGCCAGTACGCGCTTCCAGGTGAACCGCCCGGCTCCTCCCAAGCCGCGTCCTACCTCGACTCCGCTGCCGGCGCCGACCGCTACGGTCACGCCGCTGCCGGCTCCGAGCGCAACCGCATTCTCAGTCGCTACCGGCGGCCACAACCCGTTCAGAGGAGGGCACTTCAGGTTCAAGTCGGTGTCGCTCTGGTATCACACCGTGACGGTCGGCACCTTCGATCATCTGGTCGTGCAGGGCGCACCCACCACGCAGTTCGGCATCTGGGTCCACGTCTACCTGCCCAACGGCCAGCGTCAGGACTTCTACGAAAACACCGATGACCATGGCTACTGGGAGCGACAGTTCAAGGTTCCTCGGAATGCCATTGCCAAGGGTAACAATCAAGCCGTGGTAACCATCCGCCTCTGGTCCGGTGGAAAGCACCGCGACACCTACGTCAACTTCAATCTGGTCCCGTAGCTTCTTTCGTTCTCCCCTTTCTCTTAGCCCCCGCTCCCGCCACCCGGCGGCAGCGGGGGCTCCTTTGTGCTTCTGTCTCACCGTGACTCACCGGAGCGGTACACATCTTGCTCGGTAATTCTCCATCAGTTCACACCGGGAGGTATGCGATGGACGAGACACGAGAGGGTGAAGGCGGCGGACTGCTGGACAAAGTGAAAGACATGCTGGGCGGTGACAAGCACCCCCGTGAGCAAACGGGTGAGATCGGTGGGGTTCAGGACCTGCGACCCGACACCGCGGTTGGCCCTGGTACCGATGTGTATGAGGAACGCGCCGGCGGCTCGGGCGCCAGGGAGTCGGGCGATGCGTCCTACCAAGAGCGGACCGATGACCAGTCCTATGGCGGCAGCGTGGCCGACGACACCAGCCGTCCCGGCGTGGCCGGCACGGGCATGGGGAACGAGCGTGGCGCCACGTCCGAAAGAGACACGGTCAACGAGGGCGGCTATTCTGAATACGGCGAGGGCCACGACCGCTCTCTAGATGAGGGCAACATTCGAGACATCGGCGGATACTAAATCGGTCGTTGCAGGACAGTGTGGTAAGACGGGGAGGTAGCTGCACCCTCCAGCGCCCCCCCCTCCCCCAGCCCCTCCCCCTCCAGGGGGGAGGGGAGCAACTATTAGCCATGGGAACGACCGTGAGATCGTAAGCGGCCTGTCCAGGGCTGGACAGGTGCAGTGCGCCGGTCCTGACCCGGATCCTCACGGCGTCCTTCCACCGCGACCACGCCGGGCGGTCCGAATGGGACCTGGCCCCAATCCACATTGGTGCTCAAAGCACGAAATACGGTCAACCGGCGTCCGGCCCGAGGCATCCTAGAATGGTGCAAACGATACGCCTGTTCGCCGGCGTGTCGGGCGCCGCGAGGCACGGAGGAGCGATCATGGCCGTAGTGACCACCAGTATCGACGAGGATATTTGGCAAGACGTCTGGGATGAGGAGCGCACCTGGCGGGAGGAGAACCCCGAACAGGAGAAAGCGCCCGATCCCCTGACTTTGATTATTTTTGGAGCGACCGGAGACCTGGCCCACCGCAAACTGGTGCCGGCGCTGTACAGCCTGATGCAAAGCAAGTTGCTGCCCCAAAAAATGGCCATCGTCGGGTTTGGCCGCAGCGAGCGAACGGACGACGAGTTTCGTGCCGGCTTGCGCCAGGCCGTGGCCGATGCCGGCACGAAACTGCGCGACAACGAATGGAATGCCTTCGCGGAACGCATTTCATACGTGCGCGGACAGTACGACGACCCGGAGGCGTTTCGGGAACTGGCCGGCGCTCTGGACCGTGCCGATCAGCAAACCGGCACCCAGAATCATCGTCTGTTCTATCTCGCCACCCCGCCCGATGTCTACGCCGATGTGGTGGCCAATTTAGGAGTAGCGGACTTGAACCGGTCCACCGACGAGCACGGCTGGGTTCGGCTGATCGTGGAGAAGCCGTTCGGACACGACCTGGACTCGGCCCGCGCGCTCGATCGCTGCATCCACCAGGTGTTCGACGAGTCGCAGGTCTATCGCATCGACCACTATCTGGGGAAAGAGACCGTGCAGAACATTTTTGTGCTGCGCTTTATCAACGGCATCTTTGAACCCGTCTGGAATCGCAACTATATCGATCAGGTGCAGATCACCGCGGCTGAAGCGATCGGTGTCGAGGGGCGCGGCGGCTACTACGAAGAGGCCGGCGCGGTGCGCGACATGATGCAGAGCCACCTGCTCCAGCTCCTGACGCTGACGGCCATGGAGCCACCCAGCGCGTTCACCGCTGATAAGGTGCGCGATGAAAAGGTGAAGGTGCTCGACTCGCTCCGCTTTCCGGAAAACGACATAACGAAATGCGTGGTTCGCGGGCAGTACGATCGGGGCATGATCGACAGTCACATGGTTCCGGGCTATCACGATGAAAAGGGAGTGGCCACGCACTCCAGCACCGAAACCTTCGTCGCCGCCAAGCTGGTGGTGGACAATTGGCGTTGGGCAGGAGTTCCGTTTTACCTGCGCACCGGTAAGCGCATGCCCAAACGGGTAAGCGAGATCGCGATTCAGTTCCGCCGCGCGCCGCACATGTTTTTGTCCGGCGGGAGTTCACAGCGTCCGCGTCACAACGTGCTGGTGCTCCGTATCCAGCCGGACGATGGCCTGGCCTTGCGGCTCGACGTGAAGGTGCCCGGACCGGGTCTGCGCGTTCGTCCGGTGGATATGAGCTTCCTCTATAAAGAAGCGTTTTCTGGAGAATCTCCCGAGGCCTACCAGCGGCTGCTGCTCGACGCCATGCGGGGCGATTCGACGCTCTTTGCCCGCACCGACGAAGTGGAGGCGGCGTGGTCGCTGGTCACCCCCATCCTGGACCCCCGCGCCATTGGGCGGGGCAGGCAGGCCGGCCAGAACGGGCACACGCGGCTGCCCACTTATGCCGCCGGCACCTGGGGCCCAGCCGAAGCCGAGGAACTGGTGGCGCGGGACGGGCATCGCTGGAGGAAACCGTAATATGTGGACTCCACGAGCGCTTAACTGCAACAGAATCGCTGACCGTTAACACACGAAATTGCCATTGACAGTGCGCCATCTTTCGTGTGTGGTAATACGTGCTACCGTGCCCCGGTCTCTTCTCTGACGCGCTCGATGGGCTCCGGTTGCTTTCGTATCTGTGGCGAATTCAGAGAACCGGGTCAATGCAAAGAGGAGAACTATGCACGGCAGACGAGGCGTCCTTCATCTATCTATCGCGGCCATGGTGTTTACCGCTGCGCTGACACAGGCGAACAGCGCAAGCGTTCGCGCGGCAAGCGGGTCGGGCGCAAGCGGCACAGTAGCTGCCGGTGGCTATACCCGGCACGTCGAGCCACCACCTACCAAGCTGGCGCCGGGGGCCGGCGTTCCGACGCTCCGGCGGCCGCGCACCCAAACTCAGGCACTGACGACCACGTCCGCACCCTGGAGCGAGGTTGGGCCGCAGCTGATCGATACCAACGGGACCGATCCCGAGAAGTACGTCGCAGGGCGCGTGCTCTCACTGGCCAGCACCAAGCCGGATACCAATAACCAGTACACCCTGTACTCCGGCACCGCCGACGGTGGTGTGTGGAAAAGCGCCGACGCCGGTCTCGACTGGACCCCGCTGACCGACACCCAGCTCAATTCGCTGGTGATTGGGGCGCTGGCCGTCGATCCGAACAATAACGCGACCATCTACGCCGGGACGGGCGACGCTACGGATCCCGCCTCATTTTTCGGCTACGGCTTCTATAAATCGACCAACAGTGGCGCCACCTGGACGCAATACAACAACGACGTCACCGGGAACGACTTGTTTACGGGACGAGCGGTCTCGGCGATTGCTGTCGACCCCACCACCAACAGCACTATGGTGTACGCGGCTCTGGTCGATGGTCAGACGGGGAAAAACGTAGGCGTGCTGGTCTCCAGCAATAGCGGCCAGACCTGGACTGAGAATACAGGTACCGGGACCCTGGACGGGAAGCCCGTTAGCGACCTCACCATTGACGCCAACGGCAATCTGTACGCCGCCGTGGTCGACAGCGGCCAAGCCAGCGTCTACTACTCGAACAACCACGGCGCCAGTTGGGCGTTGGTAAGCACCGGACTCCCGACCAGCGGAGTTGCACTGGTAAAGATCGCCCTCAAGCCGAGCACGGCAGGCTCCGCACCAGGCAACCAGACCGTCTATGCGGCAGTGGGCGGTACCAGCCGCTACCTGATTGGTGTCTACCGCACGGACACCGGTGGCACGGGCGGCTGGAGCATCATTGGGACGCCGCCAACGGTCGGCCCGCCCGCGCCGCCCGCGCCGCCCCCAACGATCGACCCGACCCAGCCCTGCCCGACCGCTCAGCCGGCCCCACCCATCGTGCCGGATTACTTCTCCACCAGCCCAACGAATACCGGTACCTGCGAGCTGGCCGGACAGGCCGACGGTAATTTGAACATCACCGCCGACGGCAGCGCGCTGTACCTGGGCCGCATCGATGTGATGAAGACCAACGATGCCAGTGTTGCTCAGCCACAGTGGTACAACCTGACCAATGCGTACTTTCAGAAGTGTCCGAACTCCCCGCCGCCCTACAATGGCTCCACGGCACGGCAGTGCGGCGTGGTCAGCCACGTCGATCAGCATGTCGCGCTGGCGGTGCCGACCTCGCCCAGCACGGTCTTCTTCGGCAATGACGGCGGCGTGTATCAATCACCCGACGCCGGCAGAACCTTCGTCAATGCCAATGGCGCGGCAGGCGCTAGCCTGACCAATCCGGACGGCTCGGGAATCGGGCCCAATCCGTTGCGCGACACGCAGTACTACGCCGGCGCGATCACCCCAGGCGGCAGCCGGATTCTGGGCGGCACACAAGACAATGGCACCACCTACTCGATCAACGGTGGAGCCTCGTTCAAGGAGGTCGACAGTGGGGACGGCGCTTTCGATGCCATCGATACCACCAACGGCTACCTGTATGCCGAGAATCCGAACGCCGCACTCGATCGGGGCTCCCTTGACGGCACCGGGTTCAACAGCTTTCGCCCCCCGCCGGACAACGCTGCGTTCTCCGCGCCGCTGGTCATCGATCCGACTGCGCCGACTATTCTGTACTCCGGTGAGGCTCATGTCTACCGAACCACGAACTCCGGCGCGAACTGGACCAACATTGGCCCCGCCAACAGTACCGGCAAAATCACGGCCATGACCCTCAGCCCGCCTGCCACGATGTATGTCGGCTATACCACGCAGCACCTCGACGCTAACGGGAACCTCACCTCTACCACGGGTACGGTATGGGTGTCGCAGAACGTGCAAGGCACCACACCGACCTGGGCGCAACTCGGCACCGTCAGTGACAGTATCTCCGGCCTGGCGGTCGACCCCAACGATTCCACGGTGGTGTATGTCTCGGTGAATTCCTACCAGGCAACCGCTTCTCAGCACCTCTACCGCGGTTCGTCGGCCGGCGGCGCCTTTACCGATATCAGTACGACCCTGCCCAACGTACCGTTCCAGTCCGTGACGGTCGATCCCGTCAACCATCAGACTGTGTACGCCGGCGGCTATCGCGGCGTGTACCGATCCACGGACGGCGGAAACAACTGGACCCAGTTCGGAGCGAACCTTCCCAATGCCGAGGTGTACTACCTGCTACCGGTGAGTGGTACGCTGTACGCCTTTACCCACGGACGCGGCATCTGGAAGGTGAGCATTGCAGCAGCCCCTACCGCAGCCCATGTGTCGCTCTTTACAGCGCAGCGGACGGGCCGGCAGCTCCACTTCACCTGGACGCTACGCACAGCCGGCAGTGTGATCGGGTTCTCGCTCTACGCCGGTACCCACCGGCTCAACCAGCGGCCCATCGCCACCCATCGAAGCAGCCTGTATCGCTACACCGCTCGATGGGCGGGTCACGGTCCCTACACGCTCCATCTCATCATGCGCAACGGTCAGGTGCTGACCGTCGGCGCTCAGTAACATCGAGCAGCCACGACGATCCGCCAGGGGCTCGGCCGCATGTCGGCCGAGCCCCCGGCATATCCACGACCCTCGATCTAGCGCGTTCATGGGCGGACAGGTTGACAGTACTGAAGTATTCGGCGTGAGCAGGAGCCGTCCACACCCGTGACCTAGCATGGCACGGGAGGCGAGGGCGATCAGGCGCCATGTGCTGGTCACCGTTCTGGTAGGGGGCCGTCTCCGGTACGATGTGGTGAATGTACTACGCTATGTCGATTGCACTATGACAACCCCTGAAACTGCACAGCTCTCCGCCGGCGCCTCACCGGGGGCGCGTGCCGTGGCCGAGCCGGCCGGCTACGACCGCGGCCGGCGTGAGTCCATTGGCCTGGTTTTCTTCTGGCTGATCGTGCTGATGTACGCCTACTTCATCCCGTCGATCGTGAGCTGGAACGCCGAGAGTCATCTGTACACGACCTACGCTATCGTCGACCGCCACACCGTGCGCATCGATCACTACCATCAGGGGCTCGGCGATCAGTCATATGCAAACGGTCATTACTACAGCGATAAGGCGCCGGGCATGGCCTTTCTGGCGGCGCCGATCTATGCCTTGATGCGACTCGTGCTGCCCCAGGAAAAAGCACAGGGCTACGTGCTCTACAAGCACCGAGCCGGATACTACTACATTCGGCAGGACATGGTGAACATTCGGTACGTTATTACGTATTTCTTGCTGATCCTGCCCTCGGCTGCGCTGGCGGTGCTGGTCTGGCTCTTTTTCTGCCGGCTGACGGGCAGCGTCGGGTGGTCGCTGTTGCTCGCCGGCGCCTTTGCACTGGGCACCGTGGCCTATATTTACTCGGTCTGGCTGTTCAGCCACCAACTCGTCTCGGTGCTGCTCTTCTCGGCCTTCTTGCTGGTGTTCCATGGGGTCAAAGAGCGACCGGATACTCGTCGCACCCTCCTCTTTGCCGCGGCTGCCGGCGTACTTGGCGGGCTGGCAATTATCACTGAATACCCCACGATTATCATTGCCGGCTTGATCGGGCTCTATCTCCTGGCTGTGGCGCGCAGCAAAGTGAAGACGGCGCTGGCCTACGCGGTGAGTATGGCGCCGGCGGCGGCGCTCAACGTCGGATACAATGTCGTTGCCTTCGGCAAGCCCTTCGCCACGAGCTACCTCTATGTGCACTCCGGAGCGTTTCAGAGTCATGTGCACGGAGGATTTCTGGGGTTGGCCAACCCGTTCTCCTATGCCTTCAAACCGCCCACGCTCAATTCGCTCTACCAGATTACCTTTGGCGGGTACCGGGGCATCTTTCTGATATCGCCGGTGTTGATCCTGTTTGTTGCCGGAGCGTTTTTCATGTGGCGACGCCGTGAGCTGCGCGCCGAGTGGTGGCTCTGCCTGGCGGTGGTGGTGCTGTATTTTCTGATGGACGCCTCACGCGGCACGAACACCAACGGGTGGTCCGGCGGGTCCAGCGTAGCCTCACGCCATCTCACGCCCATGATTCCCTTTATGTTCATACCCATCGCGTATGTCCTTGGCCACCGGCTGGGACGAGTGGCCTTTGTGGTGCTGGCGGCGGTCTCAGTCGCCATGCAGTGCTTGATCGTCATGTTTACCGGGCTGTTCCCATATAACGATCTGAACCCGATTGTCAACGAAGTCCTGCCCAACTTTGCTGCCGCGCACGTGCAGACCAATTGGGTCTATGTCTGGCGAGATGTGTTCAATCTGATGGGTCTGTCGAGCTTGCTGCCGTTGCTGGTGCTGACCCTACTTCTGGTTGGCTGGCTGATCCGGTTGGTGCGGGCTGAAGCGCGCGCCGCGTCGCCCACCCGCCAGGCGCTCACTGAGGAGGCAGCTCACTAGCGAGCGGCGTATGCATCGCAACGCGCGCTCCACGCCAGCCAGGACGGCGGCTCCTCGCCGGTCGAGCAGGATGGTTCGAGCACCCTGGACGGTGGCGACGCTGGTGTTGCTGCTTTACAGCTCGTGGGTGGCGTATGAAGTGCATGCGGGCCACGATGTGCGCGACTTTATCTTCCTGCGTAAGTCCTTCGTGCAGCAGAGCAAGGTCAGTTCGGCGATCAAAATTGATCCGCACTATCACTATCTGCCGGGCGGCTACGACGGCCAGTTTTCCTACTTCATTGCCGTCGATCCGCTGCATGCCCGTTACTACCTGGACACCGCGGGGAGCGGCGCCGCCGGGGCCGATTACCGCTATACCCGCATTGGGTATCCCCTGGCGGCGCGTCTCCTGGCCCTGGGCCAGGTAGCGCTGATCCCATACACGCTGATCCTGATCAATCTGCTGGCCCTGGCCGGCGGAACGCTGGCCCTGGCTCTCTGGCTGCGTCGAAAGGCGCTCTCGCCGTGGTTCGCACTGGTGTACGGGCTGTATCCCGGTCTCTTCGTCTCGCTGCAGCGCGATCTGACCGAGGCGCTGGCCTATGCGTTCGTGGCACTCGGGGTGCTGCTCTTCGATGGGACCGGGCGGCGCCGGCTCCTCTGGGCTGGCCTGGCCTTCGCGCTGGCGTCGTTAACCCGTGAGACCGCCGCCATTTTTCCATTGGTCTACGGTCTTTCGCTGTGGTTTGGCAGCCACGACCCGGAGCGTCCACACTCCCGGTGGAGGCACGCGGCCCTCTTGCTCGGCGCGTCCCTGGCGCCTATCGCGCTGTACAAGCTCCTGCTCTGGGCATGGCTGGGCGCCATTGGTCAGACCGGTGGCCTCTATCCGGACCCGATTCCCCTCGGCGGCCTTCTCTCTTACTGGCCCTGGCACGCTGCCCAGATCGAGGAGCTGGTCGCGGTAGTGCTACCGGCGGTGCTGTGCGGGATCGTGGCGCTCCGTGCGCTGCGTGACGGCGAGCGGCACGTGGAAGTATGGTCGCTGCTGGCCAATGTGCTGCTGTTCGCGGTCTTCCTCAACCACAAGTCGTATATCGAGTACTTCGCATCCGGACGCATCGCGGCGGGCGTGGTCCTGGCCGCGCTCCTGTGCCTGCCGCGTTTCGACCGAGTGACCAACCAGAACCGCTGGTGGCTCTGGGGCAGCGCCCTGCTCTGGTTTTCGGTTGGACCGGCACTGCTGCAGTTCTATCGCCGCGGAATCGCGCTGGGAGATGTGGCTCTCGATCTCGGGCTGGTGTTGCTGTTATGGCTGGTGACGGAACGTACCGGGTCGCGGCACGTCCGGCCGTCCCCCGGAGTGCGCACCGGGAGCCCGGTAGAGTAAGCGCCGTGAGACCAAGATGGTTGACTTATGCGGCTCTCAAGCCGATATATGCCACTTCGTCTGTAGCCCGCCCGTCCTGGGCGGACTGGCCCGCAGGCCAGCACATTGGGCCGTGCGGGTGGAGTGTCCGCCGTGGCGCGCATCCCCCCTCTCCCCCTAACCCCCTCCCCCTCCGGAGGGGAGGGGGGATTTCCTGATGGGTGGGCCACGGCTGTCCCAGACGCAGCCAGCCGCCCTGTGGCCACGATGTGACGGCAGACCGAGGATCCGGTGGTGACATCCTCCTCACCGTGGCCCTTCCCCGGAACCGAGGCGGACGCAGCCGTATGGTGGCTCCCCTCCCCCCCGGAGGGGGAGCCGGGGGAGGGGGGGCGCGTGCCACCGAGGGAATCCACCCCCACGATGATGCCCGTGCCAGACGGATGTCCGCCTGTGCCTCCCCTTGGCGGGGTATCCGCCATCCTCTCACTTCACCCGTATTGGTCGTGCGGCGCTGACGGCGCCTGCAGTGTTCCCTCCGTCAACCCGTTCAGCAAGAGAATCTGGGCTATCTGCGCTGAGTTGCCCCAGTGAGCGGTAGCCCGGCGCACATCCGCCTCCAGGGGCAGCGCTTCACTCAAATACGCCAGCCCCACGGCCTTGCGCACGGCGAGATCGCCGGCGACGACGCGCGGCCGGCCCAGCACACGCGAGAGGAGCCATTCGGCCGTCCACAGGCCGATGCCGCGTACAGCGACCAGTCGAGCAATCACCTCGTCGTCCGGCAGGGCGCGGAGTTCGGCGAGAGCAAGCCGGCCCGAGGCTACGGCCTCGGCTGCGCTGATGATGTATTCCGCCTTGCGCGTGGTGAACTGGAGGGCGCGGATCTCCGTCACGCCGACGGCGGCCAGGCGCGCTGAATTCAGGCTATACAGCGTTTCGCCCGCTACCGTGTGTGCATCACCGAATGCTTCAGCGAGCCGGCGCCGGGTGGTGACGGCCCAGCGCAGGTTGACCTGTTGGGCGCTAATGGCCCGCACCAACGCACCAAAGAGATCGAGCGTGAGCACCGGACGCAGTCCCGGATGGAGACGGTCGAGGGTGGCCACGACGGCGTCGCGCCGCAGCAGTGCAGAGAAGTCTGGCGGAGCGGCCACGAAGCTGGCCCGGACCCCCTGTTCCACCGCCTGACGTGCGCTCGCATCTTCGACGGTAAGGTCCAGGGCGGGTGCCTCGATACTGCCGGCTAGAGTGGCGCGGTAGGCGATATGACCTTGTGCGGTGGGTATAGTGCGCAGGAGGCGGCTGCCGTCCCAGCGGTCGATCAGATCATCACCGGATCGCCGGAACGGTTCCAGTGACGCCGAGAGATCCAGTGGTGCTGGAAGGAGGAGGCGGAAGCTATCGGCTAGCGCTAGGCCGATGCCACCACCTCCGCGCCCGCCGCGGCGTTGAAGGTGTAAAACTCGGGGCGCGTGAAGCCCTGTTGCTCGAAGATGGTGATCGTGTCGCTTTGCAGGGCGTCGATGCGGTCCGGCGTGATTAGCGCAATAGCACAGCCTCCAAAGCCCGCCCCCGTCAGCCGGGCGCCCACTGCGGAGTGCTGGGCAGCGAAGGCCACAAAGTCATCCAGTTCCGGCGTCGAGATTTCGTAGTCCTCGCGCATGGAGGCATGCGAGGCATACATCAGCTCGCCCAGCTCCTCAAAGTTTTCCGCTTCCAGCGCTTCGACCGCGGCCCGAACCCGCAGATCCTCGTAGACCACGTGCCGGGCACGGCGCAGTTCGACACCGCTCAACCGGTCGAGATCCAGCACCGTGGCGTCGCGCAACTGAGCGACTCCCAGGTCGGCCGCGGCTCGTTCGCAGCTGGCTCGTCGCTCGTTATAGCCGGTAACGCCCAACGTGCGCTCGACGCGTGTATCGCATACCAGCAGAGCCAAACCTGCCGCCTCCAGCGGGAGGGGAACGCTGCGCGTCTCCAACGAGCGACAGTCAATGCAGAGTGCCGAGCCGGCCTGGCAGAGGAGCGAGGCATACTGGTCCATGATGCCGCTATTGACCCCCACGAACACGTTCTCCGCGCGCTGGCAGAGGCTGGCTAGCTCTGGCCGGCCGATGCCGAGGCCGCCCCAGGCATCGAGCGCCAGGGCCGTGGCCGATTCTATTGCCGCCGACGACGAGAGTCCGCCGCCACGAGGGACATTGCCGGCAATCGCCGCCTGGAGCGGGTCGGGAAGCTGATATCCGGCATCTCGCAGGGACCACACTACCCCGCACGGATAGTCGGCCCAGGAGTCGGTGCGTTCCGCCGTCAGGGGATGTCGCTCATCGAAGTCCGCCGAGTACAGCCCGCCGTCACCACCTCCCAGTGCCACCGCCACCCGTCGATCGATCGCACAGGGCAGCACGAAGCCTCCGTTGTAGTCGGTATGCTCGCCAATCAGATTGACGCGACCGGGGGCGCTGGTGAGCACCTCTGGGTCGCGGTCAAAGGTTTCCTGGTAGGCCGTCAGGGCGCGTTGTTCGACCTCTCGCACGGCATCCCCTTTTCTCTCCATCCTCTTTTCTCCAGGGTACGGGAACTGCCTGATTGAGCGCCTGCAACGCACCTACCGGAACGAATTCTACGGGGCCGTCCATTGTGGTTCGGCTGCCCCTTCCTCAAGGTTCGTTTATGGGTGTGGCAGCGTGCTCACCACCACAGGCCAAAAGGAGTCCATCAAGACTCGATAGCCTGCGCCGTTTGGGTGGTGGGCATCGTTCCAATCGCCAGGTAGTTGAGCAACGCTGGTAATAAACCACACCAGCGGAACATGGTAGCGAGCCGCCAGACGGCGGTAAATGCTGCCCATTCCGGGCTCATCCAATCCTCCCAAGATCACCTTGGCGCAGTGTGCCTCCACTCGCATAATGATCGTGCCCAATTGCCCCTCCCAGACGCCGGGTGGCGTGTGTCCCGGATCGTTACTGCCCAACGCGACGATGACGACGGCGGGGTGAAAGCGCAGTACATCCGATTGCACGCGCTGCAAGCCGTCCGCCACCCGATCGCCGCTGACACCGGCATTGACGACCCGGTACTTGAGGTGATGTGCCTTCAGCCGGCGTTGCAGCCAGGCGGGGTAGGACTGTTCAAACGATGCCCCAGATCCAGCCGTGAGACTGTCACCCAAGCAGACAATGGTGGGTTGTCCCGTATCCGCCACATAGGTCTCGACCGAAGGGCCTTGTCGCTCAAACACGCCGTGCGCGACGAAAATCGCGGCAAGCATGATGAGGATGCAACAGATGGCTACCAGTCGTTTCACGCCTGCGGCCCTTGTATACCTTTCTATGACTCCGCGCTTCATCGGTGGGGCGGCGGCAAACAGTTCTCCTTCATTGGAACATAGGGGATACACTACGGCATGCAAGACACCTATCCTCAGCGCACGGAGTGCGAGCTCGATGTCCAGTAGTGAACTCCCGCTGCATCCACAGCCTCAGATGGCGCGGGCGCGCTGGATCGATCTGTGTGGTCCATGGGGCTTTGCCTACGACGATACCGATGTTGGTCTGGATGAGCAGTGGCACACGCGCGACGATGTGTATGCGCGCATCATAGAGGTTCCTTTTCCGCCCGAGTCTCCTGCCAGCGGTATCGGCGATACCTCCTTTCATCCCGTGGTATGGTACCGTCGCACTTTTGATACAGCGACCGACGATGCGGGCAAACGGCTGATCCTGCACTGTGGGGCGATCGATTATGCCGCGATGGTGTGGGTCAATGGTCAGCTATTGACCACCCACCAGGGTGGGAATACGCCGTTTCAGGTGGATATCACCCGAGCGCTACGGGCCGATGGACCTCAGGTTCTGGTGATACGGGCTGAAGATAACCCCTGGGATCTGGCTCAACCGCGCGGCAAGCAGGACTGGAGAGAACAGCCGCACAGCATCTGGTATCACCGGACCACCGGCATCTGGCAGCCAATCTGGCTCGAGCCGGTGGCGACCACGCATATAACGGCCTTACGCTGGACGCCCAACCTCGACCGTGGGGCTTTGTCGCTCAAGGCAACCCTGCGGCGAGCGACTGCGGAGCCGGTACGCCTGCGAATACAGCTATCGCTGCATGGCGTCACGATCGCGGACGACAGCGCGCAGTTCCAGGGAACGGAGTTGATACGCGATCTGGTGCTCGACCTTGGGAGCATGACGATGAATCAAACGGAGATTCTCTGGTCTCCGGGGCATCCGAATCTGATCGATGCGGTCGTCAGCGTGGTGGTACACGATGAGGTGATGGACGAGGTGCAGAGCTACGCCGGGATGCGTAGCGCCGGCGTCTCGGGCGGTCGGTTCGTGCTCAATGGCATGCCGTACTACCTGCGCATGGCGCTGGCACAGGGATACTGGCCGCGGACACACCTGGCGGCGCCCAGCAACGAAGCGCTACGGCGCGAGGTGGAGCTGGCCAAGGAGTTGGGCTTCAATGGCCTTCGTGTCCATCAGAAGGTGGAAGATCCACGGTTTCTCTACTGGTGCGACCGCCTGGGTATGGTGGTGTGGGGCGAGATGGCCAACGCCTACGTCTTCTCGCCAGATGCACTGCAGCGCCTGACTCGCGAGTGGCTCGAGGTCGTGGAGCGCGACACCAGCCATCCGTGCATCGTCGCCTGGGTGCCACTCAACGAGAGCTGGGGCGTGCCCAATCTGCTCCGCAATCTTGAACAGCAGCACTTCGTGCAGTCCATCTACCATCTCACCAAAGCCCTGGACGACAGCCGACCGACCATTGCCAACGACGGCTGGGAATATCTCACGGGCGACATTTTCGGCATCCACGATTACACCTTCCAGGGCGATACCATTCGCGAACGATACGGCAGCACGGAGGCCGTCAACCGAACGCTGCGTGAGGTTCAGCCGCAGCACCACTTCGTCACTCTGTCCATCGGGCGGAGCGATGCAACTCCGGTGATGCTCACCGAGTTTGGCGGCATCAGTTACCGCCCGAGGGACGATGCTCCCTGGTTCGGGTACGGCACGGTGCTGGACCGCGAGGCATACGGCGAGAAGTATCGCGAGTTGGTGGAGGCCGTGCTGGACTGCCCGACGATCTCCGGCTTCTGCTACACCCAACTAACCGACACCGTGCAAGAGACCAACGGCTTGCTCACGGAAGACCGCGAGTTCAAGATCGACCCAGCGCTGATCCGATCGATCAACCGGCGTCCATCGAGAGCGGTGCCTGGCGAGCTGATCGAGCAGGTGCGAAACCTGAGCCCGTCGCCGACGGGTTCATGAGCGGACAGTGTAGGGAGAAGAGGTCTGCAGCCTCGACCTACCCTCACCCCCCAACCCCCTCTCCCGCGCGCGGGAGAGGGGAAGCTACTTGAGCCAGGGTCTTCTCTAAAGGACTCCCCCCTCCCAAAGGCTGCTTGTCCCGTCGATGGCGCGGGGGATAGGCCGCCCGGCAGGGGAGGGGAGTTCTTTGGCGATGCTCGTGGCTAAGGGACGCGGGCGGGAGAGGCGCTGGGGGTGAGAGTGCGATGCTCGGCACGCCGGCCCCCGATTCTCCCGTGGATCTTCTGTAACCAAAACGCTACTTTCATGGATTGCGCTCTGAGCAACTCTGCTGTAGAGTGACAGCTACGAACCGGAACCAACAACCAAACGAGCGGGCATTTACCGCTCTGAAACAAGGCACACGACGGGAAACCGTCGGCCGCAAAGCCACCAGCCTACAGCGCAAGCCATGGTAGTGGGGCCGCCAGATAACGATCGTCCTGTGATGGACGGGGGAGTAGATGTTCGATGTTCAGTCGTGTTTTTGTTGCAGCCCGTACACCACGGGGAGCGGCCCCGGAGAATCTGTCCGACGGGCGCAATTCGTATCCCAGGCGGAACGGTCGCCGCGCCCGCACCCTGCTGCTGGGCGCGGCCATGGCGCTCTCGCTCATGCCCCGCGCCGGTAATGCGCTGGCAGCCCCCTCCGCGGCCCACCAGAGCAAGTCGGTGATGGGGACGCTGGTCCTCCAGGGCAGTATGAACAGCAGCGCGGATATATCGATGGCCGGCGCCTTTTCGGTGGGAGAGACCACCAATCTCGAATGGGATCTACCGCTCCCTTCCTCGGTTCAGATGAGCGGCCATACCCAGCAGGTGACCTCTTCGTTCACCTTCGATGTGCCGCCGACCTCCTTTCAAGATGTAACGGACGACCAGGGCAAGGCGGTGCGGCGCTTTCATTGGGACACGCCGCCGAGCAATACAGTGATTCACGTCACCGAGAAGCTGCATGCCGAGGTGGCCACCACCTTGCAGCCCTTCACCAATGCGGCTGCCTTTCCGCTGGGTGCGGTGCCCGCCGAGGTCGCTCCCTATCTGGTCGTCACACCCGACCTGAAGCTCCCTGACTCCGTCAGTTCCTTGATTAGTAGCTTCAAGACCGGGAAGACCACGGAACGCCAGGTAGTGGAGGCGGTGGCCAACTGGGTTGACGTACAGGTGCACTACGACGCGGCTAGAACCAATGGGCCCTTCCAGGCCTCGTGGGTTCTGGCTAACCATACGGCCGCCTGTCGGGGGTATGTCAATATCATGGCCGCCCTGCTGCGTCGCCTCGGTATTCCCGCCCAGACCCAGTTCGGCTGGGTGTTGGGCGGTGTGCTGAACATGCCGGGGCCCAGCCACGGCAACGCAACCCTGGACTGGGCGAAGGGAACATCGGTCGAGCTCCACACCTGGCTCAATGTGTGGTTCCCGGATACGGGTTGGACGCCCTTTGATCCCCAGAGCGAGAAGTTCTTTGTCGACCCGCGACACATCGCGCTGTTTACCAACGTGGACGCCAGCACCGGACTGGTTATGGGAGGCTGGACCTCCGATCAGAGCGATGACAATGCCTCACCGACAGGCGCTCTGCTCTCCAATGGGGACATTGAGATGATACCGGGAAACGGCGCGAGCACAGACGCCAGCGCCCACGTGGTCGATAGCTTTCACCTGAAGTTCCGCCATCTCAACCACGATGTAGCCGGCATCATGTTCTCGCGCTGATTCCTTGGCGACGGTGGCTCGAGGTTCAGTTCAGGTGCCGGGCATCGCACCCTCACCCCCCCCCCCCCCAAACCCCCCCCCCTCGCGGCCCTATCCATTACCCACAAGTTGTCCAGTGGTGCTCATGTGATGCAGTTCCCAGCCACGGGCCAGGAGATGGAGTTGTCGCAGGCCGCGCCAGAGCACCTCGACCCCTGGCTCGCCGTCTCCCGCTCGCCCCAGGAAGCCGCCGAGTTGGGCAATGGCACGCACCGTCTGGTGCAGGTCGGGCAGACGCTCCCAGCCCATCGTGGCGCACAGGACGGCAGCTTCGTCCGGACGGAGTTCCTCGGCCCCCGGTGTGTCAGGTTCGTGTCGCGCCCGGTAGGTCAGCCATAGGAGCCGCCAGGCCACGATGCACACGGTTGCGAACGCCCGCTCTAACCGCTCGGCCCGCGCCAAATGCAGTTCCTCGATCCCGCAGCCACTCTTGAGGACGGAGTGATAGCGCTCAACGAGCCAGCGGAAGGTATAGGCCTCGACCAAGCCGAGGGCATCAGCGAGCGTGTCGACCGGCCAGCTGGTCAGCAGCCGCCAGGAGACCGCGGTCTGCCCGTTGGGCGGATGCTCCTCGGTGGCCAGGATGGCGGTACGCGAGATGGGACGACACTGCGTGCGCCCTTTGTGATGTCGCGGCGGCTGCAACTCGACTGACTGGAAGCGGATGGTGAGGGAGGCAGCGCGCTCCGGTCGGGTGGGAGTCCGTCCTAGCTGGACGGTCACGGCGCCAGCGGGTGCGCTGGCCTGCAGCGTGGTCCACACGTATGCTGCCTCGCCCGCCTCGGTGTCCGCAATGCGACGAGGATGGGCGGCTCGCACCAAGAGTTCGGCGCCAGCGCGCCGGGGGGCGGCAAAGAAGTCGTAGATATCGGCTTCCCGATCGGCGATGGTCAGCACATCGGTCTGGGGCGAGAGTGCCGCCAGGGTTGCCGCTTGGGCGCGCAACCACCGACCGCTCTCCTTCTCCTCGGTGATCCGCTTCCGCCGGGTATGCCGACTCCCCGCCTGCTCCGGGTCCCGGGTCCACGTCTCCTGCTCAAGCACGCCCAGCGGTACTCCCGTCGGCGAGACCGCCAGGACGGAGTGGACCAGGATCCCCTGCCGGCCTCGCCCGGCGAGCGGCCCCAGTCCTTGCATCGCCGCCTGCGCGGAGAAGCTCAGTTCGGTCGTGTCCTGGATGGCCAGGATCAGGGCATGGGCCTGGATGCGCTCCAGCGTTGCATCCCGATGGGCGGAGCGGATGGCCGTGGGCGTCACGGCGGTGGAGTCCCACAGGCGATATGTCCCCTTGGTCGCCGCCCAGCTCCCGCATGCCTCGGGCACACTCGCTCCCGGATGCGCCGCCAGAGCCTCCACCACCGCCATCAGTCGCTTGGCACGACGCGGATCCCCCAACTGCACCGTTCCCAGTTCCTCTGCGACCCATCCCTCCATCTCACCCTCCTTGATCATTGCCTCATTTCTATCATGACGACTCTTGACCGACTTGTGGGTAATGGATAGGGAGAGGAGGTTGGGGGGTGAGGGTGCGTCGAGGCGCGGTCCCGATCTCGCGAATCTATCCCCATGCTGAAAATCGTTACCGGAGAGACCCTTGACAAAGAGTTAAGAAATTTGTAAGGTTTAGTATCCGATTTCATAACCACCAGAGGAGATGCATTACTTGAAAGCACGCACGCTGTTCACCTGGCTGGCTGCGGTGGCTCTCTTGCTTCTGGCCTTCCCCATGCGGGGAAGCATCACTGTGTTGGCAGCGCCGCCTGCTCCCAAGGTGTTGCCTGGACACGTCCCTGATGCAGTAGCTCTTGGCAAGGCGGTGCTCCGAGGACATCACCGTGGCGACGACATACTCCATCTGGCCATCGGGCTGACGCTGCGTGACAAGCCGGCACTGGATCAGTTCCTGGCCCAGGTGAACGATCCCTCCAGTCCGGGATATCACCAGTACCTGTCGCAAGACCAGGCAAACCAGGCCTTTAACCCGACCGCTCGACAGGAGCAGGAAGTCGTCAAATGGCTCCAGGCGAGCGGACTGACAGTCACCAATACCTATCCGAACCACCTGATGGTCGACGCCCAGGGGACCTCCGCTCAGGTTGAGCGCCTATTCCGGGTGACGATCAACGACTACCATCATCGCGTGCGCGGCAAAGAGACCGACTTCTACGCGCCCGTCAACAACCCCGTAGTCGACGGCACGGTAAGTGACGTGGTGGAGAGCGTGATCGGGCTGGACAACTATCCGCGCTTCTTCATCCAGAGCAACGGCGCTGCCCATGGCGCGGCCCCGTATTATCCGCAGGACTTCATCAACGCCTACGATGTCAACCCGCTGCTCAACGCCGGCTATAACGGCGCCGGTCAGCACATCGGCATCACGCTGTGGACCGTCCCGCCCTCCGATGCCACACTGCAGCACTTTGGCTCGATCACAGGCGCCGCCGTGGCCACCACGGCCAACGGCAAGCTGCACGTGATTCCGGTCGACGGCGGTGCGAATGGAACCGTCAGCCCGGATGGGGGTGAGGCCGGCATGGATATCGAGTCTTCCGGCGGTATCGCTCCCGGCGCCACCATCGACTACTACGAGGCGCCGACCGATACCTCCGGCAACCCGACGGATCAAGGGCTGGAAGACGCGCTGAACCAGGCCGGCACCGACAGCAACCTGAATCGTCAGATCACGAATAGTTGGGGCGGCTGCGAGGCCTCCTCGACCGGTGATGCCTTTGCCAGCGCCACGAATACCATCTTCTCCTCGAATTCGGCTACCGGTCACAATTACTTTTTCTCCTCGGGCGACAACGGTTCCTGGTGTGCCCCCAACGGCGTTACCGGCACAGACCCCTATCCTGATTACCCGACCAGCAGCCCGTACGTGACCAGTGTCGGTGGTACGGCCTTTCGATCGAATGTTGGTACGGGCTATCCCGGCGAAACCACCTGGGCCTACTGCTCCACCTGTAACGCCGGCAACCCCGAGGGTTCCGGTGGTGGCTACAGCAACATCTGGAGCCGGCCGTCCTGGCAGACCGGCAGCGGTCTGGCCGCCAACGGCAAGCGCGGCTACCCGGATATCGCGGCGGATGCCGACCCGAATACCGGGGCTGAGGTCTGCTACGGCGCCAGTTCCACTTGTGGGCAGATCGGCGGCACCAGTCTGGCCAGCCCACTGTGGGCCGGCATGCTGGCCGTCATCAATCAGTACCTGAACGCTCAGGGCAAGCCCTACGCCGGGTTCTTTGATCCGACTATCTACAACCTGGCCACGCACGCGCAGACTTACCCGCCGTTCCATGACACGACCAGCGGGACCAATGGCTCGTACAACGCCGGCGCGAACTGGGATGCGGTAACCGGCTGGGGCTCGGCCGATGTCTACAATCTGGCACGGGACATGGCTGGCAGCGGTGGCACCAGTTCGACCCCTACGCCGACCCCTGTTCCTCCCACGCCTACTTCTGTGCCCGCGACCGCCACACCAACCTCGCTGCCGCCCACTGCCACGCCAACATCCGCGCCTCCCACCGCTACCCCAACGTCGAAGCCGGGACCAACGTCAACGCCTGCACCTACCTCGACACCCAAGCCCACTGCCACGTCAACGCCTGCGCCCACCTCGACGCCCGTTCCGGTCAGCAAACAGCTCATCGTGAACGGTGGCTTCGAGAGCGGCCAGAGCCCCTGGCAGGAGTCGTCCGCCGGCGGGTATCAGATCGTCGATCCCACGAGACCGCACACCGGCACGAACAGCGCCTACCTCTGCGGCTATAACAACTGCAACGACCAGATTTACCAGACGGTGACGCTGCCCGCGAGTTTCTCGAAGGTGACGCTTGGCTACTGGTACTACAGCGACACCCAGGAGGCCACCGGCAGCCCGTGCTACGACTACTTCTACAGTCGCCTGCAAACCGGCTCCGGCGGAACCATCACCACTCCCCAGCAATCCTGCAACAGCAGCGTGACCAACGGCTGGGTCTACAAGAGCTTTGATGTCAGCATGCCACTCTCCTCCTACAAAGGTCAGGCGGTGAGAGTGTACTTCCAGGGCACCACCGATCCGTCGTTGATCAGTGACTTCTTCGTCGACGATGTGACGCTGACCGTGAGCTGATCGGAGTCGACCAGCACGGCACGGAGATAACGAGGGCCGAGTTTCCTGTACAGGAAACTCGGCCCGTTATCTACTGCTCCCAGCACGGTTACTTCCCTACCAATACCTGCACACGATCGTTGCCGGTATCCGCGACATAGAAGGCGCCCTTCAGACCGGCGGCGATGGCGGTGGGCTGGTTGAATTGACCTGGGTCGGCGCCCGAGGAGCCCCAGGAGGCCAGCGGCTTGCCGGCGGGGGAGAGTTCGACGATGCGATTGTTGAGCGTGTCGGCAACCCAGATGTTGCCGTGGGCATCGAGCGCCACCCCCGACGGCTGATGGAGCCGGCCATACCCCCTGCCGAGATCGGACCACTGCGCCAGGGGCGACCCGTCCGGCGCCAGCTTTTGGATCCGATCGTTTCCCATGTCGGCCACATAGATGTTGCCCTGGGCATCCACCGCCAGTGAACGGGGCTGGGCAAACAGGCCGGAATCGCTGCCCGGGCCCCCGAAGCGACCGACTTCGTGTCCCTCCGAATTGAATTTGACCACCTGCCCGCGATTTGCCGCGGTGACATAGACGTTGCCGGCGCGATCGACGGTGATCCCCTGGATCAGTTCGGTGGGATGGCTCGCGTCCGAGCTGAAGGAGACGGTCCAGCGAGCGAGCGGGCCGCCGCGCGGGGTGAAGCGAGATACGGTATGGGTGAACGGATCGGCCGTGTAGACGTTGCCGTACACGCCCATACCGATGCCATAGGTGGTGTACGGCGCCCCGGTCCAGGTGGCGAGCAGATGGCCGCTGGACGACAGCACGAGCAGGCCGCTCGACCCGGACACATAGATGGCGCCGTTTGGCGCCACGTTGATACCAGTGGCTACCCCCAGCGCATGCGGGGCGCCCAGGCAATTGCCCAGCATCCCGAGCCGCTTTCCACGGGTCGACAGTCGCTGCATGAGGCCAAAGGAAAGATAGGCCGGAACACCGGGACCAAAGCTATCGGCCACGATGAGATTGCCGGTGGGGCCAAACGCCAGGCCCGTCACCACTCCTACTTGCCCGGAGCCGCAGGCGATGCTGCTCCACCTGGCTACCACGGTACCGCCAGGCGACAGCTTCTCCACCTGGCCGGTTCCTCCGATGTACACATCGCCGTGTCCATCCGCGGCCAGGCCGGCGCCGGCAAAGGCATTGCTGCCACCCCAGGTGTTGATCGGCAGGCCGGCCGGCGATAGCTCATGCACGTAGAAGTAGGCGCCGGCACACTCTCCGGGACGAGTGCATCCCACAGTACCGGCTAGCGATGCGTAGATGTTTCCATTCGAGTCCAGCGTCAGGGAGACCGGGTTGACCTGATCCACTGGCAGGAGGGCGGTGTGGAAGGTGCTCACCACTGTGCCCACGGCGGAAAGCTGGTCGATCCGCAGCGAGGTTGGCTGCTGCGCTCCCGGCGCTGGCGCGTCGGCCGAGAGCACATAGACCTGTCCTTGCGGAGTTGCCGCGATGCCCGCCAGCGGGGCGGGTGATGGGGATGCCCAGTGGGCCAGCAGGCGCCCGCTGGGCGAAAGCTTGACGATGCCGGTGTCAGCCACGTAGACATTGCCGGCATGGTCAACCGCAACCGCGGTCGGCCCCGTGAAGTGGAGAGGCCCGGGGGCGTTACTGCCCCACGATCCGACCAGCTTTCCCGTATACGTTAGCTTTTTGATGTGGTGATCCCCCTGGTCGGCAACATAGATGTTGCCCAGCCGGTCCACTGCCTCGCTCGACGCCAGGTAGAAGGCCGGCGCCGGCCGGGCCGGGGCCAACACACGCCAAGCAGCGCCAGACCGGGCCACGGCGCTTCCCCTGGATGGCAGGAGTAGAAGGCCGGCGAGGATGCAAAACGCCACCCGGCGAACGGTCGGTATCAGATGCACGTCGTGTATCTCTCTCTCCACAGGTGATGGTGGGAGGGACGCCAGGGCGCACGCGCCGCTCGCCTCGTTCCTTACCTCGCTACCATGGACCCCACTATCTACCATGGACCCCACTATCTACCATGGCCCCCACTATCATGGTAGAACGTTCCTCGCGCGCGGTCCGTAACGTGGAAGGGCCGCCGGTCTTCCTGCACCAACCACCGGCGCCTTCCTACCCAATCTGCCGATGGCGGCGCTGCCCGCTGGACGATACGCTGCAAAGAGAGGTATCGCAGCATGCAACGGTTTTACTGGCTGGTCCCCGGCGCGCTGGCTGGCTGTTCGCGTCCCGGAACCGGGGCGCGGGAGGCGCCAACCGATACGCTCAGCGTGCAGGAAGCCGTGCAGCGCGATCTGGACTGGCTGCGCGGGCACGAGATCGGCGCCGTACTCTCCCTGACCGAGAAGCCGCTGGACCGCGCTGGAGTGGCCCAGCACGGACTCGAGGTGCTCCACCTACCCGTGCCGGACCTGACTTCGCCGCTGCCGGAACAGCTAAGCCGCGCCCTGCATTTCATCGATTCCCAACAGTCCTTTGGACGCGCCACCGCGGTCCACTGTTTGATGGGACAGGGCCGCACCGGCTCCGTCCTCGGGGCGTACCTGATTCGGGGCGGCATGCCGCCCCGTGAGGCGATCGCGCAACTCCGCACCGTCTGCCCGGGCGCCCTGAGCGTCCGGGCGCAGGAATATGCGCTCCACGCCTTCGCCGCTCGACGGGATTGGGTACTCTGATAGAGCACACCACGGAACTACATCACTGATCTGGAGCACGCATGATGCGCATTGGCTTGATGATTGAGGGGCAGGATGGCCTGACCTGGGAGCGCTGGCGGCGGCTGTTGCAGGCAGCGGAGGACCTCGGCTTTGCGCACGTCTTCCGCTCCGATCACTTCACCAATCCGGAGCCGCCGGATACAGCATCGCTCGAGTTGTGGACCTCGCTGACCTATGCGGCCGGCCATACCGCACGCATTGAGTTTGGCCCGCTGGTGACGCCCGTCACCTTCCGGCACCCCGCCATCACCGCGCGGATGGCGGCCGCAGTTGACGATCTCAGCGGCGGCCGGTTGACGCTGGGGATTGGCGCCGGCTGGCAGGAGCGAGAGCACCGCCTGTTCGGGGTGCCGTTCCCCCCGGTCGAGGTCCGCTACGGCATGCTCCAGGAGTATCTTGAAGTCGTCGCCCGCTTGCTGCGCAGCGACCAGCCGGTATCCTACCAGGGGCAGCAGTACGCACTGGACCAGGCCATACTGCTGCCTCGGCCCCAGCGCCCGGGCGGTCCGTCCATTCTGGTCGGCGGCAACGGACCCCGGCGCACTCTGCCGATTGCTGCTCGCTACGCGGACGAGTGGAATGCGGTCCACGTCAATCCAACCAGGCTCGGGGAACTGAATCAGCGCCTGGACGGCTTGCTGGACCAGGCCGGCAGGCCGCGCAACGCCCTTCGCCGTTCCGCCATGCTCGCCGCCCGATTTGCACGCGATGAGCAGGCGCTGGCCGTGCTCGAAGGGCAGTTCGCCGAGCGCGGTACCACGACTGAGGAGGTGAGCCGGCGTGGCCTGGTGGGCACCCCGACGATGTGGGTCGACCAATTGCGCGCGTATGCGGATGCCGGCGCCGACCGAGTTATGCTGCAGTGGATCGATCAGGACAACATTGCGGACCTGGAGGTCATCGCTCGCGATGTCCTGCCGGCCTTCGAGGAGTAAGTATGGAACCGTCGTCGCACGATCCGAGCACGACCCGAGGAACGAAACGCGGCCTGGGTCTCGCCGTGGCTGCACCGGAAGAGGTGATTCTGGCCGGCGCAGCGGCTGCCTCCAGCCGCGGATACACGTCCTTCTGGCTGAACAACCCGCCCAACAGTACCGCTCTGAGATCGTTAGCTCAGGTGGCGGAGGAGATGCCGGCGCTGCCGCTCGGTGTGGGTGTCATCCCGTTGGCGGCCCACCAGCCAGTGGAAATCGTGGAGGAAGTGGAGAGCAACCGCCTGCCCCAGGAGCGTCTCTATCTCGGCATCGGCAGCGGCTCGGGACCTGGCGGAGTCGACCGAGTCCGCCATGGTGTCCGCGCTTTGCGCGCCGAACTCACCTGTGATCTGGTGGTCGCCGCGCTGGGGCCGAAGATGTGCCGGCTGGCCGGCGCGGAAGCGGACGGGGTGCTCTTCAACTGGCTCACGCCCGAGTGGGCCAGTCGCTCGATCGAGTGGGTGCGGGACGGCGCCGAGCACGCGGGTCGCCCCATGCCGCGATTGATGGCCTACGTTCGCGTGGCGCTGGGTGACCAGGCTATCACCCGCCTGCGGGGTGAGGCCGGGACCTACGAGGGCTACCCCGCCTATGCCGCCCACTTCAAGCGTATGGGCGTTTCCGCCATGGGCACCGCCGTCACCGCCGCCACGCCCCAGGAGTTGCGCACCGCCCTGGCCGCCTGGGATGGCGTGGTCGACGAAATCGTGGTCCGTGCCATCGCCGCCGACGACACGGTTGAGGAGGTCAACCGCCTGATTGAGGCGGCCAGCCCAGAGAAGTAGTGACCGAGGGCGGATGATGCGGACAATGGCGCCATGGACGGAGCCATGGACGGTGCCGTGGATGGTGCCGTGGATGGTGCGTAGCATCGGTCTTCAGGCCGTCACGGTGGCGCCGGGAAGACGGCCTTGGCATTCTGCCATATCCGTCTCCGTGGGAGCATGGGTGGCGGGAAAGCGAGGGCGTCGAGGTGGCGCCACCGTGACGACGTGAACGTCGTTCCTACGGAGCGTGGGATTCAAAGGCGATTGGCTGGAGTATCCCGCTCCATGGATATTCTTCGGCATGGTCGCACAATCCCTTTCGTATGGAATTGGCCATGATGTAGTCGGCTATGCGGTGAAGGTCTTCGTGGGTCCGTATCAGGTGATCGTAGCTTCGTGGTTGCCACATCGGACCCGGAACACCGGCTTGGTGCGCTACCCGGCTATACCAGCCTTTGAAGCGATCGACAAACCGCAACGACGAAGCGCCATCTTCTGCCGGAGTCACCACGAGGTGGAGATGATCCGGCATGACACAGTACACCTCAAGCTGACAACTGGATTTGATCCGTTGCTCGAGTAAGCACTCGACGGCGAGGCGGGCTAGAGCCGGATGTGCGAATGGCGCCGTGCTGGGCGCTGTTCGTATGGTGAAGGCACATGGCTGCCCGATTGTCTCGTACAGGTGAGCCGGAAGCCGCCGGTTCCGCGGCAGGAGCCAGCGAACCGGCGTGTCAGCCATCTGTCCTTCCTACTGCCGGCTATACAGTCGCGCCTGCCGGCGCCTCCGCCGTCTCGCTTACTCGGCTCAGCGCTCGCTCCATCGCCGCCGCGCCCATGACCACATGCTCCAGCTCGCTGTCCGTCATGCTGTCGAGGAGCCGTTGCAGTTGTTCCAGCTTCAAACCCATCATCTCCTCCATCATGCGGCGGCCCGGCTGGGCGATGCCGACGTGGACCACCCGCCGGTCGACGTCGTCGCGCACCCGTTCGACCAGCCCATGCTCCTCCATCCGATCCAGGATTGAGCTGGCCGAGGGGGCGGAAACGCTGAGCAGGTGGGCCAGCTCGGAGACCGTCATGGCGCCGCGTTCCTGGAGGGTCATCAAGATATAGAGCTGCGGCATGCTCACCTGGCGGTGCCGCGGCTGGGCGCAGATGGCGCGCCGGCGATGAGCGCCCAGCGCGTCGATGTGCGCCACAGCCTGGGCGATCAGGGTGTCGCGGGACGTGGTCACTGGGCGGTCACCGGAGCGCGCTGCTCAGCGACCGGCACTTCGGCGCCGGGGGCCAGATCGGCTGCTTCGGCCGAGCCGGCGGCGCGGTCGCGCAGGGGCACGTCCTTTATGGCCAATACCGCGCAGAGCGAGATCACCGAGGCCACCACAGTGAGCCAGAATACCCGAGTTATCGACAGGGTAAAGGTATCCTGGATACCCGCCACCAGATGCGGGATGACGGCCTGCAGCTGGGGAGGGAGGGAGTGAGCAAGTTGTGCTTGCAGATGCACACCGGTGAGCGTGCCACCGCTGGACGAGGAGCCGCCGGGGCTGAAGTGCTTGACCACTTGGGAGGGCACACCGTGGGCGATCAGCCGCCCGGGCAGCCTTTGAGTGAACTCCTGACTGAAGAGCGTGCCGGCGATGGCCAGGCCCACCGAGCCTCCCACCTGGCGCAGGAAGGTCAGGGTACTGGTCGCCGTGCCCAGCTGGTTGGGGGGAGCGCTGTTCTGCACCACGACCGTAAAGCCCGCCATCGACGGCCCGATGCCAAGCCCCATCAGGAACATCCACGACCAGAGCGCCCAGTTGCTGGTGGTGGTGGTCAAATGAGTCATCAGATACGACCCAATGATGAGTATCGCCATGGCGATCAGCATCACGACCTTGTAGCGGCCCATTCGGCTGATCAGGATGCCCGTGCCCACGCTGCCGCCGATCAATCCGACCAGCAGCGGCCAGATCATGTAGCCGGACTGGGTGGCGCTGATGCCCTTCACCGACTGGTAGAAGCGCGGTATGAAGATGATCGAGGCAAACATGCCGAAGGCCACCACGAAGGTGGCCAGGTTGGTCGCCGCGTAGGTTCGGTTCTTGAACAGCTCGAGCGGAATAATTGGCTGCTTGGCCCGCCGCTCCACCCACAGAAAGGCGGCCAGGAGCACCACGCTCAGCACGATCAGCCCGCCGACCGTGGGGTCGGTCCAGTTGTTGAGCTGACCGTGGGAATTGGTCAGCCCTTTGTTGGTCAGTCCGAGCAGGAGCGGAACCACACCCCCCGCGAAGAGGGCAATGCCCAGATAGTCCAGATCGCGTGCCGTGATGCCGGTGTTGGGATGGAAGTTTGGCAGCGCCACCGCGATGACCGCCAGCGCCGCAAACCCGACCGGCATGTTGACGTAAAATACCCAGTGCCAGCTGATGTTATCGGTGAGATAGCCGCCGATGAAGGGGCCCAGAATAAAACTCAGGCCGAAGACGGCGCCGAACAGCCCCTGGTAGCGGCCCCGCTCACGCGGCGTGAAGAGATCGCCGATCACCGCCAGCGCAATGGGGAAAAGTGCTCCGGCGCCCAGACCCTGCAGGCCGCGGAAGAGAATCAACTCGGTCATGTTCTGAGACAGACCGGAGAGCAGCGAGCCGACCAGAAAGATAGTGATACCCACGAACAGCAGGATCTTGCGACCGTAGACATCGCTCAGCTTGCCGTACAGCGGTACCGTGATGGTGCTGGTCAGCAGATAGGCCGTCACCACCCAGGTGTAGAGACCATTGCCCTGGAGGTCGGTCACGATGCGAGGCAGCGCTGTGCCGACGATATTCTGATCCAGCGCACTGAGGAACAGCCCCAGCAGCACGGCAAACAATACCGCGTTACGCCTTTTCGGTGTTAATTCGACCTGTGGATGTGTGCCGGTCGCTACAGCCGGCGAAGCATCTCGCGCCATGGAGTTCCCTCCCTGCCCGCTTTCGGGCGATTCAGATTTTGATTCGAGTCACACTCATTAATTGAGTATAACTAATAGTTAGTGTGACTCGAAATAAACCTCGGCGCCAATGCCCTTGGCGGCGCCGCGAAGAATAATCTATCTTCCCGTGGCCCATGTCTGACATAGTAGAGAGAGGGGCAGGGAACTATGCCCCGCATCGTGAAACCGCTGGTCAGAATGGAGAGGAGAAGTGATGATGCCCACCTTTCGTGCCCGCAGTCGCGGGCTTGTTTCCGCCCTCGTCGTCGTCGCGTTACTGGGCGGATCCTGGGGCGCCTCCGTGGGGCGAGCGGCTCCCGCCGCAAAGAGTTTGCCGACGATCAATATCGCCTTGATATCGGATATCAATACCTTCGATCCGGCCATCTCCGCCTCCTTCTATGACCGCCAGCTGATGAACAACCTGTTTGACAAGCTGTTCGACCTGAACTCGAAGGGGCAGATCGTGCCGATGCTGGCCACGAGTTATAAGGTATCGAAGGACCACCTGACCTATACCCTGGCGCTGCGCAAGGGCGTTAAGTTTCAGGACGGCACGCCGTTCAACGCCGCGGCGGTGAAGTTCAACCTGGACCGCTATCGCCAAGCCACCTCGGCCCCACGAGCCACGGAGCTGAAATTGGTGGACTCGGTATCAGCCGCCGGGACCTATGCCGTTAAAATCCATCTGAGCGAGCCGTTCTCGCCCCTTCTTTCTATTCTGACTGACCGCTCGGGCATGATGTGTTCTCCCAAGGCGGTGCAGGATGAGGGGACAAACTTCGCCCTGCACCCGGTTGGCTCCGGCCCGTTCTCGTTGCAGGACCGCGTGAAGGGGGATCACATCACGCTGGTACGCAACGCGCACTACTGGCGCAAGGGATATCCCAAGGCGCAGCAGGTGGTGTTCAAGATCTTTCCCGACGTCAACACCCAGCTGGTCAACCTCCAGTCCGGACAGGTGGACTTCATCGACAGTGTTTCCTCGCAGAACGTGCCAAGCGTTCAGCATGACAAGTCGCTGCGGCTGATCGAGAAACCGGGGCTTGGCTGGGGGGGGTTCTGGCTGAATGCCAAGGCGCCCGCGCTCAGCAACCGATTGGTGCGCGAAGCCATTTCGTTGCTCATTGATCGGACACAGTACCTGAAAGTCATCGCCGGGAAGACGGCCGTTCCCGGGTATTCTCCCTTTGGCCCGGGCGACCTGGCCTATGGTGCGTGGGACAAGGCGCCAAAGGTGAACCTCAAAGCGGCACAAAAATTGCTCGCGCAGGCTCATGCCTCGAATGTCGGTTTCATCTTCACCACCACCACTGATCCCTTGGCCACCCAGGGGGCGCAGATCATCCAGAGCATGCTGCAAGCCGGCGGCATCACGATGAAGGTCCAGACGGAAAACTTCCCGACTATTCTCGATCAACTCTCCAAGCACAATTTTGAAGCTGCGGCTGTCGGCTGGTCCGGCCGGCCGGATCCGGACCAGAATTCCTACAATCACTTCAGCACAGGTGGGCCAAACAACTATGGCCAGTACTCCAGCGCCACGACCGACCAGTACCTGAACGCGGGACGGCGAGCGGTGGACAACAAGAAGCGCAAGGCGGACTATGCCAAGGTGGCGGCGCAGCTTACCAAGGACGTTCCGTATGTGTTTCTCTCTCACGGCAATAACTCCTTTGGCGAGAAGGCCAAGCTGAAGGGATTCGTGTACGTGCCGGATGGCATTATCCGAGCGGTGGGCATGACCAAGTAAGGCGAAGGGAGGGAGAAGGCCATGACCTTCATTATCCGGCGCATCCTGGTAACCATTCCCGTGTTGCTCTTGGTTACCGTGCTGGTCTTCTCCCTCATCCACCTCATCCCGGGGGATGTGGCCACGGTGGTGTTGGGTGAAGAGGCCACACCGCAGGCCAAAATCGAACTTCGGCATCAGTTAGGGCTGGACAGGCCTCTGGTGGTCCAGTTCGTTAACTACTTGGGCGGTGTGGTGCATGGCGATCTGGGGAACTCGCTGACCGACCAGACGCCGGTCTCGCAGACCATCCTCCAGCGGCTGCCGGTCAGTATCGAGCTCGCGTTGGCATCCTTCCTGGTGGCTCTCCTCATCGCCATTCCCACCGGCATCCTGGCCGCGACTCAACGCGGCAAGCTGTCCGATTATGCCGGGACCCTGATTGCCTTTGCCGGTATGAGCATTCCCTCGTTCTGGCTCGGTATCATGCTCATCATCTTCTTCGCGGTGAAGCTGCGCTGGTTGCCGGCCTCCGGCTACGTGCCGTTCACCCAGGACCCCAAGGCCAATATCCAGGCCATGCTGCTGCCGGCGCTGACGACGGGGTTTCGTGAGGCGGCGATTCTGATGCGCATGCTTCGTTCCAGTTTGCTGGAGGTGATGGGCCTGGACTACATACGGACCGCCAAGGCCAAGGGATTGGGGCGCTGGACCGTCATTCTGCGGCACGCCACGCGCAATGCGCTGATTCCGGTGGTGACTACCTCGGGTCTCGCCCTGGCCGGCCTCCTGAGCGGTTTGGTCCTTACCGAGACTATCTTTTCTCTTCCCGGTTTCGGGCGCCTGATCGTGCAGTCCGTCTTCGACCGGGACTTTGTCACGGTGCAGGGGGCGGTGTTGGTCTCCGCCGTGATGGTGGTGATGGTGAACCTGGCGGTCGATGTCGCCTACGCCGCGCTCGACCCACGTATTAGCGTGTCATAGGGGAAGCTGCTATGTCCGTGCGGGATACCTCTGCTCTGGCCATCTCCAACAAAATCGGCGACGACGCTCCCCTGACGGTGGCGCGGCATCGGCCGGTTGGGCTGTTCTGGATACGGTTCAGGCGCAACAAGCCGGCCATCGTCGGCGGGGTGATCATCGCCGTCATGGTGCTTACCGCGCTGTTCTCCGCGCTGCTCTCGCCGTACAACCCGGCGACGCAGGACTATAGCCATCTGGTTCAGCCACCCGGAAGCGGCCACCTCCTCGGTACCGACGATCTAGGCCGCGATGTGCTGTCGCGGATCATCTATGGCGCGCGGGTGTCGGTTGCCTCCTCCATCGTCCCGGTGGCGATCGCGCTCGGGGTGGGGGTGCCGCTGGGGTTGATCGCCGGCTTTTATCGAGGCTTCCTGGACGATTGGCTCATTATGCGGGTGGTGGATGCCATGCAGGCCTTCCCCTTCCTGATCCTGGCGCTGGCGCTGGCGTCGGTGTTGGGGGCCGGCTTCTGGAACGCGATGATTGCCATTGGCATCGGCTTTATACCGGCCTTCATTCGTATTGTGCGTGGCCAGGTTCTGGCCGTCTCAACGCTCGAATATATCGAGGCCGCCCGTGCGCTGGGCGTGGGCAATGGTCGTATCCTGCGCTCCCATGTGCTGCCCAATGCTCTGGGGCCACTGCTGGTCCAGACCAGCATCGCCTCGGCCTCGGCGATCCTGGCCGAGGCCGGCCTGGCCTTTCTCGGCGTGGGCGTCGAGCCCGGCACGCCATCGTGGGGCCAGATGCTGACCGTGTCTCAGGCATACATCAACAGCGCACCTTTTCTGGCCGTGTGGCCCGGCATCGCCATCTTCCTGGCCGTACTCGGCTTCAATCTCCTGGGCGACGGCATCCGCGAGGGGCTTGATCCGCGTCTCGGCTAGCCGGCGCCGCGCCGCTACGCGTCTTTCACCTTCCCTTCTTCCTGGGCGATAATCGCATTGCACAGCGCCACGCACTCGTTGCAGATATAGACTCGATGTGGCCCGGCGATCATGCGCTCGACACTGGTGTTGTCCTTGCCACAGAAGGAACACTGATAGGTCGTGGTCTCGGTGGTCATTGATTGGTCCTTTCTGATGCTTATGCACCACTCTTCGGCTGTTGGAAGGTCTCTCAGCGTTTGCCCATATTCGGCCATCAGCTCGGTGATCCGCTCGCGATGGCGGTCGAGGCAGCCCCGCACGGTCTCGTCATCCTCGGCCTGCAGCAACACCTGGATCTCTGTGAGCGGCATCTGCCACCCACGGAGCCGCCGAATCTGCCGCGCCGTGGACGTTTGGTCCGGGCTGTAGTACCGATAGCCCGAGGCGAAATCGACCACGGCAGGTTTCAGCAAGCCCAGCCGGTCGTAGAGACGCAGGGCCTTGGTGGTGAGCCCGGTGATCTCCGCGAACTGACCAATGGAGCGTAGCCTGGACACGAATGGCCTCCCTCTCAGTCAGGCTATTGCTTGCCCCAAGGGACGAGTCAAGGAAAACCCGTCTACAAACGCATCACCGATTATTGATCGTGCCGAAACCAAGAGGTCGGTACAGAAGTGGTGTCCCTAGCCGGACTCGAACCGGCGCTCCCGGCTTCGGAGGCCGGTACTCTATCCAACTGAGCTATAGGGACATGGTAGGCTTATTTTTGGCTTAGCACCGCGCTGCTTGGCGGCCCAGGGGTCGATTGACGACGCAATTGACGACGATTGCTGGCCCAGACAAGTATCCCACTAGCCCGCCTCTGTCGTCAACGGCTCCTCTTTCTCTCCGAACAACGACTCCAGTGTAACTGCCGCGCGCTCCAGCGCATCCTTGGTCGTGTGACTGTAGACGTCGAGCGTCATGCTGGGACGGCTGTGCCCCAGGAGTGCCTGCGCAACCGTCACCGGGTTGCCGGTGCTCTGAAGCAGCGTGCTCACTGTGTGACGAAAGGTGTGGGGTGTCGCGTCCTCAATGCCCGCACCGTTGGCAATCCGCTTGAACACGACATCGACAGTGCTCCGGAAGTAAATGACACCAAACCTGGAGCAGAACAGGAGGTCCTGCCCTCGCCACAGATCCGGCGGACACTTGAGTTCCTCTTCGCCCTGTGTGGCCTTGTGTTGCCGCAGGGCGCGGCGGGTAACGGGTGGCAGAATGATCGGGCGCCTGCTACTGGCGGTCTTTACCTCCACCAGATGGACGCCCTTCTCGCCGTGGATGCGCTGCGCTTGGGTTTGCACCCGGAGCTGACCGGAGTCCAGGTCTACATCAGACCATCGCAATCCCAGGCACTCGCCAATACGAAGGCCGCTGGTCGCCATGAGCAGGAACAACGTGTGCCACCGTGTACCCTCCGACGCCTGAATGACGGCGCGGCATTCCTCCAGCGTCATCGCGTGCCGGCTGCCAGTGCCGCTATGCGGCGCCTTCATGCGTCGCATAGGATTGCGAGAGAGGATCTCGTCATCGACCGCGTCCTCCAGAGCACTCTTGAGGATGCGGTGCGTGAGATTCAGTGTCTCCGCACTCTTCGACGTTGCTAGTTTCGAAAAGCTGCTCTTGATCTGCGGCGGCTTGAGATCGCACAACCGCGTGTTACCGATGTGCGGCAGCACATAGCTGATGCACAGGCGGTAGTTGTACAGGCTATTTGCCTTGATTCCTATTTTGCCGTCCAGCCAATTCGCAAGGTAGTCGCCCGTCTTCCTCTTGTCGTCAATCACAAGAGTACCGCGCTGGCAGTCTGCAAGGGTCCGGCTGACCCAGTCCCACCCCTGCTTCTTAGTACTGACGTATTTCGTGGGCCTTCTGCCGTCGGGCAGCGTTACGCGGGCTTCGTACCCGTCTCGATCCTTCCGCTCGACGACCGTCCCCGGTTTACGGCTTGCCATAGTCGTTCTCCTTGGTTGCCTCTTGTTCTTTCTGCTCGAGCCAGCGCTCGAGCCGGTCTAGAGGTACGCGGATAGAGCGCCCAAATTTGGCGCCAGGCAGCTCGCCGCTGTCTATCATCCGGTACACGGTGCGCGGGGTAGTGGATAACATCTCCGCCACGTCACGGACAGTGACCCATCGCTGTTTCCTCGCTGGATCCACAGCTCGCAACTCATGGCGGCCGGTGGTCTGAACATTGTTGGAACCTCCTCGACTTCGGTGATCCATTTTCTCTTTCCTTCTACACTAGATGCGTCAGGGTCCGCTGTAAACCTCAGCTAGTTGGTGCTGCGTATTGTTTGCACGGCTGGGGAATGCGAAGGCGAGCCAGTAACCAGCAGCCAGAATCGACGATCATCGAAGTTGGAATCTGGCTCTCGCCAAACGCATCCGAGAAGACTATGCAGGTTTTCGGCGTCATCGATGCGCCACTGGCAGGTCAACAGCATCGGAAGCTTCCCCTGTTGTCCAACTGCCGCTGCGCGAGCCACTCGGGCGATGCGTTCCTCAGCCGCGTTGTCCGCGGTGATGACGAGGACGGTAGGGTAGCTGTTGTAGTCCCGCTCGAAGCGGCCGGTCATACCATAGTGGTAGTACGCGCCGAACTTCTTGAAGTAGTCGCGCGCGTTCATCGTGCCACGGTCGTACTCCACGAAGAAGCCGTCGTAGTGCGTACCGCGTCGGTAAACGCCATACCCGTCCGGCCGGAGGTGGCGACGGCTGCAGGTGGCGGCATTCTGCCACTCCACCATCGCTTCGTCCCACCCCGCAGCGGCACGCGCTCGTGCCTGTCGATAGAGGCGGACGAAGATATTGTCAGCGCCCTGGGTATGCGCCAGAGTGCGTAGGAGCTTGCGGCGGGAGCCGAAGGATTCGTTGGGTCCCCCACCGGCGAGACCAAGCTCACGCACCGCCACGGCTAGGGAGAGCCCCAGATGCGCCGCCACCAGTTTGAGTCCACGCGCCGTTAATTCGGGGGATTCTTGCAAGGTGGCATCTCCAACCTCCTCCACGCCTGGGTGCCGTATCAGGCTCAGCTCCAATAACCGGTTCAGACGTTGGCGTACTGGCGCCGTGCCACTGCCGAGCACGTCTGACAACTGGTTCGCGGTTAGATATGGATGGAAGCCGATCACTTCCAGCAGCCGGTAATCGGCTGGCGTCACCGCCAGCGCTGTACGGCCCAAGCTCTCGGTAGCGGACCGTGCGCGGATAGCAAGCAGATCGCTCACGATGTGGGGAATCGGGCTCGCCGGACGGCGGGGATGAAGCGGTGGTAGCCGGAAGGGGCGAAGGGGAGTGCCCCTGGTCTGCTCGTCTCCCTGGAGGGGAAGATCAGTCAGGCCACGGGAGAGATCGTCCCAGCGGGCGATGCGACTGACAAGTGGCGCCTCCCTGTGCGCTCGCACCAGGTCATGGAGCAGGCGTTCCCATGCCCTCATCCGTTCGCGGTCCGTGGTCGCAATGAGCAGTGGTGGTAAATAACCATCCTGGGACCGGCGAAGCAGCAGCAATCGAGCGAGGGTAGCCTGCTGAAGACGGAGGGGGATGGCGCCGGCATCAGGGAGTAGCAGGTACGAGCCGGCAACACCGTTCCAGGAGAGGGCGGCGTAGGCCGGCACGGTGAGCACACCGAATGAGCGGCCGGCTGGACGGGGGTAGCGGCGTCGCCAGGGACGTTCCCAGGCCAGAAGGGTGGGAGTTCCCGGGCGAGAGGCGGCCAGCGCCCCAAGGATCTCGTAGGTATCCAGCAGGTGCCGGAGCGTCGGGACAAGCTTCAGCAGGTCGTCGCGTCGTAGGTGAAATCGCTGGGCCAGGTGGAGAGGATCGCATTCGAGTTCTAAGGCGAGGGTTGCCAGCCCCAGATCAGTCAGGTACCAGAGATGGGGCGAATTGGGAGCATAGACCGGCGGCTGCACGGAGGCGATGAGACCGGCTGTCCGGAGTCGAGCCACGGAGCAGTACATGGCAGCCGGTCCACGCTGGCCGGCCAGCTGATGGAGTACGCGGATATCGAGGAAGGGCAGACGCGCCAGGAGGTAGAGGATGGCGTTGCACCTCGGCCTGTCCTGCAGCCACCTCAGTACCTTCTCAGCATCGTGCCAGTGACGTCGTTCCATCACGCTCTCCCTGCCTCGGCGGTGGTCTCAGCGCTGGGTGTCGGCAGAGGTAGCTCGACATCATCCCGGCTCGAGCCATCCATGCCAAGTTGCGGCAGTAAGGGCTGTAACGCCTCGCTGGCCGGGATATTCCGGTGCTGGTTACGGCGTCCCTCCCTTCGGTTCCCTGTGCTCCCATCCGACACACCGCGCTTGCCGCTGTTCTCGGTTGACTTCTCCTCCCCCCACGACCCGTGACTCAACGCAATACGGGCTAGTGAGGAATGGAGGTCGGCTTCGACCAGGGTTCGATCTCTCCCAAATCGAGCGAAGGAGCGCGCGGCAAGCTGACCAGCCAGCGATGGATCGCCTCGTGGTGGTGGGTCGAGCTGAACCGAGAAGGTAGGGAGACGCTCGCCGCCGGCGGAGAGCTTCACGTAGCAGCGATGCTCGCCCAGCGCCACCAGATCCTGCTCATCGATCTCGCTCCCCAGCTCCGGGACCAGGTAGCGCGCGTCCTCGGCACTGGTGTGGAAGGCGAAGAGGCCGTCCAGGTTGGCAAAGACCATGGAGCGAAGCGTGCGGTTCTGCTCGCGGTCCAGCGCCTCCAATCGGGCTAGGCTCTGGGTGGCCAGGAGTAGATTGGCGCCGTACTTGGACAGCTCGGAGAGAATCCCCTCGTAGTCGGCGCCTGGCATGGTATGGAACTCGTCGACCAGCAGGGTAACCGGCCGTCGCCGGCAGGGATCGAGGGCCGCCTGCTCACCGATGGCCAGCGCCACCAGGTTGAGGATGGTGCCGCCCAGGAGCGCCGCGGTATCCTCGCCCACCGTTCCTTTGGCGGTGTTCATGATCACAATCGCGCCGGAGCGCAGCCAGGAGAGCGGGTCGATGGTGGAGCGTGGCTGGCCGACGATGGCCCGGGCCGCGTAGCTGCCGGCAAACTTCTGCACCTTGGTCTGGACCGGATTGATAATCTCAACCTGGAGACGGCGATCGAGTCCGTTGAAGTAGCCGGTCCACCAGGCCTTGATGATGGGGTCGGCCACACGGGGCAGAATCGTCTGGCGGAAGGCCGGATCGGCCAGTACCGCCGGAACCTCCAGCACCGTGTGCTGCCTGGCTCTCCCGTTTGGCTCACGGCAGAGTGCCTGATTGGCCTCATAGAGCGTGAGGAGCGCGAAGCGGAAGCTATCCTCCATACGTGGCCCCCAGAAGCCGCCGAACTCACGGCGGAAGATAGCCAGTGCGTTGGCCACGGCCTTGTCCCGATCCCAACCCAGGCCCACGTCCAGCAGGTTGAGGCCAAAGGGGCGGTCGCGTTCCGAGACATCCAGAAAGACCACATCGTCCTGCCTGGCGGCCGGGACCAGACCGAGTACCGCCTGAGCCAGGTCGTGATGGGGATCGACCAGCAGCAGGCTTGGTGAAACATTGCCCGTCATGCTCGGTTGCATGAGGTGCTGGGCGATGCTGAGGAGGAGGGAAGACTTGCCACGCCGGGTCTTCGCCACCAAGAGCAGATGGCGATGCAAGACCTCCTCCGGGAGGGCCACGGGCACGCTGCGGCCCTGATGGACGGAGGCGCCGATGGGACAGCCGGTACTGACGCTGAAGGGCAGAGGGAGGAGCCGGCGGCTGGTGGTGCGCTCCAGCAGCGGCACGTCAGCCTGGGCCTGCGGCAGGTGCCAGAGCCCGGCCAGCTCGCGGCTGTTCAACACCATGGAGACGCGGGTCGACGGTGGGGACGCGAGGTTACGCAGATCGCGTCCTCGGAGGTCGAGGGGGCGGGGGGTGAGGCCGTTGCCGGAGGCGAGGTTGAACTGACGGTAGGCGGCAGTGAGGCGATAGAGGCGCTCCTCAACCGCCTCCCTGGGGACGGAGGCGGGGGCAATGATCGCCAGCCGAATCTGGGCGAGATAGGCGATGCGGCTGACCTTCTCCTGGACCAGACGCATGTCGTAGATAGGACGGCTGGTCAGATGCCGTGCCAGCCAGATGAGGGCGGGGACGCCCAGCAGCAGGGCAAGGATGAGGAGGCCCAGGTGGGACCAGTCCCCCAGCCGGTACCAGCGGTACGCCTGAACCGACAGGGTGCCGGCCAAGAGCAGGCCGCCCAGGGCGAACACCTGCGTGAGTGAGGTGTCGCCGCGTCCAGTGGCGCGCTCGGAGGCCAGCGGGTGTTCGACGGCCAGCCGCAGATAGTCGCGGCACCAGTCGTCGGCTGCCGGCCGCAGCACCAGTTGCGTCAGGCCGCGCCAACCATCCGGCAGATCGTCCAGGGCGCCCAGGATGCCCAGCACTGGATCGGCCTGAGCGCTGCGCATGGCATCGACGTCCGAGTCGCGGAAGGTGCGGAGGGGCAGATAGGCCGGAGCCCGAAGGACCAGGGTGCAGGCTGCAACCTGCTCGTCGGGTCCGACCCGAGCGGGATCCAGACCGGGATATCGCTCCACATCGAGCGGGCGCAGCTCGGTCTGGGGATAGGCCACCGCCACCTGGCTCTCGAGGTGCCGACGCATGGCGACGCTTCCCGCCCGGGCCAAGAACCAGCGGGCATGGTGTGAGGCGGCAATCTCCAGACTGAAGGGCTCCGGCAAGGAGATGGCGGCGATAAGATTCTCCGCCGGGGTGATGGTCGCCATGTTGGTTCGTGGTGTGACGATCTCCACCAACTCACACTGGAGCGCTGCAGGCTGTCTATTGCGCCGCCACATGGCGATCCTCCTGCCGCTCGACACCGTCTGCCCCTGGCTGCTGCCGCGCCCGTTTCTCCTGGATCACCCGGCCGATGGCCCAGTACTCCTCCAGGACGGTCTCGA
>JAABUH010000138.1_pt1 | contig 108009 bp, 119 predicted proteins | sample 5559121 | NCBI WGS metagenome assembly JAABUH01 (sample SAMN10711871, study PRJNA513364) | rock metagenome | isolation source: Antarctica rocks | place: Antarctica: Victoria Land, Battleship Promontory nord | collected 2015-12-28
CTGGTGGTGAGATGAGCGATGGGAAAAGGAAGAAGCTCAAGCTTAAGCTCAGCCAACCTTCAAGTAAAGGAGTAACCCCGCAAGGAAGCAGAGCCGGGAGTCCAGAACGGGGCGGTGATGGAGGCACCAAGTCCAACGCGGGAAGCCAAGCTTCTGGTCCTGGTACGTTCACTTACACATCTAAATCCATTTGTCCGGCCCCATCTCTATCATGCATCTTATTAACATAAATCTTCGCCCACACAGACACATTCGTCTACCCCACCGGCGCCGAACTCCAAGCCCACGTCCCACCGGAAGGCATCAGGTTAAGTGAGCTGATGAAGTTCTTCCCGGGCGCCGCACGTCCGGAGCGCAAGGGGAAATTCGCGGATGTGATGAAGGCGCATTTGCGGTATGATAGGGCTACGAAGTTGCTGACGCCGAAGAACAAGTGAGTTGAGTTGTGTGTGGATGAGACGGGCTGAGACGGTGTTGCGTGTTATGAGGGGGCGGTGGCTATGGCTGTAAGTGAGGTTGGGCGAGGTAGGTGGAAGCGTTGAGTGATGGTTTTGGGCCGTAGATGGGTCGCATGCCAATAAAGCATTCTATTCGCTTGGGGTTGGGGTCTTTGAATTTGCTAGATTAATCAGATGTCTAGTTCTTCAATCCAGTCCTATTTTGCAACCGCATGGCCGCCAACTTCCGGTCACTCCAATCGATGCGTTTAATCATCTCACACATCTCTCTTACCGTTTTGAAGAATCGCACTCCTGATGTGATATGCATTCGCACACGTGGTTATGCGCTGTAAAGCGAGAAAGGGGCTGATTGATGATCGAAGATCAGTAGACATTCCGTGTTAGCTTCAAAGTATAGAACGGATTATCTATATAAATCCAATCTGCTGGCTTTGATATCTTTAGACGTCCCATCTCCCCAAGTCCAACATTCCCCACCCTTTCTCCCTCAATAACCACTCTACAACTGACCCATGGCATCGCTGATATGAAAAAAACGAGTGATATATATTCGACACTGGGTGGTTTAAAGAAGGGGGGGCAAGTTTTGCTACATAGACAACCCCTCTTTCATCGACGAAGGAACTGCAAACCCACCATCACCCAACCCTGTCACCTGCACCCGGTTGCCCAAGAATACCATAGCAAATCATGCCAATAACGAGGTACATCGTCACTCGTTGCTCGTCATCTGCTCTCACCTGGTTTTTTTTTGGCTTTTTTTGAGGGGAATTTCGAATTTCGACAAGACTGTTTTGAAGAAAATCAAATACACAACCGCTTGTGAGGATAGTCCAGCCGTGGCGCGTTCGTATGGTTGCTTGAGATTATCAATATACGCGATGTGGGTTTTTTCCCGATGGGGATATTGTAGATTGTTGAGGGATGGGGGTGGGGGGTGGGGGTTTGGAGAGGATTGAGGTAAGTAGGTGAACGGCCATTCTGGTTGGTTTTCTTCTTTTTTCTTCTTTTTTTAGATATGACAAATATCGCCCAACGGACCTGCAACCCTCGCGGCGAAGAGATGGATTCAGTGACGTAGTTTCCAGCATTGGTTTGGCAGAAGAGTTGGGATGGGGGTGGTGGTTGGATATGGTGGAAGTAGGAGGATGGGGGAGAGCATGGAGAGGTGAGAGATGGGTCCGGTATAGCATTAGGCACGATGTTACGTATGGCGTGTTTTTATAGATGTATACCAGGATCGGTTTGAGGGGGGGAAGAGAAAGCCAGTGGTAGAGGGTAATAAGGTCGTCATTGTTAAGGTTCTTTTCTTCAAGTGTGGATGTAAGCAGGGATGGTGGGGGCGGTGGGATGGTATGTTTGTGAATGGGAAAATGGTGAGGTTGATGGAGTGGCATGGTGGAGCGAAATGGTGGAATTAGAGCGCTGTGGAGTTAGGTTCGTAGCTAGTTTCAGCAGAGATTCATGTCAGACACTCATGTCACTACTTGCTCTTCCTTCCATTTCTGAAGGACGGTGTTTGGGGTGAAAGTGGGAGGGGTTTGCACGTGTAGAAGAAAGGGCTGTACCAGTAATGTCAACAGCACATAGATCTATGGCCTTAGTCGACCCTTTTCATTCCTCAATCTTGACAACCACCGCCTACGGCACCCAATTTCGACTCGAAGATACTGCTCCACTTTGACAACCACAACCCCCTATCTGCCCATCATCTCTGGCTCGCATTGAACGCCATATCCATCATGTTCTACGACCCCTCGAATTGTCGAAGGGAGTCTTGACATGCCACTGCATACACCTGTCGAACAATGGCTGCCACTCGAATTCGCAAATCTCGCATCCACACACACAGCCACCTGGTCCGTCATATTCGCGACTACAATGAGTGCACATCCGCGCCATCCTCTGCCACCCCAACTCATTATTCACACACGTGCGCTTTTGCGTCATATCCCAAGGTCGGTGATCGATATGTTGGTAGACATGGAATACGCAGAAGCGCGCGGACGGTTTGCGGTCTAAGAGACCGAAGCAGCGATTGAACTCGGCGCACTCTCGCCAGATGTCCCACATAGTAGGGCAGAAAAATTCGCGGGGGCATGTGCGTTTGCAGAGTATGCAAATCAGGTTTCGCGGGAGTACTTCCATACCGCTCTCAATACGGGCGATGACGAGGGCTTGGGCGCATTTGTTGAGGGGTTGACGTGGGACAACGTCACGGAAGTAGCGGTTTGTAGCTCGCAGGCACGCGGTAGAGACAGGATCGGCATATTTGGCGATCTCGAGTAAAAGCTCCATAGGGAGTAATGCAAAGCGAGAGTGGGTAGCTGGCACATGGGTTGTAGTCCCCTTTGGCTTGGCCTTAAAAAGGCGCTTTGGAATAAGTCTTTTCAGGAGACTGAGCTTCCTGACCACTGAGCGTAACTTTGAGGGTCCCTTTGGCGGCATTTCCTCAGAAGGTTTCGGCATGACGGGGACTCTGGTGCAAGAACAACGAGAAGGACCTCGTTGATATTCTTGGACATCGGTGGTTGATTTAGCCTTGGATTTTGATTTAGGCATGGTGGGTGATCGGGGTGATCGTGGTGATCGCCGGTTGGAGTTGTGCGAGCAAGAAGCGGCTTTGGTAGGGACAAATTATTGAAGCTGGCACTCCTCTGAATAGCGATCGTGCATCAAGTAAATAATCGTGCAAGGTCCTACATGGTGCAAAGCTCTTGGACGTTGGAGCAGAAACTGCTCAGACGAGATGTTTTGTAAGGGGTTGGTTGGATATCCAGTCCAAAAAAGATTGATATAGAAACGCGCTAAAAGTGGGTGCAGTGAGTATGAATGAACACTCATCCAATGATATCACGACCTTAGATATCATAGAAAGGCTATTTCATCCTGATTGTCTCTGTGCAATATTTTCTGTTACTCTGTATCTTAGATGGAAGGTACTGGGCAGCTTTAATGAGTCTGCTTCACGTAATACCGTTCTCATTCTATCAGAGAAATCTTTCGGCTCCATGTTTAGCCGACTGTCAGGTGAATACCTAGAAAGACTGGACGTCAAAGCTCAGGCACGCGAAGTGACGTAGCAGAATTTTTTAGCTTTATTGTGGCTTAGAGTATGCAAGCAGCACATGTGGCCTTGAATACGCTTGGTTTTTCAAGGAGCCTCCATTGTCCTTTGGTTTTGCACATGGTTTCAATCTTGAAGCTCTGCTGGGAATGAATAATGAAAATGTATTGGCATCTCGTCAACAACAATAATATAAAGGGGTTATAAATGCTCGAGGGAAAAGCATTTGGTGAAAGAGCCTAAAAAATCCATATTTTTATGATTTGGCTTCTTTTCTCCTTGGTATAATAATTTCCAAGACTCTCGCATGGTCAACGCGTTGTAATATCTTGTCCTTTGGTCCCTGAAGCACTGGTAAGGTAAGCGTCTCGTTAACAAGGTCACCATCTTTGGAAACAGATCATATACTTGCTCGAGATTCATTGAGCGCTTTCTGACCAAGGATTGATGGGGGCGAATGCCACGGATTAGAAGATACTGAGGTAGGCCGGTGCGACGAAACATCGAAGTCGGTTGAAAACTAATCAATAACCCATCATGTTTAGGTAGACTTTTACCCTCGGTCCTTGATAATTACGATGGATTGTGGATCGATTCTCTGCACCGCGTGTATTGAAAAAGTGCCACAGTGGGATCCCCATCCTTTTACGGATGTACTGGTGAGTATAGCCTGGGTGTTACTGATATAACAGGAGAAGAACAACCACTAGTGCTTCATTGGATTTACCAGCGGAGATATCATTGTGCTTTTCCGGACTGTCTGCAACCATCTCACTCTTCTTAGAGGATGATTTCATGCTTGGGGAGTATGCGAGATGTCAGAAGTCTAGCTATACCACTAGCACATACTTCTAGTTACAATCTTATCGATCATTGGAGAGCCGTAAGTGGTCCATACCCGATGGTTGAATCGATCCATTTTGCAGACATTCGAGGATCTCGAATTTGATGTCTTACGATAAAAATACTAAATTGCTGGGTGGTGAGACGAAGCAAGCATGCAGTATTATCATACAGTTGCTTCAACATGATGGCTGAGAGCATTTATAAAAGAATCTGACAATGTCATGAGTGTGCAGTACGATAAAGAAGACACGATCAGTAGACGTTGTGACGTTGTAGTCGCTGCTCATATTGCTCCGCTAAGAAAGCGGGTCTGCGGCTAACAAAGGCCGGCGTTACCTTGAGAGTCCTTGTATTCAGCCGGCAGTGCACCAAGCCATCTGGAGTATGGATCAAGCCCAATTAGTACTAGTGCTCTAGAAGCGAGCTCTAGCGCTCGGCGTTGTAGTTAGCATGGTGCATCAGGGAGTTTGGTGCATTATCAAGTAAGGTAAGTGAATATATTTTACTTCTAGCAAAGGTAAGTCAAGCTCATACCTGACTTTCCTCTTATCAGCAAGAACAACAGATACATGCTACATAGCCACATCTGTTCATTACAGTAGTGGTGGTAGCATCTTAATGTTCGTTCTCCCCCAATGATTTCATCCAGTAATCACTTTACAGTGCATCCGAGAACCGCTCTAGAGCCGATCCAGAATAATGCTGTTGTACAAGGACTTATCGAGGGAAATGAAAACTAGAATCAGTCCACGAAATATCGCGCTATAAGTATCTTAAGATTACCTTTCGAGATAAACTATAGTAGATATAATCATCGCATCCTTATTATCGTAGACTTCTGCACTAGAAACACAATGGTCAACCGTCTTGAAGGCCGAGTGGCAGCCATCACTGGGGCAAGCTCTGGGCTTGGACGAGCAATTGCTCTAACCTATGCAAGAGAAGGTGCCGCGGTCGTCTGCGCGGATCTCCAGCCCAATGCTCGAACCGACACGAAAGGCGCCGAAGAGTCTCAAGTACCAACTCATGAATTGATTATCGATGACGGCGGAAAAGCAAGCTTTGTGGAGACTGACGTTCGCGACGAGATTCAAGTCGAAGCACTTGTTGGCTCTGTGATCAAGGATTTTGGACGTTTGGACATGTATGCTATTTGAGTTCTTTAGTAAGAATTCAGGCGGAGAGGTTTTAATGGCAGCACCGCAGTATGGTCAACAACGCGGGCATAGCAATTGACGTCGACGGACTCGCTGCAAAACCTGGTGGCAATCGTATCCACGAGACAGCGACCGAGACATTCGATCTTACAATGAACATCAATGTTCGCGGTGTCTTCCTTGGATGTAAATACGCCATCGCCCAGTTCCTCAAGCAGGATCCTCTGCCGGTTAACAGCAGAGGTGATTTCACTAGAGGTTGGATCGTCAACACGGCAAGTGCAGGTGGTCTGGTCGCTCTGGTTGGCGCTCCAAGTTATATTACTTCGAAGCATGCGGTGGTGGGGATGACGAAGCAGGTTGCAATTGATTATGCGAAAGATAAGATTCACTGCAACGCGCTTTGTCCTTCATGTGAGTTCATCATACCTGAATTCATCTACTGTACACCCCACTACTCAGGCCAGGGCTGAAACCTTGGTAGTTGTGGACACGGCGTTGATCGCGGCAATCACCAGGGACACTGAGAACCCAGTAGCCGTGGGTACGAAACAAGTCCTGGTTGCAGGTCATCCTTGGGGAACTCTGGGTCAGCCAGAAGACGTTGCGAGAGCAGCTGTTTTTCTGGCGAGTGAAGATGCTCAATGGATTACCGGTACTTCACTGGTGATTGATGGTGGATACACAGCTCAGTAGTTGTACATCAGCCATGCCTGATGCGTCAAGGTTTACAGAATTGAGTCTGCCCTATATTTACGGATTGAGACATACGTGCCCGTGGTGCCCATATTTGCATTCGACAAGCAGCTTTGATGATTGTGGTTTCAAATTCATACTTCATCCATCTAGAGACAGCAAGAACGCGACGATACCAACCACATTAATCATCCATCATTGCGGTAATGACACTATCATCGCGTGCAAAGACCGAATTTCTTAGCAACCAGGAGAATGTATCGGAACTGCTGTATCTGCATCTCAAGTTCGCCCTGGGAAACAGCGACGCATTCTGGCACAGTTGAAGACACAGGTCTGATGTACACACCTCCAACTCGGCAGTTGAAGTATACAGGTACTACCCATAGCTTGCCATCAACGTCGGCCAATCCGAGCGCTCGGCGATCGAGCCAACCCATCGAAACATACATGCGTTTGCCAAGTCCCGCCGCATAACACTCAACCGCGAACGAACAACTCCTGAACTTACATATCGAACTTGCAGACCTCTATACCCTTTTACTTTATTCGCCTTCCAACATGCTTGATCTTCCCTGAACCAATTATCATTACCTTTGCTGCTCCTCTCTTCATGCCACTCTGATACATCACAAGCCTTCGCTTTCCGCTTCGCCTCTCAGCCCATCTTTATTTCCATCATGCGGCTTCAACATACCTCCATACCCTACTTCCAATCTTAAAAACCTGCCGTCTACAAGCATGGCCTTGTCCTGGCCGTGTAGAATTCCCCCTCTTTTTTTAATCTTGCCCTTCTCTGCAATGAGTTATTGGAATTATCTAGCAATTACTGCAAGGTTGTCGTATTCATTTGTAACGACTATGCGTTCTTATAGATTTCGGGTCGCTCTTTATCTTGTATACGATGCATTGTTATCCGCTCGTTTTTTCGGTTTGTCGATGTCACTTGGAGGGCTGACGGCCAGATGGGACAAATCATATTCATATACGGGAAGTTCCCTGGCCTAGCGCTGGGGTTGGATCTCTGGTGACGAAGTTCAAGGTTGAGAGCATATGCGTGTCGGGAAACCTTTCTTGGCTAAGAGTAGCCAATTTGTTCTCAGTTATCAAGTTTTTTCCGAGACTGCTGTGCACTTCTACGGTATGGTGTAAAAGTAGGTCTAATGTATGGAGCATCATCCACAGATGGAGAAGCTATACCTAGTTTTAAGACTTTGAAATTCACACAGCAATGCGAGCCCTACTTGTGAAATGTCTCTGCACATTAAACAAAATCTGTTCTTCCAAACAATATGCATCCTTGAAAATAGGTTTCGCAAATGGCCACAGCTCCTCCGGACTCAATTCCTGACTTGCCAAAGGCGGATACGGGATGGATGCATTGTGCTTATATCAATTACTGAACTTGTACTATGGCCAATATGTCAAAAATGGCTGATCAATCTTCGGAGACTATGTGAAGATCGTTTTGGATGTCACTTCTACGGCAAATTGTTTGTGCACAAGGAATTAGTAAGCCTGCTCCAAAATCTCCCATCCACCGCTCCGCCTCAATCTCTTGCCGATTCCCGAGCATTGCGAAGAACTTTAAGGCTCCACCCACAGCGTTGGCGCGGTCTCCAGAGCCTACCCACCTTCCTGTACATCGCTGCGCGCTTGCCCGAGAATAGAGGGAGCAGGCAATCGATTCAACAGGGCCGTATGAAGCCTGGCTAGCGTAGCTATATTCTGGGGTGAGCTGCTGCTAATGAGATCTCTGGTCCAAAACATCTCTTGAAGTTTTGAGTCTATCGGTGAATCTGAAAAGCGTGAGTTCCCGGCCGAAGCAGCAAATAAGGGCCAACGAACTTGTGTCCCTCTCGGGAAAACCCTTCCAGATGAGCTTCGCCAATATCACCCACAAGATTATCGTACGTGGTCTCTGGCTTTTGCCTACAGAAGTTGCACAAGATTTCGATTACGCCATCTGCAAGGTTCAAGCGCGGAAACTGCTTATTGATAGCATCCCATTCGTCCCAAGTTAGCTGGCCGCCGGATCCCTCCGGACCTACGAAATCGGTCGAGACGCCTCTCGCGCAAAACGCGACCTCGATCTCTTTGAACTGGTTGATGCTGCGCGTGCTGTGCAGGGCAATAGCATCCCAGACAAGCTGGACACGATGCTTGTTCCAGCTCGGGGCTTCGCGGCTGAGGAAGTCTCGCGCTGCGTCAGCACCATCGACTTCGAAACGCTTGTGCTTGGAGACGAGGCGGCCAGTCTGGTCCCATCCTAGGTCGTGGAGTATGGCGCTTACGGCATGAGCCTCTAAGTCGCGACTGGAACATTTTGGATCTTTGGAAGCAAGGCAGAAGCCGATGAGAAATGAACGCATAACATGATTGAAGCTCATCTCGTTCAGGTGGTCTTTGGCAAAAGCTATAGCGGAGTCAACCAGCGGCGTATCCGGTACCGTGACCCCAGCAAGGACTCTAGTAGGAGTGTTCGATGACATCTTCTGGCTGCTGCTGCAAGGACTGAATTGAATCTCCCTAAGATAATAGTTGGTTTGGTTCTCAGAGCAGGGTCGAGAAGGCCTCTTTTATAAGAATCGACCGACGTCGGGAATGACCGGTTACCAAACTCTGATGCGAGATTGTCAAATTCTGTGCTCCATGCAAAGTTGAGTCCTTGACTAAAAGTGATCGAGAAGGATCTTTGTATAGATAGGGAAGAAGAGTAGAGCCGAAAGTGGGCTTCGCTAAGCGAGAACCTAAAATAAGATACCTTGAGAGCAAAAGCGTAGTTCTCAGCGGCAATCGTACCAGTACATCTTCACCTTACTATTATAATACTTGCCTACTCATGAATCTGATGACAATCCTCTTGGTTCCCACCCCTAGTCTCCTTCTCTGTGCTGTTGTTCACAATCACACGTAACGTGCTGGAAATTCTACTTTTGATACATCTCAGAACTAGCTTCCTACAAACCATGGCAGCTGTCGAACTCGAACCCGTCCCCACTTCGCTTGCCGTCTTCCCATCCTTCATCGCTCAATGAGGATTACAGTTGGTGAGGGGTTGGAAACCGGAACTTTTTTTTTTGATTCCGGCCCGGACTCAACTTTCTGCATATGCTAATCATGAGATCAAAATTATTCCAATCCCGACTCAGCTTTCTGCATATGCTAATCATGAGCTCAAGAATTGATGTTATATAGTTAAAGTAGCTAGAGAATAAACAGCAAGAGCGAAGTATTGAAGCTGTGCATATGCACAGCTTGAGCGAAGCATCGAGAAAACAGCATAATCACAGATCACGCATACTCGTATATCATGAATAGCAAGACGAGCGAAGATTATTCTACATATGCTTAGCATATGCACAAAACATGTGAATCATGAACTCAACTTGTGACATGCTCATCAACAAGCTATCGCTCACGTTATTCTCATCAGATTTTTCTCATGCATTTTCTTCTTCATTCTCGTTGTTCAGCTCATGATTTGCATCATCACTTTTCTCGTTGTTTTCAACATTTGCATTGAACAAATCTTGAGTGAGCTGAGTTTCTTTTTAGTATATGCGCAGCATATGCGAACTGAAACTCTCATCTTCAAATCATTTAGTCAATCTGTCATCTCATTCGCTCAATTTTCAGCAGCGATGCTTTCGTCGTTCATCGATGTTTCTTTATGCTCAGTTGATGCTGTGCATATGCACAGTCGAGGCTTTGATAATCAGATGTGGTTTTATTTGTGACCTCGCTTAATGCTCTTGGCATATGCTTCGCATAGGGCCTGAGGCTTTTCCAACTCGACGTCAGATCTTGAATGTGCGGGGCATGTCATTTTTAAAGTTCAACCCGACGCCAAGAATCTTTTCCAACCCTCGGCTCAACTTTTCCAACCCCCTACCAGCTGCACCCCGGTAATGCTTATATCAATCTCTATAATATCTTACTATATTACTTCATGTTCTCATTCCTATTGCCGAGAAGCTGTTCTGTATCACACATATGGGTATCAGAAAGAATCGTTGCATATATAAAGTAGTAATGTACAATAGGACGGCTTTGAAACGTGTCTCGGTGACTATAAGCCACCGCTTCTGTCCCTCCACTTCTCCAACAATTCCCCATTAAAAGTCATGTCCAACATGGCCGTGCCGAACTCGTCAATGTCCGCGGGTTCCGCGTCGTCAAAGAGCCTCGCGCACTCGAAGCGCTGCAAGAACGCCACATTCCTTCCTAAGCACTGCTTCTCCCACTCGGTGGCGCTCGCGGCATTCCAAAGGCCGCTGCGGTTCGTGTACATGACGCCGCCGGGGCAGGCCGACCAGCGCTGCTGCAGCGCGGAGAAGACGGGGGAGAGGCTGACGGCGACGAGCCAGGTGCGGCGAATGCCCTCCGACAGGATCCACAGGTACCACTGTTGCTGCGAGTAGGTGGACGGCGTTGGCAGACAGCCGACAAGATGCGTGGCAGCGGCGTGGGTGTTTGACAATGCCTTTGCGGCCGAGTGAAAAAGCTCGCCGGCCCAGCTATCCTGGACGGCCATGTGGCCTTCGGCGACGTGGCGGGAGCGGATGTCGCCGTCGAAGAGGCCGATGATCTGGTAGACCATGAGCGCGTGCAGCCTTGTTAGCTGCGCGAACAGGTCAACATCTTGCTCCCCTCCGTCGGCCCACTCCTCCGCGCCAACCCTGTCCAGAACAGCCCCGTTCTCCCGGAGTAAATCGTTCGACCTGTCCTCTACAATTTGAAGGACGATGTCCGTGTTTGCGGGTGTCCGATGGATATAGCTAGCCAGCGTGGCATACGCGACCTGCACGCACGCCGGGGAGTTCGCACTGTACAGACAGGGATGGATAAAAGGGTTGCTGCCGGTGGTGACCCAGCGTTCGAACCAAGACTGCAGCACCGCCACGTACTTCTTCATCGTCGCTTTGCCAACTGGCATAGCGGCCGAGGTGTCCACTCTATGGGATATCCTCCACGTCTCGAGCGCAAGGAACCAGTCTGCCCTGGTCGCCGGCGCACTGGGCGTTTGAATGAGAGACGACGGGGCAGTGAAGTCACTGTCCATGAGTGGGAATGCCAGGTCCAACATAAGGTCGTCTGCAAGGATCAGGTTTGCGGTGCGGGAGGATGTGTTGCCTGCAACCTCGGCGAGCAGTCCATCCTCCACTCTCGGCACCGAGCCTCTCAACGCATCCGACAGCAATGGCCGAGACGAGGAAGCTGCTCTGCTTCTCGACGGCGGATAGACGCAGGACCTGCCCCTATCCGCGCATCGTGCGCACGACGGCATCTGCCGACCGCATTTCCGCTTCGACCTTGCGCAGGCGCTGCAGGCGTTTGATTCCGCGTGCGTCGGCATGGTCGAAGGACAAATCCTTTTGGAGTCTTTTTCGGGGGCAGAACTGGCTCCCGATCTTGTCCGCGGCGGAAGTCGAGAGGAATACTGTAGGCGCGTATTTGTCATCAGCTGGGTGCGTCCCCATGTCCATTGGGCAATCGCCCGCACGCTAACCCGAACGGCGGAAGCCTAGTCCGCAATATAAAACACCTCCATTTCTAGGGGATCAATATTGAGGACAAAGAGCCTCTTATTGATGAGGCAAGATGGTTTGATGATATAGAGGCATCTGGAGTTGCAGTGCAGTCTTTATCGGCCATGCAATCGGCGGGTGCTTCTACTACACCATGGCCATACTACTTCGCCACATTTCCATTACGGGAAAAGATATCTCTCTGCCCTGAAGAAACGACAATGTACTCCAAGTCACACCCTGAATGCATTTTGTTTAGGAGACCGCGACGGACCAGAGCCCACCGACATGTAGTAAAGCGGACCCGAACTTGTGCGCGGGCTAGCTCTTGGGACTTCGCACGGATGCCGTGAGGTGGCTCTGAGTATGTATATAAGAAGACTCCAACGCAGACTTACAATCCATATCATAATTCAGTACTCTGCTTTGCATCCCACACCAAATTAAAATCACTCAATATGTCCGTTTACGTTATTACTGGGGTGTCGAAGGGAATCGGGGTGAGTCTGCCTCATGCCGTGTTATGTATTGCTTGTGCTTAATTCAGCGTAGTTCGAGTTCGTCAAGCAGATCTCGGAGGACCCGAAGAACCCAGTCGTCGGTCTGGTCCGCGACAAGGCTGCGACCGAGAAGAAGGTGGCGGCAGAGCTGGGCGACCGTTCCAATGTCCACATCCTCCATGCAGACCTCACCAGCTACGCCAGCCTGAAGCAAGCCGCTGCCGACACTGCCAAGATTGTTGGCGAGCGTGGTATCGACTACCTGGTTGCCAATGGAGCTTTCCCGTCCCTCTTCGACGCCTATGACCCCATCGGCGCATTGTAGGTCTACTTCCCTCTGGCTACTGTCCGGGCTGGTCTGTGGTTAACGCTATGTATTCAACAGGGGCGACAAGGTCGAGGAGCTGGAGGATGTTTCATTGAAGCTATTCCAGACCAATGTCGTCGGCAACATCCACCTCTTCAACCTCTTCCTCCCTCTTGTCATGAAGGGCAAGGTCAAGAAGGTCATCACCATTTCCAGCGGTCATGCCGACCTCGACTTGATCAACGATCTCGAGATTGAGATAAGTGCTTTGTATTCTGCCTCCAAGGCGGCCATGAACGTCATTGTGGCCAAGTTCAACGCGCAATACAAGAAAGACGGTGTGCTCTTCGTGAGTATCAGCCCGGGAGCGGTAGAGGTGGGCCACTATGTGAATGGTACGTATCCCTGTCTTCAAGATTGAAACATCTGGATATTTTACTAATGCAGACCCACAGCCACTCCAGAACAGATCCAAGGCGTGATGGGATTCATGGGCAAGCTTTCAACCTATGCCCCTCACTTCAAGGGCCCAACCCCTGTAGACGAAGCCATCCGAAATATCAGGTCGACCTGGGAGAAGGCCAGCATCGACAGTGGGTACGGTGGTGCATTTATCTCGCATTTTGGAAACAAGCAGTGGTTGTAAACCTAGGGTCCAGATCCATTACACCAGATACACTTATTGATGTAGGTGTACGCTACACGTACATCCACGTACACTCCACGAGACCAAGTTATATGTCAATAAACTCAATTTCAGTATTGATGTAGTTGATATAACTAGGTGTACCAAGGTTCGATTTGCTTCCCTAAGTAAGTACTCCCAGGCTTCCGGAAGGGTTATAGAGTAAGACGCCGCCATTACCACCACCGCCACCACCGCCACGCTCAACAAGCAAGGGGAGACGCGTGTAATCTGAGACGCGTATGGCAGGGCCACCTTAGCACCGTGCAATGTTTCCGCACACTACGAGCCCCAGCTTTCGATATAGTTACTCCCAGCGGTACCGCCGAAATATGGCATTGATCTCTCGTGAAAGCTCGGCATGGTTTGACTTGTTCAATGCAGCAAGTGTCAAGCCAGAAGTACTGCAGGTCATCCATCGCGTTTGGCTTGTTTCTGCGCAGAATTGAAGCTTGTTCATAGCCACTCTTGCTCTTGCCAGTACCATCTATCGGATCTTTGAACGTCACCTCTTGATTCTCAACCCAAGGGTGCGACAGTATTGCTTCAGGAGGGATCGTGTCATTGCTAATGAGGTCTCTCGTCAGGCTGAACTCGCCTACATTGTTGCACTGCAACAAACGCATACCGTCTCAGTCCGCAAGGTGAAGGCGGCGGCGGCGACGGGCGGCTGTGCGCCAGTCTCGCTACATATATCAGTGGACTATGCGCGAGATATTAACGACAGCTTGTCTCAAAACTAGGTATCAAGCTATAGTTATAAGCGAGGACAAGATTATGGTAACTCATTAGCTGTAGGTTTAGACCCTATACCAATACAGGAGCTAAACGATATAAGTTAAGTTACATTACACTAAGATAGTTATGTGAGAAATGCGGGCCCCCTTGAGCGCGTATAGAAACGACCAGGGTTGTATCGAGCTAACTAGAAGGTACCGATTGACGTAGGGGGGCTGACAGTATCCGTGCCCCCCACTTTCGCTCATATAAGCGATGACCGTATTCAAGCAGCTACATATCTTGCCCAGATCGCTAGCTTAGTGATTTCATAGAGGCAAGCAAGCCTCATTTGGGACACCTTTCCTCTCTTCTCTTAGAGAAGCTTCTCGACCACACCTCGAGGTGCATTCCGCTTACATGGAGTTCTTCAAGGGTTAGCCAATATGTCTTAGTAGTGCCACTCTGCGATGTCCAAGATAAAGAGATGCGTCATTGAGATGACGGGTATTATTGATGTGAAGTAGCCAGAAGTGGGGATTAAGAGAGCAAGATTGCTTGTGAATTGAGCGGTGACTGGAACAGAAACCAATGGCTTGGTAAGTTTCCTGCGGTCCTGTGGTGATTGCTCTTTTCGACGTGATTTCGGCTTCTAGGATAGTTCTTCACATACTGGGAGCCTCATTCTAGTGCACGGTGAAGAAACCACGGAAGTGTGCTTTTTGGTCATTGATTGGTCTCTCAGGGAAGGAGATGTTGGCAAAGGAATATATATATCGTTCATTCACCGGTCAGCTTAAGGCATCTTGTTCCTTTTTGGTAATAATTGAGTGACTATCCTTGCTTCTCCTTCTTTTCTTGATTCACAATGCAAAATATTGGACCATCGAGGTATAATGCGCTATAAGAAGTATGTTCCCTCACAGCTGTCAAAACCTTCTTACACAAATGATATTGACAAGTGTCTTGCGATTATTTGATCAACATATCGTTTGATTCAATACAAACCAACCACACAATTTGAGTCAACTACTTTTAATACCCATTCGCCCAAACCAGAATCGCGTCTTGTAGAAAGCTCTTTTCTATAATTTTCAAGAAATAATTTGGAGAGACTTCCCAGACGACCATGTGTCTCAGGGTCGCGCTTTACCATACCTGCAACCACCGACTCGGATGGGTCTGGAGACCCTGCGATCACCCTCTTCGGAAATCCTTAGCCCTTCCAAAGCCCAGACAACCCCACAAATTCATTCCTTGCGGCGAAGGTATCAATGCCGGTCTTATCGCATTCAAGAATCCCTGGTCGGAATATAGAGCCGACGGAAAGGCGTGTTCGTACTGTGCATTTAAGATGAGGAGGGAAAGGGCAGTGCGAAGGGAAGAGAAGAGGGCTTCGAGGGAGAGACTGAGAAGTGAAAAATACCTAAAGGCTCTGGCATTCGCTTCAGAGAGAGTGCCGCGGTGGGAGAAGGCCTATGGAGAATAAACGTATACCTGGGCTTGTGCATAATGCGAAGTACAGGGAAACGCGAGGCAGCTCTACCGTACGTCAAGAACAGGAGGCTGCGGCGCACCTAGCTTTTTGAGAAAAAGCGTTTCAAGGGAAAGGCCGTGAACGGTAAAAATTAGGCCGGAAGAGCTTCTGAGGATCCGAAAGTTTATTGTCCTGAAGCTGAGCTCGATCGTTGGAGCTGAAATAAGCGCACCATTGGTGAAAGGCGTAAAGGAGCTGGTTTCAACACGGCCGAGCGGGAAGGGAGAAGAGAGGCTAGATTAGGAGAGCCCGCGACACCGGAGACTAGCAAACAAAAGGACCCAACACAAGATACTATCAAGCAAGATTGGCTAGGATATGTATTTCAAGAACAGTCCTTTGCGAAACACAAGGCTGCAATGGAGAAGGCTGCAAGAGAACACGATGCAGAGAAAAGAAACGTCGAAAAAGGGTAACCCGAAAAGGTTACGAATATTAGCGCCGAGAAGGAGAATCCTCTCAAGTGCGGGGTTCCAATTGCACAGGCTACAGACAACAAGCCTGCGGCGGTAACATCTGAGAAAGAGGATGTTGGTGGAAGAAGTCTTCAGCAGCAGACAAGTTCAGAGTCGGAGTCTGCAAGTCCTGAGACTGAAACATCGGGACTCGTGGACAACACATATGCTGAGAAGAAGGGAGTGAAGGAAAATGGAAAGGTAAAAGGAAAGATGGCAATGAAGAAAGACAAAAACCACCAAGCTGCAAAAGAAGAAGCCACGAAAGACACAACTATACATGGAAAGGTCGTAAGAGATGGCGCTACAACTGATGCCAACAATGAGAGGGTTAAAGTCCATTGCCTATGCCCCTGGCAATGTACAAATCATAGTGGCGCAGAAAGGCGTTTCGTAGAAAAACCTAGGACAAGTTCCTGCAGATAATCTATAGCAACTTGAGGATTCTGGTTTGGGAAGGAGATGAATAGACCATAGTACCAACAGAATATATAGAAGGCGCAGGGTAAGGCCCGTGTAAGTCAGTTTCCGTTTTTGGTCAGACTATCAGTTCAACAGTTGAGCCATCAAGAATTGGGTAAATTGATCTGCATATCGCATACTTGCTTCTCAAATCCATATGCCGTTCCCCCTTTTCCAGATCTTCCAACGCTCACAGCCGAATCCCAGAAGCTTCAAGTCTTTCATACGGGATAAAGGCACAGAAACAGAAACCGAGCGCCCTGGGTTTCCATTTTACTATCTTCCTACAATGTCTAACAACTCCCATCACCACAGCCACTATTCTTCTACCAAGAATCTTTTGTCCCCACACGCCGAACATATACCCGACAGTACCTTGAAGGTATCTTTGTTATAGGGGTTCCATAGGTTTCGAGGTTGACAAGAATTGAATGGATCTTCCTCTCCGAAATTCTCGTCCTCTTCTACATACGGTTCGACATAGGCGACCTTCCTAATGATATGTTTCGGGCTTGATCCTACTTCGCAGTGCACGAAAAGATCTTTCTTGTGATGGCCGCAAGAATATTTGACTAGAAGGAGAGAGTGTTAGCAATCCTTCGTTAAGCCACAAACTTCGGACTATACGGTAGGGTATCACAAGTCTCTACAACTATTTACAAAAGGAGAGTTAATTCTGAAACTATGCTTACCTTCCATATCGTAGCACATGTTCTCGAGATAGAGACAATAAAATATTTGTGGAAATGGAAAGAATATTCGAAGCGTTTTTTCTTCGATTAATCTCTTAAAGAAAAAAGGGGTAGGTGAAAGTGGTCTGGCAGATCGATTTGCGGGATGGTCGAAGGTACGAAATATTGTCTCTCGGAATGTTGTAATGTAAGATTATGGAAAAGGAAATGAGTGGAGCTTTATAGAGAACAAACAACTGGAAATTTGGCTAAGAGTCACCGAAAATATGAAAGAGGAGAACCGAGTAGGGAGTCATATGGGACAATCGACGAGGTGAATTGCCACTGCTTATTGTAACAGAAGGAAAGAGACATGCAAGCCTCATTTCAATTCAAGAGTCGGAGTAGAAGAACTTCACACCATTCAGGTTACACATACGCTCATATCGAAAGTTCAAAGTCTTCCCTTTCACATGATGACATGGTGAGACATCATTCCTCGTTTGCTATACGCCAACTCCAAGGTACAAGCTCCTGGACATCCTCGCTTTCGCATGCTAACAAAAACCAAACCACAGACCGAACTCTCCCACTCTACCACTCATACACGCCAAACCCTAAAATCACTCCTCCAACCCCCGCCACCACCAAGTCCGCGAATTCTCAAGCCGAAGGTCAAAAACCATCAAACCACCCCCGTCTCAAATAGTCAAATACCAATCCTTACACTCCGAGCACGCTTCCTCAAGGTATATTTTTTTGCCTTCGCTTGAAACAAGATGCCCTGAAGAAGGACCATTTTGTTCTCCACAATCCACTTTTTTGGTGGAATGAACATGGCCGCACGCCCAGTAGGTGGTGTCCGTGCGACAAATTTTTGCTGGGCTTGAGGGGTGATAATAATGTTGAGGAAGTGATATTAGTAAGTTTCTGAGCTGTATAGGTGTGCGGGCGATTGAAGTTACGTCTTGTAAGGAGACGTATTGTAGTAGAGGTATTTCAAATCTCGGAGTCAAGTCTTTGAGTTTTTGAGGAGAATGAAAAAAGTCCCTGGAGCGAAGGGAGAGGGATTTTCATAAGGGGAGGTATAGTCAGAGGAGTCAGTTTTTATGTATTCATATGGTGAAGGTGAATTACGTATCGAGTCATTGAGTAGACGTGAAGGATTCAATGCTAACATTCATCAGGGAATCCTGAAGTAAATCCAGAACCACCTTCACTCCGATCAATTAGCTTCATAATTGACCGAGTGAGTAGAATTAAATTATTCCCTATGCGTCTTTCTTAATGTTTCTTGTCATACATTATTTTTGAAAACGTGAGTCTATAAACAGAGAGCGACATGCATCAGCGAACCTTTTCGATAACCAATCCTAGTTTTATGGATTTGGGTATTCCTCGCATTCTCCTATGGTAAACTTATATCGTCAAGCATACTCAATGTTGGGGTCTCGATATAAAACAAAAACTAAAGCTCCTAATCTCACCAGCCCGCCATATCATAATGCATGCAAACAAGATTCAGAACACTTTCTCAGAGTTTCACCTTCAACCCCGTTCAAGATGCAGACTGTGTGCAGGCATCACAGTTGGAAGCAACCGGGATCTCAACATCCGGGCCATCTTCTTGCTCGGAGGTAGGACCATTTCCAACCTGGATCATCTTAGGCGCGCTCTTGTGGCCGCACTCGTAGATTAAAACGGCGTAGTAGCGGTACATCTTGTTATCTAGGACTATGTTAGCGTGAAAAGGCGTTGTTCGAAGAAGAGGGAGACATGCATGCCGTTTGGTTCGAAGTTCTCAAGGATAGGAATCGTATTTCATGAGTGATGTGGACGTGGTGCGAGGGAAACTGTGAGAGTCGCGTGATTAGGATGGAGGATGTGTGTATCGGCTTTGTGCAAAGACACTTGCAATGGTGGACGACAGGCGTTTGGGGTTTTGGGTGGAAGAGAAATCCCAGAGCGAAGGGAGAGGGACTTTTATAAGGGGGAAGTGTAGTCAGAAAACCTAGGATTTAGGTATTCATAGGGGGGAAGCTACAGTATCAAAGGAGTCATTGTATGGTGTGAAGACATGGTCCCAACTTTCAGCTAGTAAGCGAAGAGTTCATTAACTCCGTACTACACGCTTGTGGATGAAGGGAGAAAGAAACTGAAGACTCAACGAAGGCTGAGGTACTCAAAAAATCAAGGTTGAATCGTGCATTCGTATGGTGGAGATGCAGTACGTATAGAATCATTGGATGCATATAAAGAAGCCAATACTAATAGTCAAGAGTTATACAAGGAAAACCGACCCGCATCTGCAGACAACTTCAACCATAAACCTATGAGAAATTATTTTGAGGAAACTGTTAAATTTTACCATCGCAAGCTTTTCTGTCAAAAACTTCAAAAGAATATCTTGACACCGAAATCTAAGAACTACCAACATTCCTATGGGAATTCTCCAAGATTTCACCCATCATGCAGACACCACCAAAGCCGCAAGCCCGAAGTCCCCCCCACGATTTCCCACATGCAAGGTCCTTCAAAAGACAGCATCATCCTCCACAATCGTCACAATTGTGGCCAACGGGTACCACAACATCCGGGTCATGTTTGTGCGCTGAGGTAGGACCAAGGTCACATTTCTCAAATTCCCGCGGGCCCTTGTGGCCGCACCCGAATTGTATGATGATATAGTAGCACATGTTGGGAATTCTGATGGTTTATTAGTGAGTGAAGGGGGAGAAAGGGGAGGGTAATAGGGGGGCCCGCTTACGTGAAGGTCTATTGCGGCTGTGAAAACTGTATTTGTGAAAGGTTATGATTTATAGGTTGGAGATTGAATGTTTGGCTTTGGGGTTTCTGGGGGATAAAGAAAAGAGATGGTATTGTAGCTGAGGGAAAGTGAGGCCTTCGTACCACTCGGGGTTATCCAAGTACGATAAGTCGAGTCATGAATAAGAGAATGAAGAGTTCGAAATACTAATTTTACTTTTCTAATTTTGAAGGAAAGATTACATAGTGAATAGGCATAAGAAGAGGTGTGAAGACGGAGGTATTCATGTTTTGTTTGTTTCGGCTAGAAGCAGTCTTTCTCATAAGTATGAAGGAATATGTGACTAACGCTATATCCATTATAGTAGAAAATATCATCTATATAGAAATACCATATCCCTACACCCAAAAGTCACAACCCTCGGCTCCTTCTTCCTCCCATAGGAATCATATATCTCATCAAGAACAATTGCCGCAAGCAGTCAGAGCACGCCAGAAAAAAATTAACAACCGTACGTTCCTCGTGACCGCGCTCCTCGTAGATTATGACGGAGTAGAAGCACATGGTGAAGGAGCTGATAGGGGTGTCAGTGTACAAAAGCGATCTTCGAAAGCGAGGGAGACATGCGTTGTATTTTGATACGAAGGTCTTTGAAAGGTAAGATCGAGTTTTGCGAGCGGTACTTGTAGTACTCAAGACTGCGTAGAGAGAACATGGCAAGTCATGAGAAGGATGGTGAAGAAACGGTATGTGGAGTCATGGGAAAGGGGGTGAAGACAGAGGTATAATGACTGACTATCTAATTTGGGGAAGACATCGTAGATTGAATTATTAGAACTCTCTTGAAGAGCGAGACATTCCTACACCTCACCCATTCCGATTCGCAGAAAATTCCTACTCCCAGTGAATGCTTTGTCTTCATTGATTACCCCTTTCATCAGAATTCACTAACTCACCCAAAACCTTATCAACCCACCACGAACCACGATCTTCAACTCATTGAAATCCCTTAAAATGGAAAAACAGCACTACTGTTGTCGAGGGGTGGTATGTCTCAACTAGTAGTCAGAGCTCAGAAGGCATAGTAGTAGTAGTAGGTAGATCTAGGAGGTAGACTAGATACAGATAAGGTGGGTCGAACATCAGATAGAAGGTGATGGGAATGATGCTTCGATGCTTGACTCAAGAAAGGGAAACTCTGCTCGGGAAACCCCTATAAGTAGTAGCCAAAATCCCCGGACCAATACTGTTTCGTGAACTCTGAGGTGCGGACCAATACTGTTCCGTGAGCCCTCGAGGTGCGTGACTCCACCCCACAACACTGTTTATTCAAAAGCTATAAAAATAAAATCGAAAAGTCATACTCGAATTATCAGTCAGAGATACAAGGACAAAAACATTTTTTTACTATTTTTTCATCGTTCTAATTAAAAAGGGAGGAAGAACGGCCACCTCGAAGTAGCACAACGATGATGTGCCGAGTCACTCGAACAGTCGTGAAGATAGAAATATTCATATTACTCACACGTTCTCTTTATAAGAAATTTCCTCAGCCATCGTAAAATGATAAAATTCCCTTTTACCCCTTTTACCCCTTTATGAAAACCCAACCAAAAGAGCAATGCTAAACCGCGAAGTAAATTAATGACTTTTGCGTCGTTTAGGGAAAGTGCGTAGGAAGCAGTAAGTGCCTCATCTTTCCTAACATCCTAAGCATTTTCACCATTAAACTTTCGAACCCAGCTCTCGAAAACAAAAGGAGAGGCAAAAAGACCAGACAAAGCTACCAGGGTATCACGAGGTATTTGTAACAGTTAAATATTCAAACAAGCCTCGCCCCCTTCATTATATTTCTTAAATCGTCCCCTTCCTTCCATCATCAAGTTCATCACCAGCTCGTTCCCCTCATTCAGCCATCCTCCGAACCCATCTATCCCTTCCCCCACCCACCTAATTATCCACCCAAACACCACCCAAAATGCATGCAGACCCCATCCAACCCCTATCCTAAATCTCCCCCAAAAGAATCCCTTTCGACCCCCTAAAAGAGCAAAACTATTTAATCCGACACATCCTACAATCTTCTGCCAGCTTCTTGAACACATCGGCCCCTTGTATGTGCGTTGAGCTCGGACCGGCTTTGCATCTCATGAATTGCCGGCTGCTGTGGCCGCATTGGTATATTGATTCGATGTAGTAGCACATTTTGAGAGTTTGAGGGAATGTTGGTTGGTGGAAAGGGATTTGGGTGGTGAGAGGGAGGCTTGGTTCAGGAGAGGGGTTTTAGGGTTGAGGTTGGGGTTGGGGTTTAGATGTGGGGATCGAGTTGAAGAAGGTATTTCTGTTTGGGTGGGAGGTTGAGAGATTTGACTTGAGTTGTTTTGAGGGGATGAAGAGGAAGGATCTGAATGGGGTTTTTATAGTACGAGAAATAATTCAAAGATCGTCTAGAGAGTCATCCGCAAGATGGTGAAGAGATGGATAGTAGGATTGTTTGCCTAGTCTTGAAACAGTTATGAAGTGAAAGACATGGCTAGTGCTATTGCACATCTGTAGAGTCACGAAAGACGAGAGTAAGAAGATATTCATTTGTGTGAAAGAGTGCGATGAGAGAGAAGTCATGATCTCTCGAATATTCTTGAAAAAAGGCAAATAATGAGAATCAAGATCTTTTACTCCTCACGATTTTGGCTCAGGAAAGTAAGATAACATAAATATCGTTCATCAAATCATCAGAATGATCGTGAACAAGAAGACTATTTCGGGCCAAAAAGACATCTCTTTTCAAGACTGCGCCGAAAGCAACATAGGAACAAAATTCATTATAGTATAAATACCCGTCAAGCCAACCTTGAAAGTGTACCTCAGTCAAGCCACAACGAGAAAAACCCATCGATGTTGCTATTATTCATGTCATATGTTAAGCTGGCAACAGAAAGCGAGACAGCAACGTGCAGATGATACATTAAGTCATTAATGAGACGATGTTGTTCATCCGGCTAAGGGAAAGGTGGTATAACGAATCATCAAGGGGCGTTGAAACAGCGAAACGTTACGACCACCCACATCCTCTATCACAAGACCCACGGAGTCCTCCCAGAAAGTTAACCCTAGTCAACCGAATCCCCTGAATATAAATTATCGCCCGTCCTGTAATTCAACTTTTCGTAATAAAGGAGCGAAGAATAGTACTGGAGATGGTATAAAGAGGGTGTTCAAGTGATAAGGGAGAAATGGGTTTGTTTATGGGATATAGGGGAAATTTAGGGAGAGAGGGAGAGAGCGAAGAGAGAGAGCAAAATGGGGTTGAGGATTACCGAGAGATAGTAAGTATTACTTACTTGGCTTATCAAGGATGTTTGAGAAGGTATCGTTTCTTGTAAGCTGTCTTATATTGTAATGATGCATGGTTAAGTCAATGATGTAAAGAGCTTGATTGCTAACTAACCAGAAGGTGCATTTCAATGTATGTTAGTCGAGCCGAACTCAACCTCGATCAGAAATCTTAATAGACATTTTCCTTATCGAATACGCAGATATCATGTATCAATTCATGGAAAAAGGGAAGAAGAGAACTGATCAGAAAAGAATATCGAGCCACACATAAAAAACAACTCATCACAAACCCCTCCCACCCGCACCCTCATGCCGCATTAAGCGCCAAACCCCAACCACCCCATCACCCCATCCTCCTCCCTAATCCTCGAATACATGCATGCAACCGAACCCCAAAACCCCCAATCACGCATTTAATCCTCCCCCTTATTCCAAAAAAAAATATTATCCTCCTCGAGCGCAGTCATGACAAGGTTGGCCCATTAGAAAAATCTCATCTGGTTCAATAATGTGTCCTGAAGTAGCGCCTTGGCCGCAGTCGATCTTCCGCCGCACTATGTGGACGCATGTGTATTTGAGGACGGAGTAGTGACACATGGTGGGGAGTCTGGGGGGATGTTAGTAAGGGAGAGAAGCTGTGTCTCGGGGGGCATACGGAACCTAAATAGAGGGTGCGGGAAATGTTTGCGAAGATTGTTGTCGGGTTTTAGACAAGAGGTTGATGCTGAAGGATAAAAATTTCGCTTTCGATATTTTGAAGAGTTTGGGAAAAAAGAAGATCCTAAAGCTGAGGGACACGACGTTTTATAACATTCAGGAAAACATAGAGATCGTGGGTTGCATCAGTAGGGAAGTGTGAAGGGAAATAGGATTCACCTGTTTTGAGCAATCGAGAAGCTGTGAAAAGAAAACTATCACTGCTGAGCACTTATCTCGGGCACAGAGAGAAATAAAAGTGAAGAAACATCACTACTGATTATTTGTTTCAAACAGATGTGGGTTCAGTAACGGGTGTAAAGATACAACAGATGATATCATTGGCCTGCTTTTAACAATAGATCGTGGATCGAGTCTCCAGAGCAATTGTGAATAAAAACATAATGCTGCTGATTGTCTGTTTTAGAAGAAGGGAAAGCAGTGAAGACAGCCAATACAGAGCACAGGCAAAGAAAGAGAGAAGAGATAGACGTTAGCTTGTATAGATTGTGTGACTCAGATGACGAAGAAGTGGGGAAGAGAGAGACTGTCGGTTTCAGGCTAGGGAAAGGGAGAGTAATTCGCTATGACGAACCAAATTCCTGAGAAAAGTTTCTGCCGACTGTTCTACTTCTACAAAAACGTCCTTCATAACACTTTTGGCAACTCAGGTTTTATGACCCACAACAATTGTACTACTATCGCTCCACGAAGCACATCTGTTGAAAACACCCACGTCTTTTGAAAGAGTGCGAAAATTGATGTTACTGTTTCTTGACTTCTGCTCTAAAACCATAAGGGCGAAGGCGAAAGTATCGAGGGACCTCACCTTTTAGATGTGGAGAATCTATAAGTACACGGAGATATGAAGAAGAAGATTTTATTCACTGTCACGCACTTTGTTATTTCAAGTAAACAGCGTATCTCGCGCCATTAAAGAAGAGTGAAGAATGTTTGAAATGTCTTAATCATTTCTTCTAAGCGCAGACACTAGCCCATTAGCGAAAGCATCAATGATACTGATCTTCTTCCTAGAGTCAGCAGGAAAAGTGTAGAAAGAAAAATCCTAACTCCCTAATTTCTTTATACAAAGACAGAAGGCCAAAAAGCCAAGACCATGCTCATAAATCTTCTCCGTTTCACTAAAATACATCTTCCTAAAACCCCTAACTCATCTCCCTAACTAATCTACCCCCCCTAGAAACTTACATACACATGAATACAAATCCACCCCTCAACAGAAATCTCTTACTTATACATCTTACCCCCCTTTCCCTATCTCCAAAAGACTCAACTATCCTCCACGAGCACAATCATGACACGGTCCCGAAACAGGAAATGTCTCAATTTTTTTCGCTCGTGTGCGTCGAGGTCCAAGCTTTCCGACAGTCGATCCACTGTCGGATTATAGTGTGGCCGCACGCGTATTCGAGGAGGGAGTATTGGCACATGATATGAAGTCTGGGGGGGGTGTTAGTATGCTGGAGAAAGGGGAGGGAAGGGGGGAAGAGGCGTGCCTAGGGAATCAGTCAGAGAGGTGTTCAAGGGGGGTGCGAGGTTTGATGTAGATGATCTCGAGAACTAGGAGAGGTACTGTTGTTGTTGCTTGCAAGTTTTTGGCTTTCGATATCATAAGTGAGGAAAAGAAGAAAGCTGCAGCTGAGGGATAGGAGGGTTCTTATAGTACTCGAGGTAGCACAGAGGAGATACATCGAGTCACCACAGAGATTGTGGTGGGAACAGTATTAGTACTGATAGTTTGTTTCACGGAAACTATCACTTAGCGAGTCACCAAGGGAGATGGTGAAGAGAGAGTTGTAATTATAGGTTTTTTGTATTTTAGAAATAGGAGGAAGTGATGAAGAGCGAGAATCATCTCCGTTCCACCTGTTCCGAAGGAATTGGATCAGCTAACGTAGAGGTTATACCTCGTGTCACGAAAAACAGTCAAAGAAAAAGACCCCTCGTACCATCTACTTATCCTAAGAAAAAGGGGGGGAAATAGAAAGACAAAACACACATCAGCAAATCAAACACCTCTTCCTCATAATCACATGAAAACCCCAGCCCTATCTTTCTTCCAGAAGCCGACAAAATTAAACCGAAAACCAGATCTCGAATCATCAGGACGCCACTGAAGAAGAGACAATTCCTACCAACCCTAGCCATCCTAGAGAACGAGATATCGTACTCCAGTTCCACAAAAGCCATGAAGAAGAAAACGTCATCAGTACTTGTCTATGAACACAGGGGACCAAACAGCGAGCCACGGTACTTCGAGCGGCTTCGAGATGGTGTTTCGGTACGTGAGAAAGCGTAAAAATAAATAATCATAGCACTGCATACACATTTCTAGAAGAGGGAGGAAAGAAATTAAGGCAAAGACAAAGTTTCGAGGCATTTAGAAAAAAAAGGTATGAAAAGAAAGCATTTCCTTTTCCTACTATAGAAGATGCAAAAATCGTAATGAAAACCAACAAAATACACAAAGAAGGAAATAATCGCCGTCAACATTTTAAAGAACCCCCAGAAAATAAGAATTGAGAGCGAAGTACGTGAAACTACTACTAAAGACGCCCCCCCCCCCCCAACCCCCCCAACGCCACGAACCCAAACCACATCGCCTCCACCACCACTCACAAAACCGCATACCGAGAAATTTAGTACATTCAGAAAAAAAAAACCCCCGGCCAAGAAGAGCATTGCCGAGAAACCGCCACTCGCACTCATCTACAGTAGGAGCCAAAAAAAATGGCGGTTTTAGGTACCTACCTATACATCACTCCCCCTTCCCCCCACTCCCCCCTTCTCTCAAAACCCACCCACCACATCCAGAAACCCACCGGTAAAAGATCCCAAAACCCAAAACCAGCGCAAAATGCCACCAATCCGAATTTTCCGCGGGGAAAGGGGATTTATGGTGAGAAGGGGGAAAAGCTGGGTGATGAACATTATTAGAAGGGAAACGTAAAGGAGCGGAAGAGAAAGGGAGAGGAAAATAGGCGCGAAGAGAGAAGATGTTGTCGAATCCGAACCCCATTTCCCCTCTCCCATACCACCGCCCGCATCTAAGATAAAAAACCCGCCTTGCATGATTATGGTTAGCAGAAAATCGCGTGTGGGTTTCCTTGCTCGCTCCTCGCTCCTCGCTCTTCACCTAGGAACGTTGGCAATAATGTCGTTTGGAGAGGTTTAGGGTAAGAAATGCTGGGAAGCGGGGCGCGAGCGAAAGGAGAGAGAAAATCCCGCAAGGCAACAACAAGCAAGCAAGCCCTGACCTAGCCCCTCTCGCGAACGCGCTGAATGACAACTCATAAACCAGATATTGAAATTTTTCGTGAAAAAGGGGGGGGGGGAAACGGAGGGAAAGACGGAGGAAATTTATCAGAAGCTTGGTCCTGATGTTTGTCTTTCTCTAGATTACTACCTATACATCCCACACCCCCAGTCAAAGCTCCTGCCTCCCCCCTCTTACCCCTTCATCCTCCTCAGTTACCTCGTCCCCGCTCGTATATCCAAACAACCGCCATAAGGCCATCAAGAACTCGCTCGCGCGTCCCTGCTTTGCATAAACCGCCTCATATCAACAGGCGCGGCACGCCTCTTTTCCGCAGTACTCACATTCAAACTTTGCCCCTGACTGCCCACAATCGCCCACTCCGCCACCGTGGCCCCCGTCGCGTTGCTAAAGGGGCTGCCTTGGTTGCCCTGGATGGCGAGGGTGGCGTAGGTTGCGCTGTAGATGGGGGAGGAGAGGGTGACGTTTGTGGTATTGCTGGTGTAGGGGGTGATGAGACTGGCGAGGGTGGCGTTGTAGGGGGTGCTGATGGTGACGTTCATGGTTGTGGCTGGGGTGTCCGAGGGGGAGAGGGTGGAGGTGTTGTGGAATGTGACGGTGAAGCTGTCTGGGGGGTTTTGTGCCCAGTCGAAGTAGAAGCCTTTGACAAGTTGGATTGCTTGGCCGGCGAGGGAGACGGTGATGGATTGGCTAACGTTTGAGAGATTCGGTTGCCATTTTGTGAAGGCGGCGCCATCCACTGCCGAGAGAGGAAATTGGCCTGGCTGGTATTCGTCTGGAGAGGAGACGGGAAGGCATTGTGCTATGTTTCCAGGGATTGTAGTAATGTTGGCGATGTTGCGGTTTTGAAGTGTGAGCGTTCCGTCCGGTGGCAGCTGGTATGTTGTTGAGTTGTCGTTCCCAATCTGCACAGGGATCGAAGTATTTGCATATTTCTTATTGGCATCCATGTATGGTATGCTCAACCGGGTGATGGTAGTATGCGTCTGGTTTGCTACAGCAGACATAGGCCAACCTTGCCAATAAAAGGTGCGGTACTTTAGATTTGGAATCTGAGGCGGTAGCGACGGGTCGATGTGTAGGGTAAAGTCAGGCGTAAGTCGCAAACCAAGATAGCCAAACAACGTAACTTGGTTCGCGCCTCCATGTCCAGTCAGGAATGGATAAGCTGGGTGGGTCCCGCCTAGTCATTTTGTATCAGCTACTGCTTCTGATCTTAAGAAGAGTGGTACCCACCGTTAGTGGCAAAATCGTCAGTCAACTGCTCCGAGAATTGAAACCACGGGGCGCGAGCATAAGGATGTTCCGAATATTGCTGGTAAGTATAAGAAGCGCAGCCGGATGTTGACACCTGACTAGCGACGATACTGAAGATGGCATAAGTCATTCCAGGCCCTGCCAATGACTGCTTGCCAGCGTAGTACTCCAGGTCGTTTAGCGAGTCTTGTGCAGTATAATTATTCCGGTAGTTCAAGGGAAATGTATCCAAAACCACGTCTGCTTGCTTTACTGCTATGGATCCATTCATCCCAGTGTATTCGTCTATTGGCGAAGGTCATTTAGCTCACTCACAAACGCAACGGTAGAAGAGGGCTACACACCAATTATTCCTACGTTTGCGTCACGGCTAATATATATGTTGGCTGCTTGTTCGTCAAATGTTGCATTAGTCGCCATCCCGAAGAGGCCGCGGAAAAAGTTGGTGTTTGTAAGAGTATCTGCGATCAATGGCATGGTGAAACCGCCTATTTCTTGTTAGTACAGCGATTTTCTTACAGATATTTTCCTTACCGTTATCGACACTAATTAAGGGTCAGCGATGTCAACTCTAAGATGCTCGAAGAAAAACTTACTTGTTCGCGTACTCGTCTGGGTCCGTCATATTAGTCAGAGTGTAAAGAGATCCATTCTTAGTGAGCACTTCAGAATAGAAGATTGCGATAGAGTTGTAGACCGGGAAAAGGTAGGTTCTGAAGAATTCGATATCACCAGAGGTAACCCAATAGTTGGCGAACTCCTGTGCAATGTCACCATTGATATGGTATTCATAATCTTGGTGCTATGTCAGCCCGGCTTCAAGTCGTTTGGGGAACCACTTACCAAAACATGGCCCGGTTCCAGTGCAATTACCATATCGTCCACTCGTCCAAGAGAAGACCGCGGCATCTGATGAAAAGGTAGTCTTATTTTTTGAAGACGTGTATGCTGTCTGAACATTGGCTCTAGCCTGTGCGTATCTCGCAACACGATATTTGGCAATCTGCTTCACAGCTTGAGGGTGCGACGCCGCAAGACCAGGCTGCATCCAGATCTCCGCATCCCAGAAGATCAGTCCAGCGTATGAATCGGATGCCAAACCACCAACCGGAATGCTATTGGTATCAATTGGGGGATTGTTAAGGTTTGCAAGAGCGTCTTGGCTGACTGTATTTTGCAGAAGGTAGTACTCGTTCAGAACAGCTGTGATGGCTGACTCGATAATGAATTCATCGGCTGGAAGGGTACCATTCTGGGGAAACGTATAATTATCAACCGAGTCCGCTGGGAATACATGAGCCCATTCTGCAACGTGGTAAATTAGAGATTGATCGAAACCGGTGCTCATTGCTTTCGAACAAGAATACTTGGCCAGTCCTTGAGGGTCTAGAAACCCGTCCGACGTTGCGGCTCCGACATACTTTGTAATCACTGCTGTTTTACCAGCTTTCAAAGCCACGTTGGCTGCTTGGGCGATACTGGAGTCGTTGACTCCAATATAAGACTTGTCGGCGACTAACTTCAGTGAAGATGCGTCGAACTCTGATGATCCGGACATTGTTGCATATAGGTACGCCGTGACGTTATTGACCCCGTTGGGCGTCACGGCAGTATGGATCTGGGCTCCATCCATGCCACTGCTAACAAAGTTCGTTCGGACAGCGCTGGTGCCATCGAGTACGTTGGCGATGGACACATTGCAATCGGCAGAGGGCTGGATCTGCAGCTGGACGAAGCCTTGGTTGACGTAAAGTTTGTGTACAAACATGGTATAAGCTATCTTGAAGGACACGCCGCCAGCATTGGCGGGAGCCCACGTGTACTGCCATTCCATCACACCAGCTTTGGCATCCAGAGTCGAGCTAAACCCCGAGATGGTGCTGCTGTCAACGGAAGCATCCAGATAATGACCATTGCCGAGGTCAACGATAAGGCCACCCCAGTGCGGAACCCCAGAGATGACGCTTTCGCCCCCATATTGATTCAGCCATGCGAAGTTTGTACCATTGGTCGTCGGCTGTTGGTCCCAAAAACCTGCAATGCCGGTGAATGTCTGGCGTTTGCTAAACAGCGGCCAGCCATTGATATCATCACCGTTGACAGGGGAATCGGCCTCAAAGAACGGTCCAGCAGCAGCGACGTTGATACCTAGATAGCCATTGGCAAGGGACGCGCGCGACTGGAAGTGACCTTGGTCCAAATAAGTGGTCTTCACTTGCCACGCCGCATTGTCCCATGTTACGTTGGGGAAACGCGTCGAGTATATCGAGTTGGAAGAGTTGCTCGACTGTCTTTTTGATAAAAAGGTACTTGCAAGGCCCTTATCTGATGCATCTACACGCGCACTTGAGCCAAGCAGAAAAGAAGCAAACAGGGAAGCAAGAGGAGAGGTTAGCAACTTCATTTTTGCAGTACACGATGACAAGCTGCTCTTAGATGCTTTTTAGAGAATGATATGCATTCCGATTGAGCACGAAAACAGCCTCTCTGCCAAAGCGCGGCGGGCAGGCTGAAGATTAAGTACTCCAAGGTAGGTAGGTAGTGTTTACATGGAGTAGTAGTGTGGTAGCACAAACAAGATCATAACAATCATCATCTTACATACTCCACGATTGAATTGAGGAGACTCTTGTCTTGGCTCGCTTGCACAGTCACCGTCTCGGTCTAGGGTACCTTACGAGTAAGGTACCTTGGATACTGTAGCAGCGTCAGAGGCGTAATACTGTATGACGCTAGAGAAACGAAGCGGTGGGGGCGCCTTCTTGGAGCGGGGTAACCTCGCGTGCGTGCGTGCCTTTGCCTTGTACCTGGCGTGAGACTCGGTCGAGGCTTTCCCGGAAAAGCGGAGAGTCTCTTGGCCTAATTGGCTCATTTCTTGCCATTTGAACCTCCGATATTTGGTTTCAGCCTTGCTGGACGAAAGAAAGAAACCCTGCGAGCATTGCGATGACGATTGGGAAGACTGGATCAGAAGAACTTGCGCTGTCTCCCATACTTTTCAGATTATCATTCCTAGTCCAATTTTCCGGCCGGCGGAAACTTTATTTCCCCGCCATTTGCATTCCGCCCGGGCCCCCGCCAATTGTTCCGCGCCAAATAGATATTCGAAAGGTCTGAGGGAGCACATTCTTTCACCCCTGCTCATCTGCTTCATTTTCTGATTCTTCAACGGCTAGAGCAGGGTTTCTTTCTGCGTCCGTCACACCGCCACTCCGCCTTTTGCCTTGCATGTATTTCTCCGTGGTCGTGACCGCTCTCTCGCCGACGAAGTTGTTGCCTGTCCACTCTGCCTGACACAATGGGCAATGCTTCGATTTCTGCACCCGGAAGAAGTTCTGCGTACATATATCGTGTAATCGACAGGGGCAACCCCTCTTCGGACACCTTTGGCCCTAGTAGGCGTTAGAACATAGGCATCTTCTACAACATAAACTTACTTGGGTAACGATCTCTTTGCACGCAACGCAAACCTTGATTCTCAAGACCCTACCATCGTCCTCTTCTTCATCGTCGAGATCGTCGTATGTCTCAATCAGCCAACCCCGCAGCTCCATCAATGCCCTTGCACTCAAGCTGTAAAAGCCCTTTTTGCTCCTCTCGAACCACCCTTCCTCTACCAGAGTCTTGAGCATCTTTTCCGCTTGAGCCATTGTAAGCCCTTGCCCTGCGCTTCCTTGCGTCGCCGATCCATTCTGCGTCTCTCTTCTATCTTCCGTCGGCGCTTTATGCAGCCTCACGGCTTGCATAGATGTAATGGCCATAATCTCTTGTCGAGGGGTATTGTAGGTCTCAAACATAGCATCAAGCACCCGCTTCAGGAAACTAATCTCATCTGCTGAGTGGGTCGTTGCTAGTTGTGTAATAGGATCGCTTGTAGAGTTGACGAGGGCATATATACGTTCTCGGGTGGATTGATGGTATGTGCTTCGAATCTCGAGGTCGAAGGGCGAGATTCTGGTGTTGGCGGCGGAGACGTAGGAGTTGAAATCGGCTTCTGTAACATCCTCGGGCAGTGTCTCACGCCTCTCTTAAGCCCGTATTAGCTCGTAGATATAAGTGGGGTGCCACAATATACGGTGGACAGCGTACCGTGTGCTGTAAAAATGGCTGCTAGGATGGGTTTGGACTGTTCGTAAGTGAGAACCGAGCGGGCTAGGAAAGCTTGGAGAAACGCTCTGTTGCTATTGTTGTATTGCTCATCATCATCTCCGGACATTGTAGCAATTTGTTCTCTATTTTTAAGACGCAAATTGATGGATATAGTAAAGTGGTGGTGGAGTTTTCGTAGTGACGGTCATATTTGGGCCTAGAATACTGTACAATAGAACGCGTCGCTGGGGGGACGCGTTTCCCGCCGTTGAATTTCGCTTTTCCATAGATATCTATAATAACAGTACTGTAGATCATATTACGACTTGTTCAAAACCCTATCAAAATCAACTTTCTAGGATAGACATGGCCAGCGAAAAGATACTTTTAACAACGCCAAGAACAGCGCTCCTTTAGCACAGTCTACCAAGTCAGCTCAAACGGCATCTATTATCCAAAAAACCCTCGCTGCTACCTACAAAGGTGGATATTTGATCCTACCGAATCAGCAACGAGGAAAATATGCACAATGTTCTTCTACGGTACACAAAGAACCACTCATCCTCTAATTGATCCCAGAGCTTGAGAAGCACCCGTACTACAGCAATACAAGATCTCTGGGTACAGTCCTAAAATTTGGGGAGGAAATGATGGCCTACTACTTGGGGAAGGATGCAAAGTACACGGTAGGCTACGAAACGACGGGCGAGCGAGCAGAGACAATTTAAAAAGGCTAGGGGCATGTGCGTTGTCTCCTTGCTGCCTGGTGCTACTGGGACATTGAGATGAACCTAGCCGTACTGCTGTGTTCGCAGATGATCCGGCCAGTGAAAATGTGCAAGACGGTGCATGTTATATGGTAGGATTCATGAAAGACCATTTTCCCTCCATAATCGCCAAATTAACACACCCAGAGGGGGATACGGAGCAGCGTTCAGAACCCTGAATTGCTGAAGCTGGTAAAGAGGTTCATCCCATATATCTGCGCCATAAAATTGCTCGAGCCATCATCTGATGCTCGTGATCCCACATTGGAACGACAGAGTGCATCATTCTGATTTGACCTGCACCTTGGACTTGTCTATCGATCTGTCAGCGCTTTACTTCTGATTTTCGAAGCTCGAAACACATTCGCGGATTACATACCGAAAGCAAGGTGGTCTTTAATATTCATGGCCTTCTCCTTTGGGTCAGGGTAATACCATGCGGCATCTGTCGTCTCCTTGCCTTCTTTGTATCAGTCGAGAGCATTGATTTGGGTAAGGTGGGAAACATACCGTCAACGGTGATATTGTAATAGGAAGCTGTACCCTTCCAACCGCAGACCGCTGTTCTCTTTGCCTTAGATAAGGTTGAATTTTCTACGGATGAGGGCGGGAACTGACTGCGAGTCAGTGTCGAATTTGCTTGACCCTTCATGATAGATTCTGCTAACGTAGATATTGCCTTCCACAGTCTCCCACTTGTCTGCGTCTGCAATTACTTTTCCATTGAGGGTTGCGGTAGCATGTGGCATCTTTAGAGGCTGATGGATCAAATTTATCTCAATCGAAGTCTTGTGGGGTACTGTCTAGGAATTTCAAGCTCTTGGAAAGTTGCAACGGAAGAGGGTGACTATTTTTATATTGGCTTTCCATTTAATGGTCATGCAGGGTCTACGTATTCCGTGCAGGCATGATGAGGAATCGCCTATCAACCTACATCCGCAATTGGTAATCAGTATATTTACAACTGCCGCACGACAGTACATCAAGAAATGGCTAAATCTATCACCTGAATGATACCTCGCAGTCTTCATCAATATTGGTGGTCCAGTTTCCAGCAGTCAATCCGTTCCCCAATGCGGAAGTACAAAACTAGGTAGCTGAAGATGCCCGTAACTTGGGCAGCCTAGCAAGTTGTGGACCTCTCCTCCCTCAGCGATTCCGACAAAATCTTCCATAAACTGTCATGTCCTCCCTGCCCTGAAGATGCATAGATGCTATCATGTTAGTACGGTGGTTAGTGGGTCTTCTCCACCCCACATTTCAATCAGTTGACAACCGGCTCTAACCGCTAATCCCCGACACCTCGTCAGTAGCCAGTTTTTCTTCTTCATCAAGTCGCGTTTTTCGTGGCTCTATCCGGGCATAAAAGCTTTGATATAACTCCTTATTCACGTATTCTATGTTCTCAAGTACCTTGTCAAATCTTCTTCGTCGCTGTCCGAATCGTTTGACTCTTTCGGATTTTTTGTGTGAGTGAATCATGGACTCTAACGAGTTTCGCAAAGCTGCGCACTCGGCCATAGACGAGAGTGAGTCCGTCTTCTTCAATATCTAAGATAAGGAATTTACTGGCATACAGTCATTGATTACTACGACACAATACAAGACCGTCGAGTTGTCTCCAACGTTGCCCCCGGCTACCTTCGTAAACTCCTCCCTTCCGGCCCACCAGAACAAGGAGAGCAATGGGAAGAGATTCAGAAGGATATTGAGTCGAAAATTATGCCCGGCCTAACACACTGGTATGACGGTCCGCAAGGAAGAGTCTTTCCTGTCCGAAGCTGAGAGCGAAAAAGGCAGTCTCCTAATTTCATGGCCTTTTTCCCAGCCTCAGCGACTTATCCTTCAATGCTCGGTGAGCTCTATTCTGCCGCTTTCACGGCTCCTGCTTTTAATTGGCTATGTTCGCCGGCTGTGACTGAACTGGAGACAATTGTCCTCGACTGGCTAGCCCGCCTGCTTAATCTCCCTGAATTCTTTCTGAGCGAAGGCGAAGGAGGAGGCGTCATACAAGGGAGTGCTAGCGAGGCTGTAGTCACGGTCATGGTTGCTGCCAGGGAGAGACACCTCAATGCTGCATGCAAAGGCCTTGAAGGGGAAGAGATGGAAGAAAAGAGGGCCAAAGTCAGAGGACGCCTCGTTGCTCTGGGCAGCGAGCAAAGTCATAGCAGCACCGCGAAAGCGGCCATCATCGCAGGCGTTCGATATAGATCTATACTGACTCGAATGGAAGACGACCTCGCGATGACTGGTAAAGCGCTACAAGCGACGCTAGAGGAGTGCAAGCGGGAAAAGCTGGAGCCTTTCTATCTAACCACCACACTCGGCACAACCGCAACCTGCGCAACCGACCGCTTTTCCGAAATTGCAAATGTGGCCTCCGCCTCCTCTCCGGGCCTATGGATCCATGTTGACGCCGCCTACGCTGGCGCCGCCCTCGTCTGCGAAGAATATCAGCACATCCCCACTTCCTTTTCTGCCTTTGACAGCTTCAATGTGAACATGCACAAGTGGCTCCTTACCGCATTCGATGCGAGCTGCCTGTACGTCAAGCGAAGACGCGAGCTCACTGACGCTTTAAGCATCACGCCGAGTTATTTGAGGAATGAGTTCTCTGATAACGGTCTCGTGACTGATTATAGAGATTGGCAAATTCCGCTTGGACGGCGATTTCGTAGTTTGAAGATATGGTTTGTATTGAGGACATATGGGGTTGCTGGGTTGAAGAACCATATCAGGAACCACATCCAGTTAGGAGAAATGTTCCATGGGCTTGTGAAATCAAGACCGGACCTCTTTAGGGTGCTGGCACCACCTGCCTTTGCTTTAACGGTATTAACCATTGTGCCCCCAAGACACGGATCGGCACAGCCTGAAACCAACGGCCATCTAACAAACGGTGAGTCTAATGGAGGTGCCAACAGCGAAGCACCAATTGGCGAAACAGAGATTATCAAGTCCTCCGCTACGGACGACCACGCAAACACCCTCACACAAGAGATCTATGAGCGCATCAACGCGGAAGGCAAGATCTTCCTTACCAGCAGCGTCGTAAAAGGCGTATACGCTATCCGAGTCGTTAGCGCCAATCCCAAGGCTGACGAGAAGCATTTACGAAGAGCGTTTGAGATATTAGTCGGTACTACAGAAGAGGTTCTAGCAGCAAAAGGGATGAGATGACCGGGCACCGGGCCTTATGGGAGAAGTTATGATTAACGCGTTGACGCAAAGACGCTGGTTAACAGCTTACACCAGTTTATATCACAATTTCCCTAGGATTTCATAGATGTATTGAATGAAAAAGGTGGTCGGTCTAGATGATAGGCAGTAATAAGAGACACATGTTGCAACCCATCCATGGATGATTCCCATCTATGGATCAGATGTTATTTTCCTGAATGGTTGATCGTACATAGGTCTTACATCTTTTATATTTATGACATTGGGCTGTGTACTCTTGTCCTTGTCTTCGGCTTCCTTCATTTCAGACTGATAATGAAGATTTATAATTGATCTCGTCATGCGGTTACGACGTGTGTAGAGTCAGAAGCCGACAGCTTCATAATTTATTAAATTTCCTGATTCATCAATATAAAATCTGATCCATAGATGAAGGTCTGTATTTGCACCCTATCTAAGGATGCGGAGCTCCATCATTTATGTACCCAATCCATGGATTATCGTTTGATCCGTTGGGATTTAATCGTGTCATGGTATATCCACGGTTCGAGTGACGTACTCCTCTCACATTCCAACGCAACAAGCAATTCAACGCAGCAGTCCGTATCCATTGCTTTGCTTCCTTCCAACCCATAGCTGTGCAAAAGATGCAAATGCATCTCGACCCTCGATTCAACACATGAAGTTTAATTCGAGGGTTTGTAAAGCTGTCATATCGTACATGGGGCTTTTCAGAACCCAGAGAGCATGAGATTTGCCTCACAAAAAAATATGAGCAATGGCGCGCTGTCACTCATGGCCGCTACCTACATACCCAGTACTACCGCATACATCCATTCCTGTTCTTACGGCAGATGAGCAACAAATGTTTCATTTCTTTCTATCCAAACCCTCATCGCGTTGCTATGCTTTGCATACGTTTCCCTCCCTCTTCCTACTCGATGTTTCCGTACATTTCTATATCTGTCCTTACGATAGGTCCATAGCAAAGACCTCGTTTCCTCCTTTCTTAATAACTTTCTGCATCCTACATACCACATACGCACGACCTTTCACACACCTCTCATCTCATCTCAACGTCTCCCCACCCCCATTCCCCACCTCCTCCAACCATACGCTCCAATTTGGAAAACCGCCCTTCCCCCATCCTTCCGTCTTCGTTCGTTCTTTTTCCCCCAAAGCCAAATCTCGCTGTCAACCTTTGTATTACCGCTATAAACCATCCATATGAAACAAGCCAACCCCCAAATACCTCCACTACTCTACCACCAAACCCAGTCCCGGCCCCCAAAAATATCCCACCACATCCCCTTCTCCTTCCTCTAATCCGTCCACTTCACGCCACCAAAAAAATCATGCAACACCCACACCCTCTCTCACACAGACACACCCACCCAAAGCACCCGCCATATCATCCGCGACAGCCCGACCAGCACATTGGATAATTCGCGAAAGAAGAATAAAATTTGGCAGGACGCTGTGGGTTGCAGGGGATGCATGGGGGAAGAGGGAGGAGGATGGGCAAGCAGTGTATTAGCAAAAAAAAAAGGGGGGGGAGCGTAAGGACGAGGGTGGTTTGCAGTGAATGGGGTGGTGGGTACAATGTGGGGTTTTTTTTTTGGTGTGGGGGCTATAAATCAGGGATGAAGTAAAGTAATGGATTCGCGAGGACGGGTTTTACAGAGCTAATAATTTTCAACTCTCAAGTATCCCCGACTTCAACCCCCACCTCCAACAAAAAACCCCCCCAAAATCCAAACGCCTTTTCCCATTTCCCTCAATCTCATAGCCCCCACATCCAAATCGTCCAACCCTTCTGAGTTCCTCCCCTTACTATTGTTTTTCTCTCTTCCTACTTTCCACCATCACGCATCATCGAGCCTTCACCACTTACTGTAAAAAAATTCATCGAAACCTTTTGAACGCTCAGACTTTGTCAAAAACTTCAACTTCGTTGACTTTCTTTCTCGTATTTCGGAGTGTGGTAAGAAGAACCAGATCCAGCGATTTTTTATCAAGAAGTCTTGATAGTCGATGAAGGAGAGTTTTAGAGATTTGTGTTCTCGTGAGTTGAATGTAGGAGCTTGGTATTACAGTATATAGATCAGATTAGCTGAGAAGAATTTGTGAACGCTTGAAATTGTTTTTATTTTTTAATCTTATACTACTGTGTAAACAGAGCAGGCGTAAGCTTTTGGGGTGCCACGACTTCTTCTTCGGACTCTCGTTCTGTTTTCTGCTGTGGAGGGTTAACCTGCCCTTGCTTTGCTGTGCTTTACTTTGCTTTACCTTTGCTGTAGGTTTGCTTTGCTTTTATACATGTTGCTTAAGAGAAGTATTATATCAAAAATAAATGGCGTTAAAATTAAGATATAGATGTAGATGAGACGAACAGATTATTACAAGCCAGCCTCAGCAAGCTAGCGATTCCAGCACTCTTCATCTCACCAAGCCAGTTTTACCGCCTTACCGCCTTGCCACCTCATCCACCTCACCACCTCACCACCTCTATCCTCCCCCCTTTCCAAAAAAATAAGGTAAGGGAGATGTGATCGCAAACATCACCAATACCAACAGCACCACTCCCTTCATATTATGAACTTGTTTGATCTCAAAGAAACCAGGCGAAGAAAGCTGCGGGAATATTTTATTGGGGGAAACGAAGAATGCGGAAGAAGTGTTTCTTGTTTTTAGAAAATGGAAAAGGGAAAAGGGGTGTTTCGGCGCCCCGGGGGCAGTTGGGGGAGGGGCGGGGGGGCTATGAGAAGGAAGGAAGGAAGAAAGAAAGGGAAAAGAGGTTGGAAGGGGTTGATGGATACTGGGTTAAGACGGTAAGCGGTTCTTCAGGATCGGAGGGATTGGGAGTAGGGTTGAAACGATGTATGTTACACTAATGATTGAAGTCGGCGAATGATGGACGTAGGACTTTGCTGTTTTTGATGGGGCGGCAATGGATTTATACGGAAGGGGTATTTGTGATCTCGAAACTGTTGAAACCAGGAGAAGAGAAACGGCGGGGTCTTTTAAAATGGATTTTCGAGGAGCGGTGAGGAAGTAATGCGGTGGCTAGGATACGGAGTTGGGATTGGAATGAGGAAGCTACGAAAAGGAAGAACTATGGAGGGGTTTGACATGGTTTAGTTGATGGATGAGTGGGATGGTGAGGCAATCCGAGACTTTCCTAGCGCCGTGATTGAAGCTCGCTGGGTTTAGCAGGCTTCCATGTTTTGGTTTGCTCTTCCAGGATGGAGTCGTAGAGTCTATTTGTTCCCTAAAACGTAACTCCATTCCGTATTTTTGGTAGAGCAGATATGCTCGACAGTTGTCGAAAGTAATATTATTCAGCCTTAATGCGCGACCTTTGATTGCGTTGTACTATAAGCTTGATGCCAAGTCTATCTTTTATACTCATGCCCCATCTTGGCGTCAGGCCGCTCTTGAACTCAAGTCAACCAATTACCCAACATAGGGTTCGTTCAATGTCCCAGAGGAGCCAATCCGCTTCCGGATCGCTCTGAACAGTGTCATCACACCCAGCAACACCCAATACGGAAGAGAAAGAACCATCCACATTGGGAGAAGAAGAAGCCGTATAAGGTCCCCAACAAGCTTACCATAGCTGAAACGTACTTCCACATACCAAGGCAGTTTTCCCGCTCTGACCGGTTTGATTAGGTTGATTCCGTAGGCTAGTTCATTGGTGGGCAGCGCTATCAAGAAATCGTAGAAGGCGAGTATCGAAATTGTGTTACTTGTGGTTCGAGTGTCACCGTGAACGACCTCTTTGTTCGGGCCGGATGAATTGCGTGCAAAGCTCTTCCACTTTTCATTTTTTGAGTGCTGCGTGGAGGAGTAGATGAAATTGGACACCATTTGTTGGCCGCATACGAGCATTGAGAATATGCTCCGAAGGTTAAGCGCTATGAAGGTAGTAATGATCAGAACAATTACAAGGAGTACTGCGAATGATACCAGCGTGGCTTCTTTAGGGAGAACAGTCATGCTGTATATTGACTGTAGAGTTGAGCATCGTCAGCTGTAGTTTTCTTCGCTAAAAGATGGGGCAGTCGTTGAGATACTAAATCTGAAGGCTTACTGCAACAGTTGTTATTGGCAAATATGCCATGGAAAGATATGTCAACATTTGCAATCTTTCTCCTTGCATTACTGCTGTTCGACTCTCAAGCAGAGCAGTAGTGCCCAGCAACTAGATATGTCAACACTCCTTTCCAGTATCGATAGAAAGTTCAATGGCTTACTGCTTCTCTCTGAAGGTCAAAAGTTAGTAGAAGTACTGTAGGATATAGAACAGCTTTTTATTCGGTTCAATGAATGTAAAGAAAAGGGGCAATTGCGCGAGCGAACAAACCATTTCCTTTACTTGTTCTTTGAATGCTTGCACTTCCGCGTGAACGGTGTCTAAGCTTTCCGTCTCCTCCTTCATTCTATCTGTCCAGTACTGTAGTCCGCTTTTCTCGAAATTATGCGCTCTTCTCTGCAGTTTCGCTAGCTGGTTGCTCTCCAAGTTGCGGACGAATTTCAGGGTCACTTCGATCGAGCCACAAATTTCATAACATATCTTAATAATCCAGTGATACAACTTTGAGTTGCTAAAGGACTGATCGTCAAACAAGTGTGCATTCCCAGAAGGCCGGAGCGGTGATTGAGCCTTTGTATAATTTTCAGAAAGCCTTTCGTAAAAGTTGACGGGATCAGTCAAACTCACAGCTGACTCGGCAAGTTGCTTCTTGAGTTCTTCAAAAATAGGATCAGTACGTTGCCTCTGTGAAATAATGGCGCTGGATATCCCACGAATAAACTGGGCTAGGGGGGTAAGGAACCCCGTTGGGTCCGGAGAAGAACCAGGAGCCATTTGCATTGGACTGTTGACTACCAAAACATTCCAAAATGCTTCTGGGTTGGAGAGAAGATCTATCGCTTCCTCTCGGTGCTTTTCTTTCCCTGGAACCACGAGAGTTAAAAGCACAGATGACGATGCTTTATAAAGGCTTCCAGTGTGCTCTTGGGCTGCTGTAGTCTGGTCCGGTCCGAAATATCCAAGGAATTCTCTATCGTGTGCCGTGGACTCTTGATTGGAATCTTGCCACGGCTGTAAGAAAAGATGAGGTAGGTGGTAGGACAGTGAAACTCTCTTATAGCATTTCTGAGGGCGAAATAAGAGTCAGTACTGGCCAGAAGACAATCTCTAGAGTTGCGTTTTTGTAACTGAATATAATCCCGCTAGGCTCAGAGTGCATGACGTAGACTTGTGGGAGGTCGAGGATAATCCGTAGAAAGCAAAACAAGACTCACACCGGAGAGTGAGGTCTCTTGTAGATGATGCGGTTCCTTGTAGACTGCCTTTAATCGTAAATGTCGCTGTATGAAGTGTCGAATGAAGGTAGGGTCTTCATCATGCAATCGGATACAGAACGTCTGTACGAGCAGTATTGCAGCTCTTGATACCTTGGATATATGCTCCTTAGTATAACTTATCAAAGATATTAGCATGTCTAAGCTACTACAATCAAGAGTCACTCGTTAATCTGTCGGCCATCCTCGGACTAGACGTACACAATTCGGCCATAGGCAAATCTGGGTGTCTCGGTGTTGCTTATATGTCGAGGAGCTGCGAGCGTCGTTTTTATTTCCTGTAAGTGATGACAGTCAGGCCATGGCGCCCTCCAACGCGTAGAAGGACCAACATTTATCTCGGGAAGATATCTCTCAGGAGCAAGGTGCCTACGATTCATCCCATTCAGTGTAGACACTTCGTTGACTGCACTGTATGTTAAAACATAGCTGGCATTGTAAAATTCCAATAGAATCAGCTCTTGGGTTGCAGATTTTGCCATGTCTTTGACCGGGTCATTAATAAGCTTCTCATCCCAATTATGAACAGAGCCATAAGTCGAGAGATCTTTGACAATCGAGTCTAGAACATGCATGACACTGTAGCGACTGTCAAAATCGTAATGTAACTCGAAGTCAGGAATAGTAGGTAATATTTCTTCTGTCCCCGGACTGATGGGTGCAGGCTGATCGACCACATCCATGTTGGAGGGTTCTATGCGAGTGGATCTTTGAATCCAGGATTTCGTTATTACAGAGATCCTCCAACATTCGCAGCGGATTGAATGGATTGGATGTGGCCTAGATATTCAAATTCAGACTTCTGAGGCGCGCGACCGGGAGTATGTAGCAAAACCAAGCAGGCTGCAGCAGATCAGTTGGTGTCCATTAATGGCCGACCCACAAAGTCCTTTGATATACACAGGCTTGCCAGAATGGCCAAGCAAGAACCTCTTAACGCGAACTTGACAATAGGGCACTTCAGCCAGCCTTATATTTATATCAGATGTCGCCAAATTCCTCAGCCGACGAACAGTTTATGCGACCTGCTCACGTAGCCTTGTCGATGACTTTGTTTATGGCACAGCCTCAGTATACATGAGTGATCCAGAGATTGTTCACCTAACGTTTAGCCCCTGACTCCTGCAGTCGCGACTACCAACAACCAATTCGCCGTATATGATTGGATTGTAAGCCGTTCTGCTGACGACGTACCACATTATTATATGTATTGGTGAATAAGTTAGTTTGTCTCAAAAGGTAGGACATCCTCGCAGGTCAGCCACAATGAAGCCCACGTCGAAGAAGCCGTAGATGATTGGTAGGTATCGAGTGATGAAGGTCTCCAGCCTTGCAGACAATCAGGCTGTGCCCTACCTGCTGCTGCAGCCTGCAGATGCTAGCTCACACAGCCCTGAATCGATGAGCAGCTCCACTTCACCGCCCTGTATACTGACTATGCGATGCAGTATCTTTATTCGGCAGCTTTGAGAAGATTGACGTATTTTTCCTAGCGTGATAATCCACCACTGGGGGTTGCTTCTGGGTATTGTACGGTGAAGATAGAGGCTCGCTGAATACGGACTAGCGCCGATAGATTACTACGTTGGGGGTGTAGCGTTAGTGCCTGACCTCGAACTTCATCTCAGCCCAAACACCTATCAACGATATACCACATCAACCACAATGCACCTCTTCCCCCCAATCATCCTCATCCTCCTCTCGCTCCTCTCCCCCACCCTCGCCACCACCACCGCCCAACCCCCCCTCAAAACAGCAACCCTCCACCACCTCTCCCCCACCCCCAAACCCCTCGCAACCCTCTCCTTCTCCCCCCAACACCCCCACCTCTCAAAACTCGAATCATTCACCCCACCCCCCAATACCACCTCCCTCACCCGCATCGGCGTCCCCCTCGGCTCGAAAAGCTACCGCACAACCCTCACGGCAACATCATCGTTCCACGCGCCCTATGTTGGAAGGTTTAGGATAACGGTTACGCCCGAGGGGGAGGGCTTGGGCGCGAGCTTCCATGCGTCGCTAAGGAACAGGGAGAAAGAGGCGGGAGTGGGGGAGGAGAGGGGAGATTTCGATATGCTGGTTGTGGAGAAGGGGCCGGAGATTGTGGGGCTGGAGCCGGAGAAGAAGGTGGGGGTGCAAGGGAAGGATGGGGAGGAGGTGGAAGAGAAGACGTTCTTGCAGAAGTGAGTCGCTATTTCTCTTACCCTTTGCCTTTGGGAGGGTTCGGCCTACGGAGGGGGTATGGCTTGGGAAATGGTCGGCAAGACGGATAGGGCATAGGGATGTGCTGCGGAGAAGATTGCTAACACATGAGGGATTTCCAGGTACTGGTGGATACTCATCGGCGCGGCCGTGCTGGCTATGGCCGGGAGTGGCGAGAAATAGGAACTTCCACCTCAAAAATCTTGGAAACTCCCAAAAACCACCGGAGACATTGGGTAAATTTTTCGGAACCGCAGGAAGATTTGAATCATTGGACCAAGGATCACTGTACACATAATCCGCCCATACTCCTCCAGCTGACCCCCTTTCCCCGGGAAGCCCCCCCCCCCCCAATCCCATCCCAACCCCACCATTCCCTACACATCCTCGTTCTTTATCCCCTAAAAAAAACCCCCCAAAAAATCCTTCCCATCCCATCATATACCACGACACCAACCCCTTCCTTCCATCGATTGAACCGCGAGAAACATGAAACCATAAGCCCAGAAATATCCCAAGAACCCATCTAAACATCCTCATGACTTTCATCCCCCCCCCACCCCAAGTCAATACAATACATAAGGTATGTAGGTACTCATACATCTATCGTTCCTACAGTAGATAGATTTACTTACTTACTCAGAAAACCACACTTACTGATTTCACACCCGGATCCACCATAGCGCTTTTCTTTTTCTTTTTCTTTTCCTTTTTGCCCGGAGCTCACGGGCTAGTGCTTTATCGGTTTCTACTGTAGCTGGGAGATGTGGGAGAGTCATTGTGGTTGAGTACTGTACATGTCAGAGCATGGGGTATTACATAGTCATGCATAGAGGCGGGATACACAAGGGGGGACTCGGCCAAAAGAAATGAAACTTTTCTGCCTCTCTGCGTGACTTATGACCTATTCTCTTAGATACATGAAGTATTTGGAAGGATTCGCTGGCTAAGCTAAGCTAGAAAAACCCGCATTTGATTCTAATTTGACGATCTACATCATTCAGCGAGCATGCTATCCCTAACCTCCCTAAGACCTATGTACAAGCGAATCAAGCCACGATTTCGCCCATTACCTCTATTTCGTTCTAGAGAATACTCATGTTCACGGCCGGCCACCCTTCTATCAGTCATTTTCGCTCCCCGCAACCGTACTGGAGGCATCGCTAACATGGGTATCGCTGACGTTGACGGCCAGAAAGCTCTTCGGTAGTTTCACCCTATCAAATACCGGACCATTAGCTACTACTCTCCATATTCCAAACATAGGATGCAAGGCATGAACGTACGTGTGGAATTTCGCCCTCAGCGTCTCAATAACCTCCTTCCAGTCCTGATGCGCCGTCAGGCTCCTCCTTGGCGCGCACCCAATCGAATGTTTTGAATCGAGCTGCACGTCCAACGGATCAGATGTGTGGCATCCCGGTGTAATCGTAATGCGGATACTGTATGCAAAGGTGTCTGCATCTTTGTCTTCCGATTCGTAGAGCTCAAAGGTGATGTGTGACAGGTAATCTAGCTCTGGGATGGCGTTTCTCTCGATTTTGGTCTTGATCCCGCCCTCGAGGATGCAGTTGAGTAAGGTATAGATGTGCGATTCTTTGGTAAAGTAGATGAACGACTTTGCATCTTCCGAAGCTTGCACTTCCTCTAGATCGTTTACGATTTCCTTTAACAATGGCAAGGATGTCAAAAGGCCAATTTCTAGCTTTTCACTGTCGCTGATGCCGTACTCCTGCGGACACACAAAGTCGAAAAGGACCTTTGCGTATTTGTACAGCTCACGCAACTTCTCCAATCGAACGTCTGGCTTGGCTTTTGTTTGGCCGATGCCGACAAAGAGCTTGAAGTATGAGTCTTGGGAGTCTTCCTGTGGAACGGTCTGTGGTGACGGAAGATTCACGGCGGATTTCTTTCCAAAGCCCATACGTTGGGCGAGGTTATTGGATGATTTATCGGTTGTCTTCTCGCCACCGTGGCTGCCTTTTCGCTCATGCTTACTATGCGGTGGTTTGTTTTCATGAGCGGTAGCTTCATCGTAGGGTTTTCCGTCTGGCTTTACATCCCCTGTACTGTCTTCCTCCAGAATGCTTGCGCTGGGCGTGAAAACCCACTCCAAGAATTGCCGATTGTGTAAGGCATCGAACTTCATAGTATCATAGAGCTCTGAAATTTTGCTCGGGTCGACTTTTTCGGAATCACAAAATTCAGTGAAGAGCTTTTCCCATCTTTCCCTGAAGAGTTCAGGGTCTTCCCCACAGCACCATCGGGCTTGAACAGAAGATACCGCTTGGGCTTGAGCAAGTGCGCCGCCGGACCCTGGAACTGGTGCCGGCGAGCCTTCACTTGACTTGTTGAGAGCGCTTAAGGAAGCTGCTGCGCTATTGCTGAGTTTTTTGAAGTTATGCCTCATGACCTTCCTATGGAAATTCATAAGCTCAACGACATTCTTAACGACGATTGATGGTTCTGGCGTATTAGGAGGCCAGGCGAATTGGGGTGGAGCTTGATGGCCTTCCCTTAGCAAAAGCTTCAACTTCTTTTTGACTTTGTCCATGACGTCCTTGGCCGCGTTGGAATCGTCTAGCAAATCTTTTCGTACTGTGATGGAATCTTCGGCCACTTCTTTCTGATCCAGAAAAGAGGCGGCCCAGATTTGTGCTAGGCTCAATCAACACCGCAAATTCAACGCAACAAGGCCAAAGACAAAGACATACCACTAGTGCTCACTCTCCGCTCGGAGCTCGTGAAGACACGAACATCGTTCAAAGCTTCTTTGTTCATCAATGACATATCATTTCTCATATTTTCTCCAAGATCCTGTGACTGGTAGCGCGCAGCGTGAGTAGGTTCACCACCCCATTTGACAATCAGTTGAAGCTTGTCAAGGATCAGGTCATTTTCCGCGGCAGAGAAACGCGAGAGGGTACTTCCATTGAAAGAGTTACTCCTCGTGTGGGCTAGTGGGGACTCCACTGAGAAGTCTTGTATGCTACCAGAGAGCTCAGGCGCAGCTACTTTAGTTTCGGCAGCGTCCCCACCGCCTCCTTCATGAAGCTTCTGCAGTGCTTCTTCGGGCTTTCTTTTCCGAAATATAGGCTTGATCTGTACTTTTGTCCCCGTCCAGGCACCCTTTCGCGCCAAAGAAATCCGCAGAAGCTGGAGCTTCTCTGGATCCTCGACACCTTGCTTCATTGCTATCTTGACTGCCTCTTGAATACTATTCAAGGCAGCTTCTCCTTTGAGTAGAACTTCTTCTTGGTGGCCTTTTAGCAAATCAACAAAAGGCTGGGTGTGGAAAGTAAACTTGAACTTCTGCTTCGGCGTACGATCTGCATGGCGTACTACAGCCACCATACCCTTCAATTTCCAAGAATGCTTGGACGCAGGCTGGGGAGTAGCTCCCGGGGCCGGATGATCTTCGAGTGGCTCTGCTGCTATATCAGGCCGAGCAGTTGAGACTGCAGGTGGAGGTAGATCTATGATCTCCACGACATTCTTTGCAGGGGTTGCAGAAGGTTCATTTTCAACACTCGGAGGACATGTTACTGGCGTTGTTACTGATGATATATCTGGTGAGCCGGAGCCATGAGAGCGAGAGCCCGAATTATGCCCGGTCAGTCTAGACATGCTAGGCGACTTGATCATAGATTTTAGAGTATTCCGATGGTTGCTGATAGTACTCTTGCGATGCGGTAGACCCTTTTCCGGCGCAACTTCCGCTTGGCTTTCCGTAGGAGGGATGCTTCCATCACGTTTACGCTTCTCCTTAACGAATAGGTCTTTCAAAATGCTGGCACATTTATCATAGTACTCCTTGTTATCTTTTACAAAGCTCCAGCCATTCACATCGATAACGTAGCTCTTCTTACCTGCTCGAAGTAAGTCAAACCCACAAACGCGCTGACCAAAGCCATTCACAATCTTTGTGGCCATCATTGATTCTTCCTTCGCCAGACTAGTAATGTATCTAATCTCTTTCCCATGAGTGTTTCTTCGTACAAGCCCATCGACCACTGGAGATTTTCGGGTCTCGGCATGGCAAAAGTCTGGTCCAACAGTGTAGGCTTTGATGTCTTCGGCGTTCTCGACATGCAAGAACTTCTCATAAAGATAGCTGCTTCCCTCTTCTGTTATAGCTCGTGGCACAATCAGGTCCTTGTCCCATTCTGAGCTTTTGTTTCCTATCTTCCGGAAAAGCTTCCTGCCACCACCACCTTCATGGCTTTTCGGAAAGTAAATTCGAATGTTGTGATCTTCACCACTAATGGGCTTCTCGACAAACGGTTTCTTCAAGGTGGCACCGTCGACAAGTAGGGTGTCGCCATCATCGATAAGTTCCACTTTCTTTGTCAATGGCATTCCACCGCCTGTACCGTTCTCGGGTCCCTCTAGCTTGACTCCGCTGAACCTAAAGACGCGATCTGCAAGCTCGGCCGACTCTAGAGTTGGACCTCCATCGCGGTTGACCTCAATTCGCTTTGGCGTTGGTACCTCCATAATATCCAGAACGCGCAGGCATATCCGCCGGTCCCAGAGAATCTTCTGCATTGGCAGATCGTTAATGCAAAATGGTTTGCGAAGCTTGCTATAAGCAATAGCTTTGTCCAGAGGAAAGCCATCCGAAAAGAATGAAATCAAGAAGTCGCAGATTGGCCAGCTTTCTACCTCCTCATCTAGAATTACCTTATCACCAAACACAACAATGTCAAATTCACTGTTGGACTGAAGACGAGTGAGGATATTACGACTTGCTTTACTACGAGCTTTTACGTCGAGCGCGCATACACCGATTCGTCCTAGAGGGGCGGGTTTTGCTTGTGAACTCCGGTCGCTATTGTTGGGGCTAGCAGTGCTGCTAGGCGCAGTGCTCCCAGTCGACTGCTGTTGCGTTCTACTCCGTGAACGACGTGCCGTTGGCCTTGGTAACGACCCAGGACTCCAAGACTCAAGATGTTTTGCAGCAGCGTTAGAGTTTAAACTTGCATCTTTCGACGTACTCAACGGCAGATGCTGTAATATCAAGTTTGCAGTCACATATACTGGATCCGTTGCCGTAGTTGCAGACGATGAGACTTCTCCCCTAACCGAACCCAGCGGCGGACTTAATGGCACAGTACTCGTGGTAGAGCCATCGAACGCTCCACTTCTCACAGAACCAGCGTTTGAGCTCGTAGCACTTGGTGGGGCACTACTTCCTCCTGCCGGTCCACTATAGATGGCCGAACCCAGAGAATATAACGATGAGAACGACAAACGATTACCTTCGATCTCGGGGTTAGTGCTTGACGAGTGTGGAGGTCTCAAAGATGAGTCTGGAAGAATCAGAGAAGTGTAGGGCTCAGACGCAGGATGCGGTTGTTGGCCAACCACGCTTGGTGTTTTTTCTAGATCATCCGATCCAACTGGGTCGTTTACAACATTCTTCTCTATCGACCCATCCGTACTTTGGTCCGTCTCTACGCTGTCGGTGCTAGCCATCGCAGCTGAAGGCCTACGCGAAGCAGAGGGTTTGTAGGTTGATGACGGCTTAGTCACAGGTGGGGGCATGGAAATGCTGGCCCTTGCTATATCAGCGTTACTTGTGCCAACGTCTGCAAACCGGCTCTTTCTGTTTGCTGACACTGAAGTGGTAGAAGCAGATAATAACGTGTGAGACTGTGAACGTGGAAGTTGCCCTAGCAGTGGTGGTGCTGCTGTTGAAGAATCTTCCACAATTGGAGGAGATGGAGGATTGGAAGCCGCGGCACTGTGGCATTGCTGTTCAACATGGATGGACCTGACCGGGTCATTCTGGAGAGAAGTTGTGCCTTCCCGGCTGGTCGTTTTCGACAGAGAAGTCATTCTTCGAAATAGTATCAGCCAACGTCTGGCACGTGCTTTCCATTATGGGTTGTCCTCCTGGTGCACCACCAACAACCTGCCATGGCCGAATGACTGGGCCATGATTGCCTTCCTGCCCAGTAAATCTTCGGGATAGACCGGGTTGCACGATATCAAGATAGCCTCTAAGGTAGGTTAGATAGAAAGTATGAGCTGCAGCGTTTTCACTTCACTGGAAGTGCGCCGTGTCTGAGCGTCATTGTGCGTTGTTAGCGCGTCACTCGCGTAAAATTGCTGTATGGAGAATGTCCAAATTCTCCAGGGACGGACATCGACGATAAATTGGTTCTTCCACAATAACCCCCCACCATGTCAAAAGATAGCCCCAATGTCTCCGGCGAGAGGGTGGTAGCCAAGCGTCAGAAGCTCAGCAACGGGACCAGCCTCAAACAGCAGAAACCGGCCGCAAGGATATTTGCCCCCTTTAGAAGCTTGGGGCTTGTATCTTCCACCACTGTGCCATTCACCTCCCTCCCGCTTGGCAAAACCACCTTCCAGATCACCACCTCTGTGGGGCGATGTCTTCATACCTACGATCTCCGGAAAGGCCTAAATCTAGTCTTCCTCACCAGACCGCAAACACCAGCCAATATCACATCAACAATTGCATGGAAAGACCGTGTATTTGCAGCATGGGGTGGAGAAGCGGCCGGCACCGGGATGGGGGTTTGGGTATTCAAGAGAGGGAAAAAGGTCGAAGAGCTGGAGATGCCAAAAAACGACCTGGCAGAACAGGTTTCGCAAATAGTGATCTTTGGGTCGTGGATTGTAGGATGTTGCTCGTCTCGAATTGAGGTCTGGAAGTCGGCCAACTACGAACACTACACTACTATAACGCCCTCATGCTCGCGGGGTTCAGGCTCCATGAAGGCGCTATCAGGATGTGTCTGCAATATGCCGACGTTTCTGAATAAGATATTCGTGGGCAAAACCGATGGCGGCGTGGAGATGTGGAACATAAGCACTGGAAAGCTCATATATACTATACTTTCGCCAAACTCTTCTTCCGGGCCGGTGACCACACTACAACCTACCCCAGCTCTCTCCATAATAGCGATCGCTCGTTCTGATGGATCAGTCGTTCTCCATGACATCCGCTTAGATCAAGTCATCATTAAGTTGAACAATAAGGTTCCTCGTACAGCAAATGTGACTTCAATATCGTTCCGGACCGATGGGCTTGGTGCCGGCGAAGACGGCCGCAAACCCGGTATCATGGCTACGGCAGGGACAGATAATGGCGATGTCACTCTGTGGGATTTGAATGGCGGTGGCAGAGTAGTTGGCGTCTTACGAGGGGCGCATAACCCGTCTTCTTCGGCCCGTGGGGGAGTCTCTGGCGGCATCAACAAAGTCGAGTTCTTACCTGGCCAGGATGTTATGATCACAAGTGGATTGGATAATGCTTTGAAATCATGGATCTTTGACGCAACGTCTCTATCAGAAACACCGCGAATATTGCATTCACGTAGTGGCCATGCTGCACCGGTTACAAGGCTTAGCTTCGTGCCTTCCAATTCGGACGGTTCTGGAGCGGGCGGAAAGTGGCTTCTGAGTGCTGGAAGAGACCAGAGTCTTTGGGGCTGGAGTCTTCGAAGAGATGGGCAAAGCACAGAGCTTTCCCAAGGTAATGTTCGGAAGAAAGCGAAGAAGCTTGGTATTCTGGGGAACAGCGTTGATCTAGAAAATTCCACTAGTCTTGAGGACTTGAAAGCGCCTGAGATTACATGCATTTCCTGCTCGCTGAATCGTGATGGAGGCATGGGCGCTTCGACCGGCGGTGGTAGGGTGTGGGCGAACGCTGCAGCAAGAAAAGGTCCAGCAGATGCATCAGAAAGTGGGGCCACAGGCTGGGAGAGCATCGTAACAGGCCACCGTGGGGACAAGTACGCAAGAACATGGTTTTGGGGCAGGAAGAAGGCTGGAAGGTGGGCCTTTGAGACAGGGGATGGGACTGAAGTTACAAGTGTCGCGGTCACCCCTTGTGGCACTTTTGCGGTTGTTGGTTCTGCCGGAGGACATATATCAATGTTCAACCTCCAATCTGGCATTCAACGCCAGCGGTTTCCCTCAGCGTTGACTCCTGCCCAAGCCAAGAAGCTGAAAGCCATGCCATTCGATAACGAATGTGATACGACAACCGGAAACAGAAAATTCGGACCAGGCGAAGGAAAGCATAAAAAAACCATCACAGGACTCATGTTTGACGGCCTTAATCGAACCCTAATCAGCTGCAGCCTCGACGGCAAACTCAAATTTTGGGACTTCCAAACCGGTCATCTCCAAACCGAAATCGACTGGTCTCCCATGACCACCATCACAGCCTCCCAATACCACCGCCCCAGCGATCTCATCGCGCTCAGCTGCGACGATCTATCTATTCGCGTAATCGATACCGAGACCAAGAAGCTTGTAAGAGAACTCTGGGGCTGCATGGGTCAGATCAGCGATTTCTGCTTTTCGAACGACGGCCGCTGGATCATTGCCGCTTCCATGGACTCCGTGATCCGCATCTGGGACCTTCCAACCGGCCACCTCATCAACGCCGTACGACTTGAAAGCCCATGCACCGCGCTCGCCTTCTCCGACAGCGGCGAATTTCTCGCCACTGCCCATGCAGACGGCGTAGGCATCAATATCTGGAACAATCGAACCCTATTCACGCATGTCCCAACACGGCTTATCCGCGAGGACGAGACCATGCCTGTGATAGCACCTACAACATCTGGAGAGAGCGGGCAAGGGCTCATAGAAGCCGCATTTGAAGAAGATAGCTTGGACGAAGAGGAGGACCTTCCGCCAAGTACAACACCCGACCAACTCTCCGCAACCTTGCAAACACTGTCCCTCCTCCCGAAAACCCACTACCAGACCCTCGTCCACCTAGATCTCATCCGCCAACGCAACAAGCCAAAAGAACCCCCGAAAGCCCCCGAAAAAGCCCCCTTCTTCCTTCCCTCCATCGAAGGCGCCGGAAACCCCCAACCAATAAGTCAAGAATCTCCAGCAGAAACTCAGGTCACCAAAGCCGAGCGGTCACGCATCTCCAAAATGAGTCGCACCGAAAGCACACTCACCACCCTCCTCCACCACGCCTCCCAAACCCAAGATTTCACCCCTTTCCTCTCTCACCTCAAATCCCTCCCCCCCTCCGCCGCAGACATCGAAATCCGCTCCCTCTCCCCTTCTCCCATATCCTCCTTTCAACAGACCCCAAGGTTTTCCGAACTCACCCTCTTCATCCAAGCCCTAACATCCCGCCTCTGCGCCAAACAGGACTACGAACTCGTGCAAGCGTGGATGGCGGTGTTTTTGCGTGTGCATGGGGATGTAATCGCGTCTGTGGATGCGAGGGATGAGGGGTTGCTCGAGGCGTTGAGGGAGTGGAGAGGGGTGCAGGGCAGGGAGGCGGAGAGGTTAGGGGGGTTGATTGGGTTTGTGGGGGGAGTGGGCGGGTGGGTGAGGAGTGGACGGTGATGATGAGGGAGATTGATGAGCGTGGGGCAGGGGATAGATTTGGATTTTGGTGGTTTCAGGAAGCCGTTGTCTCGTTATATACCCAAAAAGTAGCGACGCCATTACTTGTCGCCCCGCCCCCCGAAAAGCCAAAGACCCTCAAGCACAATCCAACACAGTAAACAGATTCCCTCCTCCCCCTCGCGCAACCCCTTTCTCTCCCACCTCCTTCCCTCTCACCCCCCTCTTCCTCCCCTTCCTCCGCTTCTGTTCTTCCCACGCCGGCGCTTCAACCGCATCCTCCATCAGCACATCACGCCCATCCTCCTCAGTACTGCCACCAGTCCTACCTCGCAGCATCACCACCACCGTCCGCACAACGATCTCAGCCTCAACCCCCCGCGGAACTTGCGCCGCCAGTTCAAGCCTGGACGCTAACAGCTGGGCCAAGGGGGGCAATGCGGTCAGAACTACCGAGAGATGTTGGACGGGTGCCAGTTCCGTGGATTCGATGCCGGGAGGCATGGCAGCAAGGGTTTGTTCGAGCATGCGCAGCGAGTACAGCACCGCCTGTATCTGGGCCGACAGGTGGAGATCCTCCCACATCCAGGTCCCAGCGGCAGCGGTGCCCGTTAGAGCGCGCACGCAGGCGCTTCTGGATGGGGAGGGTTTTTCTGCGTCGGAGCACCAGATGAGGGTTCCGTGGAGGGCGAAAAGCCTCCATGCCATCGCGGTGGGTACGTTCGGAGATGTGTTTTTGAGCGCTTGGACTCGGGTTGCGAGCGCGGTTGCGCAGGAGATTAGATGGGGGGTTGAGAGCAGGGGGATGGGCGAGGGGGTGATTCGGGCGCCTTTGCGGGTGTATTCGGAGACTGAGTGGTGGTGGTGGTGGTGGTGGTTGGGGGAGCTTGCTAGAGCGTAGGAGTAGGCGAGGAAGCGTAAGGGGGTTGAGGGTGTCCAGGCGGAGGTTTTTGGGGGAGAGTCGAGGAGGGTGGGGAGGTAGAAGCATAGGTTTTCTTGGGGGTTCGAGGTGGCTTGGAGGAGGAATTCTGAGGTTTGGGGGTCGAGGAATCGTTTGTGAATAGTGGAATAGGTTGGTGGACTGGGTGGGATGCTGGGGCAATTGATCGTTAATGGTTCTGTTTGGTACTGGTCTATAAAAGCCTGTATTTCAGCGGGTTTCGACGCTGGTAATCGTGCAAGCCCGAGAGCTGTGAGGAACGTGAGTGAAGGATCCTCTTTTATCTCGAAAGCCAGCCTTTGGAGATCCTTAAGACCCAGTTGCCGGGCTAGACCTCGCGGTCTGCATACAGCAGCGTCGATCGTGCTGCAAGAATCAGAACTTCCGATACATGCCTTCAGCTCTAGGCTGCTGAAGAAAGCAACGGCACCACAATCACCGAGATCGTAGACGAGCAAATCCGAATCGCTGGTCAGGATAGTGGCACCGCTTCCCTCAGCAGCTCTTGCACAATAAGGATCTGCCTCGTCCGGGACAACTTCGGTGATGGCAGCATATTTACTACCGCTAATGGCACCGAGGATAGCCGGGACCATGAAAGGGGGTGCGGGAATGCCTTTCAGGCTGGATGGAAGGGGCCGTGAAGGGTCGAACAAGTCAGAAGCTTCGATCTGATAAGTTCCGCCAGTCGTGCTCGATACGGCAAACCCTTTCGAGTTGACAGCATGGAGGTTGGAAACATCTTGCCGGTTCTTCTCCAGGCGAGAAAGCCGGATACCCCGTTTCCATAATGGGAGATAGCCGTCGAAGTAGATTTTCTCTCTGCAGTTACGTGTTTAGCTGGCTTGGGTTGGGTGTGCAAGATTCAGGGTCATACATAATCACATGATGGGCTTGTAGTTCGTCAAGGAAGATAAGGGTGGCCTTGCCTAGTTCATCGTAGGAAGGCACGGCGTCGAGGCTGTTGAGAGAGTCGGGTTTGTGGGCTAGTAGTCTGTAGTAGAGATAGTAGGCTAGTCCGGGGCCATCGATGATGAGTTTTTCCGGTCCATGCTGGGAGTTGGAATGACTTTTGCAATTAGGTGTGCTACAGCCGAGGACAGTTGGGATGAGATATGGTTGGATGTGAGAGGTGAGGCGTGGGATTCCCATTGTTGCACCGTTTTTGTCCAGATATTATCGACTTAGCCGTTGCCCCTTTTACTGCCGCGCGTTTTTATTGATATTCTTGTTCGGTGAGTGCGTTGTCATCAGGATCATTAGGAAGTAAGGGTAGAATTTGTATTTGGATAGCCGTCACGATTAGATTGAAATGATAATGCTCCTGGGTTGTCGTTATCGTCATATACTTATGTGTTATGTTTATGGTATATGAGGCCGACACCGATGTTAGACACAGTAACGCCTGAGCCAGCCATCACACGAGGCCCCGGCTATAACGCCCCAAGCATTCAACAATATCTTTATCATAATTAGATTTTCCGGTCCTACATGTTTTCATGGAACATGCTCCTTCTCTCAGTTGGACTACTATCTTGTCCACCGAGACTCTCCTTCTGCGAGTGCCTCTTTCCCTCATTGCCTTCCCCCTTTGGCCTTGGGCTGACTCCCCTCAGCTCACTCCTCTCTACTCCGTCCGCAAACGGATCTTCCCTCCGCACCTGCTCGTCGTATCTCTGGTCCAGTCCACTTTTACTGCCACCAATATAACCCGGACCTTCCCGGCTCCGGCTTCTGCCCCTACCCATTTCCTCAGCACCGTAGTCTGGTAGAACCGTTCCATGTCCTCCGTAGCCGCTTCCAGCATATGAACCTTCTCCGGGGGCGCCTGGTCGCAAACCTAGCTCTTGCTCTTCGTAGTACCCTCCTGGCCCGTAAGCATCCGCTTCATTCCCCACCCTTGCGTCCCAGGCCTCATCTGGATCCAACCCTCTCCTGCCACGGCCTCCCAGTGGCCGCTGGTAGCCTCCGCCCGAAGTCGCGTTCTTCAACGAACGAACCTTTGAGCGCACCCAGCCGAGTGGGCCCGAAGATGCAGAAGAGCCCTGTGATCGTCCTCGATTCGAGAAAGGGATATATGATGAGATTGGTGGAGGAGGGAGACCAGTGCGTTGAGCGCGTCGTCGTGCGAGTAAGATGTAAGCGATGATACCTGCGGGGATGATGAGGAGGATGAGGATAAGAAGGAATAGGCCGAAAGGAGACATCTTCTTAGTGTGAGAATCCGAGTTGCGTGTAAGGTTCAGTAAATCGAAGGTTTCTTAGGGTGATGGTCAAACGACCAATTGGCATAGACAGTGAAACGACGGTGCTTAGACAAGGGTTCGTTGCCGAGCGAAGGCCCTTGGTGTAAGTGCTTGACCTTTCATAGTGTATTGAGTTCCATCGCGATACAGACTTCGAATGTGGTTGTTAGATTGAACCGACATGCGCGAATACGAGCACGTGACGAGGGTAATGGTAAGGGTAAGGTAGCTTTAGATAGTAGCGCAGAAATTACAACGCGTTTACTCGCATAAGCGCCGTTATGATGCAGAACATCACGTTTAACATGCGATATGACGATATTTATCATCAATGTTGGTGAGTAGGCACTTCGACCCCTAATGTCGCCGTCTCATGTGAGTGAGCCGCTGGTTGAGGGAATCGCTCCTGATGTCCTATACCACGTGAAGCAAGACAATGGCAACCTGGTCCTCCAATCCGAAGGATCCGAAAAGGTATTCCGTGATGGAGATGTGATCGGTGTTGTAACTAAAAAGGTAGCAACGAATGAAGATCGAAATGGAGTGCCTGAGCAGCATTCAATACTACTGTTATCCACCAAGACGGAAAATCCAAGCAGGACCGAATTCACATTTGAATCTTTCCAATTATCGGACGTACCACGGCCAATTCTAGACAAATCAGGCATCTCACTTCCCCCATCTCATCTATTCATCCCGCGAGGGCCTGGCGATGTACCAAATCTGCATGTTGTTATTTCTCCCAGATCAGGAAGAGGCGAGGCCCAGCATTTCTTTGATGTCGTCATTCGAAAAGCGTTCAAGGCTGTGGGTTTGGAGGAGCAAGCTTACCAGACCCATGTAACTGAATCAGAGCGATCTATCACGGACCTCGCTCATATTGTCTTTCTACCTCATGCCAACGATGGTATAGCCCAAACGATCCTCCTTTTGTCGGGCGATGGCGGCATCGTCGACATTGTCAACGTGCTACTCTCGTCTCTGCAGAGCCCTCGCTATAGGAAGCCGGTCATAGGCCTTGTGGTTATGGGTACGGGAAATGCTTTAGCCAACTCTACCGGCCTCAATCGTGGCGCAACGAGGGGTCTTAGCAACTTCCTTCAAGGCACGCCGCGTAGCCTGCCAACGTTCACAGCGAACTTCTCGCCAGGATCTGAATTTCTTTTCAATGAAGGTAGAAGCAGTGAGATTTTGCCTCTATCCGATGCCGGATCTGCTATAGTCTATGGAGCTGTGGTTTGCAGCTGGGCTCTTCATGCCTCTTTAGTTGCCGATAGCGATACCACAGAATATCGGAAACATGGGACCAATCGCTTTCAGATGGCTGCCAAAGAGTTGCTCGCACCATCTGATGGCTCTGAACCGCATATGTACAAGGGCAAAATTACACTTATCACAAAGGATCAAGATGGTCGAGAAACCCACCATGTCCTGGAGCGTCGGGAGCATATGTACATTCTTGCTACCCTAGTCTCAAACTTGGAAGAAAATCTTACGATCTCACCTGGTTCAAAACCATTGGATGGTCAGCTACGCTTGGTTCACTTTGGCGTCGTCTCCAGCGCTGAAGTAATGAGAATATTAGGCCTGGCGTTTCAGGGCGGAAGCCATGTCGAAGATGCAGCTGTTGGTTACGAGAACATTGATGGCTTGAGAATTGACTTTGATGAGAAAGACAGTCGCTGGCGACGAGTCTGTGTGGATGGTAAGATAGTACGGGTGAACGAAGGTGGGTGGGTAGAGGTTCGGAAGAGCACAAGAGATGTTGTGGATCTTATTGCGGACCTGAGGCGGTGAAATCGAATATCTCTATTACAACAAGGTATGCACTACTCAGCTACAATTTGCCTCGACTATAAACGCTTTCAATAAATGCTTTCCAATTTGGCTACGTTGTTGATGATCTCTCCTAACACTTGTTAACGAACTCCACCACTATGGATTCGGTACAGAAGACCTATCTTACTATAAGAGCGGATATCTTTGGAACTTCTACCGCCCTTTATCTTATAGACTTTGATCCCTCAGCGTCTATCACGTTACTCGATCGAACTCCATTCCCCTGCCGTCTTGCTGCATCACTTGATATCAACAAGATTGTTTGTTCTCATTACGGCAATGCGTTCTGTGCAGAATTGGCGTCTGAAGCTCAAATTTCTTCGACAGATGGCTATATATATGAGCCCTATTACCACGAGAATTGGATTAGTCATAGTTGAAGATACAGGCCTGGGTCGGGAGATAATCCAGAACTACAAAGACGTGGGTGGGGACATCTTGGCCAAGACGATTACTCCAGAAGCGAGGACAACTTTCAATGGTCTGTACCGGAATGGGGATTATGGTGATGTGAAAGAAGTTTTTTCCCATCTTCGAAGTGGGTATGTAGAAGATCTTAGAGGCCGTCATCAATCGCAGCGTTACGTATATTGAAGCAACTGTCTCGACTTTGCTATTCAATGAAAGGGGAGACTGTCTCGGTGTTGCGACGAATAACGGAAAGACATTGATGGCGGACCAAGTCATTCTATCTACGGGCGCCCAAATCGCTGAACTACTTGCTACAAGTGCACCTCACGGAAGGGAGCTTCAATTCGATGGGAGGACGCTTGCAGCCGCAGTAGTCACGACTGCCATGAAACTATCTCCGAAGCAAAAAGAATCGTGAGTTACCTAGGCGATTTTAAGATCTCGTTTCTTCAGTCAGAATATTGCTTCAGTATGAACTTATTCCTTCTTCGTAAGTCATCCATCATTTTACGAAGTCTCCTGCAGGCGTGGGTACCTAGCTTTCCTACTTCTAGGCGAGTTTTTGGTCACGATCGCAGTCGGAAATAGCGAAATAGTACCTGTCAGCCTAGCCAGTAGGCGGGTTAGCCTTTTGGCTCAGTCGTCAAGACGCGTTTCCTTGACATTTTTAGCGAAGTATTTTTAAGAATCACAGAATTGTACAAAAAATTGCAGCCTTTCAGTGTAGTTACTTGGTATTTTATTCCTCAGCCCTGCGCCCAGATCCTTCATCAACCAGATTTACCTCCGTCGAAACGCGAGCTTCAACTCCCCTGGCCCGGCCGTGAAGCGGACCCTCGTATTCGCCTCGAGCTTGGTCCCGTCCTCACCAGGTGCGAAAGTGAAATCATATTCCATGATGAGCTTGGCGAGCGTGGTGCGGATGTTGAGGAGCGCGAGGGGACGACCCACGCAGCCGTAAGTTCCTAATTGGGATGTATTATCAGAGGGGTGATTGCAGGGAAGGTGATGAGGCTTGGTAGTAGCAATCAGATGTGGTGGGAAACGAGAAAGGTATAAAGAATTAGAGTTTGAGTGCTTGGATGAGAGGGCATGGGCGGCGTACCTAAGGAGAAGGGTGCGAAAGCCGGCCTCTCCTTGATGAGATCCGGGTGAGAGTACCAGCGTTGCGGGATGAATTCTCGTGCGTTGGTGTACACTTTTTCGCCTGAAGGTTGTGGGAGATCAGCGGATTCCTTTGTGCGGAAATGGAACAAAGGTAAGGAAACTTACTTCGTCCAATCACGTACTGGGGACACCACACTGTCGTGTTTCCCGGTATGTAAACATCTCCAATTTCGATGCCGTCGAGTGGCGTGATGCGCGGTAAGGCCGTGGGAACAGGGGGATGGAGGCGTAGCGTTTCGTTGATGACGCCGTTTAGGTGCTCCAAGTACTGGAGATGCTGATGCGATACGTCACCCCCTTTGGTATAATAGGGTGAGATTTCATCGCGGAGCATTGAAATTTGATCGGGAGCTCGTACGAGCTCATAGAAGATGTGGGTGAGTGTTGAAGCTGTGGTGTCACTGTGGTAGTTTTGGTATCAGTGAAGCTTGGAATAGCAAAGAATGGCAAAGAATGGATCGGATGAGGACGTGTAAAGCTGATGATTAGGACCTGCATAGGTTATATCTTCTTACTGACCTTCCGGCTACAATAACCAGCTGTGCGTCTCCTTGTAACATATTGAGGTCCGCTCCTGTGGGTCTACTGTCTTTCCATGGATCCAGCAGTGCAGCCATGATGTCAGGGACGGCTACTTTCATCTATTGAGAGTCAGACTTAGTGCTATTGGTGGTGCTGGGAAACAATGGCTGATTACTCCCATCCTTTCATCCAGCTTTTCTGAGCAGTACTTGATAAGTTTTCGCCAGTCGTTAGCAAGGCCAGGTATCCCAACTAACATCACAAAAAACCAGGTTGGGAACATCCATCCCAGAGGCTCCATGCCTGAATTCAAAAGCTTTATTGCCCAGTGCTCTTCACTAGTCTCGAGCATGTTGAACGATACACCAAACGCTAGATCTCCCATTACATCGAAACTGAACAAATTGAACCATTTCGTGACATTGATTGGTTGGCCACCAAAGGTGTCGATCTGAGATATCAACAGATCGCGATATCGTTTAATTCTGTCTTCGTATCCACGGAGGGCCTTGTCACCAAACGCAAGACTCCATATCCGCCGTCTCTGGTCGTGCACTGCTCGCTGGCGGGTCGTTTGCATTGATACCATGGGATATGTGAGATCATACCAATCCGCCTTTGTACACTTTGATCCAAGACCATAGATAACGTTGATGGCTTTGGGATGAACAATGGATAGGTCGGATGATCCGACGCGCACAAAGTCGCCATGTTTCTCGTGGAGTTTTAAGATCTGCTTATGGGCGTCGACGTTCTTGAGCTGCGTCGAGAACCAAAAATTTGATATTCTAGCACCGAAAGGCCCAGGGAATCTAGTCAGCGGGCTGAAGAAAGCGCGATAAGTAATCAAGCTGAGGTAGAGACCGCCCATATAGCAACCTGCGATTGAGGTGACTCTTTCGGAAGCCTTAGCAAAGGGCTCGCCACCTTTCACTAGAACAAGAATTGCTGTGACGAAGGCACCTACGAAGATCTGGAGATAGACCATGCCATACAGATGGTGTTCAGCACGATTGAAATAGAAGTAATGAGTGATCGCTCCGGCTAAAGCCACCGCACTACCAACAAGTGTATCTACCATCTTCAATTAAAAGGGGACAGTACAGGTGATACGCAACCAAGCATCATATAGGAGTATATTGATATATAGATGGTATCGCAGACAAACCGGACATGGCAAGTGAAAACAGAATGCGGGTGGGATGCCCACTGACCTGGAGACGCGCTCCGACCTTTGGGCCTCTGCGATAAGGAGAACGGATGGAGGACTTTCCAACATCCGAACTCGATCAGCTTACATTGAAGATTACAAATTAAGTGAAGAAACTTCCAGGCAAGGATCACGCATGCATACTGTAGAGCTGACATGACACCCATTCGGTGTGCCTTTGAGACATGGATGATGCGTTATCGGGCTGGGCAAAATGTAACTTTGATTGCACTTTCGAGTCGGTGAATGATGCTGCATGTTAACGGACGCGTGGCATGGCATGAACGGTGGAAAGATGTGTCTCTTAGCGCATCTGCTTACAGTCGAAGAGATATGCCCAGTGCCGGCTAAGGGCTTGTTATCCGGGACTACTGGTTCGTCTGGTAAGCATGTCTGCTTGGTCTATGTCTCCAACAAATGAACTGTTGGAGGTCGAGTTCGTGTGAGTGCTTTGAACGTCAGGCTGCAAAACTAGCACCTGCTATCATGGAGAATCCCCCACGACTATACTTATTTATTTACTTGACGAACTCAGTCACTCGAAAGGTCTAAATTTCAAGCAGGTTGCTATCGAACATGTCTCTATTCCTACTTAACGGTTTCAAGCATTACGCTGGGGAAGCCGTCGCACGCCCCTCCCTAGCGGTTGGGCTCACCGTCGTATCTGTTGCACTTGCATTCGTCTACTCACTGTTGCATGATTTTGCTCAAGCTTTTCTGAAAAGGCCAGAGCACTTTGTACGTGAGAGAGTATTGGACCTAATCCGAAAGCCCAAGGTCCACGTACCATTGGTTGAACCTCTTGATGGCGGCGACTATCGGGAACTGTTGGCACGGGGCTCCCAAATGGTGTGTTACGTTCTTTGTACCTGGCTGGTTTGGCAGTCTAACATTCATCAAAGTACCCAGAAACCCCTTATAAGATCCCTCACTTTCCTGGTGAGATCGTTATACTTCCCAACAAATACGTCGAGGAGATCAAAAGTAGCCCAGAATCCAAGTTGAGTTTCCAGCAAGGATCATATGATATGCTGGTTGGCATGCACACTGGGATCACAGGTCATGATCTAGCCATGGCAAACTTGATCCGAAGAGATGTTGGTCGGCTACTTGACCGCGTGTATACTGTTGTTGATGATGAGGCGTTGAAAGCCATCAAGAACCAGATAGGACCTTGTGAAGGTGCGTAGCTCTTGAAGCATTGAACTCTACTGAAAACTAATGCCACTTATTGACCCTCTTAAGATTGGACCACAGTTCTCCTGCTTCCTGAGATGGTGCGAGTTATCATCAAAATCTCTCAACGAGTTTTTGCTGGAGAGGAATTATGCAGAGATGAGAGATGGGCTAGTGCATCTCAACGTTTAGACCGTACGTTGCTGACAGACTACAGTTACGAACCATTGCGGATTGCACATCCGGAGCTTTCGGAAGTATCACAACGCTTTGGCAATACAATTGGATCACAAGACCTCTAGTGGCGTGGCGTCTTCCTGGTCTATATGCAATCCGCAAACATAGAGCCGACGCTCGAAAGTAGGTTTTAATCAAAGGTTTGTGGATGTTTTGTCAAAAGTTGACCATTCTCCATGAGCCAGGCTCCTCGAACCTGTCGTTCAAAAACGTCTTAAGGCTATGGAAGATCCAGCCTTTAAGCCACCGCCAGATTTGATCCAAGTTGTCATTGATGGCACCGAGAATGGCAAAGGTCGCTCTGTAGACTATCAGCTAAATGCACAGATAGGGACAGGACGTGCAGCGTTGTTCACGACAGGAATAACCGTATTCCATCTCCTTTACGACCTTACGATTCACCCCGAGTACATTGAGCCGATAAGGCAAGAAGTACTGGCGCTAGGTGACATTCCATTCAACAGAGTCAATGTCGCCAAGCTTGTGAAGATGGATTCTTTCATCCGAGAATGCCAAAGATGGAGCAAATTTATGCTTAGTGCGTATCTATCCCCGGACCAATACTTCTATCCACCATCAGAACTATCTGGCCCATACAAGCGACTTGGCTAATCTTTCTCCCAGTCGGCACCATCCGTAAGGTCGTCAAGCCTGTTAAATTTTCAGATGGCTTAGCGTTTCCTGTCGGTACTCTCCTTGCTGTCGACACTCAGAATGCCGTCTTCAACCATTCAACCCTCCCTAATCCAGAGGTGTTTGATGGCTTCCGGTACGTTACCGACCGATCATTGCATTTTCACAAGTCTAGTACCCGCCAGACTGACTAGGTCCCAGGTTCGAACGGCTCCGTGCCCTTCCCGGCAACGAAAACAAGTTCCAGGTAACCACTCCGCTCCACGAGTCCCATTCCCACCCCCCCCCCCCCCTTTCTCATTGATTAACATGTATTCCAAGGCCGTCACAACAGGTCCTGACCACCTCGTCTTCGGGTATGGCCCACAAGCCTGCCCTGGGCGCCACTTCGCCATCCATGAGGCCAAGGTCGTGCTCGCACGCACCCTGCTCACGTACGATTTCAAGCTCAAGAACAAGCCCGGGAAGAATCCTCTATCTGGGACCGTCGGCGTTCTCACACAAGCGGATTCGTCCGTGGAGTTTTTGTTCAAGCGGAGGACTTGAGCGTGGTTTGACGAGGGCGAAATAGGTCGGAAGAGGTACCGGGGAAGGCTACGTTTCTGCTGATCGATCCAGCTGAGGGTCAAAGTAGACTGCATATGGCCGCAGGAAGTGTCATTTAGATGTCGTACCTCCCTCTTGGATAATTATCTACTTGAGCAAATGAATGCCCTATCAACTCGTTTTTTTTTTTTGAGAAGCTCAGTCCGTCTGCAATCCATCGTTCATTCGCGCCTCGTAAACACTAACCGCAGCCCACCAATCCAAACATCATCCACCATCATATCCGTCTCTCCTCCCCTTCCATCCCCTCATCCGATCCAAAGATTGAAAATCCCCCCCAAACTCGTCCCGTCCATCTCCCCGGCAAGCCCCAAGGCTAGGCAACGTCCGCGAGTCCTCCAACCGACTGACTCTCAGCCAAGCCAGTCCCGCATAACGGCACGCCAACACACACTCACTCACACACACACACACACACACACACACACACGCACAGACGCACATACCCAAACAAACGGCACATCCTCGAAAAAGCCCAAGCTCGGGACCCGTCTTGTCAGCTATGCAGCTATCTCTCGCCTTCAAGGGATGCATGACCAGGCCAAGCCCAACCTGCATCCGGATTCCGGGGCGTATACCCCAACTGCAGAAAATGTGGGGGCGGTGTTCTATAACACCGAGGTATTGTTTTGTAAAGCAGTAGGTAGTTGTTTTAGTATGCACGGGGGTTGCCGCGCACTCTAACCTAGAAAGGTTAGAGTGCAGGTAGTATTCTATCGGGCTTAGCGTGCTGAAAAGGGCACTAAGATAATCAGTCATAGTTAGCGTGCGCGGAAACCCAGTGTGCGCGGATCGCCCGGATCGTCAAAATCAAGGGGAATTGGTTGGTCAGCACAGAAAACCCCTGACTGTGGCTTCAGGGTTAACGGCTGATACCGATAGTACTGTGCATGGTCAACTGGCGTTGTGGTCTTGTGGGTATGGAAGACGGAGATGTGACGGTGGCAGCTCACGGTCCACCGCCCACATCCCACATCTCACGGTCAAGGGTGGTTTTGTGTCGATTGCGTGCAGATGGGTACTTGGAGCGGTGTAATGTGGTTTGCCTGAGGGAGGGTGTGGTTGCACCCCTGATATCAGATCGACACCCTTCGACGAATTCAATCATCAGACCCATGAAAGAGGTTCAGGCGGCCCATGGCACTTCTGTGTTCCGATAATCTCCTCAAGGCCTTGAATAAATTACACGGCAAGCTATGAAGTATGCAATTGATGACTTCATTCGAGACTCCAGAACACGGTCAGCATTCATGCAAAGCGTCGATAGTACCGAATGCCCCGTATGGCTCAGATAGTGAGGCACCAGTCGATAGCACCCAGCTCTTACGAAGCACGCAGGCGGTTCTGCATTCGTGGCGAATTGAATGAGACTGTCAGAGATATAAATGATTTTGCGATGTCGTTGACATTCGCTTGAGAAGATGAGAAAAAGAACTTTTCTTGCAGTATCTCGATTATTTTCTTGAACGTCGTTGTCATATGATCGATGTCGCTTCACTTCAGTGACGAAAACTGAGAAAGCTTTTTAAATAGTTGACTTTCGATTCTAGCTCATTTTGCAAAGCGTCATATTGATTTGAATGCTTCGCTCAGCTCATGCATTTGTGATCTGAAGTGTGCGCGTTTCATTTGTTGAATGATCTTGTTTTTATGATCATTGTACTTCAGATATTCATTTCACGCATTTAATGTGCCTTGCGTTTTTTATATGATTTGTAATCGTCTTGATTTCATTACTACTTCGAAGCAGCTCTGATTTCAGAAGTTTCTTGCTTAATTTAATGATTTTGCTCAGAAAGTAGACTTCTCAATAGTCTCTTGCAGTACTCTGATGATCTTTGTCATTCTGTCATTCATTTCAGCTTTGCTGTTCAGAGAGCAATCTGACGAAAAATGTATTTGCAGATAAGCACTTAATGCTTCTGTATTCATTTTCTTTTAAAGTCATTGAGTCAAGAGTTGCACTGAGATTGTTTGTAGACATAACTTTGTGATGATCAAAAGATGATTCGATCTTTGATGCAGATCGATTCGTATCTCGCACTTGCGTGTCATGAACTGTATTTTCTCGCTGCTAAAGACTAGATCAATCGTCGTAAATTGATTGTGAGCTTCGCGAGTAATAGTGTCTGATTTCAGCAATAATTTCAGCCTTGCATTTGTGATGACGTTTAGTAGAGTATCAGTCATCATATGACGAGTGAAGCATCTTCGCTTTTCTCAATGTGAATGATGTAGATTGAAATCTTTCATAATCAGTTGTTCGCAGTTATTCTTGAGTAGTTCGTTCAAACGAGAAATGATTGAAAATCTCTCTGTGAATGTAGTAAACAGTGAGCATGAATTGTAGACGTTTAGAAGTCTTAGCGTCTGCGTTTCGTCATTTGCGTTGCAAATTAATATTCTGATTGAGCAAATGTCTGACTCAGCTGTTTCTACTATTCATTAATCAAGTTTTAAACATTTGTTAACGTATAGACATGTTCTTGATTGAGATGACGAGTTTTTCACTAGATGAAAGAAGTTGTGTGCTGAGCTAAATGACTGTGAATCATTGTTGTTGTGATCTTGCTTCTGTATAGCTACTATGTCGAATTCGCGAACTTCTCTGTTGATTAGAAATGATTCTTGAATTTTTAATGACTTTCTAATGTTGTACTGTAGAATTCATAGAAAAGATTGTTTCATCATAGAGTTATTTGTAGCTGTTGTTGACTTTGCAATGAGAAGACTCTTTGTATGCTTTCGATCATCAAGAGTCTTTCTCGCTTTCTGATTGAATGTTTCTGAATCTGCTCAGATGTCGTCTCGTCTGAGTCACTACTCACGCAAGAGAAAAGATCGACTCGTCTCTTCTTGATTTCTACTATCTGTCAAGTTGATTCATCAGCGATTCAACTGCATGTTTTCAACACGATTGTTGCTGAGTTTAAGAAGTTCGTTGAATTGGAAAAGTTCGTTGAAACTGAAGAGTTCATTGAATCTGAAGAGTTCATTGAATCTAAAGAGTTCAAAGACAGCGAGAAGAATGCGCAATTGTATTTAGACATCTCAGAATATCTGAATGATCTGTTTCTATAGATTTCAAACGTTTGTTTCATCTGCTGTTGTCACTTGAGACAGATGCGTCTTCAGAGTTCATGATTTTCGTTGCAGTTGATGCAACATCTTTTATTCAATGACATCACGCACTTCTTGATGTGATGCTTGCTCACGCACTTTTCGCAGCGCTGATTCTTTCTGCAGAATCTAGTCATGTGATCAAATTCGTGACATCTGAAGCACTGTGTGATGTGACAGTTTTTTTCAAATAGCTCGCATGCACATTCTTGATATGAGTTCAGCATGCTCACGTTCATTAGTCAATTCATCATCGCTTCGATCGCGATCTCTATGATGAGCGACGAATGAATCTTCTCGCTCTCTGTTATCTTCTTAAGTCAGACTATTCTTAGAACTTTCAGATCTTCATGAAGTCTCAAGTTATCTTTTATCAGTCTTTCAATGATCTTTTTCTGATTGTTCATGTCTATTGTAGTGCGTACTTCATGTGTCAGCACTGCGAAGATTTGACGTGTTACGTGTGTCGAACTCGTGATTTCTTTTGCTCATATCTGAGTCTTTTTCAGGTTTGCTCGAGCATCTGAGCTAACTGCGTGAAGAGAAATGTTCTCGCTGCTCAGCTTGCGAAGTGACACGATTAGATTTCTTTGACCTGTCGACACGCTTGCGATTCTCTGTAGAATCTGCTCAATCGACTTCTTCTGTATCTTTTCTATTTTTCTTCTGTTCATTATTTTAATCATGACTTCTCATCTCTTGCGAAGCGATGACAGATCATCTCTGAAACGTTGCTCTCTTGTCGCTATTTCTTCTCTTGTCACGTTCGCTCATGACGTGATTTTCATTGAAAGATGTGTGTTTCTCTGTGTATGCAACTGCTTGTTAAGCAGTTGAACTGATGTCTTCAATTTCTGTACATTCTTCGCGATGAACGCGTTCTGATTTGCATGATGTTTTTCTTCTGAATTGAGTTGAAGACATTGAATCAGCTTCAATGCTATCTCTTTTCATGAATGATCTTTGCTCTTCTCTTTTTCTAACGTTGATATCTTTATTAGTAGATCAATAATGTTAGCAACGTTCTCTTTATCATTGCGTGAGTGTTTCAATCTTGCATCTCTGTTTTCTTGCAATGAATCAACGTCGCTTGCAATCGTCTTCGAATCAGCATTGCTGTGATTCATGCAATTCATCGTCATTCAATCATTTTCTAGATTCACTCTGTCTTGTTTGTAGTGCTCTTTTTCAAAATTTGTGATGCGTGCGTTGTGATTGTTTTTTATTTTGTTTACAACATGATTATTATTTCTTTTACTATTTAAACTTTGCTTTTGATTTTGCTCTTGATTTTACTCTTGATGTTACAATCAATTTTGCAATCAATTTCGTAACTTGTATTTCAATATTTATACTATATTTGTGATATATAGAAAAGCAGAGAGTGATCAGTATCATCAAGTCTTCTTCAGAAATTATCATATCTCTTAAGATCACAAATTGACATTAAAGCACTTTCAAGAATCATTCATTACATTTGAGAAAACTTTATGATGTGTAGTATGATCGAGAAGAAAGATGATTAAAAACAAGTCATGCAAGTGAATTATGCTATCAGATCAGACTGAGAATTGATTGACAAATTTTAATTACAATAAGTATGAATGAACATCAAATATTTTACACAAATTGACATGTGAAATCTGAAAAGTAATATTCAAAATTAAGAAGTCAAGTAATCTTTTTGATTCTTTTAATACTCATATTTTAAAAATCGAGCATTTCTAAATCAATGATCTAGCTAGTTTCATAATCACAAGCTGATAGATAAAATCATTTATTGCATGCAGCATCACATCATACTTTCATGTAATAATTAAATAACAGAAGTGAGCAGAAGAATTAAACATTCTTTTTGCATAATTTTGTGCAACGATTATTTCGTACTTCAGTTCATCTCTGTATAATTATTTTCTTGTATTTGTAATAAGTTTCTTAGTCAATCATGATGTTTGAAATCTATTAAAATGTGTTAGTTTTTAAAATAATTAACAGTTAATTTAAAAGATAAGAATCAATCAGTCACAAGTCAACAGTGACACATGATTTGCATTAATCTTCAAACCATAAGCTTAATAATGTTTGAAAAATCAAACTTGTTTTCAATTCTTTTTGCAACTTTTTTTGCAACTTTTTTTGCAATATCTTTTTCATTTAACTTGCTTATCATGTGATTCTCTCAAATGAGAACATTGAAATTGTAAGCAAGTATGAACAGTTTATTTAGTTTTATAAATATATCTTCAAAGAATCTTAATGACAGCGAGCATGATAATGCTCAATCTTCTTCTTCTAATGTTACTTCTATCATGCTCTTTAAACTGCAGTCATTACATGCTGAATGATATGTGCTATATGATCATGAGCAAGAATATCAACATATATTTCAGAATTGATGAAAGCAAACTCAATATGCGATGCAAATAAAACGAAAAGTATCAGATTATCATCATTCAAAGTGAATTTCACAGTCATGAACAGATGAGATATGAAATAACTTTTATCAAACAGTTTTAGTTGAAAGCAAAAGATGTAAACTCATTTGTCATTTGTGTTTGCATGTTTATGAGCATTCTAACAATAGAAGCATCAATAACAGCATCATGAAACATTATCTGAATAGCAAAGATTGTAATAGATGCACAAACTTAGCAATTAAGATCATGAAAGTTCAAGACATTCATAACTTTGTTAAAGTTAAAGCTTTGATAAGTTACTTCTTAATTGTACATTGCAAAAGAGATTGCAAAATAGATTGCAAAAGAAATTGCAAAAGATTAATAAATCACAGTATCACACTTTTCATCAAGAATATACTTCAGAAATCTTTGCATTACAACTTTAAAAGACTTTTGTCACTTTGAATATTTTTCATGTCGCTATTGATAATCTTCAATTGCAACAAGCATTTGAAATGACATGATTAAGCATTACTCTGTCACACAGAATTAAACTTACAATCTCTCTCAAGAATTGAGCGACTGTTGTTCAAGTCAACATACTTAAGAATTTATCAACGAATTTTAAAATCTTCATTAATCTAAATGAATGAACTAGTTCTAATAGATTATTTTTTCTAATCATCATGAAATTTTACTACATTGAGTTCTGAGAATATTAAAAAGTCTTGTTGAGCTTTAAATAAATTAAAGACAAGCATATCAATAGCAATCTAAGCAGTATTACTGAATGAATATTGCAAGAACTTGATATTCAAGATTGAGTTATGACTGTAATCACAGACAACATCAGCAATAATGACATCATGATGATGACATTGAACGAGACTTTGCAAACATTCTCAGCTACTTTACATTTATCATGTTTAGCATATGTAATTCAGTTAGCTGTTAAACAGTTATTAAAATCGCTGATGTTAAGTTCAGAGAACGAGAATGAAAAGAAATATTAAATACTCAAGATTAGTTTTCAAAACATGTTTATACAAGAGAGTTTATTTCAAACACTATTCAAGATAATCAATAATTTTTATTTATCATGTTACTTTGCTTTGCAATTATTTTTACAATTGATTTTGCAATTAATTTTGCAATTAATTTTGCAATCGATTTTGCAATTGATTTTGCAATCGTGATCAGAAATACAAATTAAACTTTTATTCATGACATTATAATAATCTTTAATTAAATTCGAAAGCTTGCTGTTTATATGAACGTAAGTTCTCAAAGAATAAAGAACTTTCACAAGACTTAACGTAATTTCGAACTTCATTTCAAGATGATACAAGACATTAAAACTTGCTGAAATTTCATCTGTCTTATGCTTTTGAAAGCACTTCATCTTCAAGACTTCATCAAGAGTTATATTTCTACTCACGAAAATAAAAATATAACTCTTCAAAAGTTATCTTTCAATAGTGAAGAATGAAAACATGTTCAATATCTTGTAGAACTACTCAAATCATTCATGATATTTACTGATTTACTTGAATATAATTGTTATGATTTTAGTCTTCATCTATTCTTTCTAGTTCTGATTCGAGTTTCATTCTAATCAAGTCTAGTGAGCATTCAAGCTAGTAGTGATGTCATTGAGACTCTGCATCATATATGTAAGACGTCAATTCTTTCGAGTCTAGCACAGAGCTGAGAAACATACATATAAAGAATTGAGTTCTTTTCTGTAGATACTTTTCTTTCTTAGCATTTATCTATTAGTTAAATGACACTTATATGACTCGCTCTATGCTGATCTCTAACAGTAGATAAATGCTAATCAACTACTCTGCTATTGACGTGTAGATGATACGAAATAATCTACTTCGTTTATTCAGAAAATTCGCAAGAAATTCTTCAAATTACTTTCATTAAATTTACTCAAATTTATTAAAATCATCAATCTTTCATTATTACAATCTATCTATCTTATTCTTCTCATCATGATACGCGACAATGAGTCAGTCGAATCACGAACAGCTCATCTGCTTAAAAGTACTGTTAGTAGACGAGTTTCTCTTATTTCTTTCGATGCTTCAGCGAGATCTTAGAATGTTGCTATCTCATGAAACATCAACATGAGTCAACAACTTCGTCAATGAGTCATCAATCAGTCAGACGATATCATCAAGATGCTGATTGAGCTAAGAGATCAACAAAACATGACTTTGAAACTCAACAAGCAATGAATCGATCTACAAGTTGATCACATCAAGAGACTTGATGAGCTAAAAATTAATCAAACGACAATAGACACTTAAAAAGAGACTATCATCGAACTATGAAAGAAAGTATTGAGTCTCAAAAAGAAACAGCGTTCAGCGAATCATCTTCGATCTTGACAATCTACAAAGTCTCGAACTTCTATTAAGAATCATACTCAACGAGAGTTGTTCACTCTATTCAACAATGATCATCACAAGTTCTTCAAGTTTTCAAATTCATTTATATTCACTAATGAAGAAGAATCAATATGAGACAGCTGAAGAATCAAGATAAATGACAAGCTTCAGACAAATGTTGATCACTTTGATAATGAGAATATCTGTATTGTTTATGTGATATCTAGACTAGAAGATGATGCTGCTGAGCACATCTTCGCTTGACGTCGACATGATGCTTTGCATTCATACATCTTGATCAACGAGCTATTTGAGCATCTGAAAGAAATATACGATGAACTGAATAGAAATTGAAAGTGTTGTTGCAAGTACAATGCTCTGAAACAAGCAGACAAGTCTTTCAATGTCTTCTACTTTGACTTTATGAAGCTATTCAACTCTCTCGAATACGATGATTGCATTCTGATGAATGATCTTCAGAATAAAATCAATAATCGCTTGCAGAATGCTCTATCAGTCTGTTCAAAGAACTTTACTTCGCTCACTTGCTTAAGAATCTTTCTTCAAGATGTAAATAGTAAACAATGAGTCAATTATCAGCTTCGCAGCGAACCTTGCATTGTCATCGTCAAAGTCACTGTCGTACCTGATAAATGTGCTACTTCTCTGTTAGTAACAACTTCAATAATTGATTATGTTAAGTTGACTATCTCTTTTATCTCTGAGTCAGCGAACTCGTCAATTATCTGCTACATTTGCAAGATTCTCGATCATTTGTTCAAGAATTGTTCTCAATTGAACAAGATTAACACTTCTGCATCTTGTGCATTCACTTCTCGTTTACATGAGATCATCATTTCGAAGAATAAAAAGATTGAGAAAATGTCTTTCAAGAATAGCGAGACAAAAAACTAGAGACTTTCATCAAAGACGCGATGAAAGATGTGTTAATTTCTTCAATGATGAGCATATCAAATGACTCTTTTGCTTCTGAATCTTTGGCTATTGAATGTGTACTTTCTAGCAATAAAATTAGTTACTCATTGAAGTCATTGATTGACATTGAAGCTGCTGACTATTCATTCATTAATGAAGTGATTGCGCAGATTGTTTGTAATCAGTTGCAAATTAAGTCTTTGACTTTGATCAAAGTGAAGTCAATTCGAGAATTCAATGATCATTATGCTAAGAAACTCATTACTTATGTCATCTATTCAAATCTGACTGTTTAAAATCATATGATTGATACAGCTTCTATGTTGATCACTTGATTAAATCAACATCAAATGATTCTTGAAAAAACATGAATGAATAAAATCAATCTAGTAATTGATATGCAAATCAATTTTCTTCGATTTTCGATTTTCAATTTTACTAGTTGATCAGCGATGAAACTCATTTGTACATGATGCTGACTACGAATTTACGGTTTAGCTACAGTAAAGTTTAAAGATTATCAAAAGTTTGAATGACATTGAGATGCTGCGTGATGATAAAGCGTTGTGCGTTGATCGCGTGCAGAGTTTTCGCGATCGCGCAGACTTTGATAATCTCAATGCGCATGTTATAAAGCAATTTGCACGCAGATGAGAAAATTAAATAAAACGCAGAACTACGAGGAAAATCGCTTATGAAAATCATTCGATTCAGCATCTTGTCATCGTGATGATAAGAACTGAGACAGAACATTCTCATGTTTGATCTGTTGAAGATGATTAGCAGAAAGAACTTGAATCATGAACATTCTTTAAATTTACATGCTAATTACATATAAATCTTGTTAAGACTGCGTGTCTGTTACTACGACATGAACAACTCACGAGTTTCATTAAGTTCAACATAAATAAACTCAAAAGTCTCGTTAATATCATTTAACAAACGTTCAGATACAGACATTCTATATGTAAATGATACGTTGATGAGAAGACTTTGTTAAAAGAAGAGAAACATAAGTGAGTTAGTAAAGAATGATTGAACTACGCTGTCTGATTAAAAGTGTAGCATATGAACATTTCTGCAAGACACAATCGATCTGCACAAGAAAAATCTCTACAGATAACATGAAACAAATGAGTTACATGCTTTACAAGCGAAGTGAGCGTTTGCGAAGCATGATATACAATGATGACAACTGTTGATCTCAAGAATCTCACTTCTTCACTGAGCTTTGATTCTTGAATATCTTGATGATAGAATCAATCTCTAGTTGAAGACATTATCTGTATAACTTGAGAGAACAGTAGCGTGTGTCGATGTGATTAAAGAAGAAATCAACTGCGATACATATGCATATCGCAGATGAAACATCTGTGACTCATGCTTAAGAAGTAAACTGTCGAAATCTGAGCAGTGAAAGATTTCATTCGTCTTGAACTGTGAATCTGTCGCGAGAAAACTCTTTGAGTAATTTCTCGAGTCTAAGAGAAAAATCAGCATAAAAATCATGTTTTATGTATGTTGCATGCAATGTATACAACATATTTTCGATAAATCATCACTCATTATGAAGAATTGAAAGAATTGATCGCAAGAACGAAACATTTTGCAGACGTAGCGACAGAGAATCGAGAGTGTCATGAAAAAATATACAAAGTATACAATGATAGTCAGACTTCTCTGAAAACAGTGAAAGTTATGATATCAACAAAAGATCAGACACGTCTGCAACGAGTTCAGATCACGCATGAGAGCATTTGATCTTGAGAAGTCATGCTGAAGCTACATTGAGTGACGAGACATGCAGAAGTACTTGAAAATAAAGTGATAAACAAGATGATTGACGATGCACATGATTTGTCTTTATTGCTGATTGAGCGTTAACGCACTGAAGTGACAATGAGATTGACGCTCATACGAAAACAGATCAGATAAACATGAAGAGTAGTCTGAAAAGAGAGATTCAACGCAGCTCATTTTCAATATTTGACATCAAAGATGACACATCGACATCTGCAACTGCATAAAAATCATGCGAAGTCTTACAGTGCATTATTGATGCAGCTATACATAAGAAAAATTGACTTCAATCAATTTTTATATGAAAGATGAGTACTTGATGTCGTTATGATGATGTGCAAGTGTGACAAAGATTAAATGTTGATCATGCATGTTTTATTAACATGTCTCAGATAAAAAGTGAAATGAAAAGCAATGCAATGAGAAAAGAACATCACGAACTTAAGAAAGCTCTTAGAAATCGTGAGTGCAGCGATGATGATCATTTGAATGATACTCTCAATGAGCATACTGAATCAATTTCAAGCTGTGATGTCATTGAAGAGTCAGATGAAAGAGAGAGAAAATAAAGAAGAAACAGACTCATAGAGTTCTTGCATTGAAAACAGTTATAGTATAAAGCACAGAAAGAAGCGGTTTTTGATGCGAAAAGAGCGCTGCGCTAGCGCAGCGTTCGCTACAGTATATAGAATCTCGCATAGATTCATAATGAGTGTTGAATCGAGTAAGAATAAAAAAAAAATCTACTAGTCAGAAATCAATTGCTCTATTCTCAAGCAATAAATCAATCACGAAATGAAAGAGCTTGACTTCTACTCATATACTGAAGAGATCTTTCACTTTCGTTACATCTCAATTCAGTCAAAACAGAGAGTTCATTGAACAGTTAAAACAGCATGACGCGACTTTGACTAGCATCAATTCTAAGTTGACGTTCAGTCTGAAATCAGTTTATTTCAGTCTGAAATCATTCTCTTTCAGTTCAATGAACATAGCAATGATAGAGACAGCGACATATAGAATGTTAGTCAAATGATCAGACATCAAGATCTTTGCTGTTATCATCTTGAAAATCAATCGACTCATAACTGCAGTTGAAAACAAGTCTGAAGAAGTGAATCTGCATGAACTTTCTCACGCTGAAGCTCTTAAGCAAGTCAAGATCAAGCTTTTCTCTGAATATCATGACTATCTAAACATCTTCGATCGAGCAATGATCAATCAGCTATCATTGCATCATTTCTATGATCACAAAATTGAGTTGATCGATGAAGAAATGTTTTCTCGAAGCAGACTATATCAGTCTTATCAGATGTTCAATCACAAGCTTCAGAAGATAAAGAAGTATCTGATTAATCATTTAAACAAAGAGTTTATTTTCTTCAACTTTGCATCATACATCTCGCTCATCTTGTTCATCAAAAAGAAAGATGATAGTCTGCGTTTCTGCATTGATTATAGAAAGCTTAATGCTTTGATCAAACAAGATCACTATTCTTTGTCATTGATAGACGAGACTTTCATTCATATACAAGAAAGCAAGTATTTGACTCGATTGAACATCATTGTCACGTTCAACAAACTATGCATGCATTCAAATAGCGAAGATTTGACTATCTTTATTATCTTCTTCAACTCATACAAATATCATGTAATGCTCTTTGAATTAATCAACGAATTTGCGTTCTATCAACATTATATGAACGACGTGTTGTTTGAGTATCTACATCAGTTTTGTCAGATCTATCTAGATGACATTATCATTTACAGCAAGATCTTGAAGAAACATAAGCAACATGTACAATTGATCTTGAATAGACTACGAGAAGCTGATCTACAGATAGACATCAACAAGTGCGAGTTTCATGTTCAGAAAACTATCTTTCTAGAACTCTTAATATCAATTAAAGAATTGAAAATGAACTCACGAAAGATGCAAGCAGTCGTTGATTGATCTACATTCAATAATCTCACTCAGATGCAGTTCTTCATTGACTTCTGCAATTTCTATCGACACTTCATCAAGAACTTTTCGAAGATTGTTCATTCAATAATTCAACTTACTCAAAAGAAGATCATATTTGAATGAAATGAAGTCTGTCAGATCATTTTCGATCATATAAAGAGACGTATGATCAAGACTTCTATACTACGTTACTTTGATTAAACTCGTAAGACTATTCTTGAAATCAACTCATTCAACTACGTCAATGATGAAGTTCTCTCTCAATATAATGATGAAGAAGTACTACATTCAATTGTCTTCTATAGCAAGAACATGTTTTCTGCTGAATGCAACTACGAAATATATGATAAAGAACTTCTGATCATCATTTGAGCATTTAAACACTGACGACTTGAACTGAAGTTAACTGACATTTCTATCAAGATGTTCATCGATCATCAAGCGCTCATTTCATTGATGAAAGATAAAGAGCTGAGCAGACGTCAGATGCGCTGAGTTCAAAAGTTCGCTGATTTCAACTTCAGAATAATGTATCAATTTGATAAACAGAACATCAAGATCGATGCATTAACTCATTGAGCTGACGTCGTGCTTAGAGATTCAGAAGATGAGCGCGTTCACTATCAATGTAGACTGATCGTCGAGTCGAGTTTCAAGTTGACATTTTGAATTCGACTCGATTCGAAGTCGAGTTGCTCACATTTTCAACCCGACTTGAGTCGAATTGCTCATATTTTCAATTCGACGTGACTTGACTCGACTGAAAATTGAGTCAACTCGACTCGACTCGTCAAGAACTTGAGCTTGACGTCAAGAAAGCTAAATATAGAAATTTTTCCGATTTTTTGCTTTTGCATTACCTTTTTGCATTATCTTTTTGATAGAAGTCATGACGAGAAACATGAAGACTATATGATAGAGAGTCATGAAGAAAAGTCATGATAGAAGAGTCATGATAGAGAAGTCATGAAGAAGAGCTATGAAGAAAAGTCATGACGGAAAATCATGAAGGCTGTTTGATAGAGAGATTTGGTAGAAAGTCATGACGAGAAACATAAAGAGAAACATGAAGAGAAACATAAAGAGAAACATGAAGGGAAACATGACGAGAAACATGACGGGGAAACATGAAGGTCGTTTAACTTTGATAGAAAGTCATGACGGGAAAACATGGTAGAAAGTCATGAAGGAAAATCATGTAGACTGTTCAATCAAGCTATTTACATCTATCTAATATCTTGTCGAGTCGAATCGAGTTTTCGAGTCAAGTTGTCGAGTCAAGCTTCTCAACTCAACTCGAGTGCTCGAATTCAACTTCTCAATTCGACTCGACACTTTTTCAAAAAAATTTCAATTCGACTCGACACTTTTCGAGTCAAATACTCGACTTGAACTCAAGTACTCGACTTGACGCGATCAGTTTATATCAATGAATCACTATTTTGACTTCAAATTGAATGAAAATTGCTGATCTAAAGAAGAACATTAGTGCATCAATCTATAAACAGATTCTTGAGATTAATGAGATCAACGAGAATTGTATGCTACTTCGCGAAGCAATAGCAAGAGACGAGACACAATATGAAGATATTAAATTGAAGAATTGTTGAACTCAGAATGAAATCTTGTATCATGATAGTCAGTTATGAGTTTTGTTCAACGAGCTTCTATAAATGAATCTGATTCGTGAGATGCATGATCAATCATCAGTTGATCATTCTGATATTCTTAGAACTGTGAAAGTCATAAAGTGAAACTATTATTGATCATTCATGCGAAAAACGATAAATTAATATATTTGAAACTGCTATATCTGTCAACATTCAAAGACATCTAAAGATAAATCAAATGACTTGCTTTAATCTCTATCGATATCTGAACAGCGATGACAAGATATAACAATGAACTTCATTATTGATTTATTTGATTCAAGCGAGTACAACGCTATTCTGACAATCATCTGCAGATTGTCAAAAGAAAGACATTATATTTCTTGCATTACTGATGATGAAGATATCACTGTCGAAAAGACAGCTGAAATGCTGATTCAATGAGTATATTGAACTCATGATCTATCAAGCTTCATAGTATTTGATCGAGATTTGCAATTCATCTCTATACTATGAAAGTTTCTTTGCAAACGACTGAGCATTTCTCTTTGATTGTTCATCATCTATTATTCTCAAATCAATGATCAAAGCGAATGAGTCAATCAAAATGTCAAGCGATATTTTTGATTCTTCTGTTCGTATATGCAGAATGACTGATCTAAGTGACTATTCATGATTGAGTTTGTCAACAATAACATCTTGTTCTTAATCATCTTCTTGATTCTCTTCTTCATGAACAAGAACTTTTATTCTTGTATGAGCTTCGACTCTGATATCATCGAGTATGAAAGCACTTGCGAACGCTTGCAGACCAATCAAGTCAAGAATATATTTGAACAAATGAACAAGACATTAATCTTTGCTCGTAAAGCTTTGATCAAAACACGAGAACAAATGATGAATCAAGTTAACAAGCATAGAAAGAAGATCAATTATAAGATCAAATCAAGAATGTTTCTGAATGAATGAAACATCATTCATCGACGTTTCAACGAAGAGCTTGAGTAGCTTGTAAGCTAGTGAGCAACGACATCTGAATCTTAATGCGCTTGAGACGCATATGCTAGCTACTAGAACAGACACTTTTCATAATTCAGCGATTAGCTGATTTAGCAACATAGATCAATCATCAGTCAGTCGTTAGCTGATTAGATCAGCTACAAGCTGATTCAACAGAGTAGAACTCATATCAAGTTATTGTGCATTCATGATTCTGCGCGATGTTTATCTTAGTAAGCTTCAATTTTACTTCATTCATTTTTCTCATCACAGTTATTCAATTATCGTACATCATGTCTGTCAATGATCGCGCAGAACTCGTCTTTCTACAACGTTTACAGTCTTATTTATCATCAGTTTCGATCACAGCAGTCGATCGTGCTCACAGCAATCTCATGTACAATTATCAGTCTGCTCAGTTTCGAAATAGATTGAAACAGATTGATTACACGTCTCTTCTTCTGCGATTGAAGATTTCAACTTTGATTGATCAGAATGCAAAGATCTTTGAGCAGAAGATTGACGAGACTGCAAAACAACTGATGATGAATATATATGATAATTCGATTTGAACATTCGATACTGAGAAGAAATGACATTTCATCGAAATCATCATCTACGCGAAACTCGTCATCAAATCTATTCTTCGCTTGAAAAATTGAATCGAAGCTTTCATTCACTCGAAACATTCTTCTTCGATGACAGAAAAGACATCGATAGAAGAAAAGAGTGCTAGTATACATAGAAAGAGAACATTATTTCGAAAATTTACAGTTCTCTTCAACAAGTCGTGAACTTCTACTGACAAACGTCGTGTGTAATGCGTCAGATGCATTGAAGAATGCATAAAGTAAGTAGAAATTTCGTTCAACGAATGAGCAGACACTATGATTAATAGATTAATTAATTTTAGATTTTCTCATCATCTGAACTATGTAAGTTCTTGTATGTCGCTAGCTGCTATACAATCAATCTCATTGTTTACAGATCTTTACAGTGAAATTTCAGTCACTTGTTCGTTTTCAATACTTTGTCATCATAGTCATGACTAGACGCTATCGACTGAAATGTTTTGACCATTCATATATGCTTCATTCGACGTGACTATATGCTTTTCATTCATTTTCTTCGATTTACTTCAATCTACTTCAATTTATCTCAATTTATTCTAATTTATCTCAACTTATGCAATGTTGAACTTTCTTTATTATCGAGTGAATTTCGCCTTTTCTCGTCTGTTTAAGCTCGCAAGCTCGTTCGTCTTTTGAACTCTCTTTTTCAGAAAATTCTCTTTGTATAAGATGTTGAATGTATTTCAGTCGATGTAATTATTCACGTAAAAGAACTTCTTGCTTTCAGTTGATATCAGATGTGCACTTCGTAGTATAGTACTCATATTGTAAAATCGTCGACATTCAAGATATCGAGACTTCTTGACAGTATTCTTCAATCACTGCTCGACTTCTATCATATCATGTAGAGCATCGAATACTTCATTGTTTTTGAGCTTTAGCAATTCTATTAAAGTCTTCGAGTATTGCACAGATTTTTCATTGTCATCTTGACGAAGCGAATCACGAACAGTGATTATAATTTGCAACTGTCTCATCAGTCTATCATTCAGAGCTTCGACTATGTCAGAATTTTCTTGATCATTCTCAGCATACTCTTGAACATAGACGTAGTCACGTCTTCAATTCAACATTTGTCTCTGTCATGCAGAAGCACATCGAATTCGCTTCGATGTAAGCTTCTCAGAGTCTGTCGAGTCTTTATCTTCGCGTCTTCAGCATTCAATCAATGCATGAACAGAAACGAAGTAATCATTTATTCAGAAGAAGTCGATTTCTTTTCGATTCATTTGATACTTGTTTGACTTTATTTCTGATTTCTTGCGTCGAGATTCTCTTATAAAAATCGACAATTCGTTCAAGAAACTCTCAATATGTGTCGTCTTCGCTATTTCAGAAGCGATGCGTCAGAATCAAGAATTACTAGATCAGTTTCGTCATCGATTCAAATTCATTTCTGACAAATCTCATTCAAGCTGCATTAAATCAAGACTTCTAGAAGACTTTGTAATCATGACTTTCATTCTCTTGTCAATCTCTGATCTGAACGTGATTAGATCATGAAGAATGATATCTTTCATTGTCAACATATTGACTCATCGAGTATTGTGATGCAGTATCTGCATTTGAAAGTTCTCTCGCTTGTTTGTAAGATCATAATAATCTTTGATCAGAAATTTATGTGCGATCTTCATGTAAGATGTGTCAAAATCATCTGCATCTTCATATCTTCGAATAAAATTCATATAATGAGAGATCACATGAAACTTGAGATAGTTAAAGTTTTCGTCATGTTGAAACTGCTTGAATACTTCTTTTAAGACGTTAATTCTGTATATTGCGTTGTTCATGTAACGCAGAGACTCGTCATTGTGCGATTGATATTGAATCATCATCATGAAGTTCATAAGAGCTCAAGCACAGTACAGCGCATCTGATGCTTTTCTAATCAATAGTGAAGTAATAATCGCAATAAGCTGATGCACTATTGTCTTTTGTTTGACGTCAATTCATTGCTTCACGAATAGAAAGTCGTGAAAACGTCTTAACTCTGAATATGAAAGAACTACTCGAAATCTTTGATTCAATTGCACGTCATGTGTTGTGTCTGCGATTGTCTGTGAATCACACTTTCTTTTGAGACTGATCGTCGATGTTATATTCTTGATGATCATCTCAAGTCATTGAATTAGATACATCACTGTGCTCTTCAATAACTGATGCAAGATGTCAATCATCATGATGACGTGAATATTGACAAGTTCATGTTTTCAGACAAAGTTTCGCACTGAGTGTACTCACTTAACATCGCGCTTGATATCTGCTTTAAAGCGTGAATTCTTTTCTTGATGTTTGATTTGAGTCAATGTACTTTCATGTGTTCGAGCTTTTCAGATTGTCTGCAGATTATCGCGTTAATTCGATGAAACATGATATATAGTGCACTGCTCTTCATTTTTGATTCTCGTAATAATGATCTGCTTCTCATAGTCGATTATAAATTCGACGATGATAGAAAAACATTGTCGAGTATAATCATTCACACAGCGAACGTGAAACTCTCTTCTAGTTAATTTCTCAAGTGCTAAAGAACGAGAACGTTAACAAGAAAAACTCTTCATTCAATTGAACAGTTTAAACTCACATTTTAATATTATCTTCAGTGAGCAATGATATAACTTGCATTTCAGATCTTCATTTGCATATTTAGTCGAAGAAATAAATTCTAATAGTATAACACTAGATCTATTTTGCTTTCATCAAGTTGCTCAATTCAGATTATCAACGATAATATATACAGATCATGCAAATTTATTTTCATGATGTTGAGTTAACATGATTTTGTCTGTAGCTAACAGTACTGAAACTATAGTGTCATCTTCAGAGATCAGTGCTTGCGTATTTCATCATCAGATATCGATGTGCATTTTCGTGTACATTCAATTTTCACTGACGTTGTATACTTTGATTGATGCATATTTCAGATTACTCGCAAACGAACGATGTCTCAAGAGAAATTTCAAGACGTTTATCACGTTTCTGTACTGAATCTTGAATATATCTGTTTCGATCTTTGAGTTCATTGATGAAATCTTTAAAGATGTTTCGAATCAACTATCATCAGATATTTCGTGAAATATATTGTGTAGAATGCTTCTAAATTGATCTGCATTCTTGAAGATACAATCAGCATGATGAGTCTTCTGAAACAAGATCTTGAAGTATTGATTAATATCTTCGCTACTGACTTTTGCGTTCAGAAATCACTGTGCAAGAGAAAAATCTTTCTCATTTGAAAAGAAAAGTCACTCTGATTGAAGACTGTCATTTAAAGATGATCGTGAATCTTGCTCAAGTTTACTGTAGTTCGAAATGATTCTTATGAGTCTGATATATTGTTCTAGCGATTCATCGATGCTTCGTTTCTTTATATCATTCGTCTCATCATAATTGTCTACTTTGATGAATGAGAAAGTACATGATGAATTGATAAATCTTTTGAGATCAAGTGATATTCATGCAATTGAATTTCGAAAATGCTTCTGATCATCTGAAGCTTCTACGTTTTCTTCTGTACTTTGCTCGAAGTCAGAGACGTCAGTATCGTTCATCGTGATCGTTTCATGTCATAAATCAGTATGAGAGTATTTGCATGTGCCTGTATACTCATCGACTGCTGAGTTCTCTTTTCTTAAATATTTCTCGAAGAACTGCACGTCATTTCGCAGCGTCGAACAGTGATTAAAGTGATATATCAGATCTCGTGTGATTCTCAATATCATTTCACACGTACAACAGTTTCACTTCATGCTTGAAGCTGATTTCGATGAAGTAGATTGTAGTGAAAGAGATAACAAAGAGTATTGATTGACGCGTTTGACAAATTGTATCGCGCTGTCGCTATTTCTAATCAGAATCTCTGTCGATACAAGTACATTGAACTACGAAATGTCAGAATAGCATGCAATACAAAGAATAAAATGATCAGAAATTAATGAGATCTGATATAGCAGTAGAAGCAATAACTCTTGTTTTACTTCTGATCAAGCAATTTGTTCTTTTTTACTCGAAGCTTTCTGATGAAAGCAAATTTTCCTGAATTACAGCGAGTTTAAGATAAATTATCGTAAATTTGAAATGCTTTGCACATCTCAATATTTACATCGAAATTTGTGAATTGAAAGCAAATTTCCCTAGATTATCATCGATTTGAGATAAATTATCGTAAATTTGAAATGCTTTGCACATTTCAATATTTATTTCGAAATTTGTGAGTTGAAAGCAAATTTTTCTAGATTATCATCGATTTGAGATAAATTATCATAAATTTGAAATGCTTTGCACATTTCAATATTTATCTTGAAATTTGTGAATTGAAAGCAAATTTCCCTAGATTATCATCGATTTGAGGTAAATTATCGTAAATTTGAAATGCTTTGCACATAGACTGATCGCGTCGGATCGAGTACTTAAGTTCGAGTCGAGTACTCGATTCGAAAAGTGTCGAGTCGAATTGAAATTTTTTTGAAAAAGTGTCGAGTCGAGTTGAGAAGCTTGATTCGACAACTCGATCTGAAAACCCGACCCGATTCGACAAGATATTAGATAGATGTAAATAGCTTGGTCGAACAGTCTACATGATTTCCCTTCATGACTTTCTATCATGTTTTCCCGTCATGACTTTCTATCAAAGTCAAACGATCTTCATGTTTTCTCTTCATGTTTCTCTTCATGTTTCTCTTTATGTTCTTCTTTATGTTTTTCGTCATGATCTTCTATCAAACGATCTTCTTGTTTCTCTTCATGTTTCTCTTCATGTTCTTCTTTATGTTTCTCGTCATGATCTTCTATCAAACGATCTTCATGTTTCTCTTCATGTTTCTCTTCATGTTTCTCTTCATGTTCTTCGTCATGACTCTCTATCAAATGATCTTCATGTTTTTCTTTATGACTTTCTATCAAACGATCTTCATGTTCTTCTTCATGACTTTCTATCAAAAGATAATGCAAAAAGGTAATGCAAAAGTCGAAAACCGGAAAATTTTCTATATTTAGCTCTCTTGACGCCAAGCTTGAGTTCTTGACGAGTCGAGTCGAGTTGACTCAATTCCCAGTCGAGTCACGTCGCGTCGAGTTGAAAATATGCTCAACTCGACTCGAATCGAATTGAAAATGTGAGCAACTCGATTCGAGTACGATTCGAGTTCAAAATGTCAACTCGAAACTCGATTCGACGATCAGTTTATTTGCACATTTCAATATTTATCTTGAAATTTGTGAGTTAAAAGCAAATTTCTCTAGATTATCATCGATTTGAGGTAAATTATTGTAAATTTGAAATGCTTTCACAAAATGCTCAATCAGCTAGTATGTCATAGTCATAGTCTCTGCACTTTGATAATTCTGTAGAATATTAGAAATCATTTTATATAGAAAGAATCTAACGTGCAGTACTCTTCAAATTGATGAAAAGATGAATACAGATAATTCATTGTCAAAGTGTGTTGTGAACAAATTTGCTCTCGCTTAGCATAATTTGTGACATGAGAATGAAAGTTGATCTTTGCTTCATTTTTAACTTATCAACTCACAATTCTTTGTTCTTCTGATACTCATTGTCGCGATAAGCACTCTCACTTTATCTGTTGCAAAGCTCAGTGCATACATCATCTGTCATCAGCATGTAGTGAAATCTGTAAGTGATTCAAAATAGGGAAAATGTCACATGTATTCTTATCTCACTTCTCAACATAATGACAGTAATCATCTCACATTCTATCGTATGACTTCTAGAAATTCTCAGAACTGACAATAATGTTTGCGTATCTGCTAGTCTTTCAATATGTCACGAAGATTCAAGTTGATTTCAGATACGCTTGCAGACTTCAACTATGATGAGATTTCGTCGAATTGAATCAAGATGATGATCACTCAAGATCTTGTCATCGACGACGACAAGTATGATGCATTGAAGATACACATTAAACAAATGCTGAGAAACGCGAGATTACTCGAAACATCACTTGATAATAAAATCGAGAAAGAGACAGTCAGAAAGATTGTGATCATCATAGATGATGAACTCTTGCACTTTCTGATAGAAGATCATCAAGTAACATGAAAAGATGCATGTCTTATAGAGTGAGTGAGATGAATAAACAGTAAGAAGAAAGATAGAGCAACGAGTGTAAAGACAAAGAAATCTGCTCATCTGATTGAGCAAGCACAACTCAGCTTAGTCTCATCATTCATCTTATCGACGATGATTGACTTTGATCGCATGATCTTGACTTCGAATGATATGATGAATAATAAGACGATTCATCATTCACAGCTTTTCGTAGTGAATGAAAAGCAGAGCAATCTCACTCTGAAGAACATCAATTTCAATAACTATCAAAGACAGTTTGTTAGTGAGACAATGTTCAACTTCGGAAAGAAGAAAATTATCTATGAAGTCGAAGACTTCGAAAAAGTTGAGATCAGAAATGCAGTCAAATTTCATGTTGCATTGACAGATATGACAAAGAAGAGAATATTCTACTACATCTTTCGAGTTCAAGCTATAGAAAAACGTAAGAGAAGTGAACATGAGAATTTCGTGCAGTGTTTGAGCAGCGCAGTCGAAAGTACAGATAACTTCACTTCATTCAAGATCTCATCAGAAGATGAGAGTGAACAACTCATCACAAAGAAGCGAAAGCTTCGCAGAGAAGTTCATCTTAATGTTTCGATAGTGACTCTTGAAGTTCTCAACGTCGTCAAGACTGTCAGTCTCAATGAATCATTCTCTTCGACAACAGATTCTTTGACAACTAATGATGACTTGAACATAAGAAAAGTGATGAAATACGATCAAGAGCACATCAATCTGTCTTTCGTCATCAACTTCATTGATATCACTCAGACGTAAGTGCGAGTGCAAAGCAATCATGTAGTAAAACATGTTAACTTCATGATATAGATTCAAAGATTTGCAGAAACAACAAGCATGCACTCAGATGAACGAGAATATATTTCTTAAAGTCTCACAGTTTTGAAAATGCGATCTAAGCTGTACAGACATCGACGATAAGAAAATCAACAAAGATGCAGATGCAGATCAAAATGTGCAAGTAGAAAGTATGATACGAATTCTACTACTCGTACAAGCGTTGAAAATATATTGACAACTTCATGTTGAAAGAATGATTCAACACGAAGAATTTCAATGTGATCAGATGAGAATGAGAAAGATAAGTCTTTTTCGCTTTTCGAAGCTACAGACAGAATAACATACTTACTTTTCTTCATTCACAGATCATTCAAGTCATAGAATTGATAGTGATAAAGTGCTGACTTCATCTTGCTCATGCGAAAGTCAGTCTCTTTCATGAGAAGCTTGACGATAAACATCTGCTCGTCGAATTTCAGAAATTTCCTCAGAATCTCGAGACGAAATGTTCATCAGACGAGTCATGATCAATGATCTGTCTCTGCGTGAAGAGCAGTTTCACAGCGACGCTAGAGTCAAATCTTGAATCAATTCTGATTTTGCTGTCTTTGATCTTGATATCGAATTGACAGAGCGAATTCGCAAAGACATTGACATTTGTGTCACATCTTGACATCAAACTGTATATGAATCATCGCTCTGAAAAGAACAAGCTTCTCTTAAAAGATTGCTTGCTGTTTCAAGATTGAAAGAAGATAGAAACAGATGAGAATGAAATCGACGCAACAGTGACAACTCTCATAGAAGAACAGAAACGACTTGTAGTGCTGATTGAATCGAAGTCGTACAAGACACATGTGAAGCATGTCATTGTCAATCAAAGAGATGTTTGAAATGAAATCGATAAAAGTAAAAGAAGAGTAACTCTGTATGATTCGCGAACATGCTGAGATCGAATACTAAGAGATGAATTTCACATGAAGAAGAGCAAAGATTCTAAGATCATAAGCATTTTACGAGCATTCAAACATCACATGCACTTCGTACTGTGAATCTATTCGAGCACATCTTTTGAGATCTCATCAGATGATTTAGATCACTATGTGAAGATTCTGAAGCACTCTGATGAATGAAAGAATGAACACATTCTAAAGTCAAGCGATTCAGAGAAAGTGCTGTCATGAGACAAATCGATGTTCAATGCATTGAAACGTAAGCATGATGTACAGATGAACGACGAACTGCAGAAAATTGCAAGAAAATTTGATAGACTTCTCACTCTTCTTATGATTTAACGTCTATCATCAATGAATTGATTCGACGTTCTCTGCATGAAGCTATCTTTTTATGAGATGCAAGATGTGAACTGTTCGATCATCGAGAAGTATAAAGAGATGCACGCGAAACTTGAGAGCAAAACTGCAAAAAGTGTAAAAGAAGAACTGTGAATACATGTTGATGACTGAGTATCAGATGACAAGAAGAAATTAATGTCTGTGTTCTCTTTCTTCGACTTTGTTCAGATCTCATGATAGATGAGACTGTGTGCTACATTCTCATATCTTGTTGAATTGAAGACAAAGCACAATTTGATGTTTATCTGAACTGAACTTGTTCATAATAAATGACTGACAGTCGTTGATAACTGTCTCTACAATGATAATATCAAGAAACTGTATGAATCAAGCAGCAAGTTACAGTGAATCATGAAGATATTGAACAAATCTATAGTCATCGAAGACGATCAGAGAAAGAGAATTCTGATAATGTTCTTCTCTTCGATCATAGCAAAGATCGTCTGATTGATATGTCTACTTGAATTCTCTCGATCATAATTTCTATGTTTTGCATCATGCATGATGTTTTCAACTCATTGAATGTTGAGTATATCTGTCTCTTTACTAATAACGAGCTAGTATCTTATCAAGATTCGTGAAATGAACGTTGCATTCTTTCATAGCGATCTAAGTCTTGAAAATCAACAGAGCTTGATCAATAGTTTTCAAGACATGAAAGAGAATGATTTTGATTTCAATATTCTGATTGAAACTACTGAAGTTCTAAAGACAGATTACACTCTTCATCATGCATTTCGAGTGATATTGATGAAGCTCAACTATATGATCTGAATGAAACAGCAGACTTTTTTTTGAATCAGTAGATATGATCAAATCGCGAAGAAGATGTGAGCATATCGATTTTATACTTCGAAATTCGATGTCGAGAGACTTATTAAAGATTGTCAGACGTGACATTAGATCTTTCAAAATGATACATATGATGATAGAGTGAAAGAAATGAGTGATGAGAAGATGAAAGAGAATAATCAGATAGTAAAGACTGTGTGATAGACTTTAGTTTAGTGCTTTTGCTTCATAGTCTGTTAACTGTTATCAGCGAATCGTTGTTAGTTATTTCAGTCAAAAGAAGTAATCGTTGACAGCAGAAGCATAGACATGATGACATAAGTAATAAGATGCTGTGTTTTGAAAATATCGAAAATGCGAGAAAAATAACATCATGTGTATATTTTCACTGTCGTAGAAATATGACAATTTATCATTTTTTACTCTGATTATTCAAATGATTTATCTTGTCAGATGATAATTTATCATTTCTTACTTTGTTTTTACATTAGCAATGTGTTTTCTAGATATTTTAGAGATTACTAGAATCAAACTTACACAAGACTTACAACGTGACTGTAACATAACTAAAGCTACATCTCTTTGTATTCATCAGATTATTATCATCAAGTCTTTCAACTATCAACACAACTTTCGTGATCACACTTTGTGATAGTCATAGAATTCAAGTGTAATAGAAATCATTAGTCTGTCTTGAAATCGAAATAGCAGCATCTCATTTCTGCGCATTCTTCGTTGCATAGACAACATCGCATCTGTATTGCATTCGTGTTTCTTCTAAGTCTTTGATGCTCTTCAAGACTCACTGCGATTCTGTTGCATAAGAAAAATCAACATGTTCAGTACGAGATCTTCGATGATCTTTTATAATGAATTGCAGCGACATAACTGAATCAGAAAGATGATACAGAAAGACTTAATGATCGACGACGACAAATGAAGTGAGATCGTAATGACAATGAAGAAGAAGATGATATGTTCAAAGATATATGACATAAAACTTGATAGTGAGCTGACAAAGAAAAAGCTTCGAACGATGACTGCAAAGATTATCATCATCTTCGACAAAAAGATTGAAAGCATATCACAGAATTGACTGTACAAGACATTGATGATCATGACTCAGCGACTGAACAACAACGAAAGACGAAGAGCACAACATTGAGAGCGAATATATGAAAACATTCAGTGTCAAAGAAAGTCGCAAGAAGAGATTAGAGATGACAATGCTGATCAACTATCGTTGATGTCGTGAAATGCTACAACGTTGCTGACGATGAAGAAATCAGATAATCAAACATCATTGATGAGTTCTATTCACTTAACTATGAATAAAAGACAAGAAGAGATCAATCTGCTGAACATGCAATTCGAAGAGTACAAAAGATTATTGATCGAGAAGAGAATCTACGACGTGACGAAGAATAGAATTCTTTACGACAGTGAAAATATGAGGCGAATTGAGATTGAAAATGAGCGATGCTGACAGACTGCGCTGATAGAGATGACAGCAAAGAGCTGCTGTCACTTTCAGTTCATCATTAATTGACTCTCTTCAGATCAGTAACTAGAAAATTGTAAAGACTATATTAATTCGTTCACTGACTTTGAAAGTAGTAGAATCAATCTTCGCTACTTCAACATCTGAGAATACGCTCAAGTCATTAATCAAACGTTGCAAACTGCGATCATGAAAGATCTTGAAAAGAGATGCAATAGCTAAATTGAGAAAGACTACACGCACGCAGAACTCAAGAATGAAAATTCAAGAAGAGTAGAAGAATAATTGAAAGCACGCGTTGACGCTCTGATTTCATTAACAGCAAAGATCGTGTCTGTGCTATACAAGCTTGTGAAGAAGATTTCATGATCAACGAGTGAAAGTTCTATTACTTTTTGAACTAACAATATTTGCAACGTTTCAGTTCTAAAGCAAAGTCTTTGATACATCGTCAGCGAAAACTTACTCTCTAGCAACGAAGATTTCGCGAAGAAGAAGTGACTGACACTCATGAAAGAGACACTCGATCGTCAAGAGATCTTTCAATAGACATTGCTCAGTCTTTGTCAAGATTTTCAGTGATAAGATTGTCATCTGCGACATCTGCTTTACAGACTCTTCGTTCAAGCACGACTACTTCTTTGAACGAAGATCGCGAGCAATTTCGTTGATGAAACAAGATTTCTGTCAATGTTAGAGAGCTTAGATAAATTGATGCAGTCATGAATAAATCAATCTTCAACGCTCTAAAACGCAAGCAGAGTGTTAAGATGAATGATGATCTACAGAAAATCATTAGAAGATTTGATAAACTTCTCACTGTGCTCATAATTCAATGACTATCATTCATGAATTGATTCGACACGCTGTGTACGAAGCTATCTTCTCATGAAGTGCGAAATGTGAACTGTCTCATTGTCGCAAAGTATAGAAAGATGCAAGCAGAACTCAAGAACAAAACTACAAGTGTGAGAGTGTACTCAACGATAAACTGAGAATCGAATTTGAATATTAATGATGATCTCAAGAATAGAAGTCTTTGTCACAAATGTCACGATTCTTCAGATGAATTCTGAATAATCAGCTGTTTTCATGTCTACTGCAGAAAGTGTCTTAATGCTCTCGTCTACGAAGTCGTCAAGCGTGACGAAGAGCAAACTGCATGTTTAGATTGCGACAGCATTTACATCGAGTTTCGATTGTGCGACGAGTTAAAAGAATTGCAGATGAATGTTGAAGACAGTGAAAGAACATTCTTACGCACTTGCAAAGATCTCGAACAAGATCTCAAATGAATCAATTTCAACGACTTGATTCTTTTGTCTTCAAAAACAACAGCGATGCAGATGCAGATTAAGCTGTAATTGACAAAGAAGTCAAACAAGAAGATCATCATCTTCACTCAGTTTCACATGCTGTAAGCTCTCATCATGTCATGAGTTCTCTGACTTGAGAACAAGTTAATTGCAAAACAGCATGAAAGTGCTGAGTTGTCTCTTTCAACAGCGTGACTGAGTCTTTGTCAACTATCACGACAAAATGAGTCAGAAAGCTTGCGATCATGTTATTATCACGTTTCGCGATGATTCAATCACGAAGATCATGATCATCTTTCTCAAATGCGACGATGTTGAACTCAATCTCATCATGATCTCGCACGTCATTTGCATCGATCTGTGATGAAACAGCAACGTGAAACAACAAGTCTTCTGTCACATCTTTTGCATTGATCAGTTCTTTGAAATCTTCATCACTCATCATGTTGTTTAAAACAGCATTGACGAGAAACTGATCTTGCGCATCATCTGCATCAATCTGTGATGAAACAGCAGCGTGAAACAACAAGTCTTCTGTCACGTCTTTTGCATCAATCAATTCTTCGAAATCTTCATCACTCGTCTTGTTGTTAAGAACAGCGTCGACAAGAAATTGCAGACACTGCAGAACAGCAAGCGTGAGATCATTGATATCATCATTGACGACATCAAGATGCTGAATCAGCTGAGCTTGACGAAGCTGATGCAACTGTTTGAGTCGATGAGCGTCAAAGAGAATAAGAAGTCGTTTATTCTGATGAATGAGAGCGAGAAGAATGAAGATGTTAATGAGAAAGCATCAGTGATAAGAGATTGTGAGTTGAGAGTGAGAGAGATGTTGATTGTGATTTCATGAATCTAAGTTCTTTTTTTCTTCTTTTTTTCTTCTTTTAACACATCGTTTCTTTCACATCGCTATTCTCTTTTCGCTTTTCTTCTTTTCTCGCTCTCTAGTACTTCTTGATCAGCAACGAACACGTCGTTTGCACACTGCACGCATGCACGCACGCATGCACTCAGCTCAGCTGATTCAACTTCATTCACATAGACGACATTATTCATTTTATTCTGTATCTTATTTGAATCGATGAAATTCTTCTTGAACATCTCGACAGTTTCTGTACATGAAACGCAAAGAAACTTGAAGAATGAAAAGAATTCTTCTACTCAATTCTAATCATTCAACGATGCTTTTTCATCAGATTTCTGCAGACTATAGAGTTCTGAAACAGATGATTCTTGATGATCTGAGCTTCGTCAAGCACGATACGATGAAAATGAACTCGATGAAAGATATCACGATTCTTCTCGTACATCTTCGTTCATCATTCTCGTCTACGAAGTCATCAAGCATGACGAAGAGCAAACTGCATATTTAGATCTAACTGCGACATCATGTACATCGAGTTTCGATCATGTGACGAGTGAGACTCAGAGTTCTTCAGCAATAAAATGCACAGTTTGCGTTCTCAGTTTGCACATGCGAAGACAAATTATCGTAAATTTCTCGAAATTTACCTTAAGTAATCAGAGTTCTTCAGCAATAAAATGTGCAGTTCACATTCTCAGTTTGCACATGTGAAGATAAATTTATCGTAAATCACTCGAAATTTACCTCTGATAATCAGAGTTCTTCAGCAATAATATTCGCAGTTCGCATTCTCACTTTGCATAATGTGCAAAGATAATTTATCAAATTTTCTCTTAAATTTATCTTTGATAGTCAGCTTGAGCTCAGAGTTCTTCGACAATAAGATTCGCAGTTCGCATTCTCAGTTTGCATGTGCAATGATAAATTATCGCAAATTTTCAAATATATCTACACTTTTGAGTAAATCATGAAAACATTATCACAATTTCGATGCAACAAAGTTAGAACATGAATCTGACAAAGTAGATAAGCATTAAGATGCTAATTTACTCATTCTCAGTCAATAATTGAACATAGTAGTGTCAACAACAACAGAGTTACACGCTTTCAGAGATCGCATATCTTCAAGTACGCGTCGTGTCTTTTTCTTCTTCACTCTTTTTCTCTTTTATCTCAGAACTCGATTGCATTCATCAGTTCATCATGTATCAATCATTATTTCGCGTTGTCTTCTAAGTGAACTGTCATGACAAGTAATAAGAACAAGAAGAACTTGAACACTGCGATTGATAGTCAGATGTGTAGCATGTATTATGAATTGTTGACACGCAGTTAACTGACTCAATAATCATGTTTAGTTCATTTATCAACGAAATGTCAAAAGAAGAGTTGAGAAAGCAAGCGACAATTTCGACATATCATTGAAAGAATCTGAATTCAGATCTAAAAGACAAGAACGCGAGTTTCTCGACATGTTGAACAGCTTGAATGATGATTTATCATCTCAAAAACAGTGATCTGCAGAACGATTGCAGAAGAAGGCAAAATCAATGTCAATATCGTCATGTATGTTTTCAGCTAATATGATCTCAACATAGTTCACTAGAATCATTCGATTTTTCAAGAACATCTTGTCAAAGAAAAAGACGCATCAGCGTAAACAGCATTCTCACTCGTTGTTATTAATCTCGTCATCTTCTCAGCTCAATGAACGAATCTCAAAGTTTCAAAGATCAACAGAATTTTCGTCAAGTTTTTTCGCATTGAGTTCACGATACAACGCAGCACAGATTGATGATTCAGATGACAACTCTAGAGAATTTCTTTGAGCAGAATTCAGACGACGATCGAGAACAGTCTCTGCTGCAGCTCATGTCGATGTGCTTAGATACATAGAATTCATTCTACTGACAACGATTATGACGTGTGAAGTAGAGAAGAGCATAACGTCATGATCAGAGCTGCAATGAGTTCTCTTGAGCAATCTCATGTGCAATCTCTGAAACAGAGATCGCGCACATCAATTAAAACACAGATCACGAACGAACTACTTTGTCGTGAAAAGATCAACAATAAATGAAGCTCGAAAGATAATGTGCAACTCAAATCTTGTCATATCATCAATAGATTGACAGACACAGTTATATGATTCTATTGAACAATATCGAGCACAAATAATGTTTCAGATTTGAGATGTAGTGAAGAATCATTATGTCTTTTATGAGAAAGTCAATACATCGAACTATGTCATCAGATTGTTAGTTAATGATAACTTCATCAGCTCTGATATTGAAAAGATAAACGTCTTCACAGACGTGATGCGTTGACTGACATGTACTTAGTCTGAAGAATGTCGTTTTCTAGTCTTCGTGATTGTGAAGATCACTGCTGTCTCATTTTTCAATCAAGAAGATCGTAGTCTTGATCAACTATCAAACATGAGAATCATGTTTGCTGAGCTGAAAGACGAAATCGTGATACTTATAGCAATCGCGATTCAACATGTTATCAGCGAATGAACAAGTGATCAGAAGAAGATCGAGAAATGAAAAGAAGCTGCAGTAGAGAGTATAACATTTCAACTGTCAATGTTCTCTTGTGCTTTATCTTTAAAATGATTGAACAATGATTGATTAACATGCAACAGTAACACATAAGCGAATGATCAAGAGCTGATGAAAGCAAATTGAGACTCGAAGAAATTTAATATTGAGCATGCTGCATGAACGTGTCGTAAGTCATGTTGAATATCATGAAAACAACGTATTCAACAGCATCTCTGCGACGTATAATTTCAATTGCAATCAGATAGATGATCTACTGACTATTAACGCGTCTTGAAAAATTATCAGAGAACGTTCTTTCTCTTCTTTCACTAATTCAAGATACTTGTCGATGTATTCTGTGAATGAGATCTCTAGTCTCATAAGAAATCGAACATCGCAGCTCGAAAAGTCAAACAACACAGAAATCGTGACAGAAAAGACAAAGAATACAACAAATCAATCAGAATCGATGAATAGTGATGAACATGAAACACTTCAAGAAATATTGAATGATGAACAGAATCAAGATCAGAAGAACGATTCAGATGTGAGCGTTTATTTTTCAGCTATAGAAATGAGCGATAACTAATGCAAGATAAATGTCTGAAGAATTTGAAGACACAACTGAAGTCGAATCTGATCAGATTTCGCTTGACGAAGTCAGAGATACATATCGATTATGAACATCGAAGATGAAAGATAGTCGAAAGATGAGCTACGCTTGATCGTTCAACAACTTTCGCAAGCAGCTGAAGATAGACACTAAGACTCTGTATTATCGAAGAGCAAATGAAAGTGAATGTGTACTGATGTTTGAAGACGAGTATCAGGTTTTTCTGAAGAGAGTAGAGAAGAAATTGAACGTCAATGTTGACATTCAACGAGAAAGTAAGAGCGATTATATAGAACTCGAGTGATAGTAGTAGAATATTTTGTATATGAACAACGAACACAATCGTGAGTTGCTTTGATGCTTTTAGTTCTATTGATTGCGAGTAACTTATACAACGTGCTTGCAAGAATGAAGAATTGTACAAGATACTATGAAATACACAAGCTTGTCTTCAAGAAACTAAAACTTTTGAGCAGTGCATGACATGATGTTTCAATGCGACAACGGAATAAATCTGAATAAAATACCTCAATTTACCTATCATGAAATAATGACGTGATAAGTATTTGTCAAGAAACGTGCACAGATTACAAATTTCACATACTGATAATAATGAGTGCTGAATGTGAACACTGATCAGATGATACACATTGCGCATTGTATTATTTGAGCATAAAAAGCAAATGACTGTCATCAAGAGCTACAAGTGATTGTAGCTAGCTATTAGTTGTTGATGAGTGACTATTAGAGCTTGTGAGCTAGAAGCTCGACTAAACAGATATTTTTGACTGATGCTAGCTTGATGAGCTTGTAGTCAGTTTTAGCTGATTTCGTCAAATGATCAATGTTACAGCGAGACTCTTCAAAAAATTGAATGACAAAATGCTTAATTCTTTTCAGATCATTGATCTCATTGACTCATTCTATAAATTGAAACTACTTGAAACTATGTGTATACATAATGTATTTCATTCAGAGCTTTTTCGTCTTGTCGTTAATGACTTTCTGTCTGATCAGAAGAATGAATCTTTGAGATCAATAGTGATAAACGATGAAGACAAATGAGAAATCAACGATATATTGAACTCTCAACAATATTGAAGATGACTTCAATATCAAGTCAAATGAAAGAGCTATGACAATGATTTCAACTGATACAACGCTGACGATGATGAATTTATGAACGCTCAAGAGATGATCAATGACTTTCATATCAAATATTCAAGAAAAGCGCATTAAGAAACAACATTCATGCAAACATGAATATTCGAGAGAAGAGAGTAATGTTATAATTTTAGTCTTCATCTATTCTTTCTAGCTCTGACCTGAATTTCATTCTAATTAAGTCTAGTGAGCATTTAAGCTAGTAGTGATGTCATTGAAACTTTGCATCATATGTGTAAGACGTCAATTCTTTCGAGCCTAGCACAGAGCTGAGAAACACACATATAAAGAATCGAGTTCTTTTCTGTAAATACTTTTCTTTCTTAGCATTTATCTATTAGTTAAATGACACTTATATGACTCGCTTTATGCTGATCTTTAACAATAATCATGAACTCAACATCAATTCAATTTACATCATTTATGATGTTTTGTTCTTTCATATTGAAGATCACATGATAGCTTTGAAGAGAAAGCAGTATTCTTGAAAGCATTCACTTTTAAAAGTCTTAATGCAAGCTTGAATCAAATTATTTGAATATTACATAAATGTCAGTCACGATCGAAAGCTAATGTAAAATCTTGAAAATATTATAGATTCTCATCAGAAACTAAATCTATACAATCAATCTACATAACAAGACAGCAACTATAAATAAAAATAGAAACAAAAGTTTATAAATTATTATGCTAAACACTATGCTTTTAACTCAACTACATTGCAAGATCAACTTCAAGAAAGAGTCTTGCAACAATCGTCTTTCATTGCAGATATAATCATTAAATGAAATTTCAAACATCATAATTCATCATCACTTGTTTCAACTAACGAAGCGAAACGATATCTGAAACAAAGTAAGTTTTTCTTTTCTTTATTTCGTTCGTTGCACAATTAATGTTATTTCATAATTTTTTTGCAATCAATTTTGCAATCAATTTTGCAGTCATATATTTTGAAATATCAAATTCTAATAAGCTTTAAACATTGTTCAAGAAATTGATTTCATTAAGTTCTGAAGAAATTATTTCAGAGACTTTGTTAATTTAAGCAAAATGACTTAAAATATTTTAGCAATTTTAGCTATCTTGACAGATGTTGAATGAGTTTTCAATTTGAAACGAGATGTATTATCTTATCATTGCAGCTTTCTTGTTATCAACATCATATTGAATATCATGATGATTAAGCATGCAAATGCTCTGAAGGTGAAATCAGAGTTTAAGTCTCACAAGTTTATCAAGAAGAAAAGAGCTTTCGATGCACAGAAACAAGAAAAGAACAAAGATTTAATCTTCATCATTAACATTAATGAAGATTTAGAGTATATCAACGATGCATCAAATGATGATGTTAATGATAATGAGCATGATAAGTGATGTTATATTTTTCATCATCAAACATTTAATTAACAATATCAGAACTGAAGAATGATGATTCAATTGATGTTGATCTTTTCATAACATTTTCATAATTTAAATTCTCAAACTTCAAAGAATTTACATTGTCTACGTTACTCAATACAGCAAGATCTACGACAACATTGACAAAATCGTGAGAGGGAAAAAGTCGATATTAGCTGGTTTTTGCCGACTTTTCCTGAGTTAGCTGTTAATCTCATGTGTCAGCTAACGATCGAAATTAGCTGATTCTCTCAGTTATTAGCTGACTATTAGCTGGTTTTTAGCTGGTTTAGCTGTGCACTCAGCTAATATCGATATTATCTCTTTTGTTGACTTCTTCAACATTTGCACATTTTGCTTATTAACAATCAGATATTAAATTAATGACTAAATAGTTATTGCGCTCGTATAATAGGTTGATTAATAATTAATTTGACTATCTAAATAATAGCTATTTACACAGTTTAATATATGCGCTGGGAAAGTCAATGAAAAAGTCAATGAGAAAGTGAATGAAGAAGTTAATGAGAAAGTTAATGGGTAAACTAATGAGGTAGAGAGTCATGTAGAATGTTCGATAGAAAGTCATGTAGAATGTTCGATAGAGAGTCATGTAGAGTGTATGATAGAATCATATTTGATGCTTGATAGAAAACAAATTTGATTCTTGAATGCGAAGCAATTCGAAGCTTGATAGAAAGTCATGAAGAAAGTCATGAAGAGAGTCATGTAGAAAGTCATGTAGAGAGTCATTAAGAAAGTCATGTAGAGAGTCATGTAGAAAGCATTGTTTGAAGCACTGTTTGACTCGTGTTATGCGTTTAATCGACGCGTATTTTGAAGCATGTAGAATGTTTGGTAGAGCGTTTGATAGAAAGCTCAGTAGAAAGGTCAATTGATAGCTCAGTAGAAAGGTCAGTAGAAGAATCAGTAGAAAGGTCAGTAGAAAGCTCGATCGATAGCTCAGTAGAAAGATTAGTAGAAAGGTCAGTAGAAAGCTCGATCGATAGCTCAGTAGAAAGGTCAGTAGGAAGGTCAGTAAAAAGCTCGATCGATAGCTCAGTAGAAAGGTCAGTAGAAAGCTCGATCGATAGCTCAGTAGAAAGATCAGTAGAAAGCTCGATTGATAGCTCAGTAGAAAGGTCAGTAGAAAGCTCGATCGATAGCTCAGTATAAAGATCAGTAGAAAGCTCGATCGATAGCTCAGTAGAAAGATCAGTAGAAAGCTCGATCAATAGCTTAGTAGCTAGCTCAGTAGAAAGCTCAGTAGAAAGTATTGTTTGAAGCACTGTTTGACTCGTGTTATGCGTTCATAATTTGAAGCATGTAGAGCGTTTGATAGAGCGTTTGATAGGGAATTCGGTAGGGAATTTGGGTGAGCGAGTAGGTGAGCGAGTAGGCGAGCGAGTAGATGAGCGAGTAGGTGAGCGAGTAGGTGAGCGAGTAGGTGAGCGAGTAGATAAGCGAGTAGATGAGCGAGTAGATGAGCGAGTAGATAGGCGAGTAGGTGAGCGAGTAGATGAGCGAGTAGATGAGCGAGTAGATGAGCGAGTAGATGAACGAGTAGATGAGCGAGTAGATGAGCGAGTAGGTGAGCGAGTAGATAAGCGAGTAGATGAGCGAGTAGAGTGATGAGCATGTAGAGTGACGAGTAGAATGATGAGCATGTAGAATGATGAGTAGAATGATGAGCATGTAGAATGACGAGTAGAATGATGAGCATGTAGATAGATGAACATGTAGATAAATATTTTAGCTGAATTAGCTGAGTTAGTCGAATTTAGCTGAAATTTAGCTGGTTAGTCAGTTGTTAGCTGATTATTAGCCGAATCAAGCCGACTTTTTCAGATTCTGTCATCGAGCAAAAAGTTAGCTGTCGAACATTTTGTCAATGAACTTCACTTTCAAATGCTCAATTTTCAACATTTGCTCATTTTGATCGAGTTACATCACACTTGACTGAGAGAAACAGATTGAAGAAAGACAATCAATCATTATGAAAGATTGTGAATCAAAGAAATTTGATAAAATTCGTTGCAGTCTTTAAATTGAACGAAGAATCTAAGTCATCATCTTTAGCAGTGAAAAAAGAACAGTGCAAGATGATTTCTTCTTTGAAGTTAAGTTCTGTTTCAACATGTAAACGTAGCTTTGAAATGATTAATTTCAAGAAGAAATCATCACTTAAAAGTAAAGCTAAATTGAATGCATTGTCTGAGCAAAGAAGACAAGAAGACATCAATAGAAAGCTTATATAAATAGTTTTGCAATTCATTTTGCAATTCATTTTGCAATCTACTGTTTTCATGAAATTGCTTGCACATTTTTCAAGAAGTTTAGTTAGAAACAGTGACTGAGATTTGAGTCAATGATAGAGAAGTCAAAGACATTTCTTTACATACATATAAATTTCTTTTCAACATGTAAATAAAAATCATTCATACACACACATTTTAAAATTTTAAAATTTTATAATTTCATTCTACTAATACTTATTTCAAATAAGTAAAATGTTTAAACATGTCATCAAGTTCAAGTCAACTCATTGAATTGATTGAGTTGAGTCAAGAGTCTGACTTAACTCAATTGAGTTGAATTGATCTTTCTCAACTCAACTCAATTCTGAAACTTAACTTGAGTTGAGTTGAGCAATCTGAACTCAACGACAGATCTACTCAGATCTCTTCATGCTGCTGCTGTCTCTCATTCTTCAATTTCTGTCTATCTTGAGTCATACTTCAAGCATCTTTAATGTACAAAATATCTTTGATTTTAAGAATCTTATTAAACTGCTTTTTGCATGCTTTGCGAGCATTTTCAGCAACTTCTATTTGACTTAATTGATTCTGCAGCAACTTCATTTTACGAGTCATTGCATTAGCATCTTTTCAGAATGTACAAAGCTTTATAGTAAATTCTTCTGATGTTGATTCATCAATTAACTCAAGCAACTGATTTTCAAGTGCTGCTTAACTAGTAAAAGTCTTTCAAATGATTGAATCATTTATAGTAAATGAAGATGTAATAAATTGATTTGAACATTCAATAATTTGAACTTTATTCAATATTATCTTTGAATCAAAAGAAATTAAGTCAGTATGCTTTCATGCAGATTGAATGATAGATTCTTTGAAGACTTTGATTTGAAACTTGTTGAAAACAGTCAAAAATTCGATTTTTGAAAATATTTCATCACTCATTTGAACAACTCAATTAATCATCTTTGAATGTCAATGCTTTAATAATTGAAATATACATACATTTAGCAATTGAAGTAAATGAATAGTATGCAAAGATAAGTTGAAGAATATGATCTTGTGATTCTCACAGTAGAATAGAAATTCACTTGTATGATGAGATTCATAATCATTCATCACAAGCATTCTTCAAGCTCTCTTTTGATGTCTTTGACTAAAGCAATTGAAGTGCTTCAATCATCAAAGAGAAATTCAGTCATTTGAATAGTCTGTATCAAAGATAATGACTAGCACGTCATCGTCAAGATCATTGTTGAAATGAAAGATTAAAAGTTACACTTCAGTCATAATTAACATTGATGATATATTTTTGCTTTCTTCATTGATGCATTTAATGCTCATCAATGATTCTTTATTATTCAAATTCTTGAAGTAAATTCTTCTATTTGAATCTACAGTAACAATTCAATCGAAGCATGCAATGCTAATACGATAGTCGATTTTATCAAAATTTCATGTATCATTCTTCATTATATCATATTTAATGATCATTTTTTTAAACTCATTAAAATGAGTCTGTAGTACTTTTGAATCATGCGTGTTCTTTCTTTCAACTGTTAAAGACTTTCGTTTAACTTTAAAAAGATCTGACTGATAATTTAATCATTGTTTGATTCATTGAGTGTTCAGTAAAGATGAAGAATTTCAACGAGCAAAGTCTTAAGCATGAAGAGCGTTTATCATTAATTGCATCATGTGTAATCTAACTGACAGATTTAACTGATTCACTGTAGTTAAATATTATCATAAAGCTGACTTCTGATCAGATTTTAAAGCTCTGTTATGCAGTTTTCATACTGCTGTTTTGAACTGATAATCTCGTAGTTTAAATCGAAGTCAATCATATGAAACATAAAACTTGCGCGTAATTTCAACTTAATTAAAATTTTCACACATGTTTATGACATCAATAGTCTTCTGAATTCAACTTTCGATGATAGCATAAGTAGCAGTTATGTGATTGAAATTTGATGAATTTTTGAAGATGATGAATTAAAAATATGAAGATTTAGTGATGTATGACTGAAAGTGATGTATGATTGTTAAGCACTAAGCGAAGAACTGAGCGAAAGTGAGAAGCATGAATAATAAAACTAAAAGATAATATAATTATTAATTACTAAGATATCTTTAATTATTTTGCAATATTTTTTGCAATCATTATATATAAAACTTAAATCAGCGATGAAACTCATCTGTACATGATGCTGACTACAAATCTATTGATTAGCTACAGTAAAGTTTAAAAATTATCAAAAGTTTGAATGACATCGAGATGCTGCGTGATGATGAAGTGCTGTGCGTTGATTGCATGCAGAGTTTTCACGATCACACAGACTTCAATAATCTCAATGTGCATGTTACAAAGTAATCTGCATGCAGATGAGAAAATCAAATAGAATGCAGAACTACAAGAAAAATCGCTTATGAAAATCATTCAATTCAGCATCTTGTCATCATGATGATGAGAATTGAGACAGAACATTCTCATGTTTGATCTGTTGAGAATGATTAGCAGAAAGAACTCAAATCATAAACATTCTTTAAATTTACATGTTAACTACATATAGATCTTGTTAAGACTGCATGTCTGTTACTATGATATAAGCAACTCATGAGTCTCATTAAGTTTGATATGAGCAAACTTGAAAATCTTGTTAATATCATTTAACAAATGTTCAGATACAGACATTTTATATGTAAATGATATGCTGATGAAAAGACTTCATTAAGAGAAGAGAAACATAAGTGAGTTAATAAAGAATGATTGAACTATGCTGTCTGATTAAAAGTGTAGCATATTGTGATGATCAAGTCTACTAGATGAATAAATGAGATCTATAAGAATGATATGACAATGTGATATTTTAAGCAGACACAGAATGAGTATATATTATGATAGAGTTAATTATTAAGAAGTTCTCGATAACTTGAGAGAATCGATCAACTATAAAGAGTTTGTCAAGCATTGTTAAGTCGAGCACGACATAACTCATGACATATTAAGTCGAAGATATGATGTAGTCTAAACGATGTCTTGACAAAGTCATAAAGTTTCAAAGCTAACTCAGATCTGATCTTCAACTCAGTCTTTAACTTTAGTCTTTATGTGTCAATTCATCATGACAATTGTCTTCTCTTTTAAGTGAGTTCATTCTCAATCTCAATAATTAATGTCTTTGTTTACTTTGATAAACGATGATGCACACTCATTGATTCGCTTTAGAAGCTCTCGATAAAAATCTTCAAATTTCTGTGAAAAAACAAGAAAAAGAGAAACTTTTGATTGAATGATGATTCATCTTTAATTATAATGCGTATATATGACATTATAGATAGTATATGTGATGTCTAGTTGATGTAGATGACAGCAATGATGACGTGTAAATAGCACATAAGCATTGTTTATCTTTCGAGTAAATGATGTTGTTGAGACGATAAAGCATAGACAAAAGTGAATAATAATTGTTGATTTGTTTATCGCTTTTTCAGTTTCTCTCAACTTCTCATTTTCTTCAACTTCATCTTTTTTCAATCATGATCATATTTTTATCATTGTATGATTATTTTTGACAAACTTTGAATATATCTGTATCGTAAAAATAAAAGATCTAGATCATGAGTCGTGAATGCACAGCGATGCTTAAAGAGAATCATAAGATGATGAAGTTGACTGATGATTGAGTCAAGATCATTACGAAAGTAAGTGATGTTACAACTTGAGATTTCACGACTATTACTGCAACTAACAGTATCATAAGTCTGCTCAAAAAACATTGATCATATGTGATGATCATGATGCTGCTGATGCTGAATTACTCATGATGATGTAAACATTGTCAAATTCTGATTGAAAGCTCATTGCTTTTACTATTTAAACTTTCAAGTATATCTCAGCTATTAAAGAGAAAATTCAAAAGACAATGAAAGAAGAAATGATTGTTGACACTTCATTGATGATCTTGTTGAATTCACAAACTTCGCGAAATTAAAGAATGATGATGAGATTCGCTTATTTCACTTCTTGATGTTGTTATTGATGCTTTTCAGCTGTCAATTGTGAGAATAAGCGAAAGAAGTATTACTGATCTTGAAATTCTAGATAGAGTGATTTGTATAAAGTGTGCTTGAGTTCTACACATCAAGAATAAAGCATCACTATGTGATGTCATCTTTCAAAGAAAGACAATGTACAAGAAGTGTGTTCATTATGCAAATAATGAAAATTTCTGTATTGCAATTGTTACGAGCATGCATCTCTGATATCTCTGATTAGTCTAACATAGACTAGTATAGAGCTGTAGATAGAACTATTGTTGACACGCTAGCGATCTAGCGTGCCTTCGTGAATAAAACTCACGTCGTGTTTCATCTTCTTTCTACTTCAGCTTTGAACTTCTAGTTAAAATACACTCATATGATTCGCTCTATGCAGACTCATAACATTAGTTCAAAGCTCATCAATCTTGCTATCAATGTGTAAATGATATAAAAACAAGCTACATCACTCAAACTTGAATCAGAATTGAAAATCGAAAATTGAGCTCAGAAGACTTGTTAGAAATCAAGAAATTTCTAGAACAGAACAGAAGAACACGAACGCGTTGATCTAGACTAACTTTTTACTGAGCTCGTCGTCAGAACAGAAAAACAGAAGAACATGAACGTGTTGTTTTAGAACTGAAATCAGAAATTTCAGTTGAATTTCAATCAACAATTTTCTACTCACACAATGACTAGAAGCACAGAATTAGAATTAGAATCAGAATCAGTGAGCATTGCTCGCTACGAACTTCAAAATGCTAGAAGAGAATCACTTCTATCACAGAATCAAACAGCATCAGAAGAAGAAGACATGAATGCGTCGTCGAATACAGAAGAAGAGAACATGAACGCATTGCTTTTTGATCATGAAATGATCAAGATCAGCATCAGCACTGAATTGAATGCTTGAATAAGCATTCATGAAGCAGACGATCTCGTTGCCTTTATCAAGTACATGTGTTAACAGCATGACATTGAAATCGAAACTTACAATGACATGATTCAGATGTTAAATGATGTTAACAAGATCAACATTGAGTTGAAAGCTACGCAAAAAACGTTGAATGCTGTTCAAACGCGTTTATAGAAAGAGATGAAGAAAAAGAACGTGATTATACGTCATCTAGAAGCAACATCAAGTTGACTGAGCACTTTGATTTTGAAAGATTAATTCTCAAAGTCGATCAAGCTATCTGACTCATCTTTGTTTAAAGATTCAAGACAGAATGTGAATAATTGATTATCTTGAATGCAAAACAAGCTGAAGATGAACAAGAATCATTTTTTCATTGAAGAAATGAAGATTGCATATGTGAAAAGTCGAGTCAGTGAAACGACGATCAAACACATAGCACTCAGAATGAGAAACATGATCACGAACTCGTTTCTTGAAGCAGAAGAGATACTGTCGATCATAAATAAGATGTACGATGATTTCAATTGATGTTACACAACTTAACGACAATTCTTGAAGCTGTATCAAAACAAGATCTTCTTTCATGAATTTTGAATGAAATTTCAGAGACTTAGTGCAAAACTAAAGTACAATAACGAAACTCTATTAGATGATCTTCAGCATAAGATTAGCTCAGATCTTCAGCGAGTCATGATCAACGAACGAACTATGAATTTGAACGAATTTGTCAACATCTGCATGCAAGTCAACGTTCAATTGACGAAATTGAATGCTCGATCAGCTCTCAAGACATCAAGAACTCAAGTCACTCGCTCTATCACTAACATTTTAATGATGATCACTACTGCGATCTCAGCTTCAATCTCTGCATGAAAGAAACTCAGAATATCGAACGTTGATTCTGCTAGAAAGAAGTTGTTTAAAAAAGAACTCTGCTTCAAATGCAAGAAGTCAGAACATAGAGCATGTGACTGTTTTGAATCAGCTCAGATGCACAAAATCGCAGCGAATTTGAAAAACGATCTGCTTTCGTCAAAGTAGTGACTGAGAGTGACATGCTCATATCTTGCTTCATTAATATGCTCGATGACTCGTTTGATTTCAAATCGTTTATTGTGAACGTCATCTTAAATAGTTTAAAAAAGATATTTCGATTTCTTGCTCTGATAGACATTGAAGTCACTGACATGACGTTCATAGATGATTCATTGATTTCAGAGCTATGTAAACGCTTTGATATTCAATAAATTTCACTATTCAAATCAAAGTTGATTCATTCATATGACAAAACTCTCGATCGAAGATCTATTACACATGCTCTGTATATCTCAGTCACTATACAAGAACATAAGAATGAAATGATGCTTCTATTAATAACTCATCTAGATTAGTACAAGATAATCATTGACAACTTCTGATTGAAAAGAAATCAAATTTTAATAAATTCTGCAAACAATTGATTGATATCTTCATCAAATATTCGAATCTCGAAACTTATCATTTTGAAAGCAAGCAGTCAATCAGCATTTCATTAACTTGAATCAAGCGTGATCTGCAAAATGAAACGAAAGAACTTGAAGTCTATGTCAATTATCATCTTAAAGCGAACTACAAATTTGAAATCAGTGAATCAATTCATTGAATCAGCTTTCATATGAAAGCAAAGCACTTAAGTTGATCTCGATCAACATGAACTCATTCAGTCATCAAAGAAGAAAGAGCTCATCAATATTGTCATGATCAAAGTCGCTGCTTATCAAACTTTAGTCAAGAAGAAGAATGTCAAGATCTTTACATTGATCATTAGTGAAATCAACAAGATGCTTAACTCGATCAAAGATTCAGCGAAACTGAATGAAATGATCTTTGTCATGTCATTAAAGAAACTGAAGAAGAAGCTTTTGATAGTTTATCATGACTTTCTGAACGTTTTTGACAGAGAAAAGACAACTCAGTTGTCTTCGCATCAATCATATGATCATAAGATTGAATTAGAAGATGAGAGTCAATCTTCTAAAAGTCGATTGTATCTCATGTCAAGTCACAAGTTGCAGAAGATCAAGAAGTATCTAGAAGAGAACTTGAAGAAGAAGTTT
>JAABUH010000139.1_pt1 | contig 107780 bp, 97 predicted proteins | sample 5559121 | NCBI WGS metagenome assembly JAABUH01 (sample SAMN10711871, study PRJNA513364) | rock metagenome | isolation source: Antarctica rocks | place: Antarctica: Victoria Land, Battleship Promontory nord | collected 2015-12-28
CTACCCGTAATTTTTAGTTGAGTTAAGAAAATCATTTTTATGTTCAAATGTTCAGACTTTATTTTTTTTTTATTTTTTTTTATTTGAAGCATTGAACTCGGCTGACTCAGAGCTACAATCATGCCCCCCAAAGTATGTGAGGTAGTCAGCGCATCGAGGTTGATCCGAGCGAAGAATTCGATAGCAGGTAGCAAATCCACCCATTCGCCCCGCCGGTAGGGCTGACCACTGCTGCTATGGCTGACCACTGCTCCTAGGGCTGAGCATAGGTGGGAACAGGTAGGCCCCGAAGCATCAACATCCCCAACCCCATTTACCCGATCAAACCTTGATATAAATCAATTATTTTGACGGCATTGAATTCAGCTAATTCAGGGCTACAATCATGCCCCCCAAAGTATGTGAGGTAGTCAGCGCGCATATGTTGATCCGGGCGGGGGAAGGGCTACTACTAGGGGGGCGGCGGTCACCCAGCGCAGTGAACCTCCCCAACCTCGATTACTAGGTCAAACCTTGACATTATTCAATTATTTTTGAAGCGTTGAAGTCGCCTCGGCCGGCTCTACGATTCATGTCATAGAAAGTACCGGGCTCGAGGGCGTCTAGTAGAAGTTCGACCTATATGACGGATTGATCGGGGGGCATATGACGGATCGCCGCGCCAAGGCGGATCGCCGCCGGGGGGGGTTGGGAGCGTCATATGCCCATATGACGGTCGGGAATAAGAGGTAGAGTTCGATATTATGTTCGTGAATACAGCTGACTGAAACGAATAAGACCTGAAATTTTGAAGAAAATTGACTCAGAAAGTTAAATGATAGTCTGTCTTCGAAAACAATGATAGTCAGTCTTCTGTTCCCAAGTTCTCGCTTAATTTTCTCTTCAAAAACAATGATAGTCAAAGCTGTCTATCATTACTCATATGAAATAGAGCTACAATTATTTCTCTCAAAGTATGTGAGATAGTCAGCGCGCAGAAATCAATTTGAACGCAGAAAATTGATGATTTTGATGTTCAAACTGCTTCGCGCTAGCAAAATTCTCTAAAATCTCAATGTTCAACATTTTTCTAAAAATGCAGTTTGATGTCGTTGAGTTCGATATTATGTTCGTGAATACAGTTGACTGAAACAAATAAGATCTGAAATTTTGAAGAAAATCGACTCAGAAAGTTAAATGATAGTCTGTCTTCGAAAACAATGATAGTCAGCTCTCTGTTCTCAAGTTCTCGCTTAATTTTCTCTTCAAAAACAATGATAGTCAGAACTGTCTATCATTATTCATATGAAATAGAATTTCGTTGAAAAGAAATGAACTCTTCAAGAAGTGATGAATAGAATTCATCGCGATACTTCTTTTCTAATATTAAAAGAGAATAATCAGTATGTTGAGTGAAGTGCTGATATCAATGCTCAATTTCAACAATGATGATTACAGATATCTATTGACGAAAGTATCATCAACAAGACTCAAAGAAAGATAGATAATTTACTTTGAATTAAGAAGATCAAAGTAAATAAACAATTTAACATCTGAAAAAAGTTTATTCAAATGATTTCAACGTTGAAAGAATATTCTAAGATTTCATGCAAGAATTGTCTTAAAATTCTAGATCATTCTACGACTATTGATGAATCTAGTACAATCAATATGATCAAGCATCTCAAGTCAAATGCTTGTCAGAAACGAAAATGACTCAACTTTCTTTCACAGCTCAAAATATGTTTCAATCATGTAAGTTCAATATGATAATGCAAATAGATAATGTAAAGTTGACGTATTTATAGAAGAAAAGTCATATCAACTCATCATCTCAATTCAATTAACAAAATTGAGAAAAGATATTGTGTCAGATCTTTGTTGCATTGAATTTGTCTTTTTGAATCATTGAAAACAAGCATTTTCAACAGTTACTACAAATGCTTCGTTCAGAGATTACTCTTGTGCATTGCACTAAATTGTCAAACATGATTTTCTTGAAATATGATGAGATTCAAGCAAAGATAAAGCAAGATTTAAAAGAGTCACAACAGATTTTTATTGCATTGAATGCATGATCTAGTTCTCAAAAAGTTGCTTATCTGAGAGTTTTGATATATTGAATGAATGCTACATTTCAATAACATGAACATTTCATTGAATTTACATCTCTTCAAGTTGAGCATATTGATCATCATTTGATGCAAGAGCTGTTCAAGATTTTGAATACATACGACATAAAGAACAAGCTTTTTGATGTTGTTATTAATAATGCAAGCAACAATGACACTCTGAAGAAGAAGCTTGAAAAAGCACTCAATCAACGCGACATTTCATGAGATAGAGCACAAAACTCGATATCTTGTATGACTCATATCATTAATTTAGTGACTCAAGAGTTTATCAGAACTATTAAATCAAAGACTTTGAATGATAATTTTGCTGTGTCATTGAACGATGATCAAGTTGAGAATGTAATCACAAGCAATGATCTTTGCATTGTTGTCAAGAAGATATTTATCAAGATGATAATGCAAAAAGATAATGCATTTACTAATCAATGAAACAGATTCACGCTATTACTATTGCTATCAACAGTTCTTCTCAACGAAAGCTTTGCTTTTTAAAGCTGCAAGCAACAAGATCTTGAAAATTGATACAAGACATTCACATTTGCTGAAACTTTATCTATTTGATGCTTCAACGTGCATATCAACTGTGTGACATAATTGATACATGAGTTGAGAAATTCTTGACAGATGCAAAGATTCAAGCTATTCAATTAAAGAAGAATAAATGATCATTAGTATTGCTTGTTAACAACATATTAAATTCTTTCTACGAGCTAACTCTGATTATATCTAGAATCATTAATGTTGATATACATTTAGAATTTCAAATGTTTGATGCTCTTTTCAATCATCTTAATGTTATTGAGACGATAGTACGCGATAATGCATGTACTTCACAAGCACTTGTTCTTCAAGCTTGCGAACTAGCTTTTAACAAGCTTGCAAAGTACTATTTCAAGATGAAGAGCAAAGATGAACTGATATACAATCTCATTATGATTTTAGATTCTACTCAAAAGCTGAATTTGTATCAAGATTGAAATGCAAATGAGAACAATTCTCATTTTTATTACGACAAGTATAAAAAAGAGTTCAAGAACTATTTTTGTCATCATTATGAAGAGAGAATTACAATTGCAGAAGTCAGAGCGTAAGTGACTAGTGATGTTGATCAGATAATGCAATATGATAATGCAATTGATTATTTATTAACAATGCTATAGTTTGTTGTGATGATTACATGAACTCTTCTTCAGAGAACTCAACGTTGTTCTGTATCTGTTAGTGAAAATGATTGATATCTTCGCACTGATGCTATTGTTGAGAAGTTTTCAACATAAGAGTATTGAAGAAACAACGTTTCGAACTATTCAAGATTGACTCAAATGACTAAGAATGTTTTCTCATGTTCAATATTCTTTATAAATATTGAATGAACATTCAGTCTTGCAAGAAGAGTTTGTCGATGAGATTGATCACAAATGACTTCAGAATCAGTTGAACAGATAATGCTTCTCAAGTATTATAATCATATCATGAACTTGAATTCTGAAAAGACTATCATTGAAGCATGAGATATTTATCGCAGAGAAGAAGATGAAGATAACACAATTGATGAATCTGATGATTCTTTCAAGACAGATTTGCAGAATGTTTTACATTCTATTAATGTTTAAATGTTTAATATCATTTTATTTGAAGTTACTTTTGCATTGTCAATGTATGTAGTATGATAACATAGTTACAAATAATGCAAAAAGATAATGTAGTTCATAAAGTGTATTGCTATGCTAGATAACTTGATCTGATCAAGATATTGCGAATGCTATTTTCATTAAGCACTCAACTAAATTTCAAGATTACACATCAAAGTTTTCATGAATATCAAATCTCTTTGCTGAAGAGTTACTCGCTTGACATGAATAGCAAGAAGATTGCTATCTGCATATGTAAAGCATTATATCAGTAAATGTTGTAAATCATCAATGATAATGCAAATGAGTAATGCACTTACTGACAAGAAATTTACATAGAAACGCTTCTGTGATCTTCTGAAGAGCAAGCAATGTTGAAGTCTGAATTTTATAGTTTGCATCGCTCATTCTTTGACTCATCTTGTTTATATCAGTCTCATTCTGCATGATTTTGCGAACTACTCTTTCAAATGAGATCTTCGATATCAACAAATTTACATCTCTCTGATAACAACGTATCTCTTGAAGTGCAATGATTTCTAACTTTTATTTTCTCTTTGACTGTCGCGATAAATTAGCTGTTGATAACTTGATGCATTTTCTGTTTGCATTATCTTCTGAATTCTATTGATCTTGCTTTCAGATAGAATCTTAAAGTCTGCTCTTGATTCGTTCGTGATATGATTATCTGATGTCATATCATCACGAGTTGAAATTCTCAAATCATCACATGATGCATCTTTAGACTTTCGTTCTATATCAAGTCTGTCAGCAATGCGCAACAAGAAATGCATTATCTAAATGCATTATTTGTTTGCTTGCAACGAGTCATGATGTATATTAACTGACAATGATTTGAAAAATTGAGACTATTGAGTTGAGTGAAAGCAAAGTGAAGTACGATGTAAACAAAAGATGATGATTGTTGACTGTGTTTGTAGTAGAATCAATATGATGAATGTTTTGATATTAACATTAATATGATGAATGTGTTGATTGCAACTCTAAGATGATGAATAAATTCTAACATTCAGCTTTGACTCTAATTTTATCTACATCTCATCTCACATCTATTTTAATTCTAACTTTATTTATGTCAAAAATCTATTCTAACTTTAACTTTTCTACGTCTCACATCTATTCATTGCACTCATCTATTGTGACTAAGTTCATTAGAAAAAGCACTTCAACATCACTATCAGATAAAAAGATTGTTATACATTATTTATATGCATTATCATTGAGACTAATCAAAATCGCAGAATGTTTAATCTATCAATTAAGTCGCAGTCAATTGCAAGTAGAAATCATGCAATGAAATGAAACAAAGATCAGAAAACTCTTTATATCAAACAAAGTGCAGATTGAGTGACTCTTTATAAACAATTCATCAAATTGAGAAGCATCAATGTTTATCAGAAAGTCATCAAAGCGAAACAGATGAAAATGAAGAACAATATGCAAAATACGATCACGAATGATCGAGTAAAAAAGAATTTACATGATAATGCATTTGAATAATGCATATATGTTTCAAAAGCTGATTGTATAATAGCTCAATGCTTTGAAATGAATTTGATGAAGAAGATAAGAGAGAAGAAGACTGTGAAGTGAGCGAAGCTCAAAGCAATAGTCATGAAGACGACGTTCAATACTACTTCTACTGTTGATGTATGTACTGTGTTTGATGTGAAAGACAAGACTAACGTATGCATTAAACTATTGCACAACAAGATGAACTTGGAAAAAACATGTCAAGATATATAATATCTACTATTGAATTAATTCAGCAACGTATTTTACATCATGAAGAATTGAATGAATTGAAGATGATGAATGATTCAGATGTCATACAAGAATTCAATAAATTCATGAGCGCATTTTCAAATGAAAAAAATGCGATTGATTAAAAGATAGTTAATTCACTAGATTCATCAGATGATGAATCTGATGATATCATTGAGATTGATGATGATGACAAGAAGATGAAATTTAGCAAGAAAGATGATGATGCAAATATGATTGAGAACAAGAATGAGTATGAGAAGAAGTACAAGAAGAAGTACAAGAAGAAGAAGAAGAAGAAGAAGAAGAATGATGAAATAATAGTGATCTCAGATTAGCAGTAGTAAATAAACAAGCATGAATTTTCTTTCATCAATTGCATTACTCTGTTGCATTATCAGACATTCAGATAAATATTAGTAGTACTTCACTTCATGTCTTGATGAGTTGAATCAAGAATTTCAAGTTAATACTCGATTTCAATCTTCTGACTTAACTTGAATACTTAAGTCAAATCTTCTGACTCAACTCAAATACTCAAGTCAAGAATTCTGACTCAAATTGAGTCTTGATGAATCGAAAACTCAACTCGATCTTGATGACTCAACTTGACGCGATCAGTCTAAAAAAGATCAACTCAATCTCAATTCAAACTCAGAATTGAGTTGAATTGATTTCTTTCAACTTAACTCAATTCTAACTCAACGACAGATTTACTTTTATCACAAAATCAAGCAACATCAAAAGACATGAATGCAAGATTAAACATCAAAGAAAAGAATATAAAGAAGTGATCTTTTAATCTTGAAGTGATCAAGATTAACATTAAGAAAAAGCTGAATGCTTGAATATTGAATGACGAAACAGATAATCTCATCATCTTTATCAAATATATGACTCATCAACATAACATTGAAATCAAGACTCACAATGACATGATTCAGATGTTGAATGATATCAACAATATCAACATTGAATTGAAAGTTATCAATCTTGAGTTGAAAGTTACACAGATAACATTGAATGCTGTTCAAATGCATTTATAAAAACAAATAAAGAAAAAAAACATGATTATATGTCATTTAAAAGCAATATCAAGTCAACTAAGCACTTTAATTTTGAAAGATCAATTCTTGAAATCAATCAAGTTATCTGACTTGTCTCTGTTTGAAGATTCAAGACAGAATGTGAATAATTGATTGTTTTAAATGTGAAACAAGCTGAAGATGAACAAAAATCATTTTTCTATTGAAGAAATGAAGATTGCATATGTGAAAAGTCGAGTCAGTGAAACAACAATCAAACACATAGCATTTTGAATGAAAAACATGATCACGAACTCATTTCTTAAAGCAAAAGAGATACTGTCAATCATAAATAAGATGTATGATGATTTCAATCAATGTCATATGACTCAACAACAGTTCTTGAAGCTGTATCAAAACAAGATTTTCTTTCATGAATTTTGAATGAAATTTCAGAGACTTAGTGCAAAACTAAAGTACAATAATGAAATTCTACTAGATGATCTTCAGCATAAAATTAGCTCAGATCTTCAATGAGTCATGATCAATGAATGAACTATGAATTTGAATGAATTCATTGAAATCTGCATGCAAGTCAACGTTCGATTGACGAAATTGAATGCTTGATCAACTCTCAAGACATCAACTATTCAAGTCACTCGCTTTACTGCTAGCATTTTGATGACAATCACTACTGCAATCTCAGCTTCAATCTTTGCATGAAAGAAACTAAGAATATCGAACGTTCTACAGCAAGAACATGATCTCTGCAAAATGCAATTATGAGATCTACAACAAAGAGCTTTTGACTATTATTTGATGCTTGAAGCACTGACGTCTCAAATTGAAATGTACTGATATTTTGATTAAGATCTTCATCGATCATTTGAATTTGAAGTACTTCATGATCATCAAGAAACTGATCAGATGACAGATTAAATGAGCTGAGAAGTTATTTGAATATAACTTCAAGATCTTATATCAGTCAGAAAAGCAGAATCTGAAAGCAGACGTGCTGATTAGAATATCAGATGTCAAGTCAGTTGAATCAAATGATGATTGAAAGTTATATCAGCATCAGATGCTATTGTCAGCAAGCACATTTGAATTGCAATCAATAAAAGATGATCAAGATCTGACTCAGATCTTGCTTATATTTGACTCAGATTTAAAACAGAAATCGAAAGTTAATAAAAATTCGATCGAAGAAATGATTTTCATTCAGAATCGAATTATAGTTGAAAATCGAATGAATCAACAATGTATTGATATTCGAACAATCATAGAACAGAAGAGAAGAATTTGTCAAGATATAAGTTTAAACAATTGCAGAGTACTGAACGAAGTACTCTGAAAGAATGATAGACTGTGAATCTTTCAGTCAATGATCACTTAATTGATAAGAGAAGCACATGATCTTTTGATCAATGATCATTCTGACATGAATTGAATGTTAGACTTGTTAAGACGATCATATTGCTGATTGAAGATGAGAATGACAATCAAACGTTACATTCAAAATTGTTACGTTTGTCGTAGATCAAAAGCATCAAGAGATCAAATCAATGAACTATTGAAGTCATTATCTATATCTGAACAATGATGACAAGACATATCATTGAATTTCATTATTGATTTATTGAAAAGTGATGAAAGCAACGTAATTCTGACAGTGATAAATTGATTATCTAAAGAACGTCACTATATACTCTGTTGATCAGATGATGAAGAAACTTTCGCTGATCAAACAGTTAAGCTGCTGCTGATATAAATCTTCAGAACTCATGAGCTATCAAGATCAATAATGTTCAATAGAGATTTGAAATTTATATTGATTATTTGAAAGTCTTTATGTTTGAGACTCGACATTAAAATGAAACTATTCATCGACTATTACTCACAGATTAACGATCAAATGAAAAGAGTGAATCAGAATGTAGAATGATATCTACGAAGTTACTGCTTGTACATGCAAGATGACTGATTCATCTGACTATTTATGACTGAATTCGTTGATAACAATGCTATTTCGTCGTTAATTGAATAATCAGCGTTCTTTCTGAACAAGAGTTTTCACTCTCATATGAGCTTCGATTTGAATTCAACTGAATATGAAATCATTCAAGCTAGAATTCAAGCGAGCAAAGCAAAGAATATATTCAAACACATGAAATGATCATTAACGTTGATCAAGCAGACATTAGTAAGAATCAGAGTCACAATGAAGAAACAGATTGATAAGCATCAAAAGAAAATAATTTACAAGATAAATGACATGATGTTTCTGAATTCTAGAAACATTATGATCGCAAGATCATCAAAGAAACTGAATGATAAAATGTTAGAATCTTTCAAGATTCTGACTGAGATCAAACATGCATATTGATTGAAACTGTCATCAACAATGAAGATTCATTCAAAGTTCATCTTGAATCTGCTACGACTAAGTTCAAAAGACTTTCTTGAAGAACAATGAAATGAGTCGTCTGATTTTATAGTGATAAATGACGAAGATGAATGAGAAGTGAAAAACATACTGAACTTCAGACATTATGAATGAGACAAACGACTGCAATATTGTGTCAATTGAAAAGACTATGACGTCGATCTACATTGATACAATGTCGATGAAAATGAGTTCAAAGATTGCTTGAAGATCATAAATGACTTTCATCAGAAGTATTTGAATAAGTCAAGTTAGAAATCAACTCAACAAGAATCGATTGATCAAACTGAAGCAATGAGAACATTGTTAAATGAAGAAGAAAGATAATATTACGAGCATGCATCTCTGTTACTTCTGATTAGTCTGATTAGTCTAACATAGACTAGTATAGAGCTGTGAATAAAGCTGTTGTTGACATGCTAGCGATCTAGCGTGTCTTCGTGAGTAAAACTCACGTCGTGTTGCATCTTCTTTCTACTTCAGCTTTGAACTTCTAGTTAGAATACACTCATATGATTCGTTCTATGCAAACTCATAACAAACAAAGTTTTGAAACACACAGAATACATAAATAGAATAATGTGCAAACTTGTTGATGATGCATCAGAATAAATATGATTTCTTTTTGAAAAATGTTTGCAAAAGAGAATACAGTCAACTCAGTTTAAAAGCGTGATCACAATAATGATGCAAAAGTCAGACAAGAAAAACTACTTTAATGCAAAGATATATAAATCAATTGCATTATTTAACATGCTGAGTAAAATACTGAAATTCATCATATTTGAACATTTGTGAAACATTATAGAAGTGTGCAACTCGATATTGAACACTCAGATGAAAGCTTGCAAACACAGATCAATAAATATGACTTTGAAACTGATTATAAAAAAGATACACATTGTATGAAGTGATAAAAGAAAAAGAGTAGTTTCACTGCAGAGTCTAAATGAGAAGAGTGCATTCAACAATGTAGCACATAGCAGACTTTTGCATTACATGAAAAAGAGAAGAATGTTCAGACTGCTTCTCAAATTTGTGAAGAACTTTTTGAGAAATCAATGCATCACGATCACAATCAATGATTACATGATGATGAAACGCAGCGTAAATGTCAACATATTACAAGACTTTTTGCTATCATCAATATTATATTTGTTTTACAACGTGAACTTGTTAAAAGCATGTGATGACATCAGATTAAGAACAAGCTTTATAAATTTTATAAACGACATCAATATTTTAATATATGAGAAGTTCATGAAGTGCAATTGCAAAGTTCTTAACGAGATTTATGATAGATGCAAACAGTGATCAAAAATGTATGACATCAAGTTTTTAAAGACAAAGCATAAGTTGATTCACTTTACAAGAATTTCTAAGTGATTCAATATGAACATTGATGTAAAGCTGATAAAACATCAGATTGATTCAAAATCAGATATCAGAGTTTTGAGAATTCAATTGAACTTCAAGTTGAAATGAGTGATTTACATGCATCATATTGAAGCAAAACTAGTGATTAAACAAAAGATCATGCAGACAATCATCAAGTTTACTTGAGACTCATCAATGATGATGAAAAAGCAAATATACTTCGTGATAATGCACTTTCTGCTTAGTCATGAAATCATCATATGATACATGTCACAAAGAGTGAAGAATCATTGAAAAGATTTGAACATTAAGTTGAAATTAGTACAAGAAAGAACATTGTGACAAATCATCAATGTTTATCATGTGATATCAACAGAGACTCTACAAATAGAAATAAACACAGCATCAATAAATATTCATTTATGAAAGTTGATACAAAAGTTAATAATGAACATGAATTTTTAAAAATCAGATGAAGTTATTGAGATGATGATGCATTGAATTTGCAATGACTTGATACTTAAAAGAGATTGAAAATTAAAGCAGCATAAGACATCTTTGCAGCTGAAGCAAAAGTGAATGAAAGAAACATTTAAATAAATAAAGATGAAGTGAAATCATCTTTACATGATGATCTTCTGATCAGAATCATCAAGAATGATTATAGTTGCAAACAAGAAAATATCAATAAATTAACATAATTTTGACACATTTGCATTGAAGCAAAGAGTTTACTTGAATGATAGCAACAGTAAAGAGAATGTTATAATAATTGCAATGAAAATTAACTGAAAGTTAAATAAGAGATTGAAGAGATCAACTTTAATCATCACTCATCATGAAAAACTGAAAGAATTGATCGCAAGAGCAAAACATCTTGCAGATGTAATGATAGAGAATCAAGAGTATCATGAAAAGATATACAAAGTATACAATGATAGTCAGACTTTTTTGAAAACAGTGAAAGTTATGATATCAACAAAAGATCAAACACGTCTGCAACGAGTTCAAATTGCACATGAAAGCATTCAATCTTAAGAAGTCACGCTGAAGCTACATTAAGTGATGAGACATGCAGAAGTACTTGAAAATGAAGTGATAAACAAGATGATTGACAATGCACATGATTTGTTTTTATTGCTGACTGAGCATCAGCGCACTGAAGTGATGATGAGATTGATGCTCATACAGAAACAGATTAAACAAATATGAAGAGTAGTTTGAAAAGAGAAATTTTACGCAGCTCATTTTTAATATTTAACATCAGAGATGACACATCAATATCTGTGACTGCACAAAAGTCATGCAAAGTCTCACAGCGCATTATTGACGCAGCTATGCATGAGAAAAATTGACTTCAATCAATTTCTACAGAAAAGATGAGTACTTGATGTCATTATGATGATGTGTGAGTGCAACAAAGATTAAATGTCGATCAAGCACATTTTATTAACAGGTTTCAGATGAAAAGTAGAATGAAAAACAATGCAATGAGAAGAGAACATCATGAACTTGAGAAAGCTTTTAGAAATCATGAGCACAATGACAACGATCATTCAAATGATACTCTTAACGAGCATATTGAATCAACTTCAAGCTGTGATGTCATTGTTAAATTCATGTCTAGAGCGAGTCATAGAAATACAGATAAACGAAGAGTAAATCAGATAAATGAGAATTCAAAGCTAAAGAGCGAGATCTATCAAGATGCAAAGACTATATGTACAGAAGAAAGAGAAGCGCTAGACTCGATAGAATCTAGGCTCGCTTCGAGAACGTGCGTTTCAGTAGAAGACTGAGCACGCTCGTAACATTACTTTCTTTTCTCAGTCAAGCAATGATCTCATTGCTTCAATCAGTTCTTTCTTTCTTGTTCATTTTGTTATCGTTCTATTTAAGTGTTTCAAGCTCATTTCATCAGACGTTTCAAGTCTATTTCTTCTTGTCAAATGTCATTGAAGCAGACTCACTTCTGATTCGTGTCTACTACATAGTAGAGCTTGTTCTGTTCGTTGACTGATTCAATCAAGAGATCAATCATTGTCTTTTGATTCATGTCTGCAACGCGTCACAGAGCTTGTTCTGTTCATGTCATTGAAGCAGACTCACTGTCGAATTCTGATGTCATTGTAGCAGACTCACTTCAAATGTTGTTCAAGCAGACTCACTATCGAGTAACGAGCTCAGTTGATGAGATCAATCATTGTCTTCTGATTCGTGCCTGCTACACGCATGTAGCAGAGCTTGTTTCGTTCGTGTCTACTACATGCATGTAGTAGAGCTTGTTTTGTTTATGTCTATTGCATTCGATAGAGCTTGTTCTGTTCAATGACGAGCTCAGTCAAGAGATCAACTATAGACTTTGTCATTGTAGCAGACTCACTTCGAATGACGAGCTCGATGACAAGATCAATCATTATCTGTCTTTGTAGCAGACTCACTATTCTTGTCATTCAAGCAGACTCTTTCTATTCAGCTTCAAATATTCAATGATGAACAAGTTTCAGCTTATATCTTCGTGTTTTCAAACATATAGTATATGTTCTATTCTTTCAAGACATATAGTATATGCTACTCTGTCTGCAGTACATATCATCTTTGCTGTTGTTGTCAATGTCGTGAATAGAGATAAATCGTAGAAGATATGAGTAAGAGATTCGTTGCTGAATCGAATGAATTGTCATTGAAGCAGACTCACTATCAATTCGTGTCTACTACATGCATGTAGTAGAGCTTGTTTCGTTCATGTCTTTGTAGCAGACTCACTTCGAATGTCGTTCAAGCAGACTAACTATCGAGTGATTGACTCAGTAAAGAGATCAATTGTTGTCTTCTGATTCATGTCTGCAACGCGTCGCAGAGCTTGTTCTGTTCATGTCTATCACGTTCGATAGAGCTTGTGCTGTTCATGTCTATCGCATTCGATAGAACTTGTTCTGTTTGATGACTGACTCAATAAAAAGATCATTCAGAATCGTTCTTTGCTTTCGATTGTAGAGCTGCAAAACTCGACTAAATGAGAAAGCGAATCACTGTCGTGTGATATGTACGAAGCTTTGAATAATGTTAGATTCATGCCTAAAGCGAGTCATAGAGATACAGATAAACGAAGAGTAAATTAGGTAAACGAGAATTCAAAGCTAAAGAGCGAGATCTATCGAGATGCGAAAACTATATGTACAGAAGAAAGAAGAGCGCTAGACTCGATAAAATCTAGACTCGCTTTGAGAACGTGCGTTTCAGTAGAAGACTGAGCATGCTTGTAACAGTCATCAAAGAATCAGATGAAAGAGAGAAAAAATAGAAAAGAAATAAATTCATAAAGTTCTTGCATTGAGAACAGTTATAGTATAAAGTGCAGAAAGAAGCGATTTTTGATGCAAAAAGAGCGCTGCATTAGTGTAATGCTCGCTACAGTATATAAAATTTTGCATAGATTCATAATGAGTGTTGAATCAAGTAAGAATTAAAAAAAAAAAAATACTCATTAAAGTAAACTTTGCAATAACGCTGCATCATTTGAGATACTTCATAAATGATTAAAAAGAACTAGTTAATTACTTAAATTTTCTGCGCACAGAATAAGAACAACAAACAGCAATTCATTAATTTTGAAATCAGATTATACAATTACATGTCAATGTGAAGAATTTGATGTACAGCTTCATGAAATTTCTTGATAACAACTTACTTTATTCAAGAATGACTAGCGAGAAAAAATAATGAAAGATGATGAATATTGAGCATGAAAAAATTGAAAAAAAGAGAAAAAATATAGCTGAAACAAAAAGAACAGTGATGAACAGATGAGACTTGAAGTTATTGAATCTTTGAATTTCAAAGAAAGATTCTTCATTGTATTTAATAAAAAGAGAAGTGATGAATAAAATGCATGCTGTCATTGCAAGAATTCAGAATCAGCATCTGATCAGAATGATAATGAAGCAGATAATATATCATAAAGTGATGTAAATAATTGTCAGCAAAGATTGAGTTTTGATCTCTTTATTTTTACAACTCACAAACTTCAACAAATTGATCATGAATCAGATTGAAGTTATGTTAATGAATGAGAAGCTAAATCACATGAACTGAAGATAAGTAAAGTCTGACTTGCTATGTGAGTATATCAACAACATGATCTTGAAAACAGATCATGTTAAAACTGTTTTTAGTTCATCAGCAATCTTGCAATTCAATTTCAAAAGAAAATCAAGATCATTAATACTGTCATTGCAATTAAGATATTCATCAATAATGTTAAAGAATGAAGATTCACACTTCATGTTGATTGCAAGTAATGTAGTAATGATCTTAGATTTTAATTCATTAATGTCAATAATGCAAAGTTTAATGATAAGATTTCATCAATCATCAAAAGTTGTCACATCAATTTCTTCTGACATGATTGCTTCTTTCACGTCATTAAATTCTTCAAAAATATCACATGTACATCTTTTTATATCTTCTCATTCTTTTATCTTGATCACTTCAATGTTCTTGAAGCTAGCAGAATATAATGAGCAAAGACTTGCTTTCTCGCTAGATGTAATCATGAATAATGAAAATATTCTTTTACAATACAGCTTAAAAACTGAAATGAATAATATTGCAAGTGTCTGTGAGAAAGCTATCATTGTGACAGCAATAGAAAGTGTATGATTGAAAGTTCAATGATCATGTTATTAAATTGTTGAAAATATCTGAAAAATGAAAGAGAGTAAAGTATGCTTTTGCATATAAATATTTCATACATGAAAGCAAAGACTTGATTATCTTAATTTGATATCTTCAATCATGACAATGAAGTTGCTGAAAGAATATTGCTTCAAAACTAAGAGTGAAGAAACGTTTGTATATTATTTACATTTTCAGAGACTAAGAAATAAACTCAAGCTACTAATGAATGAGCTGTCATTTAAAATACTTATTGATCATATAAATATCATATACAACTATAAATTTCAACTAAATTTCAAGAAAATCAATGTTATTTTTGCAAACTGATTTTATCAAGATAGTCGCTTCTTTCGCTTCACTGACTCACTACAACTATTTTAACTATGATTGCATATATCACAGAATTACAAGATTGATACATTTTTGATTTATAATATGTTCATAAAAAAGATCAAGTATCAGAAGTGAAAGAAAAATGATATAATAATGTTATTAAATGTGTTTGATTGAATATTGAATGACAATACATGAATCTTGATAAGAGAGAAACTAAACATGTACTTATGACATCAGAGAAATGACTTAAATCTTACAAATCACAACTGATTGAGAACAACTATGTACATCAGGTTGCAACAATTAGTACGTCAGAATATAGTATACTATCTTATTACTGTGATTTTTCAATTGAATCATGAAATCAATCTTTTGATTTTTTCATATTTCATGAAGATTACTTTCAAGAATGATTCAGAACTTATAAGACATGTGAATTTAAATGTTAATAATTTAATGAGTGATAAAGAATAAAGTTAAATTCAGAATACAGCAATGTTTGCAGATGAGTTAATTGACAAAGATGATGAATTTATTCTTGATCTACATCTTTGCATGAAAAAATGATGAAAAGAAGCGATCAAGCGAAATTTAGCAATAAATAAATATACTCACTGTGTAGTACTTAAGATGTTCAATAAGAATGATTTGCAAAAATCAGATTTGAAATAAGTGAATCAATCTTACTTTGCAAACAATGTTTATTTCTGAATATCACATTTATTACATGATAATAAAGATAAATCTGATGAACAATGCATTGCAATGCTCATCTATCACACAGCAATCTTCAAAGATAAAGTCAACATGAAAATTGCAAAATGTGAAATTAAGAATAAAGTGATCATTGCACTACAAGATCAAAAACTCATTGATGCAATTTCTTCTGAACTAAAAAACAATAAACAAAAGAAAGTATCATTTCATCATTTTGTTATCATAAGAATTTGAGAAGTATGTTTGACTTTGAATGCATTAATAGATCTTCAAAGTTGAAATTCAATGAAAATGTTGAAAGAAAAAAGTTTTCTGTTTGATCAGAATTTGAAGTAAGTAAAAAAGTTTGTTGAATTTCATTGAAAATCTGCATTGAATCAAATGAGAAGAACTCACAAAAGAATGAAAGAGACAAAAATTGCAATTTATGAGTCTAAATTTTATTTCTACTGCATCAAGAATAATATTAAGTCAATGAAAGATGATGAATGAAAGCATTCAAGAACAATTGCTTGAACGTTAATGATAGATTATATTCTTTCTGTTTTCTTGAACGTTGATGAATAAATTGTTCTCTTGCTATTTTCTTTCTGTTTTCTTCTTGTTTCTTTCTGTAATGATCAAGAAATGATCATTAATTAAATGAGAAATGAATGTTGTAAAATTGCTTGCATCATTCTCACAAGATAGTTAGTAAGAGAAAAGAGATTGAGATTTGAGTCAATGATAAAAGAATTGAAAAGTGAGTCTCAAGTGTACATATAAATATCATTGCAACTTGTAAATAGAAATAAAAACATACACGTTTTACAGTATTTTTCTACTAGCATGATCATTGCATATGTTCATTGTTTACTTTCTCTGTTTCTTTAATACAACTTTTTATATTGCATCTGTATTTTATTTCTTGACAATGATAATGCAAAAAGATAATGCATTATGAATTTATAAAATTATGAATTATGATTATATCATGATGTCAGATCATTAACTTAATTTAAAACATAAATCATCAATATTTTAAATAATCTTGATTCATTGAATCTGTTTTGTAGTTCAATGAATCAAGTCATTAATCTAGTCATCATTATTTTAATTTAGTCTCAGCAATTCTATTTTAATTATCTCAGTCATGTGCATAAACTTTTGCAATCTTAAATCAATAAAACTACTGTCTAGTCTTAATTCTGCTCAATTCATGTATATAAAAGTTGAGCTTTCATTCTTTTCTTTCATTCTTTGTCTTTTATTTTATACATTATCTGATGTATTGTCTTGTATTTAAATTCTATCAAAGTAATAATAATAATATCAATCTTTTATATTGATAGTATCTTTAATCTAGCTCAGTTTCTGACATTATGAAAGATCTACACTTTCTGCAACGTTTTCATACATTGAAATCTCATTTAGTTACTCTTTCATTTAAATGAAGTCATCTCATAATCTCTTAATTGATGATGAGCATGCTGTTGAACAGTTTGCTTAAAGTATGATCGAAAATTCAGTTGAGATCTTTCGCGTAATGCAAGAGCTTCAAAATCAAGTTCAATAACATGATGTTATTATTTCATTTTCATTCATTGTTTTCAATTCTTCAATTTATATAAAATTGAATTCTCAATCTTTTATGATGATAGTTCAGATTGTTGCACAAATCTTGAATAATCAATCTTCTCTTGTTGTTCATCTCTTTGTAAACTTTGTCATTGTCTTCATTGCTTCTAAATTTGAGAAGCTTCTCAACATATTTAAGTATGAGAAAGACAAAGATCAATTGAATGCATGAGAGCAGAGTTTGATACAGCGCATGAACATGAACGATGATCATTATTTCTTTCATCGAGTCAAGATCATTTATGTTGAGTCATGATTCATTATAAATAAGAAGACTCACAATTTAATGAATCAATATTGAGTCAATGATCTTTGTATTATTTTCATCTTTGCAGATTGACAACATAAGTTACATTATTACTGTGACAATTCTTTCAAGACAGAAGATGCTCATTTATATTTTCATAAAACTTTAAAGCAAAACATGAATAACTTTGTCAATTACTACAATCTTTTTTATCAAAAGAAAGAATGTTTTTTGATGAAAGATTTCTCATTAATTGATTGTCTGAAGCACAATGTCAATTATTTCATTCAAGTCATTATTTTCTTTTGATGAAATCTTGATGAAATTCAATCATTCATTTTTCATCAATGAGTTCAAACATTCTTTAACATTAATGAAGAGTTTCAGCAGCTTAAGCATCATCAATCTCACTTCATCTTCATTATCATTTCATTCATCAAAGTCAAGAACATCTCTGCATTAACTAGTAATTTTTTGAGTTCAAATATCATCATTTTTATAACTGTTGTTTCAACAATATTTTTGTTTCTTTCTTTCTCATCTTTTGATGAGTCAATGAATTTAAACTTCATCATTGTCATCATTCAAGATAAGATTCTGATCATTTCTGAAATCAAGAAAATCTGCAACAAGTGAAAGCTGTGCTACTACTTCAAGTTACAACATTCAAGCAAAATTGTTAAAGAACACTCAAATAAAAAGCTTTTCACTCTGCATATCATGAATGTTTACAACAGTGATATCATCAATATAAATGAAGAAGTTTCACTGTTCACAGAAAAAGTTTAGTTTCTGAACTAAGTCGCGCTCAAAAATCTGTATACATATCATCTTGTTTACTAGTTTCAATCTTTTCATTCTCACTTCAATCATATAAAAAGTTTTCTGCTAAATCTGTCTTGAAACTCTTTGAATTCAATTTGACATTCAAAAATAATCACATAATAATATTTTGTATTTTACGTCAAGCTTAATCTAAAGTTTTTGCTTTCGCTCTGATTGATAGTGAAGTCTTTGCTTATATCTTTATGAATAAATTTTTCATGCAACAACATTATTTTTTCTTGCATTAATTAACTCACTCTTACAGACTTTAAGAATTTGATGATCAAGTTGCTTTAATTGATGACATTACTTATGTTGTTAAAATCACAATGATTCTTGATGAATACAATGAAAGACTATTCTTTTATATCATTGAATTAAGTCAATATTTCATCATCATGAGTTTATCATGACTTCATCATTACGTCATTGATGTCAATTTTGAGCACAATATTCTCATCTTGTTTTTCTTTTTCTGTCTTAATCATTGTTGTTCATTTCTCGTCAAGATCTATGATCTTAATCAACAAGAAGAAAATTTCTCATTTGAAGTTAACAAAGTAGCTTTCTCTCAATCTCGCTCTCAATTCACTCACAAGAAGCAATTCAGTTCATGAATAACTCACAAGAAGCAATTCAGTCTACAGATTACTCACAAGAAGTAATTCAGTTTACAGATTGCTCACAAGAAGCAATTTAGCATTCAGTTTGCTTGCAAAAAGTAATTTAGTTTCTCATTCACTCAAAAGAAGTAACTCAGTTTTCAGTTCACTCACAAGAAGCAATTCAATTCTCAATTTGCTTGCAAGAAGTAACTCATTTTCTCATTTGCTCACAAGAAGTAATATAACTCTTTGTTTGCTCATGAAAAGTCAATTAATATTCAGTTTATTTACAAGAAACAAATCTCATTCAATTTTATCTTTCATCTTAAACAAGAAGTTTTTAATTGTATTCTTTAAATCATTTAAAAAGAATACTCATCAAAAATTAAGTGTTGAAATTTTTTTCTCTTTAGAACTTCTATTGTTCTTCAAGCAGATCAATTCAATCAATCTTTTATACAACTTGACATAGTTGAGTTGAAAGCTTGAAGCTTTGATCATGCTGTTCATGTCAAAGACATTGAAGTGTTTAGCATCACTTTAAAGAAAATTGATGTTTTCTTGAATCTTGAGTTAATCTCATCTTCTAGTTTAGACTCTAATGAGTCAAAACTGCGTTATGCAACTATGATTGTTTGTTCAAAGAACAGCTCAATTCTTGCTCAGTTCTCATCTCATTCTTAAAACAATATGTATGATAAGAATCATTGTTTGAATCTTCATCAAATGAAAAAGAAATTTCATTTGACTGCATTCATGACACAAGAAGATCTTGAAGTTTATTAACAAAGTAAGAACGTTGATTCAATCACAATTTTATCATTCAGATATTTTAAGTTTTTAAACACTTTCTTCAAGAAGAACGTTGATATTTTGTCTTTGCATCAAGCTCATAATCATGTCATACATCTTAAAGAAGATGCTCAATTCTCAGTCTTCGCTTTATACAACATGAGTCATGATAAAATTCTAGAACTTCGTTGTTATCTGAATGAGAATCTGAGTAAAGATTTCATTCAAGTCAGTCACTTTCAAATGATCATCTCTGTTCTCTTTGTCAAGAAATTCGAAGAAGAACTTTGTTTCTGCATGAACTATTGAGATCTGAACGCTATCACAATCAAGAATTGATATTCTTTGTCTTTGATCTCAGAAACGCTGAATCATCTAAATTGAGCTAAAATCTTTATTAAGCTGAATATCATTTCTGCGTTCAATCGACTTCAAATCAAAGAAAAAGATGAAGCTTTCATCATCTTTTGCACTCAATTTGAATTATTCAAGTATCTAGTCATGCTTTTTGATTTATGTAATGAGTCTGTCTCATTTCAGAAGTACATCAACAATATTCTTCATGAACATTTAAATAAGTTCTGTACAGCTTATCTGAATGACATCTTGATTTATTTTGACAATAAACTCAAGCATGAGATTTATGTCAAGCTCATTCTGTGAAAGCTGCAAGAAGCAGATCTTCAGATGAATATAATCAAATGCAAGTTTCACGTCACTCAAGTTTCATATTTAAAATTGATAATCATCATCAAAGAAATTAAGATGAACTTTTTCAAGATAAACATCATTGTCAATTGACTCATCTTAATCAACATTAAAGATGTTCAAAGTGTTTTAGATTTCGCGAACTTTTATAAAAAATTCATTTATGACTATAGTAGAATAGCTATCTCGCTCACTTGTCTCATCAGAAAAGATGTACTTTTTGTCTGATTTCAGAAATGTCAGATTGCATTCAATACTCTTAAGAAAGTCTTCACTTTCAAGATTATTCTTCATTACTATAATTCAGATCATAAGATTGTGATAGAAATCAATGCTTTAAACTATGTGTTCAAAGACATTCTTTCTCAGTACGATGAGAATGAGATTCTTTATTCAGTCGCTTACTTTTCAAAGAAGCATAACTCAGTCGAGTGTAACTACGAGATCTATGATAAAGAACTCATGATCATTGTTTGCGCTTTCAAGAAATGATGATCAGAGCTTGAAGACTTTATCTATTCTGTTGAGATGATCACAAATCATAAAAATCTTAAGTATTTCATGTCAATTAAGCAGTTGAGTTATCATCAAGCTCGTTGAAGCAAGTTTCTGTCTAAATTCAACTATCACATCGCTTATCATTTCAACAAGATCAACGATAAGTTAAATGCTTTAACATGTCGCTCAGAAGATCTTTTTAAAAAGAGAAATACATTCAATTCTTGACATTAATATCAATATCAAACAATTCTGAAAACTCATGTTTTAAATCTCAATATTGTTAAAAATCTTACTTTCAACATCTTTAACATCAAAGTTATGAAGCTTCAATCACAAATCATCATTCTAGATTCAGTTCAGTTACATCTGTTTTCAGTTATTTCAGCATCTTTGCAAATTTTAACTTTCATGAATCTAAAAATCGAAAAATTTGACGTTGAAAACGTTAAGTCTTAACTAAATTAAAACATTCTGAATCTTGATGAAGATTTTGCTGACACTTTCACTCAGACATTGTGAGAGTAAGTTGAAATCAATGATAAATTCGCAGTTCAAATAATTGAAGCACTTTGCAATAAAGCACGACATCATAACAAGATTTCTTTAATCAAGTGTAAAAAACATGAAAATTATCTGTACTTTCAAGAAAGAAAGTATGTGCTTAACTTAGATAAACTATGTCTTCGTATCATTCAGCTCACTCATGATAATGTCATTGATGATCACTCAGAAAGAGCAAAAAGCTATGAACTGATCAGTCAAGTTTACTAATGATCAAACATTTATAAGTATGTTCAACATTTCATATGAAACTGTCACATGTACACACGTTTTAAGCTTTTTAAACAACAAACTCAAGAATGATTATGTTTTCTTTCAGTTTTCAAACATCGTCGATGTAATGTCTTCATGAACTATGTAAATTCTTTATCGCTCAATATCTTCATAAGTATCACATATAAATATGTTTTAATCTTTGTTGATCATTTTATCAAAATGAGATATTTAATTTTCATTATTTTTATGAAAGTTGAAAAAGCTATCAACTGCTTCTATGCTCATGTTTCAAAACATCATTATTTACTTGAGTTTTTCATGTCTGATTGAGATACACAATTCATTTTCAATGTTTGAAAGTATATATGTAAAATGTTGAAGATAAATGTTAAGTTATCAACGATGTATCACTTTGAAATCAATGATCAAATCGAAAGAATCAATGCTGTCATGAAGCATTATTTTCAAGTCTTTGTCAACTACATGCAGAATGACTGAGTTAAATGACTTTCTGAAGTTGAATTCATCATCAATAATGCATCATCATTAATCATTTTAACATCATTCTTCTTGATCAATTTGAGTCAAAACTCACATTTAAACTTCAAGTCTTCTGAGTCTCTGCTCAAAAATCTTATGTTTCAAGCTTGAGACAATTTAATCAATGTCAAAAAGTTCATCAAGAAGATGAAGAAACTAACTGAGCATCTATGTGATGAGATGCTTATAGCTCAGATCGTTTATGAATTCAATGTCAATCTTTTTCATCATTCTTGTTTTAAATACTTCGTTGAAGATGAAGTTTGATTGAATGTTTGCAATTTCAGCATCACTCATCTTACTGTCAAGTTAAATGATCATAACGTTGATTTCTTCAAGATCAAGCATGTCTTTAAGAATCATTTTCTGATCATTGAGTTAAATCTTTCAACATTCATGAAGATTCATTCAATCTTTCATGTCACTCTTTTGAATCATATCACAAGTGATTTTCTTTCAAGTTAACATCAGAAATCTTGAAAACTCATTATCATTAAAAATGACGAAAGATTCTGATATGTAAACAGCATACTAAACTTCAAGCGTGATAAATGCTATAATTTATCTTCGCTTAAGTATTATATTAATTGAGAAAATCACTTTTCTACTTGAATGTCTTTTCATCTTCTGAATAATTGTGAGCAAATGCTTAATGAATATTATCTCATCAATTCTGTCATTGAAGAATCACATGTACTGTCATGTGTGATATCTCAATGTCAATGTCAAGAAGTTTAAGTTCAATCTTCATTGTTTCAACTCAGCTCAGATTTAACTCAGATTTTATTTAAATCTGACTCAGACATTTTGTTTAAATCTGATTTAGATATGACTCAGATGTATTTTAGTTTCACTGTGCATCATCACATTAAACTGCATTTCATCTTTTTCTTGTCTAAGTTTGACTCAGATCTTGTTTAAATCTGACTCAGATATCTTGTTTAAATTTGACTTAAATGTGATTTAAATGTATTTCAATTTAACTGTGCATCATCACGTTAAAATGCATCTCATCTCATCTTGCTTTTCAAATATCTTACTCAAATCTGACTTAAATCTGACTCAGATTTATTCTAGTTTCATCTGTGTTTCATTACATTAAAATGCATTCACATCAATTCTCATCTCATTTCAATCTTCATCTTCAATTCTTTCTCATTTCATTTTGTTTCTTCTCATCATTTTGCAGAAGCTCAATCTTGAAGAGAAAAGCTACTGTCATGATGTCAGATCATTAATTCAATTTAAAACATAAATCATTGATATTTTAAATAATTTCAATTCATTGAATCTGTTTTGCAGTTCAATGAATCAAGTTATTAATTTAATCATCATTATTTTAATCTAGTTTCAACAATTTTGTTTTGATCATCTCAATCATGTGTGCAAACTTCTGCAATTTTAAGTCAATAAAACTACTGTCTAGTCTTGATTCTGCTTGATTCATGTATATAAAAGTTGAGCTTTCATTCTTTTCTTTTGCTCTTTGTTTTTCATCTTATACATTATTTGATGTATTGTCTTATATCTAGATTTTATCAAAGTAATAATAATATCAGTCTTTTATATTGATAGTATCTTTAGTTTAACTTAATCTTTGACATCAGTAAAAGATGAAAAGATACTACTAGTAATTAAACAACTCAGATGCAGAGTTTAAGAGTTGTGACTGCAAGTGATCAAAGAAATGATGATTCATTAATCACGCTAATATATTGAAACATTTTTATCATATCAATAATGTTGTTGAGTAATTGATGAAAAGATATCAGATAGAATAGTCATTTCAAATGATGAGTCTGAAAGTCATGATTACATGTGCTTGAAGAAGTAGTGATTCATTGATCATGTTGATATACTGAAAGAACTTGAACTCATCTTTTTTACTTAACGTCAAGTCATACATCTATCTACGTGAAAAATCAAGAGCGTAAAAGAGTGATCAGAACACATTCTCTTCTATTAATCAGAGTCAAACATTGAATAATTGTGATTGCACATCTATACTAACAATCTATTCAACGTCTACGTGACATAAGTCAAATCAAAAGAAGAAAAGAGTTATTCAATACAATCACACTCTATCTTTTTATCATGTGCATCTTTCTTTCATCACATATTTCTCTGCTCAATGAATAATAATCATTAAGCAAGAGAACGCAGTTTTTGACACTACAATCACAAGCATCATGAATGCAATGAAATTGACTTCGCGATCGAAGATCAAAGATCAAAGATCAAAGCATCGTTGTATAAAATATTATCAATGAAGAGCAGAGCAAAGATGATGCATCATAATCAAACAATACAGACACTTTCATTAAAAGTTTACTTAAGCATCACATGCTGAATAGAAGCTATAAATTCATTACTGATAATATAGTGTTAATCTTATTGTTTTGATAACGTGAAGTCATCATGTAGTCGATAAGTGATTTTCTCTCTCAAAGAGTTTTGTTCATTTGATACGCATAGCATAGTTTTTTTCATGAGTCGAATCTAAATCAATGTCACAAAAGTGTATGAATTACAATTACAATTATTAAATCATGCATTTAAAGCAATAAAGACACGTCGTGACTTTGTAAGATTCAATCTGATCTTATCACAAATCTTCTTATAATGTGAGAGAATCATGATTATCATTTTTGTGCAATGTGCAATCTGCAAATCTGAACAAAGCATTTGTAGCAGCTTTTGAAATTGCTCATTATCGATGATTTAAAAGAGTAGATTCAAGTCAACAAAGATTTTACATAATTGATTTTCTCAATTTTTTTGATTGAAGATAGAAATTAACTCAATATGACTTTTCTTTTAATAGTTTGTTAATTTTGCATTATCAATTTGCATTATCAAATATGATTTACTCATTTGAAAGTCAGTTCAATTTATGATTGCAAGTATTCGCGTTTTTGCTTTGTCACTATGCAAAAGTCTGATTTAAGATGCTTTTTCATAACAGACGTGCTAAAGTTATCAAAAGCTGTTGAATGATTCATAATTTTATGACAGATTGTGCATGAGATTTTAGACAATTCTTTAACAATTAAAGTCAATTGTATAAAGTGATTTCATGTATTGAATTACTTATCATTTTTAACTTTTTTGAATCAGAGTGAATTAACTATCTTTTTTTGAGTCTTGTTTTGAATACTCTCGACAATAAAGATTTGAGATTATCATTGTAGAAAAGAGTCATTTGTATTTAAAGTTCATTAAACATACTTGCTATTCTTTCTTATCTTGAGCTGTGAGAAATTCTGATGAATTTTGTTCATCACTTCTTGTTTATCTTCTTCTTTTTAAAATGATGTGAAGAATTTATAAATCATTGAACTTGACTTGCAAAGTTTTCAAAATAAAGACTATTTAAAAATGAACTATGCAAAATGCTTTCATATGACAGATTGAAAGTTATCAATAAACTAAACATTTTATAAAATAGTTTGTATTAACAACAATAGTTGTTAATAGCTTGAAAATAGTATATAAATGATGTAATAAGTAATGTGAAAAGATAATGCAAAAAGATAATGCAATATATAAACAATGCAATGAGTAATATGAAAAGATAATGCAAAGAACAAGCAAATATGTTGTTTTATATTTCTATTTTTAACATTCTTAACATCAAGTTTGAGTTCTTGATGAATTGAGTTGAATTAATTTGATTTCTAGTCAAGTTGAGTCACGTCAAGTTGAAAATATGAGCAACTTAACTTGAATTAAGTTGAAAATGTGAGTAACTTGACTTGATATTAATTCAAGTTCAAAATGTCAACTTGAAACTTAACTTGATGATAAGTTTATTCACTATTAATCAAAGTGAAAGCAAGAACTTTAAATTGAGCTTAACGTAGAATATAAAATACTATTATGTGACTATCTTTAAATGTCAAATCAAATTCAAAGAGTTTCAAGATAAACTTAGTAAAAAACTTTTTATATCATTAAAGTAAGAGTGAAAAAATTGAAACTAATAAACAAGATGATATGTATACAGATTTTTGAGCATGACTTAGCTCAAAAACTAAACTTTTCTTGTAGACAGTAAGACTTCTTCATTTATATTAATGATATCATTGTCATAAATGTTTATGATACATAGAGTGAAGAACTTCTTATTTGAGCATTCTTTAATGATTTTGCTCAAATGTTGCAATTTGCAATAGTAATACAGCTTTCACTTGTTGCAAATTTTCTTGATTTCAGAAATAATCAAAGTTTTATCTTGAATAATAATAATAATGAAGCTTAAATTCATTGATTTATCAAGAAATGAGAAAGAAAAAGATGAAGATACTGTTGAAACAACAGTCACAAAAATGATGATCTTTGAATTCAAAGAATTACTAGTTAATGCAGAGATGTTCTTGACTTTGATGAATGAAATGATAATGAAGATGAAGTGAGATTGATGATGCTTAAGCTGCTGAAGTTCTTCATTGATGTCAAAGAATGCTTAAACTCATTGATGAAAGTTGAATGATTGAGTTTCATTAAGATTTTATCAAAAGAAAATGATGATTGTTACGAATGTGTCAAAGGTCAAATTCTAATCAATTCACAGTGAACATTAGCGAGTTCACTGCATATTGATTAGAACTAGTCAACGATCTAGTCGAAAGCTGATTTAGATCTGACTCAGATTTGATTCAAATATGACTCAGCATCTTTTCTTTTCTCTAGCATCTTCTAATCAGCTTCTATTGTCTTCTAGATAAACACACTTCTTTGTGTTACGAGTAGTTAACAGATGTCTATGATAAACACATTTCTTTGTGTCACAAACATCTTTCAAATAAACATCTTTCTTGTATTTCAACATGTTCTCTTTGAAACTAGCGTCGAATCTGAATAATTATTATATAGAGCGTGTTCTTCTTGTCTTTTGTATCTTCTTTCTTCTGTATTTTTAAAGTCTTAGTTATAGCTATCTCTATAAATTAAACATTCTAGTCACGCACGCATTCTGATTGGTTTCTAAACACGATCTCAACATTACTTTAAGAATTCGTTAATCACATGATACTGATCTCTATACTCATTCAAATTCACTCAACTGACAACGAAACGAGTATAAAGAAATTTGTGTATCTGATGATCAACGACATCGAAAGACAGAACAACATCAAAAGATCAATAGAATCAACGAGAACATACAATCATGTGATTGCTAGAGAATCTATCGCTCAGTCAGTAGTATCAGTTCAAATCGATTGATAGAATCAAGAAATTAAGATCTTGATTGCTTGAGAATCATCAAAAAATTCTTTCAAATCAGCAACATTCTTCTTTGAAGACTAAACACTTTAACAAACGATCTCACTACATACTATCGAGCATCGTTCTTCGTTCGATCATCAATTCTTCGCTATGATTCAATCATCTGTGAACAATCTCTTCGAGAATAATCAAAGCTCTTATTCTTCTGACACTACAAATTCAGTCATCTATTCTGAGCTATCACTTCGCATATCGAAATATCTTAGAATCAATGTCGTATGAAAACATCGATACTTTTTATCTCATTCTCAGACTTTCGATGAATCTCATGAAGCTTCTACTTCATGAGATATAAAAAATGTAGAGCAGCTACAACGCTGAGTCGAACAAGATTCAGAGGTTTTTCTAGAAGATTTGAACAGTCTTCGAACTCAACGAGATCTAGACGTGAAAGCTTGTGAGTTATTTGACAAGATATCAAGCGAACAAATATGAAAGACTTGTTTCAAGAAAATGAATAAAGTCAAAGAACGCTCGAATTAATTAAATCAGACGTTTCGAAACCAAGTGACTGAATTGCAACATCAACTGCGATCATCTAAAGAAGTCACTTCTTTCTCTTCTACTCTGTTCAATTTCTTCAAGCAATCTCAAAAGCTTTCGAATTCATCTCTGTTTACTGATGAAAAAGAATCTACTTGAAATGATTGACAAGAAAAGATTCGTGACAAGCTAGAAATCAACGCTGATCATTTCGATATCAATAGAGCTATTCTGATCTACGTTCACTTCAGAATCGAAGAAGACGCAGTCAAAGCTATTCTAGCTTGACGTCAACAAGATTCATTGAATTTCTATGTCACAGTCGATGATCTGTTAAATGAACTTGCTCAGCTTTACAATGATTTCGACAAAGAGACAAACTTTCGAAGAGAATATGCTAATCTCTCTCAAGAAAAGAGCAAATTCAGCGACTTCTATTCGATGTTTCAACGTCTGTTCTTCTATCTAGAGTATCACGAAAAGCAATTGATCGTTGATCTACGAGACAAGATAGCATATTGTCTTCATGCAGCTTGAAGTAGTCAATTGATTCAGTCAGAATTTCTAAACAAAATTCGTAGCTACTTGATTCGTTTGAACAATGAGCATCGAGTCATGAGTGACATTAAAGAAAAGAAATTCCTGAACAAAGTCAGAAAGCAAGTCATCTTTGCTGAGAAACGAGATTCATTGAATCTCTATAAAAAGATCGAACTCACTACATTCATCGATCATTCAAAATCGTGCGACATGATTTTAACTAGCGTCAAAAACATCGATCTACAAGCTGAAATCTGTTTCATCTGTCACAAATCAGATCATACTTCTAAAGAGTGCTCTGATCGAACTTCGAGAGTCAATGCATTAGAAGATGACGAGTTTGATTTATCTACATTGAACTCTGAGTCAGATTCTGATTCAAAAAACTAACTATCTCTTTCAGAGTCATTGAAGAAATAGAGATCATATTTTTGTGCAGTCAAATCGAAGTTCTATTGAAAGAAAACTATTTTGAGAAGTCATTTCTGATTAATGCGTCTTTTATCTTTCAGAGCAATTCTTTCAGTCTTCGCTCTTTGATAGATAGTGATTTCATCGTCTACACGCTGATACATGACAAGCTAGTCGATAAGATGTGTCAGAAACTTGAAATACAATCTATATCACTAGCAAAAGAGAAGTTAATACGAGACTATGATGAGAAGCTAGCTAGAAAAACTATTACTCATAAGATTCTACTCAATCTCACGATTAAAAGTCATAAGAAATTGACTATGTCAATGCTGATAGCTGATATCAAGCATTATGAAGCTATATTGAGCAAATTCTGAATGAACAAAAATGAAATATTATTGAACATGAAACATGATACTATCATATTCTCTGATCAATTAGATATTCTCATTTCGATTTTTTTAATTTCGTCAAATACAAAGCACTCAAGTTGATCGTGATCAACTTCGATCTCTTCAGCAGCTCACAGCAAGATTTCTAAGATGCTCAAGCATTCAGTTTCATTCATTCAGAAAAAGTCATTCTCGATTCAAAATATAGACATCGCTTCTTTTCAAGCACTAGTAAAACGAAAAAAGAAGAATCAGACAGAGATTTTTGCTATGTTCGTCGAGAACATCGATAGAGAAATCGTCTACAATACTCAATGCAAACTAGATGTCATAAACGTCTTTTCAGTCGATGAAACGATTCAGAATCTAGAGAATGTTAAAGTCAAGCTATCATTGAAATATCAGAATTTTCTAGACATCTTTGATCGAGCTCAAGCAGACAAGCTATCGTCTCATCGTTCATATGATCATAAGATAGAGCTTACTAGTGACGCAACGTCATCTTACTGTTGAGCATATCGAATGTCTTTCTACAAGCTTCAGAAAGTAAAGAAATATCTGAACGAGAATCTTTTCAAAGAATTTATAACTTCTAGCAAAGCTTCGTATTTCTCACTCGTTCTGTTCATCTTAAAAGCAAATGAAGATCTATGATTCTGCATTGACTATCGAAAGCTCAATGCTATTATCAAAAGAAATCGCTATTCTCTATCGCTCATAGATGAGATGATCAACAAAATAGTTGATTGCAAGCATCTGATTCAATTAGATATCATTTCAACTTTCAACAAACTGTGAATGCATTCTGATAGTGAAAACTACACTATCTTTATCATCGCTTTAGAAGCGTACAAATCAAAGATGCTATCTTTCAAACTTATCAATGATTCTGTCTCGTTTCAACAGTATATGAATGACGTTCTTTGAGACTTTCTAAATGACTTTTGTCAAGTCTATCTAGACGACATTCTGATCTACAGCAAAACTCAACGAGAATATCGACAACATGTCAAGATGATATTAGATCGTCTACGAGAAGCTGATCTACAAGTAGATATTCGAAAGTGCGAATTCGACGTAGAAGAAACTGTCTTCTTAAAAGTCATAGTTTCAGAACAAGATCTTCGTATGAATTCTATCAAAGTGAAAGTCATAGTCAACTGAACTACGTCGATCAATCTAAAAGAAGTTCAGAGCTTCGTGAGATTTGTTAACTTCTATCGTCGTTTCATTAAGAACTTCTCGAAGCTAGTCAAATCATTCACTCAGCTGACTAGAAAAAACACGTCTTTTGTTTGAAATGAAGTCTGTGTTCAAGCTTTTGACGATCTAAAGAAACAGATCAGCTCGATCTCAGTTCTACGACACTTCGATTCAAAATGACAGACTATTCTGAAAATCGATGTCTTTGACTACGTCAAAGATGAAATACTATCTCAGTATGATGATGAGAATGTTCTTCACTCAGTAGCATTCTACAGCAAGAGCATGATTCTCGCTGAATGCAATTATCACATCTATGACAAGAAATTGCTAGTCATTATTCAATGTTTTGAACACTGAAGACTCGAGCTAGAATGCACAAAGCTGCTTATTCAGATGTTCATCGATCATCAGACTTTGAAGATCTTCATGAAAAACAAACAGTTAACTCGACGTCAAGTCAATTATCTAGACATTCTATTCGAGTTTAACTTTCAAATCATTTTTCGATCAGGCAAAATGAACACTAAAGTCGATGCTCTAATCAGAATGTTTCTGATCGACGTCTCTGAATCAACTCAGCGTATTGAAGATCGCTATCAGACTCTTCTGACATTCGATAGAATAGATATTCTAGCTATCGAATCTGAAGTTGATCTCTATCAGCGAGTAAAAAATGTCAACAAGACGAATGAGCTTTGCAATAAGTATAGACAAGCTATAAACGAAAACAAGCTCAAGCTACATAGCACTGAATTGAAGCACTGCAAGATCGTTGACGACGTTCTGTTCAGAAAAAGTCTACTGTGAGTTTCTGAGAATATGCATACGAAATTGCTAAAGAAAATTCATGATCAGTCTTTCATCTCTCATTCTGACAATCGAAGAACTACTGATCTAGTTCAACGTTTCTACTATTGATCAGATCATCAAGCAACGATTAGACGTTATATTTGAAACTGTCATGCCTGTCAACGAAGCAAGACATCTAGAAATAGCATCAATAAACTTCTTTATTCTCTATCGATTTCACAGAAACGCTGAAAAGATATAGCTATGAACTTCATCACTGAGCTACTTCTATCGAAAGATTATAACGTCATTTGCACAATCATATGTCGTCTCATCAAGAAACATCACTATGTTCTCTGTCATTAAAGAGACGAGAGCATCTCAGTCGAAGAAACGATTTGAATCATGCTATGAAACGTTTATCGACTTCATAATCTACTCAGTTTCATTGTTTTGAACAGAGATTCTCAGTTCATATCAACAATGTGACAAAGTCTTTGCAAGCGACTAAGAATCATGACTAGTCTATCAACAGTTTATCATTCTGAGATCGATGATCAATCAGAGCGAGTCAATCAAGACGTTGAACGCGAACTTAGAATCTACTGTAATTACTGTTATGAGTTTGCATAGAGCGAATCATATGAATGTATTCTAACTAGAAGTTCAAAGCTGAAGTAGAAAGAAGATGCAACACGACGTGAGTTTTACTCACGAAGACACGCTAGATCGCTAGCGTGTCAACAACAGCTCTACTCACAGCTCTATACTAGTCTATGTTAGACTAATCAGGCTAATCAGAGATAACAGAGATGCATGCTCGTAACAATTACATGCAGAACGACTGAGTGAAATGACTTTTCATGATGAAATTCAGCGAGAATTTCAATATCTTCTCAGTCATCTCAATGACTTCGTTCTACTTCAATAAGAGTTTTCATTCACGAATGAGTTTCGATTCAGATGCGACTGACTATGAAACAATTCGTGAACGTCTTGAAGCTAGAAAAGCAGATGATATTGTCATTTGAATGAAAGAGCTTCTTATCTTCGATCATCAGCAATTGAAAAAGACGAAGCAGATCATTGAAGCTCAGATCAATAAACATAGATGAGACGTCATCTATGAAGTAGATGATTGAGTTTGATTATTCTTCAGAAACATCAAAACAACAAGATCGTGCAAAGATTTGAAAGATAAACAGCTAAAACTCTATCAAATCACTGTCAAAGTTGAAATCTTCTATCATCTTCGTCTATCGAGAAGCATGAAGCAGCTGCATTCGATGTTCAGCTCAAAGCTATTACGTTCTTATTCTCAAGATTCATTATCAGAACAGCATTTGAAATCTTCTAGATCATTGACAATCGAGAATGATGATCATTGAGAGATAGATGATATTTTGAACTTTAGATGCTATCGAGATTGAATACAATACAAGATCAAATGAACGAGACTAGATTGAAACAATGAATGATACTATGTCGATAAAGAAGAATTCGAGAGCTCGAAAGAAGTTCTAGTCGAATTTCATAAGCTCTATTCAGACAAGTCACACTAAATTGAAAAACAGTGAAAATTTATGCGTTTCATTTGTTCTATTCATGCGAACATGAATTTTCGAAGAGAAGAGTAATGTTACGAATGTGTCAAAGATCAAACTCTAATCAATTCACAGTGAACGCTAGCGAGTTCACTGCATATTGATTAGAACTAGTCAACGATTTAGTCGAGAGCTGATTTAGATCTGACTCAGGTTTGACTCAGATATGACTCAGCATCTTTTTTCTTTTCTAGCATCTTCTAATCAGCTTCTATTGTCTTCTAGACAAACACACTTCTTTGTGTTACGAGTAGTTAACAGATGTCTATGACAAACACATTTCTTTGTGTCGCAAACATCTTTTGAATAAACATCTTTCTTGTGTTTCAACACGTTTTCTTTGAGACTAGCGTCGAACCTAAGTAACTACTATATAAAGCGTGTTCTTCTTGTCTTTTGTACCTTCTTTCTTCTGTATTCTTAAAGTCTTAGTTATAGTTATCTTTATAGATCAAACATTCTAGTCACGCACGCACTCTGATTAGTTTCTAGACACGATCTCAACAATGATTTAAGTGAAATAATTAACATTACGCTTTAAACAATCAATCAACAAGAAATTTTTCATCAAAGAATATTCTTTCTTTTAATAGAAAGAATTGTAATAGTCAACAAAGTTATTCATTTCTTGCTTTAAAGTTTTATGAAAATATAAATAAGCATTTTCTGTCTTGAAAGAATTATCATAGTAATGATGCAACTTATATCATCAATCTGTAAAGATGAAAATGATACAGAAATCATTGACTCAATATTGATTCATTAAATTGTGAGTCTTTTTATTTATGATAAATCATGACTCAATATAGATGATCTTGATTCAATGAAAGAAATAACAATCATCATTCATGTTCATGCGTTGTATCAGACTCTGCTTTCATGCATTCAATCAATCTTTGTTCTTCTTATACTTAAATATGTCAAGAAGTTTCTTGAATCTAAAAGTAATGAAGACAACGACAAAATTTGCAGAAGAATGAATGATGAAAAAAGATTGATTGTTCAAGATTTATGCAATAATTTGAGTTATCATCACAAGAGACTGAGAATTCAACTTTATATAAATTGAAGAATTGAAAATGATGAACAAGAATGAAATGATAACATCATGTTGTCAAACTTGATTTTAAAGCTCTTGCATTATGCAAAAGATTTCAACTGAATTTTTGATTATACTTTAAGTAAACTGTTCAACAGCATGCTCATTATCAATCAAGAAATTATGAAGCAACTTCATTTAAGTGAAAGAATAATTAAATGAGATTTCAATGTATGAAAATGTTGCAAAAAGTGTAAATCTTTTGTAATGTCAAAGACTGAGTTAAATTAAAGATACTATCAATATAAAAGAATGATATTATTATTATTACTTAAGCTGATCATGATTAACTTAAGTAACTTGATAGAATCTAGATACAAGATAATACATCAGATAATATACAAGATGAAAGACAAAGAGTAAAAGAAAAGAACGAGAACTTAACTTTTATATACATGAATTGAGCAGAATCAAGACTAAACAATAGTTTTATTGACTTAAGATTGCAGAAGTTCATGCATATGACTGAGATGATTGAAACAGAATTCCTAAAACTAAATTAAAATGATGATGACTAGATTAATGACTTGATTCATTGAAGTGCAAAACAGATTCAATGAATCAAGATTATTTAAAATATCGACGATTTATGTTTTAAACTGAGTTGATGATCTGACATCATGATATTTACTGAGCAGCTTTATGCAAATGAAGCAATTAAAACTGTGAGATGATGAGATTTCTTTGCGTAAAACTGCGTAGTGAAAGATAATAAGATAGCACTCTATTAATAATAGAATTAATTGCTAAGAAATGAATGTAAGAGCTGACAGAGTTTTCATCTTCTGTCAAGTCATTATCTTTATTCACTCATTAGCTTCTTTCGATCTAATTTTGCGAGCTAGTCTTGCAGACACGCATCGTTCATAGTCGATGAGATGCATTCTCACACAGAAATGACGTGAAAATGAGATTATTCTGAATGAATCAGATTAAGTCGTGAATCTATGTCTTTGAAGCGAGAATAGCGATGAATTCAAATGAAAATTGTGAGATAGTCTCGAGCGAGGGCAAACGGTATAAAAAAGCATAGTCAATCGTGAAATAGTCTCGAACGAGAGCAAACGATATATAAAAGAATAGTCAATCGTGAATAGCCTCGGGCGGGGACCAAACGATATAGAAAAACATAGCCATCAGACCGTGAATAGCTTCGGGCGGGGACCAAACGGTATAGAAAAACATAGCCATCAGACCGTGAATAGCCTCGGGCGGGGACCAAACGGTATAGAAAAACATAGCCATCAGACCGTGAATAGCCTCAAGCGAGAACCAAACGGTATATAAAAGTACAGCCACCTGAAATTCGTGAACAGGCCTCTGAAAGTCTGATCAGCTTCATATGGTACTGCTCCGTGTAGAAGCCAGGGGAGCTTCGAAGCTTCAGCCGAGGGAGATTGAAAGCTTCAGCCGGGGGAGCTCGAAAGCTTCAAAAAGGGGAGTTTGGAGGCTCCGATTCCCAAAGGGGAGTGTTGGAAATAGGGGAGTTGGTAACCTCCGCCTCATAGGGCTGGTAGGGCTGGGGCCCGCTAGTAGAGTTTTCACCTTCCACCTCCTAGATAGCCTCCTAACAGCAACAACAAAAATACCAATATGCCCCATATGACCTCGTATCTCAACAAATATCCCCATGAACCCTGAAGGTGCGGCCGGATCAATACTGTTCCGTGAGTCTCTGAGGTGCAAGCCTTCGCCCCACGACAGCGCATGTAAAGATTTTCGACGTTTTCAATCGAAAGATCAATCAGGAAACTATCTCAGAACACTGAATAAACACTTTTCGCTTTCTCTATGATACACTCAATCGACTAGCCTCTCACCTATATCACAAGCAGCTCTTGAATCTCAACCTCCGACTTCTTCACCAGCTCGCCGTCCATGACGCCCTGAACATACGCCTCGCCTATAAGCGTATACAACCGTGTCGCTCCAAGTCCCTCCACATCAATGTCGCCCATCGAGCGCAACAGGTACGGCGTTCTGCTCCCTAGAAGCACAAAAACCTCATCGCCCGCTTGCGCCGAAGATCCCATACCCATATATCCCGTATCGGTGTTGAAATACCGCCGCTGCAAGCCCACAGACCTGATAGTACGATCCGCCTCCGTAGCCATTGCGTGTTCCTCTGGCGAGGAGAAATCATTTATAGCCGGAGCGCGGTGACTACCTCTCATCGTCTTCTGCCGCCCGAGCCATCGCCGCCATGCTTGCACTGCGGTTTTGTCATGAAGCGTTGTGCGTCTGAACATTGTGTGCCCGTCAAGTCCCGCAGAGCTGTGGCTGCCTACGAAGAACGCGTCGCCGCACACGGTGCGCCAAACAGCGTCATACTCGGTTCCACCTGCGACATATGGCTGGTCAAGATCATCAGGGTTCGAGGGAAGTGGGAAGTGATCTATTTTGATCGCTGAGGCGCGGTTGACGAGGAATGGCATGAAGTACTTGAAATTATCATGATCAACGGTGCCGATACGCAATGCTGATAGTGTGAGAACACGCGTCCTAGTGAGGATGGAGGAGGAGGTGTAGCGGGTGGGAGAGGGAGGGGAGGGGCGGCTGGCGCAGGCGTCGAAGATGAAGGCGCGGTTGATGCGCTCGGAGGTCCCGACCTCATAACCCCTTTTGTTTATAGTCTCCCAATCGGGGGTCCAGCTGGGCATGTCGAGCTCAACTGCATCGGGGATCGATTTGTGCTTCTTCCGCAGGGCGTCCTGCATATATTTCTCGCTAGCAGACGCTGTCAGTGGAAGGACTTTGTAGTATGTGGCACCCTCCTTGATTTTCTGGAGATCTCCCATCATTTTTTGATAGTTTCTCTCAGTGCGGAAGGTAAGGATGGCGAGCGAGCCCGAAACCTCCATGGATCTTAACGCTACCTCCTGGTAGAGCTCAGATGTACGCATTTTGTAATTAGGGGCTATTGCTCTACTGTTACCCCAGTCTGTGACAAGACCTAAAAGGCCATAGACTTTGTCCCGAGCATCTGTGGCATCTTTCGAGTAATAAAGACGAAGAAGGGTCAGTAAAGTGATACTCTCCTTTCTCCGCCAGAGATTCCCGCTCTCGACAATTGCTAGCATCTTGCGGCAGAAGTCCTCCATAGGCAAAGAATTACGATCTCCTGGAGGCAAAACACCTACACAGCATGATGACTTGTGACGCTCCAGATTGGAGGATGCGAGGGCGTACATACGGAGGGGTGCTGTGAACCGGCCGAATACGACAGTGACTTTTGAAGGGAGGGTAACCTCTTGAATCACCCAGATTCGATTCCACTATTAAAAGCGATATATCAGGTTCTTTCTCTTCATGGAAAAAAGCGCAATTATGAATTCAGTATTTACCTACCCATGGCTGGGCGACCAAGCTACTGAACGCTTTCATGCATTGCTCACGCAATTTCATACTCCTCAATAGCGGTATGTCCGCTAAATGCACATCACCCGCCAGCAAGCGCATCAGGCAGAATCCCAGCATTAGCGGGTTTGCAGAGCGTGCGTCCGGCTTTTCTGGATACGTATCGCCATAGGCCGCTGCAAAAGCTAGAACTGAGTTGATGCTTGATATGTCGGCTTCATCGCCACCCCAATCGAAACAGCTAGCATCCCAATGTTCGTCTCCGGGGATGGGCTGCGTATCATCCCCTAGCCAGACAATTACCTCCTTCGGATTTTCAAAGATGACGCGCATCATTTCAACTTGATGCGTGCGCTCGGCGGGGTCGAATTGGTTGATGGAGAGAGCGTCAATCCAGACTGGAGTCTTGGTATTGATAGTACGAAGGCGTTGAAGGGCCTTTTTTAGATTTCGCGTGATAGCAAGGCGCTGCCCGTTGAGAGTGATCGGAACAGTGTCGTTCTGGTTTCCCCATGTGTATGACAATGCTTGGTACACTGGGCGAGTATTGAGCGAAACAGCCGACATTTCACAGCACACATCGTACTCTGGATCAATATCGGGAGATAATTTTACTAGTCGAATCTCCCGTTTAGCTTTGTCTAGCGAGCTGTAGATCTTCTCAAGTTCCTTCCCCTGTTCCGCAGTCTGAGTCTCTAGAACCAGCTTCGAAGATCCTCCACCAGGCTGGGAAATCGCCGTCACGTTGAACGGCGTCGCTTTTGACGTCTCGCCACGCCCGGCTCGTACTTGTCCTCTTGTTGCTAGGACGGCGGCTGCTTCTTTGCGTTTGCCCTCAATGATCCTCTCTACTGTTTGTGGGGGCAAGGTCTTCAAGCGTTCCAACGTCTCTGGGGGGAAGGGAGGCAGGCCTGGAATATCTTCCTCTCGTGCCACGACGGGATCTGGCGCTGTTTGGGCCGGTGTTGCCGCTGGCACTGGCGCTGGAGAAGCAATACTGCTCCGAATGGGCTCTTTGCTTGACTGCACATTGGTCAAAATCATCTTTGTGCAATTATCGATGCGCTCAATGGCCTCTGCGAGGTCTTTCAAGTTGGGCTGCTCAATGACCTTATCTAGCAAGAGGAGAACACTATTGGAGAAGTCCTTGAATACGTGATAAGGAACAGCCTTAGCGGTGGCAGCATCTCCCTCCTCACCAGACCTTTCGCTGTACTTCTGGAGCTCTTGAATTTCTTTCTTGAGATTGTTGGCGTGGGCTGCAACCGCCACTGAAGACTGGCCCACTGAGGGCCAAGCAGCTGTACTGTTCTCGGCCATTTTTGTACCTCTTTTTTGGCTCGGAAGTAAATGAATCAGAAGGATAAATCACGCTTATGAACATTTTTCGAAGAAACTAGGAAAGCATATGCACTGGCTTGACAGGTCCCACTAATTTGCCAGTTCGTATCGAGAAGTTTGAACATTATGTATACGGCGTTTATAAGCTTCAAGAAATTCGAGGCCATGGATACGAACGGGAGGTAGAAAAGACAACCTCTAAAACCGCCCCCATTCTTCAAGTAACATTGTAAATCAAACCGGAATTTGCCGAGCTCGCGGCATTTTGAACCCATGTTCCTAACCCATTCGGGCTATCCGACCAGCAGTTCGCGTGCTCCCTATATAGGAACATTGTAAATTAGGGCAAATGTAAATCGAACACCCAGGTTCGCAGATAGAGATTCGTAATGATTTATTATCTCATGTAGAAAGAATCTGTGACGTTGGAACAAACCCCTGCACTCGACTGTTGAGTCACTCACCGAGAGCTAATACAGTAGCTAGCTACGAGCGCTTGTAGCTTTTGGTGACAGCCAATTGCTCAAAAGGTATGATTTGCTCAAAAGGTATAATGCGCAATACATGTTAACTTGACAGTTTCAAATATATATTTTATTTCTTCATTAAATGCATGCAATCTATGGCTATGAAAACGCTGTGTATATACTAAATTACAGGTTGGCAAGCAGGTAGAAAGCCATGTAGGAAGCCATGTAGAAAACCATGTAGAAAAGCACTGTTTGACGCGTATTATGCGCTCGACCAACGTGTATTTTGAAGCATGTAGGGAGTTTGGTAGGGAGCCATGGAGAATGTTTTGTAGAGAGTCATGAAGGATGTTTGAAGGGAGTCATGAAGGAGAGAACCATGGAGAGTGTTTGATAGAAAGTCATGAAGGGTATTTGAAGAAAACCATGAAGGGAGCCATGGGGGGAGCCATAGAGGGAGCCATGGAGAGTGTTTGGTAGAAAGCTTTGATAGAGAGTTTGGTAGAGAGTTTGGTAGAGAGTTTGGTATCGAGCCATGAAGAATGCTTTCTATTGAGCTAATTAGCATGTGCTAGGGAGCATATATGAAGCATACTATGAAGTAGATCATGAAGCGAATGATGCGTATTCAAACGCGTCACATAAAGCATGTTTTGAAGCATGTTTTGAAGCGAGTAGGCTGGTGAGTAGACGAACGAGTAGGTAGCTGAGTTGGTAGCTGAACATGTAGGTAGGCGAGTAGGATGGTGAGCACGTAGAGTTGTGAGTAGGGTGGTGAGCACGTAGAATGGTGAGTAGGGTGGTGAGCATGTAGAGTGGTGAAAATTTCGTCGAAGCTTAGACAAGATTTCAAGATTTAGGCAAATTTTCAAGCAGAATTCGCTCTAAGGTTCTAATGTGACTTCTTACCAGCCCGAAGCCAGCCCGAAGCCAGCTCGAAGCCAGCTCGAAGCCACATTAGCAGACCTAGCAAGTCAATATTGACGGGCCGAATCCTCGAATTGCCGATGTCAAAGTCAACAAGGAAAAAGGCTTAAATATACACTGAGTAGAGAGTTCTGAATAGCTTCAGTATAAAGCTTGATTTCCAAGAGATGAAAGTGTTGAAAACATAAAACAGTACTGTTACCTCAGTGTGATTGACAATCTTGCTTAGCTGTATAGAGCGCGAAATTCAGAGTTTTTATCTTTTTTCTTTCTTCATAGCTTCTACTTTCTAGAGCAGTTCAGTCAATATATACACATGCACATACTTCTTCTGACTCTCATATATCAACAGATAACTGCAAACCTCGCCGCTCGCAATAGAATTCAGCGATGAAGTTGAAAAATACTACGTAGATCAAATACTTGATGCAGGAGTCGGTCGCGGAAGAGCAGTTCGATATCTAGTCAAGTGGACTGGCTATGATAATAACACTTGGGAATTCTACGAACATGTGGCTCATCATCGACGTTCTCGTGGCATTCCAACAACAGTCAAGCAAGCCTCGTCATCGCCTTTGCGAAGCTCAGGCCCTTAGAAGAGGGGTGTCATAGAGCGGAATTTCATTTTGCAGGCCTGGGCTTGCAAAATCATGATTGGTCAGCCAGGTCTGAAAGCTAAGCTCTATTCGGGCTAGCGCGATTAATGCGTCATTTCTCGAGTATATCTTCGCGCGCTGTTTTTACTTTCAACCTTTGTGCGTTATGTGTGTAACTACCTCATAGCTACCAATGAATTATCAAGTTCCATAGACCTAGCTACGATCACAAATGGGAAGACTGCTGGAGAGACTGCTAGGGAGGCTGCTGGGGAGGCTAATAGGTAGTTATGGTAAGGTAGTTATTCTAGTATAAGCTTCGCCCACCCACCCTCACACCCAACCCTATCCATAAATGGGATGGGTGACGAGGCCCAAAAGTGCACTCAACCCAAGCCGTTGCGCGGCGCATTCAAACCCCCTTCCCATCTTCCACTCAGCTTCAATTCACACACACACCCTTTTTCTCCCCCCCTCTACTACCTGCCGCCCAGACAGTTTCTCAAAACCTGGCAAATCTCGACGACCTGCTTCTCGTTCCTCAGCCACGAGAAATGTGTCTCCTCATTCAGCAGCACAATCGCAATCCGCTCCCTAGAAACAAGGAGATCGAGGTTATTGTACTCGCTTCGCATATAATACTCGTACAACTTTCGCTGATGTTCATTGCGGTAAGTGTCGTTCATGAGCGGGGCTTTGAAGAGGATAATGGTAGTATCAGGTCCTGGGATGAGCCCTCGTGGCTCAGCAGCCGTGGAGGGTCCAGGGGTATAGACGTAGTTGATGGGGTCGAGAATGCTTTTCTCGTTCGGAAGTCCTAGATCCGCGCTCGCCTTCCCGACGCCAAAGTAGCTGTCCAGAATGGCCAGCGTTGTAACGTGCTCTCCTGCATGTCCCAGCTGTCGGACTATCTCAAACGCCAAAACTCCTCCAAAGCTCCAGCCGAAGAAATGGTATGGACCTATAGGTTGGACCTGCCTTATATAGCAGATATATATCCGGGCAAGCTCTTCAAAGGTTGATGGTATCTTGAAGTGGAGGTAGTAGTTGTTGAAAATAATGAGGCTGTATGTGGCGGATAGATGTTTGGAGATGTTATTGAAGTAACTTTCTGCACCGCCCTCACCTGGGGGTAGAAGGAACAGTACTGGAGAGGTGTTAGAGGCGTGACGAAGTTCAAAGTAGGGGACAAATTCTTCGAGTGAACTATTTATGAATCCGGGATTGTCTATAGGGGTGGTTGAATGCCTGTGGAGGAGAGTGTGTGAGATGATGCGTTCGAGGTTCATCTTCAGTAAGGAGCAAAGCTTGACATTTAGTGATGATTCAAACCGACTAGAGATGGTAAAGTTCATTTGCCGTGCAAGGCACATGCCGGTTATGTCGAGGATGGCATCATTGGCATCCTCGTCACTTGGATCGATGCTAAGACTCATTGTACCCGTGGCATTTGTTAGATTCCAGGAATCACTTGTAGTAGTGTGGTGTTCGAATTGACCAAGATAATTGAAAGTGACGCGCGGCAGCGGTTTCTGAACATACCCGAAAGTGGCACCATACCCTATGCCATTATTGGGTACTTCTCTCAAACTCTTTCTTATACTGCTTATAGTCAGACCTAAATCTTCTACAACTGAAAGCGCGAAGGGGTACATGGTAGTGAACCATCCCATTGTGCGGCTCACATTCAGTGAGGTGTCGAAGGGTTCACGGCCATGTCCCTCAAGAGTGACAAACGTTGTCTGGGTCTTTGTTATCTCTTGCAATGCATAACCTACTGCTGTGAGAAGAAGCTCGTTCACCCGTGTCTCATACAACGCGTTGCATTCTCTGAGTAGGTGCATCGTCTGGTCGATGGTTAATGAGAATTCTGCGCGATTGGTAGTTTTTCCGGACATAGGCCATCTCTGATTTATCCACTTGGTGTCTTTCACCACCGAATGCCAGTACTTCTGTTCGACCTCGGTATGGAGATAATTGTCGACTCTCAGGGTCCATTGTCGGTAACTACTCCCCTTTTTTTCTTGTTTTTTGTATTTATATATTGCTTCCAGGTCCCGAATCAAAATACTCCAGCTCACAGTATCAACAATGAGATGGTGAATGGCAAACCATACTCGAGCGGAGCCATCATTGAAGCCGTGAATATAGCTTACGGCAAACATTGGCCCCTTCCTTACATCGAAGCCGCTTTGCCAGCTCGTGAAAGTGGCGTCTTGCTCTTCTTTCAGCGCTACGATCCCGATATCCATGGTATTCAAGTCTACTTCCCTTTGATCGTAATCGTAGTACTGAATGTAGCCTCTTCTAGTATACTTGAATCTTAATTTGAAAGCGTCATGGTGGTCCTGCAAAGCCTCCAATGCGCTCTTCAGTCTCTTCACGTCAAGTTGCGGAGTTTGAATGGTAAAAGTCTGGTTCCAATGGTGACAATTTTTCAAATTTTTGGAGAAAAACCACTCCTGAATCGGCAGCAGTGGGAGTTTCCCAGCAAGGGAGCCTTGTTCTGTAACATAGTCTTTTTGCCGACTTGGTTGGTCTTCATCTACTGAAATGTTGTCGCAAAGATCTCTAATAGATTTACAGTCGAAAACGTCTTTCGCGGTAACCTTGAGATTAAGTTCCTCACGGATAAGCGCTGTGAGCTGCAAAGATAGGATGCTATCACCACCGAGTTGGAAGAAGTTGTCGTTGATCCCGAGGTCGTCTATGCCCAGGATTCTTGACCAGATACGGGACATGTTTCTTTCCCGATCGTTGCGAGGGGCAAAGTATTCATGTTTATCCGAATGGAAGTGGGGGTCTGGGAGCGCTCGCGTGTCCAGCTTTCCGTTAATCGTCACAGGCAGAGATGTGTTCAGGCGTATCAACATTACCGGAACCATATGTGCTGGCAGTCTATGTTTCATGAAGGTGCTCACTTTTAATTCAGTGAGCTGCGGATCGTCTGTAATATAGTAGCCAACAAGATATTTGGCTTGTCTAGAGTGGGGTAACAACTTCTCGTCGTACTTGGCGACCACTGTACTCTCCTTTATACCTGGATAGCTACCAAGGACGGCGGTGATCTCTCCAAGTTCCAACCGGAATCCGCGTAGTTTGACCTGCAGATCATTCCTGCCAAGGTACTCTAGCTGTCCACCAGGTAAGCGTCGAACCAAGTCTCCGGTTTTGTACATTCGATGATATTTCCCGGCTCGGATATCCTCCTCCGTCCTAAACGGATTGGCCAGGAAACGTTGCTTAGTCAATTCAGGCTGGTTGAGATATCCACGCGCTACACAACCCCCAGCTAAGTAGAGTTCTCCCACAGCACCCAGCGGTAGCATTTGCAAGCAATCATTTAGCAAGTATCCCCTCATGCCTGGGAGAAGCTGCCCGAGCGTATTTCGAAACTTTGAGTCGCCTTCAAAGCGGGCGACCATATTATATACGGTGGTTTCGGTAATCCCATAAGCATTGTGCACCGTGCCATTAAAGCCGTTGCGTATTTTCTCGAACTGGTTGGCATGGAACGCTTCCCCGGCAGCTGTCAAGACCTTGAGATGCTCCAATCTTGACATATCGATCTGATGTAAAAATGTAGGTGTTCCGCTAAGATAGGTGAGCTCGTTCTCGTTGACATAATTATAAAACTGGTCATCTATGTCGAAGTCACGATCAGGGATGATTAGCTTATTAGAGCTCAGGATCGATAGAACGAGTTGCTCAACCGAGAAGTCAAACACATAATTCGAAAGAAACAGAATTCCATGTTGTGTCCCTATGTCTGAGCCAAAATAAAGAGTTCTCAAATTGTTTCGTAAGCCCAGTACTCCCTTGTGTTCGACCAATACGCCTTTAGGATTTCCCGTAGTCCCGGATGTGTAGATAACATAGGCAAGATTGTTCTCCTCAGTACTAGACATGAGTTCAGACGTCGGCAGCTGATTTACCCTAACAATCGTTGACAGAGAATCAATATAGACTGCTACTGACGACACCAAGAAGCTTTCCACCCTTTGTCGGTATTTTTGGTTAGCCACAACTATCTTAGCTCCGGTGTCTTCCAAGATAAACCTAATCCTCTCCTTCGGATACTTGGGATCGATTGGAACGTACGCAGCGCCTGCTTTCCATACAGCCAGGATACTGATGATTGTGAGTTCACTCTTGTCCAGGATGAGCGCAATCACATCATCAGAGGAGATTGAAGCCATTGACCGAAGATACCACGCCAGTTGATTAGTACGTTCATTGAGTTCCCGGTATGAAATCCTAGTTCTCTGGCTAACCACAGCAATCGCGCTACTGGAAATTCTTGCTTCCCTTTCAAAAGCCTCATGTAGTGTTTTGGCTTGGCTAGATAAAGACAGATCAGATAGTGAATCATCGGTGGCGCAGATGAGGCCGCTTGCTTCATCAGCCATGCTCAATTCCTTAATTCTCCTGGGAGTGTTCGCATGGAGCTTGGAAAATTGCCGCAGGATGCGGCAGTAGAGTGAAGTAAAACCTCTGATGGAGTCGTCAGCGAAAACACTTGCTGCATAATTGAAGTTACAATGCAATCCTGTTTCACGTTCGATTATAGTAGCAGCAAGATCAAACTTCGCCGTGGTGTAGCTTTTCTTCCATTGATATTCCGTCAGAATTAGGTCAGAAAATCTGCAGTTACTCGAGTCTTGAGACCTGGATTGCATGGCTTCATAGTTGAAGACGGCTTGTACAAGGGGGTGGCGACTGGGGTCGTTATCAGTCTGAAGCTCTTTGACGACCTCCTGAAACGGCATATCTTGATGCAACTGGCCCTGGATGAACTCTTGACTGACCCGGAGAATGTAGTCTACGGCAGAAGAATCGCCGTCGATATCAATCCTCAGAACAAGCATGTTGACAAAAAAGCCAATTATGTCTTCAAATTCGCGGCGAGTTCTGTTGGCTATGGGGATTCCAATAATAATATCTCGCTGATTCGTATAAACGCCAAGCATCAGACAATATGCGCTTGCTAAGAGGCTGTACAAGCTGATGTTGATGTCTTTAGCCAATCTTCTTAGCCCGCTGGTTAATTTTGGATCAAGCCGAAATTGAACATCCCTTCCCTTGTAATCAAAATGGGGCGGTCTATGGAAGTCTGGGATGAGCTGCAGCTGCTCAAAGCCATTGAGCTTTCGTCGCCAGAAGGAGGCCAGTTTCTCTCTTCGGTCTCCTGTTAGGCAGCTTCGTTGCCAATTGGCCACGTCCCGATATTGGAGATGCAAAATGGGGAGGTCCAGTGTGCCTTGAGCTTCTTTGTAAAATCTATAAAATGCCTTGAGGTCCCGTTCGAAGATATTCCAAGACCATGCATCGAAGCAAACATGATGAAGCACGATGCTCATGTAGAACAGTTCCTTATTCGACGCATCTTCGTAGAAGCTAATTCGGAAAGGCAATTCCTCTGCAAGGCGAAACACGTATTGTGATTCTTTGACAAGTAATCGATGCAGCTCATGGAGGTCGCTGACAGCAATCTCATGCATAGTGAATATACTCTGGGCTTCCTCCTCATCCAGTATGTGCTGAAGACGGGCGCCGTCCATTTTTTGCCTTGGTAGAAAGGACCTCAGAGCTTGGTGCCTAGACAAAACAGAGCGAAAAGATTTTTGTAGCAATTTACGATCTGTAGTCATTGGGAGATCGAAGTTCATGACGATGTTGTACGCGTCAGTGCCACCTTCGAATTCATCGATAAATAGAACTCTTTCCTGTGCAAGCGAGACAGGAGTAGCTTTACCCGAGTCCCTTAACGGCAGAATTGGACTTGATTCATCGGCTTCGCTCAATATGAATTGGGACATAGTCTCAATTGTTCGGTATTTGAATAGAGCAGCTATAGTCACAAGACGTTCAAAAGCCTTGGAAATAGTAAATGATAGCTTCGTGCTTAGTAGGCTGTCTCCGCCCAAGCTAAAGAAGTTATCGTGAATACCGATCTTTTCCGATGAGATTCCCAGAACATCGGACCAGATTGCGCAGAGAGTTGTCTCAACATCGTTGCGTGGAGCCAAATACTCAACGTTGGTTGAAAAATCTACTAGGGGAAGCTCCCGAGCGTCCACTTTACCACTGATTGTTACCGGGATTCTCTCAATTCGTACAAGGCGGTTAGGAACCATGTAATCCGGAAGCCTCTCTCGTATATGGTTCTGGATTTCATGTTCATGTAGGGCAGTGTTAGAGACAAAGTAGCCCACCAGGAATTTCAGAGGAGTATTCCTTATGTCTTCTTTTGTCCTTGGTTGCTCCTTCACGACAACAACCGCCCTTGTAATACCATGATACCCTGATAACACCGTCTCGATTTCTCCAAGCTCTATACGTACGCCTCTGATCTTCACTTGAGAATCGTTGCGACCCAGATACTCAATTTCACCATCACTATGAGGTAACCAACGGACGAGATCTCCAGTTTTGTAGATACGGGAATTTTTGTCACTCTCCTTCTCCTCCGCACTCTGGAAAGGGTTGACAGGGAAATTTTTTGCAGTTAGATCTGGGCGATTATGATAGCCCCGAGCTACGCCAACGCCGCCAATATACAGTTCTCCAGCTGCTCCAATTGGTACGAGTTTCATGTTCTCATCTAAGACGTAGGAAGTGGTGTTTGTGACCTGTTTGCCAATGCTGTGATCTTTTCGCCATTGATCAGGGGGGTATAAGCGTTTGTGACTTGTGATAGATACTTCGGTCGGTCCATAGCCGTTGATAATGAGGCCGTTATAGGTCTCTCGGATTTTTCTAAAGGCACCTTCAGTGAAGGCTTCACCGATACAATCAATTCTTCTGATATGGTCAAATCGATCGTACTCGTAAACTGAGATTACAGATGGGGTCCCCGACAGATAAGTAACCTCATTGTCGCTAATATACTTGTACAATCGTTCCTTGTCACTTCGCATCTCGTCATTAAGTACCAACAAAGCTTGACCATTCAGCAAAGCGTCCGTAAATACTTCAACGAAATGGTCAATCACATAGTTAGAGAAAGTGAGGATCACCTCGTCCTCGAGCTCCCGCAGGGAGAATAATCTAGATAGCGATACTTGGAGATTGACAACCCCGCGATGTTCAATCATCACACCCTTCGGTGTCCCCGTCGTACCAGAGGTGTAGATAATGTACGCCAAATCTGAACTCGACATATTCAATTGAATATTACGGGTACTAGCCTTGTCGCTGTACCACTCAATGGAGTCCGACTCTATGATGTGCATTCCATCCCCGGTCATCTTACGCAAGCGTGAAGCGTAGCATTTCTCGGTTATGACAATCTTCGCCGCGGTATCTTTCAATATGTATTGAACCCGGCCTTCCGGATAGCTAGGGTCAATGGGTGTATAAGCAGCACCAGACTTCCAAACGGCAAAGATGCTGACCATCATCCTCTCACTCTTGTCCATGAAGAGAGCAATGATGTCATTGGATTTGATAGGTATACAACTTCGAAGATAATGCCCCATCATGTTCGCTTGTTCATTCATTATCCTGTAATTGAGCTTTACATCTTCGTATATGACCGCAGTCCTCTCCGGTACCCTTGCCACCTCTCTCTCAAACAATTGATGTAGAGTGAATTCTGCAGGGTACAGAGATTCGTTAGCGTTCCATCTAGCGAGCCGACTGAGCTGGCTGGGTCCTAAGTATTGGAGGTCTTTCACAAGCTGTTCCGGGTTATCAGCAATTTGTGTAAAGAGCTGTTGAACCATATACAGTAATTCATCAATGATCGTATCCTCGAACAATTCACCGGCGTAGCAGATTGTAAAAGTGAAACCATCACACGCTTGGCTCTCACGTGCTATCACTGCCAATGGATAGTCTAGCTTCTCGATCTCGTTCACAGTATCGAATTGCAACAGCTGCCTATGGATCTGTTCCCGGTATTTGTCTAGAGTTGGATAGTTTTCGAGGACGAAAAGAGTATCAAAGAGGCCGTGCTTCAATTTGCCATCTAATATATGGCTAAGTTCCACGTGGCTGCGGCTGTTCATGATATTGACTTGATGTTGTATGTCCGTAACGGCAGCAAGTACAGTTTTATGCTCCTCCTCGGTATGGTCAACTATCAAGGGTAAGGTGTTGATGAAAAGACCCACAGAGCTTTCAATGTCATCAATAGGAAGGTTCCTCCCTGCAATAATGGTTCCAACAACGGTCTGGCATCCACCGCCATAAGTGTGTAAAACTGAATGCCATACGAACTGTAGAATGGAGTGCAATGTGATGCCATGAATAGAACAGACTTCTCTTAGGCCTGTTTTCCAAACACCGTTCAAGGCAAGTGTCTTCTCCTTCTGGTCTTGGACTGTATCATAGTCACTCAACAAGACCTTGTAACGGACGCGTTCATTTAGCAAGGCGTTGAGATCGCAACGCTCAACAATCTTCTTAATGTGGTGCCTCCAGTACCCAATGTGATTGTGACGATTGGCTTGAAGAAGTGCTTGAGCTTCAAGATAGGCCTTATCGGGTGTACAAACTACCGGTTCACCTCCGACTAGGTGCAGATAGGTTTGATGGACATATTGGAACAATATGGGTAGACTCCAGCCGTCCAGAATCGCATGGTGACAACTGAAGAGACAATTGAAATGGTCGTCGCTGAGTCTGATCAGGTATACTCTAAAGAGTTTACTGTCCTCTAAATGATAGGGCTCCATCTTATCTTGTTTCTGGAGTTCTACTATTTTGAGTTGTTGCTCAAGTTCATCCTTCGCATCTGTCAAATCCACGAATCGCCAATCTAATGGTGGATCCCGATCAATAATCTGTAAAACATCTTCCTCCCAGTGAAGCCGCATCCTGATAGAGCTATATCGCCTTTGGGCATGTATCCAAGAAATTTTTAGGCGATCATGACAAATGCTAGTCCTGTAGTTGTGCATAGTCTGCATCACGTAGGCGTCGTCCGAAGCTCCCTGCTTCAAATAGTGATACACAAAGCCCTGCTGGAGGCTATTTGCAACAAAGAACGCGTCAATCTCCTTTCCTTTCTGTGAACTTGGAAGCTGTAGAGTAGATCTAGGCTTTGGGTTCAGTGGTTCTTCCCTCGTAGGCGCTTGACTCACTTTCCACAAGAGATCGGATAAATTCCGCATTGTTCTGGTCGAAAAGACATCTTCGACAGATATGTGTAGAGAAAATACTTGACGGATGCGGCTAATTAATTGAATACACGTAATACTATGGCCACCGCACCGAAAAAAATTGTCCTCGAGGCTAATAGTTTCTAGAGGAATTCCAAGAATTTCGCTCCAGATTCTACCCAGTTGATCGTCACGATCATTCCTCAGACCAACTGGTACAGAGTCACGCTGAGATAGATCAACCTCCGGGAGGGCTCGAAGATTGACTTTACCATTTACAGTAACTGGGATTCGTTCCATCTGGGTAATTCTCGTGGGAATCATGTAGCGTGGAAGTTTTTTCTCCAAAAAAGCCAGAAGATCCGTCTCCGGTATGCGGCCACCATCAGAGACATAGTATCCGAACAGATGTTTTGAGCCCGTGGCATGCTTGCCACCTTTGAGCTCCCTTGCCACCACTAGGCTGGACCTCACACCGGGGTACAGTGATAGAACAGACTCTATTTCACCGGGCTCGATTCGGAGCCCACGCAGTTTGATCTGAAAATCATTGCGACCTAGGTACTCCACTTCGCCATCGGGAAGCCACCGGGCCAGATCACCAGTCTTGTAGAGCAGACCATTGGTTCCGTTTCGCTTTTCATGTGCAGTCTGGAAAGGATTGGTAATGAATCTTTGCTTTGTTAGTTCAGGACGGTTGAGATAGCCTTTGGATACGCCTAATCCTCCGATATGTAATTCTCCAATTGCCCCAATCGGCATCTGCTTCAACGAACTACTCATTATATACCATTTCACGTTCCGTAGGGGCTTCCCAAGGCTTCTGTTCAGTCTTTGGGAATTTGGGTAGAACATTTTCACTGCTGTGACAAAGGCCGACTCGGTGAAACCATATTCATTGATGATGCGATGTTTGAAACGTCTCCTCAATTCCTTGTATCGGGTTTCAGTCAAATCTTCGCCTACTAACAACAGTCGCTGCAGGCTAGGACACTCTGAAAAATCAAACTCTTGAATGACAGAGGCCGTCCCATTTAGATAGGTGACTCCATGACGCTTCACGAATGCTGTCAACTTCAGTGGGTCAAGCTTCTCGGTGTCGTCTATTATGGCAAGGAGCTGGGAATTGATCAAGGCCATTAACGTCTGCCGCACGAACGGCTCGAAAACATAGGCCGAGAACAAAAGTACCACCTCTCGTTCTTTGCGCACCTCATACCTTTCAGCCAGGTCTGTTATGCTGTTCACAACACTTCGATGTTCTTTGTAAATGCCCTTTGGAATACCAGTGGTGCCAGAAGTATATGTAACGTAAGCCAATTGCCTGCTGTGGAGGCTCAGGTTCAAGTTATCTCGACGAATGGAAAGGTCGACGTGCAAAGATGCAAGAAGGGGTTCTATTTGGATGATTCTGAACACGCTCGAAGGCGCGATCTGATTTTCCAGTCTGTGTGCATGTCTCTGGCCGGCAATAACGATTTGGGCCTGCGTGTCATCCAAGGTGAAACGCAGCCTCTCGTCTGGATACATTGGATCAATTGGAATGTAGGCTGCTCCAGACTTCCAGATACCCAGAACGGTGATGATCATGAGCTCATTCTTGTCGAGCAGAAGTGCAATGAATTGTTCCGGGTGCACTCCAACAGTCGAGCGAAGGTAGTGGGCTAATTGATTTGCACGCTGATTGAGATCACGATAAGTGAGTTCTGCATCTTGATAAACAATTGCAACCTTATCTGGAGTCCGCTCGACAGCCTCTTCCACAAGGTGGTGAAGTCTTTTGGAATCCGGATAATCACCTTCAGTCCGATTCCATTCATCAAATAGAAGCCTTTGTTCATTGGAGAGGAATTCCAATTCCTCGGTTGGTTTCTCGGCATTGTTAGATATCTCCAACAGCAAAACATGCACAACGCTTAGAAATCGATCTATTACCACGTCATCGAAGTGTTTCCCGTCGAAGCTAGCCATCAGCGTCAAGCCAGAGCCATTTGTTGTACCAGTGAAAGTCAAGGGGAATCTTGAATGGTGCTCAGTGGCCTCATGAGAAGACCATGTGAACAGACAATCGAGAGAGCCATGTGGAAAGCGGTGAAGATCGATGTCGCCATATGTAAGGGATGTTATAGATACACTTGATTCGATATCCATAATTTGTTTGATGCACGAAGCGCTTTGCTGGGCGTGGTGTTGCACGATGACGGGTATCACACGAACGCATTCCAAGGTCGAGCTCTTGGTGCAAGTAATGGAACTTGCATAGGCAATTACAGTCTCGCGACCATTTCCAAAGACATGAAGCATCTTATGTAGCGAAAATAGAAAAAATTAGGAAATTGGTACATCATGTTTCGCGGATATATCTAGTAAAGACCTATGAAGGCGTCCATTGACAACGAGCGTTGCTGTTTTTTCCCTTTGAACCTTGTAATCGTCATCGTGGGAAGCGATTCGATATGACCAAGTATCTTTGGCCAAAGGGCTTAAGTCGCAACGATCAGTTATGCGTTCGATCACTTGAGACCAGCCATTATCGCCCTGATGGTGGAACTTGCTCTGCTCTGGGTCCGCCCCTTTGCCATTCAGAATTGGCGCATCTCCGTTGACTGAATGGCAGCCGTGCAGATTTTGTAGCTGACTGTCTTTATATGAATGATCACCGTTCGTCAGGGGCTCCGTATTCTCTATAATAGAGTGCTTCCAGCTTCCAGGCACTCCACTGCTGGCAGGTTCCAATTTGTAGACCCCATCTTCACGTACCAGCTCTGGTAAAAGGTCCACATCGCGATCAGGCATCTTCGACATTTTATTCTACGCCGTATGAAAGCCCAAGCGAATAGAAAAAGCTGAGGCAGGGCTTCGAAGGTATTAGCCTGGATCACTGTGGTGTCACAAATTGGAGGAATGGCGACATACAGCAATGGATTGGAACGGCAGAAGAAAATCCTCAGTATCTATTTGGTGGTATGCGCCGAGTTTGGATTCTCATCGCGGAATAGCCGTTGAAAGGTAACTATTGGACATGGGCCAGCTAAGGAGAAAATGGAGCCCTTCAAAACCAAGAATAGCTTCGTTGCAGATATGACATTGGCAAGTACCGGTGAAGGTAGGGATTGACGAACCGTTTTGCAATGGCATATTCAGACTATGGGCTGCACCGATCAGCACCGTCGCCAAAACGTCGGTTAGCAGCTAGCTTTACTAAGATCGGCACCTCCGAGAGCGTAGACATAAAGTAGGGCTGCAATACCTTCAGATACGCTGAAGTAAATAACGACATGGTATCCTCCTTCGTTGGTATGGAACAGTCTTGGAAGCTAGTTGAAGCGGTCAGTGTCATTTTGCGGCTTCGGAGGCCTAGAATCCGAGCAGTCATTGGTTTCATGTGGAATTCTCGGCCAACAACATCACGAGCCTCAACCTCATGTTCAATCAAAGTCTCGTAGATGGTCAACTAGGCTGGAACCCCCCTCATTGTGTTGGAATCATGCAGTCTCTCAGCCATGGCGTCCGTAACCTGCCGTGATTTTCAGCTCGCAGGCTGCGAGTCTTACAGAATAGAGTCACTTCATCATTGATGGTATCGCTGCTAAAGAAGTGGGATCTACCAACGGTAGCTGCTTGCAGGCATGGGAGCGCGAATGGGAAGGTGGTTGGGGCTTCCTGCAATTCATTTTTCAGTTAATTCAGCAATAGAGAGTTCAGTCTAACTTACAGGCAGAAGGGATACTTGCAATGGCCGAGACCAACCGTGAGTCGATTATATTAACATACATACATCTTTCTCCCTCCGCTTATCCCTGCATGTCTTTACGCAGTGCAGTAATGTGCAGTGTTGGTTTCTATATACACGTCATCCGTACGCGACTTTCCTTTGAATTATTGTACGCCGCTCTGCACCCTAACCAGCGGTAAGGTTACTGCGACCACCTCAACATGAGGCGGTAGCCAGAACTGCAGATTTGATATGACGGTTTATTGGTAGAGAGTGTGGGCGGCTCGGAAAGGCTTGTGGCAGACGGGAAGTCACGTTTACTGTGTTTTCCCGGACCAATCGGATTGAAGATTCTGAACCATTTATTATACAAGTAAACTAGTAATATTCCACTGCAAGCAATGAGTGTGTATTCCGTACGAAGTACTAAGTACTTCGCAAAGCACCTACTGACACTGTGTAGTGCAAGCCTTCTCTAAGCCGTCAGGGAGTCATATGACACTACGAAACCATACCTTAGCGAGATTATGTGGGTCCAAATAAACCTTCAGCAACCGTGTACGAACCGTTATTACTTTAAGCGTCCTGCGCTTAATGTTTGATAGTAGACGGTTCATAAAGTAAAACGTTTGTTGTTATTAAACGTGTTACAGCTGTAACATGCTTGATAGATTTGCTGAGTACGCTGTTCTGTATCAGAATAAGATACAGTTAGTGCACTACATGAACACAACGAAATACATATAATTAATGCGCACACAGCACAGTCTCATCAGATGCGCATGTAGGTATAGCTCAGTTAACGAACGTTGTCCATATTTCTCATATGTAAATCTCACTCGATCGTTATATTCTCAAGTCACGTTTACATTTTAATCAGCCGTTATATCGTATTAAACATGAATACATTTTAAATTTCATAATCGTTTTAAGTTATGACGATGATCAGTATTTAACTTTCATAATCATTCAAAAACTGTTATTCAGAGTTAACCGAATTGAAGCTGTTGTAGAGATGCACAGCTTCTCGCTAAGGTACATCTTCAGTCGCTGCAATGCGCTGTTAGTTGCGCTAGCTGCAGTGACTTAGGGAACAGCACCCACAGTCAGTGGCCCTGTCGTTATACCATTAATGTTCATTTAGGTAGTCCTTACCGAACATTAGGTGGCAGCCCCCAGAACCCAGGCACTAGCGCGTTGCCACGACATGCGACGCATGAAGAAGCGCTATGAGGCCGTAATGTATGTTGGTAAGCTACGTCCCGTAGGTGACCCTGTGTAGTAGGAGAGGTCATAGGTAGCAGCACCAGTTAAGGTACCTTACCTAGTACCTATCTACCCTGACTAGGTATTGCGCCAAGTAAAACGATACATGCAGTTGCAATCTTGGAGGTCTGATGACCCAGTAAGTGGCATGTCGAGGCCTTCTACATAGCCAAAAATTTCTTTGGACTATGGACCTGAATCGCCCGTGTCGTGGTTGGTTGGATGTCGTGCTTTCCCAGATGCTTACCTTGGCATTGCCATTCACTTCTACCTCATATGTTCCTCTCATATGTTTTCATGAGAAGCTCGACCTCGTCCGTCCTTATGGTGCTTGCTTAGCTATCACCCACCCTTTGAATACCCAGTCCCCACCACATTCCCGTGGAACCAGAACCACATTCGCCTCCCTAAGATCACATGGAATAGATACAGCCTCCTTGCTTACCATCCAAGCCTATTGCATATGGAATTTCTTCAACCTCACCGAGCAATAAATCCGTGATTTCGACGCCATGGGCAGCCTCCCATATGCCGATGCCCCAGTTGTTGACGTCTCTCCATTATTTGGAGAAGACCAAAGTGAGAAGATGAAGGTCGCCACGCAAATTGACGCCGCGATTCGGGGGTCTGGTTTCTTCTATGCTGCAAATCACGGCATCGACGTCCGCAGGTTCTCGGAGGAAACTCGGAAATTCCACATGTCGGTCACAGACGAAGAGAAGTGGCAGCTCGCCATCCGTGCCTACAATAAAAACCACCAGAAGCAAATACGGAACGGATACTACCTTTCCATCAAAGACAAGAAGGCTGTTGAGTCGTTTTGCTTATTGAACCCCTCCTTCACCCCCGAACACCCTATGATCAAAGCAAACACGCCATTACACGAAGTCAACGTGTGGCCTGATCAAGCTAAGCATCCCGGCTTCAAAGAGTACATGGAATCCTACTATTTCCAGGTTTGTCATCTCTCCCAAGTACTACTCCGCGGCTTCGGTCTAGCTCTTGGAAAAGATGAGGACTTCCTTGCCCAGCACTTGAAGAAGGAGGACACTCTTTCGGCAGTATCGCTCATCCGTTATCCTAACCTCGACCCCTATCCACCCGCCGCAATTAAAACCGCGAGTGACGGCACCAAATTAAGTTTTGAATGGCACCAAGACATCTCCCTTATCACAGTCCTTTACCAGTCCCAAGTGGAGAACCTCCAAGTAAAAACTTCCCAAGGCTGGGAGAACATTGGGCCTAACGATGACTGCTACCTCATCAATGTCGGAAGCTACATGGCATACGTCACCCATGATTATTACCCTGCTCCAATCCATCGCGTGAAATGGGTCAACGCGGAACGACAATCCCTCCCCTTCTTTGTCAACCTGGGCTGGAACGACACCATTGAGCCCTTTTCACCCCATGATCCTAATCAAGAACCTTCAAAGCGCGCAATATCGTATGGGGAATACTTGGAGCAAGGGCTGGCCGATTTGATTAATAAAAACGGACAGACTTGAGTGCCCCTTCTGAAGCGGGAAACGTTGCGGCTACTCGGAAAATACCCTAATTAACACAGTAGAGTATCGTGTTTTAGCCATCTCATGTATCATTTAATATCTATGAGAATGTTATATCTGGCAAGGCTGCTATGAAAGTGATTCTGTAATCACCCACAAAGAGAAAAGTAAATTGTGGTTGGGGGGGATGGGGGGGGAATGGCCGTGTGGTTTGTATTTCAATGGCGTATCCATTCCCCCACAAGATGTGTTAACTAGCGCCTGGTAAAATTTCTTGTACAACCAGAGCACTCAGGTCAGTATCGTTGCAATATCCCAATTCTCCATTGCCAAACCCCTTTATTATCACAGTATGGGACTTGCTATGCTGGGGTCTGTCTGTAGATGTCCTTATAAACCAGACTTACACTCACAAGGGCCAAGGAGATGACAGGAGGAGCGCACCAAAAAAGCTAACCCGCTCTACCTAGATAGAGAAGGTTCCGCAACGAAATTGTTGAAAGGAATCTCTACCATATTCGCCTTTGCCGCTATCTCCTCCAGGTCTCTCAGCTTCTTTGCAGTGAAATTACCAGCCATCAGGCCACGGAGAGCCGTGATACCAGCCCGTTCGCCAATTCCGAGAGCAGAGGTATTGATATGAGCACAGTAGGCGTTTGCAAGGGCACACCCATTCTCGTTGCAGAGAAACATTCCGATGTCACATCCTACTGAGCGAATCGTACGAACTAGATCGTACACTTGCCAAGGATTGGCCTTATTAACAGCATCAGTGATGCCGATGTATCGAACACCACCCTTGTCGAGGGCGGAGTAAATGAAAAGCTGCTCCACTAGCCCAAACCGAAAAAGAGTCCTGCACCGAGACTTGAACCTCAATCCCGTTGGAAGTAGCATACTGAATGATTTCATTGCGCTCATCATGTCTAATAGAAGTGCCGATTATGACATTGCTAAAATCCAAGTGAACAGGGAACGCTTACCAACGGTACGGAGACTCACATTGCATTAACTCCTACACTGATCGCCAGCTTTACGTCCTCCTTTCGACATCGCGTTTGGGCCAAGACCCGATCGACCCATCAGGATGTTTTGCGAATATGAACCTTTTACGTATCGTGGTAGTAAAACCTCACTGAGCCCCGAGGCTAATCCGGCACACAACCGCTATGTCAAATATCCCGTTCCGTTACCTTGATGATCAGTGGAGCAATGTATCCCGCTTTCAGATAGTCGATTCAACTTTAAGGTACTTTCTCGCCGTCCATTCTTCCCAGCTTTGAGTGGTCTAACACTTCGACGTACAGGTATTGGCAGATGTACGCCAAGAACCCGTTTACAGGGAAATTATAATTGAGATAGTCAGGTCCCTGGGCGCTTTCGGCGTGGATTATGTGTGTGGTATCAAATACCAGCAAAGGCCTACCCAGATCGACTGGCGGCTGTCAGATAGAGTTAGCCAACATCGCCGACTCGGAAGCTTGCCGGGTCGTTTCAGCTCTCGGCCTGAGAGCCAAGGTATGTACATGTTGACAGGTACTTGGCAGCAAACGGTGCAAGCAAATAATTCGATCCAGATAGGATTCACCCAGGGCTGAAAGAGCAATGAATGTCCCAGAGAGCAGAGAGATAGCTACCCACGCGTGCCTCACGGTCACTAGAACATAGAATGTAGCATCGTATGTACCCACGTCACATAGCGTATGAAGAAAGAGTCTAAATCGGAAGTCGGACAGATGCAGTCGACATACGGTGCCAAGCCTAGAAACCGACGGTGTGATACATCGTTATGCAGCAAGTAAAAACGGCTTTCATGAATGTTGATAAAGTGGAGTGTTTACTGTACTGTACTGTAATTTACTTTACTAAATGCTATCCACACACGCTACCGTAAGAACGCTTACAGTACCCCGCTTCCATCGCTTGGGGGCCGTCTCGCCCGTACCGACTACCTCACCTTATCGGGACATCTCCTGGCACTGTGGGCGCTTTTCTGGGAGAAAGAGTGCCCGTCGTTCTGTAAAATTGGAGGTGCAAATTTCATGGCAACTTGTGAGTAGACACTTCAAGGTATCAACTGGAACTAACAGCTAAGGAAAAGCGACAGCGATTGCAGTCATAGCCGGCACGACGGCTGCAGCAGCATACCTAGATGCAAAATTGCATATTTCCAAGGATCTCGAGACTCTCTACAAACTACGAAAGGGGGCAAGGAATTATACCAATGCAGGTCCGCGTCTGCTGCGATGGTCGTCGGGTTGACTGCTCACCCGGACAATAGTGAAAGAAGGTCGAGGGTCCGGTTTCTACCTCTTTCAGGCCTCTGCCCACGAGTACGCAGATGATGAATGCATCTGGTCTCGATCCGCAACGTACAGTTGGCGGCAAACATATGAAACTGTGTGCCGATATGGCAATTACTTCCTCTCGCTGGGTGTCAAGCCTGGAGATTTGGTTGGTGTATACTCCATGAATAGCCCAGAGTATCTCTTCTCATGGATGGGACTATTATCAATTGGTGCCGCTCCGGCTTTGATCAACTACAACCTTGCATCTGATGCCCTTCTTCACTGTGTCAAGCTTTCTGGGGCGAAGATGCTACTCGCAGACCCCGAGGAAGGGTGTCAGATACGTATCGAGAGCTCGAAACTGAAGATAGAGAAGGAATTGAAAGTCAAGGTGTTGGAAATGTCAGAAGAGTTTCACGAAGCTATTAGTCGCTGTGATTCTACTTGGAATGATAGACACCTGAGAAGCCTCGATAAAGAGCCTCGCCTGGGGCTCCAGTACACAAGGTACTTTCGTCCAGCAATAATATCAAAGACCCACCCCACCGTACCTAATACTTTGTCAACAGTGGGACTACGGGTCTTCCCAAAGCATTTCTCCTCACAGCATCGCGCACCTATCCTGCGGCTTCACAGAGAGGCAAAACTTTCGGCCAGCAACCCGGGAAGGACAGGATGTATCACTGCATGCCCCTATATCACGGTACTGGGGGACTTGCGGCCATGAATGACCTGATGGGAGGAATATCTGTTGCTGTGGTTCCCAAGTTCTCTACCTCTCGGTTTTGGTTAGACTGCATCGAGAGCAGGTCGACCATCTTCATCTACGGTGTGCTTGAGACTGATTTTCTTGGAATACGACTGCTAATTGCTTTACTAGTTGGGGAAACTATCCGTTATCTTCTAGCAGCCCCGCCCTCTCCCAATGACAAGAGGCATACCATCAGATTGGCTTGGGGTAACGGACTCAGGCCTGATATATGGGCAAGGTTTCAGGGAAGCTCCTATTCTCGGTTTTTTTTCCCTGGAGCAAAATCTAAAACTTTTGATAGGAACGCTTCGGGATTCCCGAGATAGGGGAATTTTTTGCCACAACCGAAGGAAACTTTACCACCGTTAACCACTATCGCAATGGCTTTGGAATTCATGCGATAGGCCACCATGGTTGGATACTACGGCAGAAATACAAAAAACTATACGTACTTGCCGAGATTGATCCGGAGACTGGCGAGATGTGGAGATCGCCCAGAACTGGCTTTGCCAGGCGAAGGAAGTATGAAGACGGTGGTGAATTGCTCGTTAGAATGGCCAACAAAGCCTTTTGGCCTGGCTATTGGCAAGCGGAAAAGGCCACAGAGAGTAAATTCGTGCAAAATGTATTTGAAAAGGGAGACCTCTATTACCGCGTCGGAGACGCATTGCGACGCGACCAGGATGGATTATGGTACTTTATAGACCGTCTAGGTACGCAGCAATTCGCATCAGATTTTCATCATTGTCTCTTACATATTCACAGGGGATACGTATCGTTGGAGAGGGGAGAATGTTTCTACTACTGAGGTCTCCCAGGTTATCGGTACATTCCCTTGCATTGACGAGGCGAATGTCTACGGGGTCGCGGTTCCCCACTCCGACGGACGGGCTGGTTGTGCGGCTATCTCGCTCTCTGTTTCCAGTACCGCTTTTGACTGGGTCGGACTGGCCAGGTCGCTACGATCGGCGCTACCAAGCTATGCTGTTCCCCTCTTTATCCGCGTCGTAAGCGGGGGGTTGGGCTCGATGAACACTGGTAACAACAAACAAGTCAAGGGTCCTTGGCGCAACGAAGGCGTCGATCCTGATTCAAGAGGCACAAAGGTATTGGGGGGGGGAAACGATCGAGTGTATTGGCTGCCACACAGAGCCGATGCCTATGTTCCCTTCGAGAGGGAGGACTGGCGCAGCTTGGTGGACGGGCAGGCTAAGCTCTAGGCTGATGCATTGCAAACTTCTTTTTGGGTGTTGTATCATTCAGTATTCCATTGTCTAGGTAGCTTGATAACCTCCTACAGCATGTACTTACATGACCCAGAACGGATTAGTGTTGGGTTGCTACATTTTGCTAGTCCGGCGAGGCAAAAGAGCGGCCCAGCCCAAGGGCGACGCATCAGGGGAAATTGTAAATAAATTACATTATGGTACTGTACTGTACCATGCCTACCTTACCTTACCCTACCCACCGTACATCATTACCTACCTACTTTGTTACAGTATATACTGGACTGCCAGAACGCTTTTGAAAGCTGGTAATCTTTCCTGCCAGAGGTCATGGCGGTCTCTTAAACCCAGTCCAATTGCTCTCCACCCAACGTTGATCAGTGTATATCTTAAGTTACCGTTAAAGTATACTAAGACCGAAATGTCCCGGATGTCACTCTGACTGCATATATTTACTAAACCGATGCCAAGTTGGGGCCAAAAGCCGGATACGTAAAACTCTTCGTGCATTATGTGGATGTGCTCTGTACTTCTGAAGTGGAGTGTTGTATCCCCATGCATCTAATCAACAACCTTGGCGGTCACTGCGAGGGACAACTTCTTATAATTTGTATCTTCGTTGGCTCTTTCCGGTTGCAGCCTCTCCACCTACAAGGCCTCAGCTTTTCCCCCTTCCCCCAACTGAAGTTTTGTACATTCCGTGTGAGTGTCCTCCATGGTACCTTAGCTGTAATTGGGTCTTTCCTCTAATGCCCAAATATACAGGAGATGTCACACGCAAAGGCTGGAAACAAATAATCTTCATACGCTAAATGCAGGACACAGAGCGGGGAGATGGGGCAAGTCACACCGATCGAGATCCAGACTCAAACATTGTCGATTTTGATGGGCCTTCAGACCCTGCCAAAGCGGTCAATTGGACACGATCCAAAAAATGGGCCAACATTCTCGTTCTATCGACGATGACATTCATTACGTGCGAAAACCTCCCCAGTCCTTAGGGCGATGGCTGACGAGAATAGGCCTCTTGCCTCCTCCATGTTTGCCCCTGCCATAGGACAAGTTATGAGCAACTTTCACTCTGACAACAGCCTTCTTGCATCATTTGTGGTCTCCGTGTATATTTTGGGGTTTGCACTTGGTCCATTGGCAATAGCCCCTCTTTCAGAACTGTACGGACGTCTTCCATTGTACCATGCAACCAACATCACCTTCGTCCTCTTTACAGTAGCATGTGCATTGAGCTCCAGTCTCAATATGTTGATTGGCTTCCGATTTCTTGCTGGAATAAGCGGATCTGCGGTACTGACGATTGGCGGAGGCACAGTAGCGGACATGTTTATCCAGGAGGAGAGGGGTAAAGCCATGGCGGTATGGACGGTAGGTCCGCTGCTGGGTCCCACGATTGGTCCTGTCGCAGGTGCATTTATAGCCGAGGCCAAGGGCTGGAGATGGATCTTCTGGATCGTTGCGGTAGGCGTGAGTCTCCCGAAGCCTATTCCCTATCAGCCATTCTTACTGAATTACCTAGTCTAGCATCATTACCTTGGTATTCATGGTCATAATGCGCGAATCCAGCGCCACCACAATTTTAGAGCATAAGGCCCGATGCTTGAGAAGGCAAACAGGTATCGAGTCCCTAAGATCGAAGTTAGACACCGGCGTTAAGCCGAAGGAGCTCTTCAAGCTCGCCCTGACTCGCCCAGTCCGAATGCTCCTTTTCTCGCCCATAATTCTCTGTTTTTCCATTTTTATGGCCGTCGTTTATGGCTACCTGTACTTGCTATTTACTACTATAACTGGCGTTTTCACGACCCGATACAGCTTCTCGCAGGGACTTGTGGGTCTCTCGTACCTTGGCATTGGAGTGGGGATGCTCATTGGAGTTTTTGGGTTCGGGACCGTCTCAGATCGGATCTTAAAAAAGAAGGCGGCAGGTGGTGAGTTGAAGCCGGAGGGACGTCTACCACCCATGATACCCGGGGCCATCATAATTCCAGCCGGCCTATTTCTCTACGGTTGGTCTGCAGACTATAACGTATTCTGGCTTGTGCCGATCTTAGGGACGGCATTGGTGGGCATGGGATTAAACATTACTTTTGTAAGCTGACTCTGCTTCAGTCTGTTACATTTGCTCAGCTTCCTTCTGATGCCAAGCCAGATGTCCATCCAAACCTACCTCGTCGACGCCTACACACCACATGCAGCATCTGCCTTGGCCGCTAATACTCTACTGCGGTCAACCGTTGGCGCTATTCTCCCATTAGCCGGACCATCCTTGTATGCACGAATCGGTTTAGGCTGGGGAACATCCCTACTAGGATTCATATCGGTGGCTATGATTCCCTTTCCATTTCTTTTCATCAAGTACGGCGAGGCAATCCGGGCGAACCCTCGGTTTCAACCTCAGCTTTAGCCGTAGCTGGTGCCTGGAGATTGGGATGGTGAAATATGCGGATACTGGGTGGGGGCCACTCACCACCTCTGCGAAACTGTGGCTTGTGAGCACGGTGATGGTAAAAACGTCATGGAACGCTTTCTAAGCCATCCCATGGGATGAAAGGGTCCCCTTTTATCCCCTGTTTTATACTATCTATAGTATATATTTTGCCACCTGGGTTCCCTCGATCAAAACCCAGCCCACCCTCACACTCAACTCCATCCATAACTGTGTTGGAAATAGGGGGGAAATAGGGAACAGTACTGTTAACCTTGTGTGGTTGGCAATCTCGCTTAGCCCTATAGGGCGCGGGAGTCAGAGTTTTCACCTCCTTCCTCCCTTCGTAGTTCCTACTGTCTAGAGTAGTTCAATCAATATATACACATGCACATACTCCTTCTGACCCTCATATACCAACAGAAATCACATACTCATGGAATTTTAACCTGACTTCCGTTCCAATTAGCAGCTCAGATATTCTTGTAGTAAGGATGGGCTGGGCGCTGGCTGTGGTTCACAAAGATTTTCGGATACTACTTATTAGCGATGCTTATATCTATTCCTTCACCCTCCAAATCCCTCGTTTTTGAAGCTTCTATTTCTTCGCTCCCGCACCTTCCCTGCCCTTGCATATGTGAAGCACCGGGGAAGCAGGATGAAAGTATCTTCGTGACAGCGGTGCTACGCCGAAGGTCCGCAAGCAGCGGCAGTCGCATCAATGCAGCTGACCCGCATATCTATTGGTTATCCCAATCAGATACTGATGGCATTGTTTTACAAAGGGACTCAATGTGTGGATAGGATTACCCCTTGATATGGCACATGTTTGCAGCATAAGTTTGAGGCTTAGTTTTCAACCTCATATTACCCTTATGACTGCATAGGACATGGCGTGATCCAGTGCAGATTGGTTTACGCCAAAGAAACATCAGACAGTATCCCACAGCAAGGTATGATCGACAGGCAAATGTCAAGGTAGAGCTCTTCATACAGGGCTATGGCAATGGCAGGGTGTTATTTTTGGCACTCTTATTCTTTATGCATGGGACATAGCTCCAGCGCGCTTTGCGACTAGGCAGAGAAAAAGCTCCGCATCAGCCCCATAGATCGTCAGCTTGTGCTCCTGATAAGTACTTTCTCTCGATTTCAACTCAACGCAAGCCGCGAATTCTTTGCCAGCCAGGCTTGTTTTTAAAGGGACAACCCCCTCCGGATTCTGGAACAATCAATGCGGAAATTTCCATAACACTCTGAAGAAGATGCCGTGGTGTTATACTTGCCTTAAAACATGCTGCTCTTCCAATTGCTCATAGTGGCATGCCGCGGGAATGCATCACCACTGGGAAATGTCGCTGTATATGGTTATACTCCACTCTCAAATCCGAGCACCCAGGTTTTGCACCAAAACTCCACGACTCAGACTGTGTCTTGGCAACAAGAACCACGAACTCGCGGAACATTTCGACTTTTGATTAGTTGTGTGATCACATTATCATTATGTGTTTGGACCGCGATTCACTTGAACATTGTACGTTCCTGCATATAGGCTGGGAGTTGGTGTGCTGATGAAATTATACAGCCGAGACAGCATACCTCAGTCTTTAGGCACTACAAGAAGAAGACACAATGGGTACTGATGGGTTTATTTGCTCCTGAAGTGGTTGTCTATGTTGCATGGCGTCAATATCAGTCAGCCTCTGTGCTGACAAAATCCATGAACGAGATTTTTGAGCAAACCCACCAGGAGCGCAAACATCCATGGACTAATGTTCATAGCTTCTATGCCGGTATGGGAGGGCTCGTCATCGACACAATCGATTCTCTCGAAGGGCCTTACATGTGGGACTCGCCTCGATTGTCCTTAGGATCCAGAGGTGTGCTCTTTGTTGCCCGACATGGAGGTTGCATCTCTGATATATCGAAAGCGTCTATCTTTGATCGAAGCAAAGCGGATAATGTGGGAAAGTTTCTGGCCTGTCTGCAAGCTGGATGGGTCATTGTTCAATGCACGGGTCGACTCGCAAGCCATCTACCATTGACTCTACTTGAGATCAATACGCTTGGTCACGTTTTTTGTGCCCTTCTTATGTACTTGTTCTGGCTCCAAAAACCTCTAGATATTAATGAGCCGACGGTGCTGACAGGAGAATGGACTCACCCTATGTGTGCGTGGCTGCTTATGAGCAATTCCTTCAGTTCTAGGTCTAAAGAGTGGGGTATTGAATTGTCAAGTCTATACGTGTACCCAAGGGGCGCAGACGAGTTATTACCTTTCGTTGACCTTCCTTCAGACCCTGCTCGAAATAACGACAGAGAATGCGAGGCCGAGTGCGGGCAAGATGATATGGTCTCCGAAACCGAGTCTGTCGACTCTTCTCCTAAGGTTTTAGATCCTTCATCTGTACCCCTTCAAGAACATGAAATCCTTAGCGGTACAATGTTTGGGCCAAGACCAAATGTCCGACCAAAGGGAGGCAATTCAGCTCTAGCAATTTCAAATCCGATCAGGACGATAAATCTGGATCTGGCTACGGTTAACAGATGGAAATTGGCATCCCACTTCGTATCTGAGCATTGGAATGTTATAGGGATTGACCCAATTGAAGCCCTTCCTGAAGGACCATTGGCCCCTGACGCGTTCGACTTCATTGACCTCATAATGTTGGAGGTCCCGGATTGGCCAGGCCTCGACCAGTTATATGGACATACTAATTCCACTTGTGCGAAACTATGGGCGGCGACCATCTTGTACGGTGGATTACATGCAGGAGCCTGGAGTTCCATCTTCCCCTCTTCTACTGAAGCTCTACTATGGAAGGTATCGGCCATCCTCATCGCTGGCTCAGGTTTGATAGCTAGTGTGATCGCAATTATCAAACATTGGAAAGATCAAGATGATTGGAAGCAGACTTTGAGAAGTTACGCTTATCGGTATTTGGCTATGACCCCGAAGGCAGAATGTGCGATGGTCATAGGTTTGAGTGAAGCTACATTCTGTGCCTATAGCCTAACGATCACGACTGTCGTTCCCACCTTCGTTCTAGCACGGGTATACCTCGTCGTAGAAGCGTTCATCAGTCTGCGCGACCTACCCATCGAGGCATACCAAACACCAGCATGGACGCAATGGATACCTCACCTTTGATACACTCTGAAAGGAGTGATTGACGGACGCATTTGGCTCGTCTTGGTAATCATCGATAGCCAAGGACCATGGCCGTGTTGCTCTTTCGTGTTCGAGCTCCAACAAGTTTCCATCTTTGGGTCTCACAGCATCAGTAATTGCAGCGCAACTGCAACCCAGTAGCAAGTATATGCAGTTTCGTACGAGCTGAGCTCCAATGGCCACGTACGAAGATTAGAAACAGTGGGATAATCAAAGCCATGTGGAAGCGCACCAGCATATGATTGATGATGTTGGGACGTTGGGCAGGTTGGTTGAACGATGTTGGCCGAATACCACCTATCTTAAGAAATATTGTACTTGTTGCTCTCTCGGAGATCAAGGGAGTAGAGTAAGAGTGAGAATCAGAAGCACAATTTATGAAATTTTAGGGAGTGGCTACGGGTATCTAACATTCAACAGGCAGTGACTGATACGAACAAACGTCTCCTTTCGCTTAGGAAAGAAATGAAAACGGAATGTGACGGTACGGCTAGCTTCAGAACATAGGATATTCGAGATACTGCAGCCTGGGATACTTGGACACATGATTATTGAAGGATTAATTGAACCTCCTAGGAACTACTGGTCTGCAGAACTGAAACAAGAAAATTCATTGGGTTACGGAAGATTTTTTTGAACCGGAAGAGTTATAGACTAGCATTGGAAATCCATCCTGCTCAACGCAAGGAAACAGCCAAGGAAGCCCTGGTTGTGCTTTCATCTGAGCCCGCAAGGCAGCATAGTGTTGGTCGGGATTGATCAGATTGAAGTAGCTTTGCAAGATGGACTCATCAAAGCAAGCTCTCCGTAAGGCTAGCAGGATAGCAGAGAAACGATACCAGTTACGAAGATGAAGTAATTCCTAGAATTAAAATCAGCCGGGCAAAAAACTTAATGAATAATATTTACTCACCTTCACGATCTCTCTAAAACGAGGCTCAGAAAAATTGGGTGGTTCTCCACAGGTGGGTGCTACCAGGTGGGTTTATAGATAGGTCGCTTACTACCTAGTATCTTCACCACTGATCAGCCTTAGGTACCAGAGCGGCAAAACCTTCGTCCACTTCCAGAAAAAGAGAAGCTCGGATCGAGCCCAGAACACTTGCAAGTGGTTTCTAGATCATTCTACATATCAGCAACAGCTAAAGGAAAAGGACACTCGGTTACTGTGGGTGTTGGGAAATACAAGCTGCGAAAAATCTGTCCCCTCGGTCTGTTGGTCATGGCAACTTGAAGTCGCCTCTGATCATCGACAATAATTGCAGCGAATGTTTTTCAATCGTTAGTCGTTCGTCATGAATGTAAATGGTCTTGATGACCATCATGCGCACTACGATCGACTAGATAAACCCTACCGTTCACGCCATCCACCGAAGTCGCCCAAGCGATTTTTATGCGCCGATTTGTAAACTTCCAAACCGTTCCAAGCACCATGACGCCCTCGATAGCCAAGATGTCATATTTCACTGGCTCCATGGCTTCTCATATATCTCCACCGCCTCATCTTCTTCAGAATCTCCCCGCAGTCAACCATCCGCATACCTTGCTCAATCCCATATTCAATGTGCCGCAGATCACGAACCTCTTCATATCCGCCTGGCCATGACTCCGAATGAAGCCCGTTCACTATCGCATTCCACAGACACCATGACTTCTCCAAATATACCTATGCCAGCTGCAACAGCATCGTTCTCTCCAGCAGCTCCGCCTACCAAGAAGTCCATCCCACAAGAGCTCCCAGTTCTAACCTCAGACCACCCACAAACACAGGAAAAACCATCCCCCGCCGATGGTGAGGGAAACGAGACAGAAGAAGCCCTTATTGAGCGTCTAGGAAGGGAGCGACCAGCCATATTCAAGTCTCGTTGGGCAGAGATATTCTTCTGCTGTTCCATATTAGCGTCCCAACTTATGGCTGTGAGTCTACCCTCACTCATCCAACTCACAGAGACTTAGCAAAGGTCTGACAGTTGAGACTACTAGAAATACTTTGTGTCCGGCTTCAACGTCATTCTACCAACGTTGATCGTAAAGCTGAATATACCGACTTCCTCTGTAGTCTGGCCCGTCAGCGCATTTTCCCTGATGACCGCAGCCTTTCTACTACCTTTTGATCGACTAGCGGACATGTACGGCGGTTACCCTGTTTACCTGAGGGGCTTAGCATGGTTTTGCATATGATCTCTCATTGCGAGCTTTTCGAAGAATCAATTGATGTTGGTCTTTTGCCAAGCATTGTAAGACCTTGAATCATCTGCGTTCTTACAATCCGGCGTCATGCTTATGGGATTCATATATAGACCAGGCCCGCGAAAGAACTTGATTTTTAGCCTCTATGAGAGCTCGACCCCTTTTGATTTCTTCACTGGTGTCTTTTTTGCAGGCTTGACAGGGCAATTTCTGGATTTCGGCTGGTATTTCTGGATTGGGACTATACTCATTCTCACGATGGCCGTAGCCGCATACTTAACAGTATCATCGCACATGGAAGGACGCAAGGCAATGGGTATATAGATGGATTGGTTAGGGAGTGCTCTAATAGTATCGGGATTGATACTCGTTGTTTTCGCGCTTACTGATAGCTCGCATGCCCCAAACAAGTGGATAACACCATACATCTATGTTTTGCTTATCGTTGGGGCTGTAATTCTCGGCATCGCGGCTTTTGTTGAAGGCTGGGTAGCCAAAAGCCCTCTCCTACCGTTCGACTTATTCACAGTTCCGCATCTCTCAGCACTTTGTATTGCATTACTCTTCTCCGACGGAGTGCTTGGTATATTCCTGCTATATTCAACGCTTTACATGCAAGACATTATGGGCGCGTCTCCGCTGCAGGTGACTGCGTGGTACGTTCCAATGAGCCTTGGGGGAATTTTAATTTCAGTGGCCGGAGGTTATGTTCTCCACCTTCTTCCAGGCACCTTGTTGATGCTCATCGGCGGACTTGGTTGGGTTCTGACGTCAACCCTCTTTGCGGTCGCTCCCATCGGAGCTAACTACTAGGCCTACGTGTTTCCTAGGCGCAACTAATCACATTCAATATCGCCAACGTCTTCATCACTACAAGCTTATCTCATGGTCGTCAAGGACTGGCCGGTGCGCTTATTAACAGCTTACTATATCTGGGAATCGCATTTCTTCTCGCATTCGCCGACGTCACACAGACGGAGACAGCTTACCTGGGATTGAAAGGAAGCTATCAAGCCGTTTTTTGGTACCAGCTGGCTTTTGTTAGAATCCCGAAAGCGAAGAGTGACATAACCGCAGATGAAAGAGCAGCCCTAGAAGACTAAAGCCAAAATATCTTACAGAGCTCAATGAGACTTCGCTGCTCGCGACCTTGTTCTGGGATGCAATTATCGTTCAGGGTACAATACTGGTTGACCTTTTTGAAGCCCGTACCGCAAGATGGTAGACAGTTTACATCTATTTATTTCGTTCGTTATGCTACCTATTCATGAGTGAAACGGCTGCCTCACTTGAGGTCTGCTGTCCTTCAGCTGATCCCAATCTCTATGAAGTTAGTGTACTCGATGCTAATGGAGGCACTTACGGTGACTTCAGAGCCTCAAGAGCCTCAAGCCCTACAGCCTTGTCTTTAATGCATACTCGCCACCTTGCGCCTCGCTACCCTGTGACTCATCGCCTTGCAGTCTCGCAGCCTTGCCCGCCTCCAAGCCTTGCAGCCTTTCTGTTCTGCAAACCAGTTAAGTAAACCGTGTTCCCAGCTACTTCGACTTTTCTTCCCAAGAAATAACCTTGCATCATCTATGTTTAGTATTGACGCTTCGCATATCACCTAGATACGATAATGGGTTCAACTAGTACTGATGATTCAAGGGGGTGCATCATATCTTCCTACAGCATTCCGTCATGCTCAAGCTGAACTTCACAGAGTAATAACCGGTCTCGATCGATTCGACGATGCCTCCGTGGTCCCTCTGGAGCCGTATGGGATACAAAGTGCAGCTGGGTAGGATATGTCCTTTATTTTCTGATATGCCATGTTGTACCTTCGGATTAGGCCCCGGCCAATTTACTTGCATTTCAGATACCTGGATTACGTAAGCCCGGTCCTGACAGACAGACATTTGGTTTTCTGCTGAACCTTGAATTCCAATACCTGGATTGTGTAGACCTGGTCCTGACAATAACCTTTCAAAACCACAGTTGAATCAGTTGAACCGACACTGAAAGCGAGGAATCAGCAGCTACCAACCAGCCCAACACTTGGGATGGGTCACGTTATATTTTCAATACACTCGGACCGTGAAGGATAGCCTGGAATTCTGCGTTCCCAACCGTGGAGCGATCGATATCTTGATTTCGTTGGGACTTCCAGCCCTGACATATATGAGCCACGATACTGAAATAAAAGTCTTTTTGCTTAAATACTCTGGAGCAAGCATCCCGATGGCATACAACCCTTTTTTATTTTTGGGTACGTTGTTTCGATTTTCGGTCTTCGCTTCTATTCCTAAGACCCCATTTTCTATCTTCTCTTTTGCTTGACCATTCTTTCAGCTTAAGGAAACCTAATCCTATTTCCGTTTTGACTTGGTTCAAGGACTAAGATATCAAGGATGCGCAGGTACAATCAAACATGGCTTTCACAAGATGGTTCGCCCTTCGGTGTGTGCTATCACTGCAGGCTTGATGCTAATCTGTATGGAGCAAAGGACTAATTTTACAGGTGATTTTTCCTTAGATCAGGCGCTGCAGGACCCACTTTGGGCTCTAGAAAATGCATCATTTAAGTATGGATCCCTTTAATCTCTGGATGGAATCTGGGTTACCTACCCATTAGCCCTGACCGGCCTTGAGCTTTGTGCACTGGGACTGATATGCATTATCTCCAATTAGGGTCCCAGAAGCAGACAACACCACATACGCTCGTGTGCAAGAGAGCGAGCCCATCACGCCAGTTGCAAATACCAAGGTTCCTGAAGTTGCGCAAATGAGTTTGCTCAAGATCTGTAATGTCTTGAGCTGCAATTACCGAAGGCCCTTTCGTACCGAATCCGACTTGAAGTACGTGTATTCTAAGTTGCAATGCCGCCTACTGATTGAATGCAGACGTCACACGGCTACGCATGCAAGGTCATTCGCATGCACAGAACTGGCATGCACCGTCAAGCCGTTTGGCGACAACGCAGGTTTGCTTCGCCACCGGCGCGAAGTGCACGGGAAACAAGGTCATGGCAAGCCTTCGCAAGAGTACCGTTGTCCCAACTCCACTTGCAAACGCCACCTTAGAGGATTTGCGCGGCGCTCAAACTTGGTTGAGCATGGTCGCCGTATTCATGAGACCTTTGTCAAGGATGATCTCGAGAACTCTACACATCGCCAGCCCAATACTCCAGGCAGGATCGTTGAGGTAGAGTCGGCAATAGATAATGCTATGACTGGTTCCCAAGCAATCGTTCCTGACCAGAGGCAAATTGAAAGCGAAAACAACGCTGCCACGCTTCGTGGGCTTCAGAATCGGCTCGATGAGATACGGAAGCAGAAGGATGAGGCCATGCAAAGATTTAACGGAGATATTAGAGCACTCGGCGATGCGCTCGATGTGTTACATGGATAAGCGAGTGCTACTCAGCGACGGTATCAGAACAGGTTTGGGCAAAAGAGGATGCGAGAACCTTTGCTTGGTCTTTAGATTTGTGCGTTAGGGTAACCTGACAAGGCATCGAAAGGTGGTAAGGGAGAGCCGGACATCAGAAGACATCGATTTGGTTTCAGAACTGGCAACCTATGTTCTTTAATTACCAAGTTCTCTCACTTGTGTTTTAGTAAATTCTGTGCAACGCTGAGTAGACACAATGGCTAGGAGAAGACTTCTCATACCAAATCGTGTCTTGTTTTTTCTGTTAGGCCGAAGTTGTTACAACAGCAGTGAACATAAGAGCGTTTCAGCAACACAGGTTGATTTGCAGAACCACATCCGAAAGAAGGGTACTTTATCCTAATGTCTGTCAGATGAGCATTCCGTTTTTTCAAGGATGAAATGATACCAAGAAGTATGGTGAGGTACCTACCTTAGCAGTAGATCTTTGATGTCTAAGCAAAGCTGAAGAAAGCAGGCGGCTTTGCACGACTCGGGTCAATACGTACCTCAACCGTCGAATCATTCTTTTCATATCCCTCTAGCTCCGACATCGACACCTTTACCGTAGTCCAGATGATGAATCAGATTCTCATCAAAGATGAATCTCATAGATACAAGAGAGCTTATCGTGTGACTTGATTATATCATCTCGAGTTCTCGAGTATAAGTTGCAGGCCCGCTTCTAGACTATGCCCGCAGCGTCTTTGAAATTATGAGTTTGAAAAGAAGTGGAAACATAGTGCTTTTCAACAACATCGACAGGATGCAACCAGATAGACAAGGCCAAGCAGTCAACCTGAAGGATATAGTCTCTACAGCTTCAGTGCCTGCCACTGCCAGTTCAATTGCACCCGTAGAGCCTGGCCCACCTCCTGATGAGGGCCTTCGCGCTTGGACCCAAGTCGTAATGGGCCACCTCATCAAGCCTTCTCCTGAGGCTTTCCGGCCTCATCTGGCGTATACCAGCTCTACTATTTCAAAGTCCTGCTTCTACCGCCCTCCCAAGTCTCATGAATTGGCTCCATGCAAGTCTTCTTGACGTCTTTCACCAGCGCATTCTCCGGGCGTGCGGCTGATGTTGAATGTGCGAGACATAATGTATTCGCCGATACGATATTACTTGGGTTTGGAACGTTCATGACGAGCTTGACGACAAAGTATTCGCAGATCTTTCTGGCGCAGGATATTTGCACAGGGATTGGGATGGAAGTCATTTTCATGCCGGCAGTGGCTGTTATGATAACATATTTTGCCAGGAGGAAAGTTATGGCACTGACTGTTCCAGCAGCCGGAAGTGGCACAAGAAGTGTGAATTTCCCCTCTATAGTCCAGTATCTAACACCACAAACTGGTATGTGAGAAGATGACTGCCCATGAATGGTTAGCCGTTCGGAAACGTCCCCTGGTTAGCAAGTCGTTTTTCCAATTAATCGGACGGATTGATATTAGGTATCCCCTGAGCCGGACGTTGTTCAGGCTTCGTTGTGCTTCTCTTCGCCATTGCCATCAACCTACTACTACGATCACGTCTTCCACTGCAGAAGGTTGGTCCATTGTAGAATGGGCTGCTTTCCGCGAGCCAGCCTATGTGCTCTTTGCCGTCTTAATGGTCCTGATCTTCTGAGCTCTCTATTTTGGGTTTCCACGTAAGTTTATCAAAAAAAAGCCTTGGAACTCCACTCTGCCCACATCGGTATTGACATACCTTCCAGATCAATACTTACGCACGGAACGTCAACGGTTTCTCTGATCTTAAACCCGTAGAATTTTCTCCTTATCAAGTACGCAGTAGGTATCCCCACGAGACCCCTACTTGGCTATGCTGCCGACCGCTGGTTTGGCCCCATCGATACCCCTCGTTGCTTCTGTAATTTGGGGCCTAATGCTGTATTTTTGGATAGCCGTGCAATCTCGTGATGCCATGTATGCATTTGCAGTCGTCTATGACCTTGCCACAGGTGCTACGCAAGGGATGTTTAGAGGGTCTTTGATGTCACTGACCATGGATCTTAGTAAGACAGGAACAAGAATCGGCATGGTTTGCTCGATTCTTGCTTTTGCGAGTCTGACAGGACCGCCGATTGCCGGGGGTTTGATTCAGAACGACAAAGGCGGGTACCTCAGTGCGCAGGCCTGGGGAGGAACGGCTGTAATGTTGGGGTCCTTGACAGTTGGAGCAGCAAGGATGTATAAAACGGGATGGAAATGGAAGGTCAAATTATAAGAGAAAGATATGAAATTTCTGACGATGGGTAAGAACCAGTCTGGTTCGTTTCAAAAAGCGACAATTGAGTTCGCCTATTTGCGCTCGTGCTTCCGTCGATCGCAGATTGATTGTCTTATCAACCTCTTCGCTATCTTCTTCAGATTCGGAAACGAACAACTTCGATGTCTTGGCTACCGGAACCCAAGATCTTTGCTGCTTTGATCGGCATATTCGCGTCAGACTCAGTGGAACCGTATGCTTTCAACTATAGCCAGGGATGGCTCTCTCCGCTGGCCTCAACATTGTCTTTGCTTTGGATCCCTGGGCTATATCCGAGGGCTAGTCAAGCTTGCCCTTAGACGGGAGGGCTGTCGCAAAGCTAAATTTGGCATCAAAGCCTTGTGAACCTTCTTTGGTATCCCTGATGAGGATTGGTTGCCTCCGGGCGCTGTTCATCAAGTAACCTACCTTGAGCGACATCCACACTCTGATCATATCGTGTGGTCTGCCAATTGAATAATCCAGCACACTTCAGAGAACATGCCGATCTTACGTGGAGTGATATCTTTGCCACAACCGGGAAGATCTGCCATGATTGTGAACACTTGTCTGCTCGGATACAGAGTCAAGTCTTTCAGATCTATGGCCACTTCGTCGTTCCCTTCGCGGCAGCAATATTCGTTGGGCTGACGAGTCTGACCATCGTGGCCCTGCGCAGCAACACAACGGATATCATGGACCTGGTGTTTTGCCACAGCTGGCATGTTTATATCTCTGTTCTCGAGCCTCTTGGTGTGGAGTTGGGTTTATGCTCAGGAGGTGTCGCCACATTCTCAACCAGAATGGGCCGAAAAACAAAGCCACGGCGATTATCATAAGACAAGCCTCGAGAAGCGAGACTATTTGGCATACGTACAGACGGACCAGCAGTCCGTGACATTCGAGCTTCGAGCCGTTAAAGGCAGAACAAGGTGGCTTATTCGTGGTTTTTCGTTAGCGTTCGCTGTTTTAGGAATTACGAGGTGATTCTTCTGCCTCGAATCGACATCTAGAGAAGCAAGCTGACGCGACAGCTATATCTGTCAATACATCGAACTTCGTACAATAAGCTCTCGGAAGTCAGCAATATGGCTAGCCGTGCAAGGACTGTTGGCCTTAATCCGAGTCTCAATCTGGGTCATTGATTTTGCCTTTGACGATCTCGAGAGTGGAAGTGAGGACGTGAAATCGGGGCACGCCAAACCTTCCCGTTTTGATGTCGGAGGACAAATGCCACTTCTTCGATTGAGCAAGCTCGGTGAGTCCATACTTAACGATCCACAGCAGTCGTTGCAGGATCCTTTCACCATATCAAATTGGGTGTTAGACGTACTGGATCTCAACGATACCGAAATCTGCAGCGCGTTCGAGCTCGCTCACTCGATCTATACCGAGGGCGCCAACGATGAGGCTTTATAAATCTTTCGAAACGTTCGACGACTCTGGGATTTTCCACAGGGTTTCCTATATTGGTGGATCAAGGCTCACGTAGGCCATGATTTCAACAACGATCGGCAGGAGCCCCGGGGTCTTCTTGGGTGTCGAATCATCGACGATAAGAATGGTCAATATCATTACCTTCCGTAATTCCAGGGTCTGACTTCCGAATTTCAGATCTTTGGCGATCCACGGGTCGAAGACAGGACAATCTACACATCTATGACCGAAGAGACTATAGACAGGTTATCCACCCACAAAGACGGACGACGCAGGGGATGGCCGTCATCCATTCTTGAGCCGAGGGAGCATACCCTGGAAGTCGGCCGTAAAAGGTCGGGCATATCTTTGCAGCGACTCAACACCCAAACCCCAGGTTCGAGGTCAAGTGTACCTGAGATGTGGGGAGATCTCCTGGGAATATTACGCCGGGAAAAGCAGTGGTCTTCAGAAAGTGGGCGGATCTCTTAGAATATCCCCTCAGCATGGGAATCTCCAGTAAACTCTTGTTGCGGGCCCAATCTAGCGGTGTAATAGACATAGAAGCCTTTAGTATTAGGTGACATAGCCGTCAAAAAACCGCTATGAAAATTGTTCTAGTTCACACTCCTATCTCACCTACATGATGATTGTCACGATTTGACGAGTGTGGGAATTGCACATCCTCGTAGAATGCATACCACTTGTATGTCTCGTAAACTGTTTGGCTGAGGTGAGGAAAATGAAACATCTGCCTATGACGGTCTTCGTATTTCACCAAGACTAGAATTATGAATACTTCCTTCAGTAACGGCATTCTTTTCGACGAGGTTTGTAGAGATGCAACAAGAACCTGCTATGGGTCAATTGCCAAGCACTCATCAGGGACAGAATCTTGGACCTACCCCAAACCCAAGCACGTCATATGAGGCACAGAGCAGTAAAGTTCGTCGTAACGTCTCAAATATCATCTCAGGAGGATCGAATTGGTTTAGTTGACTTTAACAATAACACACACGCAGAGTAGGCAGGGATCCCTGAGTTCCCCAGGTTCATTCGATTTATGTCATGTTCGGCGAAGGCCTGGACATGAGTTCGCTCAATGTCCGAGCGTCGAAGGCCAAGGGGCATGATGGCAAAACGTAACAGCCTTCATACCCTCTGTTACCTGGTCCGCTTCTTGCTTGCAGCAATGCTTGGACTGTCAAGAAGCGTAGGACGATCGGCAATTCGTCGGCGCTTTACGGCCTGCCCTTCATTTTCCAGACCCCCGACAACGTCACCATATGTCAACAACCGCTGGTGACCACCATTCGCCTTCTCACCCCTCGCCTTCTCCGCCTCCTCTACTTTCCAACGCCGGGTGATCTCTTCCTCCTTCTGGTTATCCATCTTGTGAAAGCTTGCATGATGTCCACATCCGTCGCACTCGAAGCTTGAAGCTGCTTTGAGAGGGTGGACCATGAAGCGGAGGCATGTGCAAGGAATCAAGTAGGTATTCTTTTGAGAGCAAGGGCCACGAGGAGGGGTATAAGACATCTGGTGACATCAGCAAACGAGAAAGTTCTGAGGGAGAAGAGTCTCCGAGCGGACCTGATCCCATATGTTGGGTGCATTAAGTTGTGAGCCGTTCATTGCTGCCATCTTTACTTCCGGCGGCTTCGAAGTTGCCTACTTGATCTGCTCTGACGCTCGAGATTTCACGTTCACAGACACAGATCTGGCTTAAGGACAGTAAACATTTTCAGAGGTGAAGCTGGACAAGCGTGTGTCTGCATTGAGTGTTAGTGTATCTACCACAGTAAATACATTTCTAATAGGAAAAGGCGCGACGGGAGAGACGCGATGGACAGGGATGGAAAAATCTTTTACCGGAGCCAGTAGGGCTGAGCCAGATTTCCAGATCTTTGCGAGTAACCGTCTCGTTGAACACGCCGAGTACATAATCGCGTGGAGCCTGCTGCTAAGGACTCGTGATTATCTCCCCAGATTTAGTTCGCACAATGGCCCGTACCCATCCCATACTCAGTGTTCTTCTCTACCTCGCCATCCTCCCGTTCTCCTTCGCGTTGAAATTCGACCTTCAGGCCCACACAGGGCATAGCAACAAGTACGAAAGATGCATACGGAATTTCGTGGCAAAAGATACACTTGTTCTAGTGACGGCCATTGTTAGCGGGCAGAAGGGAGATGGTCAAATGGTCAATATGCATGTACGTGTCCAAGCCATTGAGCCCGTTGCGAAGAAGCGATCCTGACCTTCTTCCCATGTGCTGTAGATTAAAGATGCGGTCGGCAACGAGTATGGCAGGCCGAAGGACATAGCGGGCGAAACAAGAATGGCCTTCACCTCTCATGCTGATGCTGCCTTCGACGTCTGCTTCGAAAACCAGCTCACTTCGACTCGTACGCTATCTTGCCTCCTTCCTAGGAGGCTGTTGCTGATCCAAGGGACACAGAAACGGTGATGAACCCTAGCCGTCACATTGAGCTGGACATTGATATTGGTGCCGACGCCCGGGACTGGTCGGCTATACAAGCCCAGGATAAGCTGAAGCCTGTCGAAACCGAGCTACGGCGCATTGAGGAGCTCGTTGGCGAGATCGTTGTCGAGATGGACTATTTGAGATCGAGAGAGCAGAAGCTTAGGGATACAAATGAGAGTACGAACGAACGGGTTAAATGGTTTGCGTTTGGTACAATGGGCATGCTGGTGGGATTGGGGGCATGGCAGGTTGTTTACTTGAGGGCGTATTTTAGGTACTCAGCTTTCTTATCTTGGATTCAAGAGTACCTGCTAATTTGGAGACTACAGGTCGAAGCATCTCATATAGTCATTTTTTGGGAATCTCATCTGAGTGCTTGTCAATGAGTCTATTACTTTTTACCTCTCCAAGATTGCGCAACGTCAATCGATACCCAAGATGGCGCAATATGTTTCAATGGTCTTGGGCTATGTATGAGCTCAGCATGCCCGGCGTCAAGGGTAGATATGATATCTGCACCCTACTTTCTAGAGTAAACAGTACAACGTTTGGGTGGAAAGACAACGCGTATCGCCCTATCAACCGTCATTGTCCTCATGCCAATATGTATGAAGATCGTGCTGACTCCGTTATTCAATCCAGAAGTCACGGGAACCAACCGGACGCCTTTTCACAAACTAGTCTTCCAACCAACGAAGACTGATGGATTAGCGATATAATGGACTTTCGACTAGGCGAAACCTCAAAGCGATGTTTGGATACATGCTCATGGCTCAACATCCTGCCAAGTCGCCGGAATGGCCATCGTTTTCAGTGAAGGTTCTGGTTGTGTTGTATATAACCGAGCCCCCTTCACAAGGAAAAAGTGTTCACATCATTTATCGGACTTGCCGTACATAGAATGCAATAAACACAGGCTCTTCATCCTCAACCCCCAACCTACCCGCCCCCAAGTTAGAGCTGGTATCCTCTCGAATCAGTGCCGCGTCGTTTACTACGAGGCAAAGGATTCGCGATGTCGAGAAGATCTGATCTGTGCACTAATATGGATGCAACGTTCTTCGACAAACTCGGGATGCCGCTAACGAAGTTCGTCGATTTCGAACTTACATCACCTAATTTCGAGCCTGTTCATTCGTAAGTCGTCGGGCAAGACTTGAAGTTTCTCTTCTAACAACGTATAGCCTCCTGACTGAAGACATGGTGACCGTAAATGTCCAAGACCACAAGTTCTACATACATAAAAACCTTCTTTGCAATCGGTCCAGCTATTTTCGAGCTTGCTTTGACGGTAAATTCAAGGAGGCCGAGGACAACGTATTCAATCTTCCTGATGACGATGTTGAGGCGTTCAAGCTCTTTGTCGACTGGCTCTACGGGGCACCTGTGAAGAAATGCGGCCCAGAAGAACTGGCCTCTTTCTTGGCACTATTGGTTTTTAGTGAGAAGATCTGTCTGGAATTCCTGCACAACGAGATCATGAATCAGATTCGAGCTTTCTATCGGACTTGCGATCAAGATCCCCCTGTTTCGACTCGTACCATCCAATACGTGTACGAGAACACTTTGTCCACGAGTCCTTTGCGATATTTCATCATAAGCCTCGCGGCCTGGACATGTGTGGAATCCGCCACGACCGCACTTACCGGCATCGCCTACGAAGAGCTACTCAGGCAAGGCGGCGATTTTGCCGTTGATTTCAGCTTCTCACTTGCGCTTGTTCACACTCCTTCGGGGGTCTCGAAAGATCCAAGATCCGTTCCAAGCTGTACCTTTCACAATCACAAAACCACGCCTCCGTGTAAGGGTTTTACCGGCGCACTCTGAGCTGGAATACGATGTGGGCGAAACTGAAAGTCAAGACTGGAGGATCCCCTGTTGGACATCATTTGAGCAGGCTTAGTTTGTCTGACTGGCATATGGTGTCGATGGATTTCGAACGGAGGATCATGCGAATTCTTAGGTTCAGTTGAATTGGAGATTTGAGGAGATTAAGATGGACGTGGTTTAGGAACGACGACCATGGAATAGCAAAAAGTTACCTGGCATAGGCCCTGAACTTTGAATGAAAACACCATGTGTTTTGTCCAATGGCTATCGTTCTGAATGTTGGCCAATTCTTGAGGGTTGATAGGGGAGCTCCCTAAGCAAATATTGTAGAACACTAAACTTCGTATGATGTCACCGTCAAGCACTTGGAGTATTTCAATTCTCAACCATCTAACTCTTGCACTCTTCTCACTAGAGAGTATTCAACGAACCACAACATGACTCTACTTCGAATTGCCTCTCGCCTTGCACGATCCTCTTCTGCCGCATTCCGACCACTATCCACCTCCCTACCCCGCAGCCACGCCGACGAGCACCAGCATGACAACACCCTATCATGGAGGGAGACTCAGCAGTCAAAAGCCACGGGCCCGCACCTCACCAATACCAATTCCACCATCGCAAACGAAATGCCCAGTGTCGGCGCCGACAAAGCACCGCCTGAACTGCTCAGCTCCGTCGACCCGGACTTTGTGCCCAAAGACTCGGTGCCCGAAAACACCGAGCGTATGACTGGCGGCTCACAGAAGGGCGCACCTGAAGGAGGCCCCAACTCTGAGCTCGGCGTTGGCGAGATCGAAGGTGCAGAATTCAAAGCGGAGCCATTGCGGCGAACAGGCGAGGACGGCAACACCATGCGGGCTAGGTTGTTATGTCCGTTCATCGACTCTCCTCTCTTTCCATCCCAACTTCAATTTACTAACCCTCCCTTCTCCCCCGCGCAAAAGACCAGAGCCGAAAACGCGGAACCCTCGAATCTGATCTCCTCCTCTCCACCTTCGCCGACACCAACCTCAGCCGCATGACGCCGGCCCAACTCCAACAGTACGACCTCTTCCTCGACGAAAACGACTGGGACATCTACTACTGGGCCACGCAAGAACCGACCCCGACCTCGCGCGAGACCGCCGAAGGCAACAGCCCCGAATTTTCCACACCGGCCGCGCAGGGCACAGGGATCGACAGCGCGCCGGCGACGGATGCGTGGCGTCAGGGGGCGCCGAGGAGTGGGGAGTGGGCGCAGACGGTAGGGACTTTCAAACCGGCGTATAGGCCTGTGCCGGCAAGGTGGAAGAATAGTGAGGTACTGGCCATGTTGAGGAAGCATGTGATTGATCGGAGTGCGGGTGGAGTGCATGAGGCGTCGAAGGTGGAGGTGGGAGGGGAGGGACTGAGTCAGGGGGTCAAGGGGACTGGGGGTGGGGGGTTAGGGAGGATGCCGGAGGTGCAGAATTTTGATGTTTGAGGCCATTGCGTATTGTAGGGAGAAGAGGAGTGAAACAATTACTACAGGCTTTAAAGAGGCTGATTACTTTGGTGAGAGTGGCCAGAGTGGCCATTTGGGTATTTGTGCAAACGTGGAGCCTAGGATATAAAGGTTTGTGTAATCTTCTTACCTCTCAATCTCTAACCCTATAGCCAGTCAAGCAAAACAGCCTTGATGATTGCGGATGTTCTCGAAATTCTAGCTGTACTCGACCTGGGCTATTCTTATCAACTTTCCTCCGCTTAACTCTTTAGTGCTCGTCATCTAAGAACAAGTCGGTTGGCCAGTGATAGAGTAAGCATATCTGGACGGTAGTAACGCAGATGCAACGAACAGAGTTCGAGACTCGGCAGTTCAGGATCTACATAACACAGTCCAGGTATATACGTACTCCCTTCATTATATACACTCGCTGGTAAGCGGACCACGTCTCAATGCTTCGTTTTCGGGTCATAGCGAGCGTATGTCGATATTTCGCGGTCTTCTATAAAAGAATAGGTAAGTATATATATACTAGAGGATGTCCTTGCCGGCTTTCCAGGCTTTGGTCGGCCGGTTCCATGTTTCGACTGCAGAGTTGGCCAGATTTTGGTCAGCGGTAGGCTTAATCGCGGGAATATCGAAATCGCTGAGTCCTTCAATGAAAGTCGAACCAACTATTCCTTGCTCTGCAATGTTTCCTGCACGCATGCTCTTCCTAGCACTCTGCCATGGTAAGCAGTCAATCTGGGATATCTCTCCTCACTGAACTCTTCCCATCCATCCACAATCTCGTTAAGTACCGGCCAAAAAGCGCAATCAATCATGGTCAATATATCTCCAGATGTATAATCCCCTTCGGCAACGTAGTGCTCCCACATTTCTATGTCTCGTTGAAACTCTTTGAGCGGTGAGGTGTATGGCGTCGTGGGTCTTTCGGCGCTGAGGCGGCCTTGTAGAGACGGACGTTCGCCAGTATGGGGAGCAGTTTCGAGATTGCGCCAAAGGAAAAGGAGATCGTTTGATTGAGTCACACGGCTGTACAAGCGGGCGCTGGTGCGATGCAGATCTCTAGAGGAAGCACCTTCATGAGTGGGAAACGGGTAAAATTTCTCAAGGTAGAATAATATGGCAAGGTCACCCTCGACTTCGGAGGCGTCTTCATCAACATCTTTGAAAATGGGATTTTGGGTATTGGATAGACTGTGTGTCGGAGGGTTTGACTTGAATCGTTGGTGCCGGGCTTTTGTGGGTTGAGAAAAGTTTCTTGCTGCCAGCTTATAAGGGACGCCCTTTTCGCAAAGTGAAAGCTGAACGCGTAGATTGGCGATGTTGTCGCCGCAAAGGAATAGCTGCGTCTTAGCCGGAACCAGATTGATGACATCAAATCCATGGCTGTACTCTGTGTCCCAATCGAAATTAGACTGGTGATTCTCTTTACCAAAGGCAATGATCATGGCTTCAATTGCGGCATTTTCATCATCCCGAATCTGATGAGCGCTAGCTTTGGTTTTGCCTCTGGCTCCTTGGCCCCATATGGTTCCTTCATCCTCATTCATAAACGTTCCAATTTGCCGAAATGTAATTGAAATTCGTTCGCCTCCAAAGGCTTTCTCTTCGGCCGTCCGTTGCTCAGCAGGACGTTTGTCTGCCCGAAGCCCATGAAGCCAGTGCATATTGGTTTGGGGACCAAGGACAAACACAGAATTATGTGGCATTGAGATTCGCTGTGTTTGCCTCGCAATATCCAATTTTTCGACAGTGTGCTCCTCTTTCGACCTCTTTGTTCTTAGGGTCATGACTCTTTGCGCACCGAGGCTAACATTGACAATGCTAGAACCACGGACGACGTCCAGAGTCTGTAACTCACAATTAGTGCCACGATTTGATAACGGTACAAAGAAGCAGCAAACCTTGTCAGAGTGTTCGGAGATGTTGTCGATACCGTCACGATACAGCTGAATTAGGGCATGGTTGAAAGGCTGGTGCAATAGTTCCACAATCTGTGCCCTGATTTGCTCAATAGTAGGAGTGAACGGAAGAAAACTTGGCGACTCGTCGGCTGGATGCCGATATATAGGTACGCCGCCTGCCTCGTCAACCTCACCCTGTACAGCAACAAGTCGAGGGACCTTCCCACTTCGATGGTGCATGGTTTCCCAGCTTACTTCTTCCTTTAAGAGCTCAAAAGCATTGTCGACCAAGGGCGAGCTTAATGCATCGTGGATTATTCGCGAGTCTCCGGCGCCAATTGAGTCATCCGGTCCCAGCCTGTGCATGCTAGGAGACTTCTTGATCTTCGATACTAGCGGCACTTTCTCTCCATGTCCTGGTTTGGCTATAATGCTTGACTGGTTCCTACTACTCTCTGCTGCTGCAGGTGATCCTCTTGCTTGTGTAGGCTTTCTTTGTGACGAGCTTGTTTCCGTGAGATTGGGTCCCTGGGCTTTGGACGTTGCCTTGATTTCGGGCTCAGTTCGTGGGTCTGCTTCAATACTCAACTTAGCTTTTGTAGAAAGATCGAAAGACTAACGCCATTCAAGGTCCACTCTGAGCCATTATCCATACCTAGTGACAGTGATTGCATATCGATTCCACCTGCTCCAGGACCAGTAAACATAGGGAATTGTGTATCTGGCGGTACCCTTCCGCCAGCCTCTTCTATGATCTCATCGCCGTCAATACCATCAACTCCCATGATGTCTGCCATTTGCCGCATAGCGTCCTCGTGCTTCTCTTCGCTCCTATATCCAAGGCAATCTTCAATCACGGTCACGCCAAGCCCATGTTGAACAGCGTCAGCGGCAGTTGCGTAGATACTAACATTAGTAAGGCATCCACAGAGATAGACATCAGTGACGAGCTTCATTCGCAATGACATCAGCAGTGATGTATTTTCGAAAGCGGAGTAATGGTGCTTGATCAGCATCGAGTCCTTGGTCATATCTATCACAGGGAGCAGGCGGTCGGCGATTCTTGCACCCCAAGTGCCTGGCATCATGAACCTCGGTTGTTTTCCTTTTCTTGGCTTGGTCATTTGCTCTGCTAGGTTGTTATCCCTATCATTAAAGGCGTCCAGGTTTGCTGTTCTTTGTTCGGCTCGGTCTTCAGCAGAAGCTCGTGTCATCATTGCTTTGGCACGGCTTGTTGGATGGTAGAGAGGAAGGTCTGCACGCGGATCATCAGGTGGATTGGCCGTGATATCATCTTCCAACTGCTCCTCCTCCAGTATCCGATCCTCACGGTTCTTCTCGTCCATCTTGGCGATTTCTCGTTCGATTTGTGAAAGATCCTTCGAAGCAACAGCGGGTACATCGACGAACTCCGTGCGCACCCATATAACATCCCCAAGTTTCCGGAAGTGTGGCACCACATCTTTGATGCGGTCCGCCCAATCCTGAGCTTTTGTGACATAGACACCGTTCTCGCAATGAAGGGAGTCATTTTGGGCATTAACGACAATCAAGGCCCTTTTTGTTGCGAACTGCGGGGCATTCAAACCCGGTTTTGGACCTGGAGAAGAAAACATAATGTGCGGTGCGTCACGGAATCATGGGGAAAGTACGTTCTTCAAGTAACATTGGAGACCCCCGACGTATAAGAAGAAATGATCATGCATGCGGATTCTCTAGGACGCCGTTCGTACCATGGAGCTGGTAAGGTGCACTCGTATTCCGTACATGTGATAAGCCGGTCTTGCTATGTTCCCCTTCTCCTGATATTGCATTGTGCAGTGCTTGGAGTTGCGAGAGGATCGGGGAGACTTTGAGGGGACTAGATGGTTTCTTTTAGCAGCGACGACGCACATATCAGGTCTCCGTGACCATAGAAGCCTACAAGGTTGCCCATCCTCCTGCACGTCTCTTGGATGTATAATGATTATCTCACCAAAGAAAACAGCGAACATGCGAGAGCGTTGTTGGAAGTGTATCAGCGAAGGATTTATGATTGGCAAGTGGGCCGGGTAAGAAGCCTCAGGCCAGTCGGGGAGCGGAGTTGGATTCAGCAGATTGGACGGGGAAGCTGCGGCAACTTCCACCCCACCAGTCATGTTCATCAATCTGTACGTCGTTGTACTACTACTCTCCGCCGTGCATCATGCATCGAGGGTATTGCATGCAGAAGGCCAGAGACCAAGGTGACAGCCCGCATCCATTGCACATCATGTGCATGCCATAGATTTCTCTCGGCGGCAAACCTGTGCTTTTGCTTGGTCCATGAGTTTGCAACGGTCATCACCAACGTTGTTTCAATCCTCCAGCTGCCCTCAACGCTACATCTCGCATGATATATCTAAAAGGCGGAATCCAAGTGTATTTCAGCGGAGCCAATCCTCCACATGTACGCTTCCCCATACTCATCTCCTCGGCGGTGGAAGGTTGGTGACAAGTTGCGACTATATCATTTTGACTCAAGGTACTGAAGACCATGTCAAGGTGGGAGCAACGGTGCAACGTGGCCGATATTCGTCATCCTGCCTTGCTGCGCCTTATCTCAATTCTGAAAGATTCCCGAAGCCACCAGACAAGGCGTACCACAACGAACCCTCGCAAGTCGCTCGAAGCGCACTTCCTTGGCTGAGAAACGTTTATGTTAGCGAGAACCTGCGCTTCAATTACGCAGAAGGCTTACATGTCATGCGCCATCGCGGCAAGTGCTTCATTTGTTGAAAAAGTTCGTGATCCTTTGGCTGCTATCACCCGATTTGACAGGACTTCCCTTCGTCCCGTTGCTTGTAGCGCTCCTCGTCTTTCTGCCACCTCGTGTGTTCTCGGACGATCCCGTACCTAATCTTTGCGCTGCTAAACTAGATTCCTCCATATTTGCTGATGGTGTGCTCGGTGATGCGTGCGCTGTCTTTGCAGACTTCGCTTTAGGTACAGCATCCTCGTCCAAGTTCAGCCCATGTTTCTTCGATGACGCAGGTAACGGGCCTGGCAGCGGAGCGTTGTCTTCGGTACTGCTCTTTTCTATTGTAGCCCGCTGCTCGCCATCTATGCGTTCGACAGTATTACCCTTTTCCCCGGCGTTGCCCTGCTGCTCCTCCATCGATCTTTTTCCCGCTTCCCCTTTCGTTGACTTTTTGACATTAGCGAAGAAATTCGCGATGTTATTCTTATTTTCGGCGCTTGCTACTGGTACGATGAAGGATGGAGAGTTGTTACCAACTTTTCCAACGTCTTTGCTAACGGGGTAGCAGTCAAGTTCTCCTTGGAAAGGCTTCAGTAGTGCCTGTAACTCTTTCGACCACTCTGAACGATTCGGGTCAAGCCAAGTTCGAACCTGATCCGAGCCATTCTCCAATATTACAGGCATCCGATCATGTAGATAGGAGAGCTGCTTGTTCGAATCGGTTGTGATAATGGTATAGGTATAGTGCTTGTCCTCGGACCCTTTGTATAATGTTAGACAGGACATCGTCGATCGTATTCATATGACAGACCTTCATATTGAACGCAATCCCATAGGCCAGCAAAGCACATAAGCTGGCCGTCCTTCCTCTTAACGAAATGGGGAACCTTCTCCTTCCCACCATTCTTCTTCAACCATTCGTAGAAGCCTTGCGCAACAACGATACACCTTTTGGATTTCTTCATAGTGTTCCACATGCCACGGTTTTCCATAAGAGAGTCATCTCGGGCGTTGATCGTCTTCATGACACTACCATAGTCTGGGTTGCGCTTCGTCCAGAACGGTACCAGTCCTGTTTCTCATCATCAGCTTCTCCGTACGAGAAACCCAGCGTAGCATGCATAACCGACGCACCCCACTTCATGGACTGAAGCTTATATTTTGTCTCTTTTGGATCCTCAAGTCCAATAGGTACATCTTCGGTCACGGATTCCTGGTCACTTTGTCCTTCATTGCTTTGACTAGCATTATGGTGTCTATTTCCAGCCCCGTAGTCTGGAACATCAGCTCTGTAGACTAGACCATGGTATCCAGGTGCAAAATTGTAGGTTTGCCGCACGTCTTCATCATCGGGCGCATCCTCGACGGGCATGTCACGGTCCTCGAGCTGGTGTCGGACGAAAGAAGCGCGCTGTGAGAGAGTCAGCGAACGAGTAGGGACAACTGGCTGAATTTACGCACAATCCCCAAAGCATACCTTCCACACATCTTGTCTGCAGATCCCTGGCTCCAATATGAACACCCTGAATGTTGTAATTTTAGGATAAGGTGGAGCTTCAATTGGCGCAACGATGAGTCTCTAATTAGACGTCATAGGGCGTCGAGGCTAGGCTTCTTTAGGATGACAATATAGATTCAGATGTACCGCCAATTGCAACAAAACTCAAGAGCATAACTCCCTCAATCTGCCCAGGTGCTTGGGATTAAGATCAAAGACTTCCGCAGTTCATGCCGTTATGAACCTTTTTCGTCCATCTGCAACGTTCGCCCGGATCCTACGCAAGAGCGTCGTCCGCCCACAAACCACCCGCTTCCTCACAACATGCATTCACAATCCACCCATACAATGCTCAAGAACTTCAAAAGCCTCCCGGCCCATTAAGCCAATATCCATCCAAAAAAGACACGCCAGCTTTCCCGTAGCAGCCAAGAAGCTATTCAAAGAAAACCCATTTTCCGTCTCCCTAGCGACTTTCTTGTACCACCCCCAATCCCCTTCCTCTTCACCCTTACTAACAATCACAAAGTATACTCTTCGGCATGGGCGCCTTGGTCTACACCAACTACATCTACAGCACTTACATCATCGGCGCCTTCAAAGCATACCCGGAGCCCGTCGCTGTCAAACTCCGGCGCGCCCTTTGGTACTCGAACCAAGACCTGCAGCCCAAAAATGCGCTCAAGTACTACCGGCAAGCTCTTTCGGTCGCCGAAGAACTGGGCATGGACCCCTTCAGTGACGAGATCCTGGGCATCAAGATACAAGTCGCGAGTTTGATGGAGAAGACCCAGCAGTACCAGAAAGCAATTGATGTGCTAGAAATTGTGCGGGCCGGCTGTCTAAATTGGATTGAGCTATTGGGTGATAAACCTAGGAATGAGGGAAAAAGAACGAGGGTGCTGCAGAAGGCGATTGGGATGAGTGTGCGACTGGGCGAGCTGTATTCCCACCAAAACATTGCAGACACGGCGGCCGCAGAGGAGAAGCTAGTGTGGGCCGTCACGACGGTATTGAAAGAGAGGAAGCGACGAGAAGACGAAGGCGTCAAAGAGGGCGAAGGCGAGTGGATGAGCAACGACGAGATCGGCGCCGCGCTCGAATCACTCGGAACGCACTACGAATCCATAAACCAACACTACCTCGCCACCCCCCTCTTCCTCCAAGCCGTTGCTCTCTCGCCCCCTACCTCCTGCCACACCGTCGTCCTGATAAATAACCTCTCCATCTCGCTTGCGCAACAACTCCCCCCACCCGCGCCCTCCTCCCCTCCGGCCTCGCGCACCGAACTCGTCCAGAACGCGCGCATTTGGGGCGAAAGAGCCCTGGCCGTCGCATCGGCGATAAAACCTCCCGAGAGAAACGAGGAGTGCGATCAGGGATGTGCGGTCGCGACGATTAATCTGGGGGAATTTGCCGAGATGGAGGGGTTGGTGGAGGAGGCGCGGAGGAGGTTTGAGGAAGGGAAGGGGTTGAGTCGGGTGATGGGGTTTAGGGAGGGGGTGGAGATGGCGGAGAAGGGGCTTGAGAGGTTGAAAGCTCGGGAGGCGTAGGCAAGACGGGAGGATCGCATTGGGTGGGAGTATGGCGTACGCGGGGGTATGGGGCTAGGCTTAGATCTTGGGTCTGTGTCATTGGAGAACCGCATACAAGAAAAGGCGCACATCGTCAGTTCGTCTAATGCATTGTATGAACATCATTCTTGTCTTCAGGCTGCCTTCATCGGCCAGTATTTCTGCAACAGCAGAAACCCGCCTCGTACATGACCTGCGTCACAAGCTGAACGTCATCTTCCAACTCCCATCTACTGCCTAGACATCACGCCCCAGGCCCTAATCAGGTTGTCGGTGTAACCAGCAAACAGCGTCTGGCCATCCGCACTCCATGCCAAACTCACACATTCCGGCTCCCTACTCTTCTTGCCTACAGCCGTATACTCGGGCTTCAATTCATCAACCTTGCTCTTCTTCTCCAGGTCAAAGATGATGATGCTTGAAGAAGTCGCAGCGCACAACCAGTAGCGGTTAGGAGAGAACACCAGAGCGTGGATCTCGTCGCCGGCGGTGAGAGAGTACAGGTGCTTGGATTCGTTAAGATCCCACAACATAGTTGTTCCGTCCTTGCCGCCGGACGCACAAAGAGATCCATCAGGTGAAATGGTGACGGTGTTGATGTAGCCGGTGTGACCGATGTGGTCGGTTTGGATGCGGCAGGAGGCGAGTTCCCAGACCTATAGAAATTTGCGGGTTAGTCATAATTCTTGAAATCGAAATATCTTTCCGGAACAATGTGCTTCAAGACTGTCATCAGTGCATTGGTGATTGGGTTGTCTCATGGCCCGAAGGCTCTGAAGTAGCAAATACTAGTAGATTGCAAAGCATCCTGTGACCGATTCCGAATCTCTTTAGAGAAAATCCAGTACGTACCTTGACGAGCTTATCCCATCCAGCGCTGACAATAACCGGGTTCTGGGGGTTCGGGCTGAAACGAACGCATGACACCCACTCGGTATGACCCTTGTCCGTGATAGTGAACTTGCAGTCTCCCAGTGTATTCCATAGCTTGATCGTTCGGTCACGCGACCCCGAGACGATTTGACGGTTATCGGCAGAGAAAGAAACGGACAGGACGTCGTTGGTGTGGCCTACGAAGCGGCGTGTGGTGACACCGGTTGCGAGTTCCCAAAGGCGGAGGGTCTTATCCCAAGAAGCGGAGAGCGCGTAGGCACCGTCGGAAGAAATGACCTGAAACGAACTGTCAACTTTCCATATATTCTTAAGCTTAGAGACTGGGGATGTACGCAGTCAGAAACAATGTGGGAGTGACCGTGTAGACTTCGTTTAGGGTATCCATAGTTTTGGTCGTCACGGGTGAGGTTCCAGATGATGAGAGTCTTGTCACGGCTGCCAGAGAGAAGCATGTTGGGGCTATATGGATGTTAGCTTCAAGCTCCTCCAATGCCCTCTTCATGTCACTGACTTTTCCAAAGACGTTGCCAAGCTGGTCACCCATCCGCTGTGGCCCTCAAGGGTGCCACGCATCACCAATTGCTCAGCCATACTGGGCAGATATTTGGGGGAATGCGAAGGCTTTTGTATTAATGTAAGCTGTCGAAATTCCTAAAGGCTTGGAGACTGCTCTTTTTTTCAAAACAATGTTTGACTTATCAGTTGTGCCGCCCGAAAACCCTAGTGCGGGAAGCACCTAAAATTAAGCGATAATTTATGGTCCTACATAGGCACGATAGGTCAATGTCCATTTCTTGGGGCTTGTTACGTTCTGAACTGGTCTGTCTCACGGTATTACGACCGCTCTCAAGGTTCAAAGTTTGAAACGATGCACGTACAACAACTAAAGTATAGGTTCGTAGAATTGACTCGCAAATGTCATCTAAAGACGTTGACCGTGGACAGGAGCGTCGCATACATAGACGTCTTACACGACAAAGCAAAAGGCAATATTGCAGTAGAACCTCGAGTGTGGAATGCTGGCCCATCATTGTATTGAAGCGGGCATGGGACATTGAAGACCTGGGCTAGGCTGAAGCTGTACTATATCTAAGTCAATGCTCAAACTAGTTGGATGGAAGAAAGTAGGGAGGTGATGGACGAGAAGAGCTTGAGATGCAACCCAGAGTTTAACGCGGCCTGTTGATAGGGAGAGGAATCGTTGCACTCTTGGCACAAGGGTGAACTATGCAAGCCATTGCTAGAGAAATACCTGATCTTTCATCCCATGCTCTGTCCCGACAACCAAAGTAATATGTACACTCCGCAACTCTGGTTTCCCAGCCAGCCATTGATGTTTCCTGCTTCCCGTCTCCGATGGTCATCCTACTGCCGAGTCAACCTATACTGTCCCCGCTTTTGCCTCCCTCTCTGACTCTAGCCTTGCGTAAAATTCATCGCGTCTCCTGGTTGCCGGGACATGGTAGCCTGCTCAAGTATAAGACGTTATGTCCCTCACGAACGGGTTGTTCTTCGCGCGAGCCGGATCCTGATTACGTACCGTACCAGTACAGGTATCCGAAGGTTGTTCCGAGACCTAGATTGTAATATGTTAGCTGGGCAATTTTGATTGATAGCTATGGAGGTCTGCTGATCCCAGATGCGAGTGCACTATTTGCTGGTGCAGAGCTATTGGTGGAGGCGGGAGGTCGGAATGGGAGCGTACCGAAAGCCATACTGAGATCGAGCACAAGCCCCCTTCGGAGCATCTGAAAAGGACTGTCAGCTCCATGGATGTGTATGCACGGTAGAAGAGCAAGCCAAGCTTTAACAAGGGACAATATGAAAGCTGCGACAAGTTGCCAGGGCAACAGCTGGGGAGGTTCTTACACCAGTGATGGGTTTGATAGGCATTGTAAAAGTATCAGCGCGCGTTGGCGAAGTTGAAGGGGGCTCCTGCGCCGTAATTGAAGCTCGCTGTGGGCGGTTGCTTGTTGTGCTTGCGGAGAAGTGACTTGACCGGAGGTAGCGATAAGATGTATAGTTTACACTAGCGGCTGATCGCGGTACAAGCTCCGCTCGGGGAATTTGTGCTCAGCGGAACCCTAGAGTGTGATCGAGCACCATCTACTATCTACAGAGCTGTCTCCGGTCCTCATTGTCCATATTACGCCCCCTTTTACTGTAGACCTCTCAATGCCTCGGGCCCTGCCTCCTCGCTAGCAGCGCCCTTCAATCCACCCTCGTCTTCGCCCTCCACCCACTTTCCCCCTACCTACCTTAGCAATGTCCCTGAGCGACTCCCACGGCTCCCAATCCTACGTCCACCCCGTCTCGCCGACCTCCTCCACCTCCCCCGACGAAATCGACTCCCTTCCCTCATCACCCTCAAGCTCCGACGTCGACTCCAGCGCCGATGAAGAATCAGACGCTGAACGAGAGTGGAAGGAGAGTTTGCAGCAGCTGGAGCTGCTGTTGACGATGGTGGTGGTGCCGTATGTGGGGAAGTATTTTGGGAGGAAATGTGCTTATTGGGGTGAGTCAGAGACAGCGAATTTGGGACGGTGGCGAGGGGGGCATACGGGGCGATGAGGGGCTAATATTGGCTTGGTAGGATGGACGAAGTTTATGGAGTGGAAATATCCGGTTGAGGTGGTTGTGACGAGCAAATCGACGTTTAGGGCCGCGGGGGCTCTTGAAGCGGCTGCGACATTGTGATGAGGAGCGCAGAATAGACTGGCTAGTGAACTCCATTGCGAGGCACGGTGAATAAATCCATGTACAGTATTTGAGCGAGCATTTATGGGAGTTATGCTGGGTTGGACATCAGGCATACAGGTACATTTCTGTTTGCGGCTGTGCGAGTGGAACTGTACACACCCATACAAGATAAGTTCTATCGTTCGTCTAAACAATCGCCTTGAAGGGAAGGTAAACGCTTTTTGGATATCAAAATACATTGCCGAGGACGCAATTATGATTTGTTTTCCCCGAGATCTATGCCAGGAAGGGCAGTCTTGCTCGAGATGATCAGGCTGCTAACAACTTCAAATAACTCCTTGACTCCAACTAACTAGATGGGGTATCTCGAAAAGACTTGCGGCGTTATAAAACTGTATGAAAGGTAATCTGCTGAAGAGCATAGTACAGACGAAATTCTGCAAGAAAATACACGAGTCTGCAAGTATGAGTGGAAGTCTTGATCGTCTAAATCCAAGAGGGGTCACCGTGACCGAATAGTAGTTGTCGTTGAATTGGTACATCTCGCGGAGTACCCAGTCCTCGGAGGGCCTTTCTTTCCTTTGGTTCGTTCAACTGTTTGGTTGGCTCCATTCGAAGATTCCATGCACCATTGGTCAGGAGACAGCAAGTTGAAGGAGAGGGGTCGTGCTGAGAATGACAGTTGATGTTCTTTAATAGAAAATAATCCGACCTGCGGATCCTGAGCAGAAGTGCCAGTAGTCTTATTACTGCCAAGCATATTGTGTGGCAGTCTTGTAGACCTGCAGCTTTGTACCGGAAATCTCCTGTTCCCGATGTGCGTGGCCGATTGATCCTCATAGACTGATGCGCCGACGAGGACTCGAAATCGAAGGTATTGGTCAGATACCCATAAAGGAACTTGGACATAGAGGCGAAGTCAGGAAATCCAAACTCCCAGAGTCCTCCAGAAATGGTATTTGTCCAAAGGATAAGTCCAGTTCAAGATCCTCCTTTGCGGAGAAGGCTCGGGCATCAAGGGGCTCCTCGGGAGCTGGCGTTATGGGTCCATTAGACTCGTCGCCAGGTGAGCTCGCTGGAGTTGCCGCCAAAGCATGATCGCACTATGTCCATGTGTAAGCCTGCCAGTGAACACAGGAATGTGTCTTTGGGTGTCATACTCTTCGTTTCTTAAGCCTGCATTCTGAACAGGCGCCAACCTTCCTGACACGTCCAATACGCTCCTTCTCACCTTCGGAGAAGCGTCTCTTCTTGCGGCCTGGCTTGATCTTCATATTAGTGTCAAAGACCTGGATCCCAGCTGTCTGGGTCCTCTCTTGAAACATAGGGACATGGTTAGTTCCTTGGTCCACACTCGATAGCTTCCTCAGCCGGTGATGCGGCACGGACTTCCTTCTCCCGAGATTGCTTCCATTCGAACGAAGAAGATCTCTAGAATCCGCGATAATATCATCGGGCTTTGGCCGATGTGCAAAGTGGTTGTGGAAACCATTTGCTTGGTGGTCTGGCAAGAGCTTTAAGTCAGTACACCTCGCATGATCCAAGGTATTAGACACGTACTCATTCCCCAGCCCGGATGGATGGGCATGAGGTTTGAGTCCTGAACCAAAGTATTGGGATTGCTGGTTGGCTGCGGGGCGTCCTTGTAACCAATCAATATCTTGGGTCATAGAATTGCCCGCGGTAGCAGTCAGTTCAGATATTACCTCTCCACTCACGGGCGTCTGGTCCATTAAGTGGCCATCTGTTTCCATAAGTGGTCGTACTCTATCTGCCTGGTCCAAAACTATTCTCGGAACATCTTGATATATTGGAGGCCGGTTGCATATCGCATTCCCAGGATCCTCGATCTGGCATCCATCGCAACAATCAGTATATACATAATCCGTAAAAGGCTCCGGTAGCCACTGGGTCATGGAAAGCTCCGAGTCAGGCGCGTCCTGTAATCCACCATAATTTGTCGTGGCAGAAACGCTATTCATGAAATCCATATCAAACTCATGAAGCTTCCGTTCACTGTCTTGAGGCTCCTCCTGGCCAAATGGGGAAACAAGAAATTCAGTAGGGCTTGTCATCTGAGGAAACATACGTTCCATTGGTTATGTCCTACTGAATCCTCCTTTCCAAGATGGCATTCATGCAAAGTCCGGGAAAGGCTCTCTGGTACCCAGTCCGGTTATCAAGCGGAAACAACCTAGGCACGGTTGGGTTCTCGGTTGGCCTCGACCAAAGCAGAACAGTGACTTTGATATGACTCTAGCTTAAGAGAACTAGAACTTCTTCGAAAAACTACCAGATGTACCTTCTGTTGGGACTCTTTGTGTGGCTTGACTCTCCCTTGCTATAGTCAAGCCTGGGGTGTCCGTACTCCGGTTCAGTCGGCCAACTTATTCCCGAGTGAGAAAGCAAGGTTACTGGTCGGGCAGCTCCGTGCTCTTAGGTATGAGGTCACTTCAATGTTATTGGGAAACGGTATCGCCTTGAAGGGAGAACCCAAGACGACACATTGGAGCGCCTAAAATGCGTTGCTTCCTACCAGACGTTGGTAACGTAAGAGTAAGATGGAGAACCAGGCGAAGAAGAGAATTGTGGAAGGATGAGCGCCATACTTACCGAGATGTGGAAAGTCCAGATATAGATCAGAAGTAAATGTGTTTGATAGTCGTGCAAGTAGAAAGGTCTGACAGAGCGAATGATTTCAGTCAGTGGAGTAAATCTATTGTCAATTGTATAACAGCTGCGAAGGTAGAAGAGTAGGTAGAGAACAGATTTAGAAGGAATAGAAAAGGCGTCGAAAAGTTGCACAGCGCGAGAATTCCATTTTATCCTGAAAATGAGGCTCCAAACTCCACGCTAGTAACCCAGGCAAATGTAGGCATGCGATGTGCTGGCAAAGAAAGCGAACAGCAGAACATGGAGAACAGTCTCACCGTACCCTCGAAACAGTGACCGCCAAATCTTCGACGACAAGACTGGACGGCGGTGCAAGGTATCTATCTATCTATGCGATGGTACCCAACCGGAGCTTTGCCGGATCGGGTGGCCGCAAAACTGGTTGCATGAGATCAAATGGAATACCACACCGATCTTCTTCCCGGATTCCATTAGAAGAATGCTGTGCTGCACGAGGTGGTTAACATTATAAATAGGAGTAGCGATGCTCCGTGGCGAGAAATTAATGATGGTTATGTGCGGGAAATGTACGGCACAATCAATAGTTTGCAGTACAAGTAATCCAATGGCGAAGCAATTTGGCTCGAAAACGCAATTGGAGCGATCAGATTGATCGAGATTCAGAGGGGTGGTCAGATCGTATTGAATAAGGGGGGGGTCGATTACTTCAACCCTATCGTTTTCAGTGACGGTGTCCTGGTATGGTGTCAAGTATCATCCGGATGCGGTTCTTTGGCTGGACTGTCAACCATTTCTCCCTTGGGCCTGACAATAACCATTGTACTTAACATCGTTTCTAAGGTCAGACATGCGCGAGACGGGTCTAGGACCTCTCATAACTAGGTTGAAGTAGCTGCCAATACGAAACTTGAAGTCTTCACCGGGCTGCAAGGATGAGTTGTCAACCAAGTTACATTAGTATTCAATGTATCTTGGATGGCAGCTGATGCCTTGATTCTGTTGACCATTATCCATTAAATTACCATCTAGCCTAAAACATGGGGATTTTGAAAATTCGCTCCTTGGCCATCGGGACCAAACAACAAGACAACACCGGCCTTCTCCTGAAAAAGACGTACACTAGAATTGTACAAGTTTTGTGGGCCCACGCAATGTTCCGTGGCGTTCAAGCGAGAGTGCGTTCAACCCTCGGTGGGATCTTCAGACTTTGCCGATTCCTTCAAAAAGTCAGCTACATTCTACATTACAGGAGCAGCGATGATGATAACAAGCATGCTGCTCACCTGCATCTAGGCCTGGGACATGGCAGGCCCACCTCTACGAATACCGCCAGTGCGAACACCGCCGCCGCGGGCCGCAAGAGCTGAAAACGCCAACGACCCGAGGAAAGTGGCGAAACCAAACCACAAGAAAGCAGTTACAGCTTGCGCTTCGTGACACCTTTTTTTCATGTTGGCTGCTCCATTGGTGATACCATTAGCTTTTAGGTAGTCCTGTGTGCGCATTAGTCCACTACGAGCTTGCTTGATCTTGTTGCCGTGGAGACATACCGAGTTGCTACAGCTGTGTACGTTGAGCGACGCGGCGAGTGCGATTCCTCCAACAAGAAAGAAGAGTGTATTGAGCGCATCGGCAGCTAACATGAAGAAGGGAGATATCGCAAAGCCCTCGTTGACGGTCGCGGCGATCAGGTAAATGAGTGAAAGCATGGCGAATACTGCGACGAACATAACAAAGTTGATTGTAGACGGGTTCCCCTTGGTCGCATCGTGGATCATGTTACCGGTCAAAGCTAGAATGAGGAGAGCCCAGAAGAACTAAAGACAGGTCAATGACTGCTGGACGCGACCAAGAGGAACCGCAACTTACCTGCAAGCCCCTTAGGCCCAGGTTTATTATTTGTGCCATCGCGAAGAATGTGGGTTATTAGGTTGGGGTGTGGCGATGTGGTGTACAGCTGTTGGCGATTGATTGTTTACTGAAGTGTTTAGGTATGAGGAGTGGATAATGGTAGAAGATCCGGAGGGACAAAGGGTTTATTATTGTTCTCAAATCTCTCGCGTCATACTTTACTACTTCTAATTCCTCTCGTAGCTTCCGTTGGAATCCTGCCGCCAAGACTGCTGAGTAGTAAGCAAGATTTGCAGTGATTGCCCCAGCAGCCGCCGACGTCACTCCTGTGGCGCCAAAAAAACGGTTACAGCATCTGCCACGCAGCAGGTGATCACAGAAGTCATTGGCTGGCTTGATATTTATTTCTATTGCATACCTACGGAGGTTCTCTTCGGACCTAATGGTACCTACGCGGTATTTATCTTCGAAACCTTCCTTTACTGACTTGACAGCGACTGACCCTGGCCAACTGGTCTTTGATCCTATCGTGTCTTGAGAGTCTCATCTGCCGCCCCATCTGTGATGATCCGAATTGAGCTATTCAGGCCACAAGCACTTGGCTCTACAGTCGTGGATAATCCAATACACGTACGACCCATACAGCAACTGCTTACGTCTGAACGTTTCGTCTACAACAGAGGCAGAGATAGCTATCGATGCTGCCTTTGGTGCATACGTAATTCCAATGTTGATAAAAGACCAATGTCTATGGTGAGTAGCTGCTGAGATGCAGGATGCTGGCGAGTGTGCAGGCCATACGCTCTATCCAGTGGTACCTTAGGTACTTAGTTAAATCATAGCGCGAATCGCATGCTCGAATAGTTTTGAAGGCCAAGATAATCTCTAACGCATTTTCAACCCTTTTCGATTACGTTCTTATGGGTCGCTGAATGTATCGGTTGCTATGTATATGAATAGCCCTATTCTAAATCTCCCAACGGTCTGTTTCAACCTCATCTTGAGACGTCCTGCATTCCGCCTAAAGATGAGTTTGGAGCATTGTGGTCATTTCACCGCCTCCACCATAAGCGGCCTAATCCTCTTTCCTGCAATTCTCGTCGCGCAGCACCATCTTGAATTACACCCTCTCCCTCACTCGTCGAACTACCGCTGCTAACGTGCTTCGCGTTTGGTCCGTTTCCAACAAATCGAAGGAGCAGTGTCATAGCTACTGCACTCAGGATAGAAATACAGAGGATTCCAACCATGACGAGCGTACTCTTCCTATACTGCTTTCTCCCGGGTTTGGCATCCGCAGCCCAGCCAGTGAAAAGTGCATATGTCGTAAGAATAGAACCCAGGTTACCAAGTCCAGACACAAGAGCAGCAGCTGCTGCAACGCCGACTTCGCCGTGCCGTGGCTGAAAGATCTCATTTGTCCAGGTCATCGTAATGGGAACGGTTGGTCCAAGGCCAAAACCGATCAATAGAAGACCACCGTATCTGGGCCAAGGATTTGCGGCGCTCCCTGCATAGGTTGTCATCAGTAGCCCTATGATCTGTATGCAAACTGGCACACTGAAGAACAAAGCTCGGTGGCGATGGAAGCGATCAGAAAATGGCGTGACGAGTAGAATGGCGATTAGATCCATCTGGTTTGAGGGTAAGTGGGAGTATAGCTAATTCTGGGAAGTAAGAGTATCATACAATCCAGATTGGTGCAGAAAGCAGACTGAGCTGAATGCCGGTCAAATGTTCGTTCGTCGCTCGTAAGATCACGGTAGCGTAGCTCTGGACTCCGATCCCAACCCCAACAACCCCGAAGTACATCATCACTAACGGCCAAAGTCGCCAATCAGTGACCACGTGCCACAGATCAATCATCGACCAGGGCCGACGATGGTAAACCCGGGTAAGGTCCTCGTAGTGGATTCGGGCGTCTTCGCCAGTCAGTGCAGGTCGACTTTGAGGAATCCACTTGTGCCAGCCACTGCGATCAGGAAGCTCTCCTGGCGGTAATGGGCGATCTGGCAGCCACCACAACAGGCTTATGCCAACGATAATACCCACCAGCCCGTAGAGTAAGAACATCCATTGAAAGCCGACAAGCCCGCCAAGACCGTCCATTTTTTGAAATCCGGCGGACACGAGGCCAACCACCGCGGCGGAAACTTGGGCTGCGGTGAAGTATTGACCTATCCTTTTACCTGTTCGAGATGGCGGATAGAACAGAGTTAGGTAGTAAGCCATACCTGGCCACATACCAGCAATGACGATACCCAAGAGCAGACGAAGGAGGCTATTCTGACTGTCAGCTACGATGTATCCCGATGAAAGAACCGAGAACAATACTAGAAACTCCATGCTGCCTTCATTGCAGTCATGCAGCTACCTATAATTCCCACAGCAATTACGATCCTGCTCATCCAGACACGCGGGCTAAGTCTTGTCATGACAAGGTTGGACGGGAGATCGAAAAGGACATAGCAGACATAAAAAAGCGCGAGTCCAGTCGATATTTGTTTGCCGGTCAAATGCAACTCATGTCCCAAATCATGCTTTTCCTTAATATTCATAGTCTGAGAAAGACCGACATTCGAACGTATTGCTGAGCAGAGGAAATATAGGACCCAGAAAGCTGGCATTTTATTAGAACTCAGCTCCAGGGGTAGGACTCCAACATGCCTGGTATGATCCTTCGATCGAGTTTCCTATTTATACAGTTATACAGCCAAATCTCTCGCCTTGAAGGCTGTGCAATGCTCACCGGTAGACTTTCTCAATTCTCTCAATATTCACGGCTTCTGGACCTATCTCTCGGTCCTCGTGGAAGACATCGTTCCCAGCTCCCTTGCTCACTTGCTGTGGTAGTTCCTCGACCGCTATGTCTTTGTCCATTTCTCCGTAGTCTCTAACATGCGATTGGGGATGAGAACAGAGTTGCGAGAATGGACTGTAAATATGACTCGCGCTCTCTCACGGCGAAAATGGGTTCCAGGAATTCCAAGTGAATACTACGAAGGGAAGGAAATGGCGCGATTGGTGCGGGCAACCTGGACATAAGGATAGAAGATAGCTCAGTTGCAAAGCTTTTCATAGGCCGGACCATGCATGGGAGCTGGCTCCGCTGTAGCTGCAGATTACATGTTGTTGAGTGGGCAGGCACTTGAGAAGCTGGTGGGGTGGTGGGGGGAACATTGGCCAAGAGAAACTGTAAAGTAGCGGGGGATGTTTTCCATTGAACCTAAGGTACGAACCTACTTGCGTTACTACGTAGTACGAGTAGTAAGGTAGTATCATGCATCTAACGTAGTGAGTGCACAGCTTGACAGACCGCTTCATAATCATATGTATCATTGATATTACCTTACCCTCGACATGGCCGATGGCCTTGACAATGGAGATTTTCTACACAACTGTTGGGAGATTATCCGTAGCCCCCACTAAGCTCGTTCCTCGGCAAAACCCTAAGCTTTTTGACGCTAACGCTCTCGAGCTCTACCTCGTCACCGTAGCAGCGATTGATACCTCTTTTCTCTTTTCTCTTTTCTCTTGAATCTTGAATCTTGAATCGCTTCAATCAGGTATTCATTCACATTATACACCAAGGTCTTCTTCATGTTTGCCCGGAATATACACAGAGTTTCACGGCCTGTAAGTGCCGTAACCCGAAGATCCATAACTATCCTCGAGGGAAATCCGCATATTGTATGAAATCGAAGAATCGGTTTACAGTTGACCCTACTGACACACGTGACAGTATGTCTTTCAAGATGAACGTACAATAAATAGCCACATCCTCTCCCTTCTCCCAACCTCGCCGCCAAAGTCCAGAATAGCCATCGGGACTACAACCAAAATACCTCCTACCCCGGACTCGCTGGTCGAAAATCACGAATTCCTCAATATCCTTCAATCAGTAATGTCGCAGTATGCTTATCAAGACCCCGATGTGATGTCTCAAGCACAAGCCTTTGCGTCAACTGCGGGCTCAAGTCTCGGTTCAGGTGGAGCCTTATTCCCTCAACAAAAAAAGAGAAGAGGCACGAACTACGGGGGAGGCGGCGGGGCTGGTGGGGATGGTGCTGGTGGCGCCAGTAGCCAGGGTGGTGCAGGAGGAGGTGGACATGGCGGATACATCCATGTATCTGATCGGAGAAACCCACCTGATTACGGGAGAATAGCTTGGCCTGAAGACATCTTTGGAAGTTTGGAAGTAGACGCGGAGGGCAAATTTGTCGATGGACATGGGCATTACCAGAATTCGGGTAGTTACAGGGTGGTGACACGGGATGGCATGTCAGTCAAAAGTCTCAATCTGCAGTACTGGAGGCGCAGCTAATGACAAATCGTAGCTTGGGCTTGAGTCCTTTCCTACGAGAGAAGGTCGTCCAACGTCTACGGGAAGAAGAGAAAACTCTGAACTAAACACTCGACGGTTTCAAGAAACATTTCATCTTGCTAGCTGGGAAGGCCTCTTCGTCAGGTTCTACCGTAAGCACTGTGAATCGGCTACTCCTCGAAGTGCTGTTACCACCAGATTCGAAGGGTAATTCCTTCAGCAAAGGCCCTAGAACATCGCTATGAAGCTTTGCAACGAGCAATAATCATCACGTATGCTGCAGACCTATCACGGTTACCAACAGCTGAAGTGCCCTTTACCAGCAGCATTGGAGCAAGGAACCCGGGATGAAGCAGTTGGCATTAATACCGGTCATTATTGGAGTGGCCATAAGTCGCTAATGCCGTTCCATTTCCTGCCCAGTCGCCGAGGGAATTATGGTGTGCCTTTAAATCGTCGTGGTTCAGCTACTCCAGATGATGATATTCCGACCCTGTAAACCTCCAATTTCTGGCTTCCGATATGGATACTTTTATCCAAAGCGTGGTGGATAAGTCGACAAGTGAAAAGACCATTTCGAGGTCGTTTTCGTTGCTCACAAAGCTTCTCAACCAGACCGAAGTATGTTCGGATTTTCTAAGACATTTTAAAAATCATGGGTTCTCGTGGTGGGCTTGCAGTTGAAGGCTAGTAATTACATCAACTAGGACAAGCTTAGAAGTGTTTGGAGGACCCTAATTCGGTAATGCAGAACTGCGTGTTGTACTTTCATCCCCCAAATGCCAAGGAACCAGGTACCTCCTGTGGATCTATGTTGGCATTCTATCGAAATGTTTAATGTAGTATTCAGTGAGCGGTCAATGATATCAAAGTGCCCCAAGGGAAATGAACATGAGACTGGACAGAAGCTCGCAAGTTGTGACATGAAGATGAAATAGCATCCATAGTACGGAGGTAAGCAGTCCAGCTTGCTGAAATGGAGACGGAGAGTTTTCGAATAGAAACATCGAAAACAGAGTCTTATTTGCGCTCGAAGCCTTCTCCATCAACCGGATAAAGTTCACCACATAACCCTAATAAGCAACGATTTGATCATGCATGAGCAGTGTCCTTGTCCATGAATCTCTTCATTATTCTGATGTTCTCATCCTGGTTATTGTGGGCGCTTGACGGAGCGGGAAGCGATATCTCGCCGCCGGCGCCTCTTTGCCAAGAATAGAATAGGTAGATAGCAGTAGAGCTCAATCATCAATCTCATTCAGTCTTTACCACTTCACCGCAACCTCAGTGCGGTTGCAATCCATCAGTATCACGCATTCACTGGCCGACACTTTAGTGACATTTCGTGGTTGTGCGAATTTCCATGGGGTCTTAGTGCGATCTTGATCGACGTCCTTTCGTGATTTCAACCTCGTCCCCCACCCTTCTACCTCCACACCACCTTCATGAAATGAGTCAAATCGCCGTAGATAGGCGCCTCATAGGGTGTTCCGACTGACTTCGAGCTGTTTGGCGCCAATTCGCACGTCCGCGTCTGTTGTGGCGATTCTGCGAAGGCCAGTCCCAACCTCAGGCACCAACACCGAGACCAACCACAACCACAACCACAACGACTCAAAACCTGTATCGTCCGAAGTTGAGACTGACCTCGAAGGGATCGAGTAATCTACTCTAGTTGCCTGTGAGTATACTGCATTGCACCTTCTGTGTCAGTGTCTTGGGCTACATTGTAGCATTACCAAGACATTACTCCATGTCAGGCGACCAAGTTCTGACGCCAAGAATCCAAAGATCTGAATCAACCATCAGTACCTGTAAGGCACCTCAGCGGTCACACCATGGCTTCCACGTTTGACGATGAGGAGCTCTCAATGTCACTGTCCAATCCTGGAGACCGCCGCGCGCAACGACCAGCTCCGAGTAGACCAACTGCGTCCGAACCCCAACATGTTGGTAGTCATGCCGGTGATTTACCTACGGGAGGCCGTGCAGGGCAACGCATTGGACAGTATAGTGTCAAGAAGACATTAGGAGAGGGATCATTTGGAAAGGTCAAGCTTGCGGTACACCGAATCAGCGGACAGGAAGTGGCTTTGAAAATCATCTCCCGTAAGAAGCTCATATCTCGGGATATGGCTGGTAGAGTGGAGAGAGAGATTCAGTACCTGCAATTGCTTCGGCATCCTCATATTATCAAGCTGTCAGAGGCCCTTAGTACCTCGAGACAGACGATGAAGCTAACTTATATAGGTATACTGTCATTACAACCCCAACAGACATTATAATGGTTTTAGAATATGCAGGAGGAGAGCTCTTCGACTATCTTGTCAAACACGGAAAGATGGCAGAAGCCAAAGCTAGGCGCTTCTTTCAGCAAATTGTCTGTGCTGTCGAATATTGCCATCGCCACAAGATCGTACATAGAGACTTGAAACCGGAGAATCTCCTACTCGACAACGATCTCAATGTCAAGATTGCTGATTTCGGGCTGAGCAATATCATGACGGACGGCAATTTCCTCAAGACCAGCTGTGGCAGCCCCAATTATGCTGCTCCCGAGGTCATCTCTGGCAAACTGTATGCTGGACCTGAGGTGGATGTTTGGAGCTGTGGTGTGATCCTGTACGTGCTGCTTGTTGGCCGCCTCCCGTTCGATGACGAGTTCATTCCCACTCTTTTCAAGAAGATATCAGCTGGCAGTTACAACGTGCCAAATTTTATCTCACAAGGAGCGAGGCATATCATCCATAAGATGCTCAAGGTAAACCCTGTCCAGCGTATCACAATCCAAGAGATCCGCCAAGACCCATGGTTCAACGAGGATCTCGAAGATTACCTTAAACAGCCTGTCGAGGAATTCATCGACACAGGTGTTGATCCCAACAAGGCCATAGATCCACGTAAACTGGCGCCAGGGAAGCCGCCTGCGGTTCAGGAACAAATCCACGACTCTGTGGTCGGTAAGCTAGGAAAGACGATGGGATATGCCAAAGACGACGTGCAAGATGCTTTGGGCAAAAACGAGCCGAATGCTATCAAGGACGCGTATCTGATTGTGAGGGAGAACCAGATCATGCAGACAAATCGTAAGTAAGATTCTGATAATGATTTACATGCGTATTGTCTCGCTGCCTTTATCACTTTGTGGTTGCTAGCCTCGACCGGACTGCACTTAGTTGTTACTATCAATTTTCGGCCTCACTTTAAGCTAACGTCAGATCAACAGCCAACCTCACCACAGCATCGAACCTACAACCATTCCTCGCTACATCACCACCAGCGTGGAACTCCCACATGCCACCAACACCTCAGATCATGGCCTCGCCATTGGCTGATGCATCAAATGCCGATGTTGATAGTATTCATGCACACAACAATGCAGATCAAGCAGAGGCTGCGAATGTGCCTGCACCTGAACCTACTGATGACGAACCGCCTGAGAAAGAATATGTCAGCAAGATCGGCATCCTCGCCAGCAGCATGCCATACTACCACAATCAGTACATGGCTAAGCGCAAAGCAACACGACTCGAGGACGAAGGCGAACCACTTGAACCGCATGAAGCTGAGTATTTCTCCAAGCTCTCACTCGAACCCAACGCAAAGGAGCAGTCCAGTGAGGAGCAAGCAGCCACTGTGAGGCGTCTGAAACCACATTCTCGCTCCACAATCCAACTCCAGAACATCACCGCCAACCCTGCTGAGAATATTGAGAATGCAAACCAGAGTGGTTCCAAGAAGGGTCGTCAGACGAAATGGCAATTTGGTATCCGTAGCCGCAATCAGCCACTCGACGCTATCACATGTATCTACAAAGCTTTGAAGGCTCAGGGTGCCCAGTGGCATGTACCGCCTCCCAAAGGAACACCTAAACATGAGTCTGGTCCAATTAACGTCAATGTCGCCGGAGCTATGCACATCACTGAATCTCAACTCTCCGATAGCCCCGAGAAAGAGAAGCATGGTCGCGACGATCACCATCCAGCTGACTACATGCCCAATTTTGCCGCCGAAACCAACGCTCAGAAACCTACCGGTAGCAGCCACCCCAACCCTGATGATTCCGACTCTGAGAACGATGACGATGTCGACATCAACGTGATGCCACCGGGCTATATCCCAAAGGATCCCTGGGTCATCCACGTCCGCTGGCTCAAGGATGGCATGTTCCCTCCCGGTACCATGCATAACAACTCTGCTCATAGCAGCCGCATCGACCTCAACGACGAAGACAAGGGTTTACGCCGCGGCAGCATCATTGGCAGCTTGAGCTCCGCGACTGGATCCACCACTAGTGTCGCGCCATTGCCGAGCGATTCGGCGTGCTATGTGTACATGGACGTGCAGCTGTACACGCTGGAGCAAGACACCTACCTGGTGGACTTCAAGTGCGCTGGGTACGAGACTCTACTAGAGGTTGCAGTCAATGAGTCGGAGAAGAAGCTGGTGGGGTCCGGGTATCGAGTACTCGACAAGGACGTCACGAGCCCCCAGCCGTTCCTGGACCTCACTAACAAGCTGGTGATCCAGCTCGCCAAGGGGTAGTCTGGACGTTGGAGTCTCTTTTCCTTGACGTGATCTCTCCGCTTAGCGAACGGCGCATGTAAGCAACAGGGCGTATGTGCGGAGGCGTTGTGATTGGCTTTTATGGCTAACGATGTCAACGGCCATATGGAATTGAGGATACGAAAGGGCTTCGGTGAAAAAGGGTTTAAAATCCGTGTAATTAGTTTGGCTAAATAGGCTTCAAACCAGATGTATTCCCTGGCTTAATATGTGATCATTCATGCACTGTGATTGCAAAATATCTGACTGATTAACTACCTACGAGAAGGTCCACGACCGTTCCTAGATCTTACTAACAAGTTGGTGATTCAACCAAGGGCTGGCTGATTCGAACATTCCGATCTCATCTTTTGACAACCCATTGATATACATAGCGATATGACGCAGGGTGGAATAAGAAAGCATATTATCTGAGCTTTCTATACTTTGTTTGCTCTTATAATTTATAAGGTGAATGGGCGACTGTGTGAATACGGAACGATAACAATCTATGAATTGTTTTGTTTTAAAAAGAAGAGATTCTGACAGTCGGAGTAACTAACTGACTTGCTATCTACATACGTAGATAGACTTCTTCTACTGTAATCAGAAGATGCATACGTGACTTGACTTGAATTTCAACTCATGACTATGTCTCTTAATCAAATCCATCAATAAGCATTGTTAAAAAGCCGACCGCCATGAACGATCTACCTAACCACCTCACCTCACCTCCCACTAATTCCTCAACGTACAGTACATAAACGACGAGCGTATCCCGGCAAAACCCCCCCCAAAAACTCCAAGTGTATATATATATATCCTAGAGCTTCGAGATGACTTTAAATACTTTCAGGGGATATGAACATGTGGGCATGTAATGTAAGTAGTAACTTCGAGGGAAGGTTGTTGGTATTTTTGGTTGAATAGACTACTACTTACTTACCGTAAGCATACCTTACATAAAGCGAGTTCGATATCTGCTGCCTTGAGATCTAAAACCCAACAAGTACGATGACAGTGAAATGTTCTCCACGAATCGGGTTGGAAGCAGAGCGTCCCCCTCGCCCTTATGTCGCATCCAAATCCTTCGCCCATCCCTTCACCCATTTCAGTAACATTTCTCCCTACCCACCCACCCCCTTCAGCCAAAGTCTCTCCTTGTTGCCCACGCCCAAATCCTACGCTACCAATGATCCAGCGCCACTCTATCTCCATCCCACCCCATCCCTCTTCCGCGACGCAGAAACAGAAAAAATCCATAGCCGAAAAACGCCTCGATCCCCCCACGCTTCCTATGGAGATTGTAAGACGGGATTGGAGGAAGCAAGCGGTTGGGTGGTTTGTTTTGTTTTGGGTTGGGTTGTTTTGGGTTGGGTTG